>Ga0180216_1000429_pt1 | contig 45448 bp, 42 predicted proteins | sample eDN3rd37CBELigMG_FD_128879 | JGI IMG/M metagenome (GOLD analysis project Ga0180216, IMG submission 128879) | Enriched Miracle-Growth compost microbial communities from Emeryville, California, USA - eDNA 3rd pass 37_C BE-Lig MG (version 2)... ...
GCGTTCATCGGGAGCCTCCGGTGCTCACGTACCAAAAGCGTACGCTGCGCTCCTCGTTCCCTAGCTTCACGGTAGCTTCTTGGTCCTGAAAGCCCAACATTTTAAACTTCATTTGGAAGAGGACTGTTTAAAATATTGGACTTTAATGACGATGTAATGCGTTGTAGCTTAGTCGGTTGCGAATATGGCGTTCATCGGAGTTATAGTATCGCTTCGAAGATGGAAACATTGTCGCAAACGTACTCGGTCGTACGTTTTCTTCTCGTTTCCGTACTACTTCGAGTAAGCAGTGCTACGTAGCATAAGCTTTAGCAACATACCCAGCGAACTATTTCTTTTTCTCGACGACTTTTTCGCAAGAAAGTGGAGGAGAAAAAAGAAATAGTGAGCGCTCGAAAAAAGATATAGTGAGCTTCAGGAGGTTGACTTAATTGCGTAAGGTTGGAATTATGGGGGGGACTTTTGATCCGATTCATATGGGGCACTTGATTGCGGCGATGAGCGCGCTTGAGGCTGCGGAGCTTCATGAGGTGTGGTTTATTCCAACGGCTTCTCCTCCACTCAAACCGAACGCGCCATCAGCAGATGCACATCATCGACTAGAGATGGTGAAGCTTGCCATCAGTGGTCAGCCTGCTTTTCGGGTCATTGATATTGAATTGAAGCGTGGTGGGACGAGTTATTCTATTGACACGATCACTGCGTTAATAGGTCAATATGAGGATCATCAGTTTTATTATATTATTGGGTCAGATCGAATTCATGATTTGCCACAGTGGCATCGTGCTGAGGAGTTAAGTAAGCTTGTTCATTTTATTGGCTTAAATCGTCCATCTGAACCTTTACAGCTCGGTCGTTTATCAGAGGAATGGCGCTCTAAGATAACTATAGCACCAATGCCGCTTATTGATATTTCGTCAACTGAACTGCGTCGACGTGCGCTTGCCGGCAAATCACTGAGATATTTTGTACCTGAGCTCGTGGAGCAGTATATAAGGAGGTATTCTTTGTATGAATAGAGAAGATATTATGTTATCGGTTTCTAGTGGGATGCCTGAAAAAAGATGGACACACACATTAGGTGTTATGAGTACATCTAGGCAATTAGCTGAGCAGTATGGTGAAGATGCTGATCGTGCTGAGCTAGCCGCAATCATTCATGATGCTGCGAAGTTTTGGCCGATTGAGCAGCAAAAAAATTATATTATTCAGCATGAGCTTGATCAGGAGCTTTTACAGTATAATAAGGAATTATGGCATGCCGAGATTGGCGCGCATCTTGCTTGGGCACAATACGGGATAGACGATCGAGGCATCCGAGATGCCATTCGTTATCATACGTCAGGGCGAGCTGGCATGACGCTAATCGAAAAAATTGTGTGGGTTGCTGATTACATCGAGCCGAATCGCAATTTCCCAGGCGTTGACAAGGCACGTGAGCTGGCAGCAAGTAGTCTTGACCAATGTATGCTATACGGCCTTAATTCGACCATAACATTATTAATTGAAAAAAATCGTATCATTTATCCGGGTACACTGGCAGCGCGCAATGATCTGCTAAGTTCTCTGTCCGAATAAGATGCACTTATAAATCAAATGTTAACATAACAGTAGGAAGATTAATGGAGGGATTAGATGAATCTAACAATTGAAAAAATATTGGATACAGTAGTGGATGCTGCTCTAGATAAAAAGGCTCACGATCTTATTGCGCTTGACTTGCGAGGCGTTTCACTTGTTGCTGACTACTTTGTAGTATGCAGCGGTAACTCAGATACTCAAGTGCTTGCAATTTCAACAGAAATTCGTAAACAAGCGGACAAGCTTGGTGTGAAGGTCCGTGGTGTTGAAGGTGAAAATACAGCTCGTTGGGTATTAATTGATCTTGGCGATGTAGTGGTTCACGTGTTCCATAGAGAAGAGCGCGAATACTACAACATCGAAAAAATATGGTCTGATGCGAAGGTTGTGGATTTAGTATGAGCTTTGTAGCGGGAACGCTCGACTCGTTAAAAATTGCACGTGAAGTCTCGCCATACGGTTATTTTCTAACCGATGGTCTTGATGAAGTGCTGCTGCCATACACTGAGCTTGTTGGCTCTAAGCCGCATGTTGGCGATATGGTTGAGGTGTTTTTGTTTTATGATTCCGAGGATCGCATTTGTGCGACGATGAATAAGCCATATATTACTCTTGGTGAAATGGCTCGCTTAGCTGTTGCTGACGTGCATCCTAAGCTCGGCTGCTTCTTAGAAATGGGCTTAGGCCGTCAGCTATTGCTTCCTCTAAGTGAATTGCCTGAAAAGTTGGAGTATCGTCCATTGCCTGGCGATGAGGTATTTGTCATTCTTACGCATGATAAAAGTGGTCGTCAAATTGCTAAGCTAGCACAGGAGCCCGATCTTGCACCGCTTACGTTCCATGCTCCAGCCTCTTGGAAAAATCAATGGGTTGAAGGCTGGGTAACGAAAAGCTTGCAGATGGGGTCATTCGTCATTATTGATGGCGGTGTTGTCGGCTTCGGTGCTTATGGGCTTATCCCAAGCACGGAACGTGCTACAGCATTACGTCTTGGAGAGCGTGTTCGTGCAAGAGTCACGTTTATTCGTGAGGATGGACGAGTTAATCTATCGATGCACCAGCAGAAGGAGCATGGACGGATAGAGGATTCTGAGCGCATTCTAGAGTTTCTGAAGGAGCGTCCAAGTGGCGGCATGCCATATTCCGACGAAACAGAAGCTGAGCTAATCCGTAATCGCTTCGGTATTAGTAAAGGCGCATTTAAACGCGCACTTGGCAAGCTGATGCGAGAAGGGCTAGTCGTGCAGCAAGGAAGCTGGACGTATTTGACTGAGTTTGCACCTAAGAAGCTCTCTAGCAATGAGGCAGAAGGTGACGATCAGTGACATCCTATAAAGCCTTTGCTACGGTCTATGACCGCTTAATGGAGGACATGCCCTACGATGGCTGGCTACAGTTTGCGGAGGGCGTATGGAGCCGTTATGGCAAGCCTAATCATGTCGTTGATCTTGGCTGCGGTACTGGCGCTATTGCCATACCGCTTGCCCAGCGTGGATATACTGTAACAGGGATTGATCTATCTTCTGAGATGCTGCGAATTGCGGCTGAGAAGGAACAGCTAAGCAAGGAGAGTAACGAAGCTTCTAGTGAAAGCCAAAGTATTACTTGGCTTCAGCAAAATATGTCTAGCTGGCAATCAGTGGAGGCTGCAGATTCTGTCATCTCCTTTTGTGATTGCCTAAACTACGTTATCGATGAAGATGAGCTGCTAGCTACGCTGTACGCTACCTATAACGGGCTGCGAGAGGGCGGAAGCTTTATATTTGATGTTCATCCTATTTCGCGGTTTCAGCAGTATGCCGAGCAAGCGCCATTCGTATACGACGAGGATGGAATAGCTTATATATGGAACTCAGAGTATGATGAGGACGAGCATATAATTGAGCATCAGCTGGCGATCTTTGTAGCAGAAGAAGATGATGAGCACTATCGCCGTATCGATGAGTTGCACGTTCAGCGAGCTTATCATCCGATATGGCTGCAACGTGCATTACAAGAAGTTGGCTTTCGGGAGATCAACATATTTGCAGATTTTCAATTTAAGTCGTATAATGAACAATCTGAGCGTTTATTCTTTGTAGCAATTAAATAAGCCGATGCCACTTTACTTTTTTGAAAGCCTGACATTGCTTTACTGTCAGGTTTTTTTACTTGTCTCGTAAAAGTTGTCGCGGCCATCTATGAGCTACTAAGGTTTGGGACTAAAGTATCTACCTATTGAGCGACAATCGTCGAAAGGACTATTCTCGCAAGGCATCGGTTAGCTTACTATGCATCGTACTTGTAGTATTCTGTTTCATTGCGCTGCTAGCACGAAGCTTGTGAATTGATCGCTTTAATTGTTCATTTTCTAGAGCGAGCTGCTTTACATAAGCTAGCAATGCTTCATCTCGTTCATTACATTTTTGAAATAGTGATTCAAGTCTAGTTTCTGCTTGTTCTGAGTTGTGAATGGTTGACATATTCGATTCCTCCATAAAATGCAATTAAATTCCAATTTATTCAATCTAGATCTAGTACTAGGATGACGGAGTTATGCAGCTCGAATTTACATTTAAATACAAATTAGTGCATCTTCGTTAACATTCCGTTATCACTATTGTTAATCATATCTGAAATTGCTCAAAGCGTCGAGTAGCGCAAAGCCACGTCGTTATTGGGGTTGTCGCTTTGAAAATATTTTCATAGATTAATTTGCCTATATTTAATTGACTACTCCTATATCTTGATGTATTATTCTATTCAGCGACTACATATAGTGCATATGTAGTTGAGAGAGTAGTCATCATGATTCTAGCTACAGGCGCATCTACCTATTCCTTTTCACAAGGTAGAGCGCTTTTTGATTGCTATATATGGGTGAAGGAGCGAGCGGAATGTTAGTTGTATATGATTCCAAAACGGGTAATGTGAAGCGTTTTGTGAAAAAATTGAATATGCAGGCAGTGTCCATAGATGAAATGCCAGAGGTGGACGAGCCTTATGTATTGATTACATATACAACTGGTTTTGGACAAGTTCCCCCAAAGGTATCGAACTTTTTACAGACCAACCACAAGATGTTGCGAGGAGTGTCTGCAAGTGGAAATCGTAACTGGGGTTCAGGCTTTGCTAAAAGTGCAGACACCATTGCACAAACCTACAACGTACCTGTTATTCTAAAGTTCGAGCTATCTGGCACGAATCAAGACACGCTACAATTTATCGAAAGGGTGCAATCCATTGAAGCATATTGAGTTAAATAACGAGCTGATGCAACGAGGAGCAGACGGTTTTTATCAGCTTGAAAAGGATAAAGAAGCGGTAGCCGCTTTTATGGAAGAAGTTGATGCCAAAAGTATGAAATTTGGCTCTTTCGAAGAAAAAATGAATTATCTAATTGAAAATGATTTTTACGATAATGTTTACGATAAGTATACATACGATCAAGTCAAAGCGATCTTTGATTTGACCGCATCGGAAAACTTTGAATTTCAATCGTACATGGCAGCATCCAAGTTTTATAAAGACTATGCGCTAAAAAGCAATGACAAAAAGCAATATCTTGAGCAATATCATGAGCGTGTAGCGATTGTAGCATTGCATCTGGGCGAAGGAGATTTCGAGCGTGCAGAGCGTATCGCCAAAGCGATGATCGAGCAACGTCTACAACCAGCAACGCCAACGTTTTTGAATGCAGGTAAAAGCCGACGCGGTGAAATGGTATCCTGCTTCTTGCTTGAAATGGACGATTCACTTAACTCTATCAACTACGTGCTAGGAACATGCATGCAGCTATCGAAAATCGGTGGCGGAGTTGCTGTAAATCTATCTAAGCTACGTGGTCGTGGAGAGCCGATTAAAGGCGTTGAGGGAGCAGCTAAAGGCATTATGCCGGTGCTTAAGCTAATGGAGGATGCTTTCTCCTATGCGGATCAGATGGGCCAACGTAAAGGCTCTGGTGCTGGATATTATAATATTTTCGGTTGGGATGTTATCGAATTCCTTGACTGTAAAAAAATTAACGCCGATGAGAAATCACGTATTAAAACGTTGTCGATCGGTTTAATTATTCCTAATAAATTTTACGAGCTAGCGGCTCAAAATAAGCCGTTACACGTATTCGCACCATATAGTGTGTACAAAACGTACGGCCAGCATCTAGATGACATGGATATTGATGAAATGTACGAAGAGCTACTTGCTAATGATCAGGTTAAGAAAAAAGTCGTGATGAGTGCTCGCGATATGCTTACGAAAATTGCTTCGATTCAGTTGGAATCGGGTTATCCATACATTATGAATAAAAGTAATGCGAACAAAATGCATGCACTTAAAGATATTGGCTCTATTAAAATGTCTAATCTTTGTACGGAAATTTTCCAACTACAAGAAACTTCCGAGATCCAGGATTATGGCGTTGATGATATTATCCGCCGTGACATTAGCTGTAACCTTGCATCCTTGAACATTGTTAATGTTATGGAGCATAAAGCGGTTAAAGATTCCGTACATGTTGGAATCGAGGCGCTAACTACAGTTAGTGATCTATCTAAAATTGATAACGCACCAGGTGTTCGTAAAGCGAACGAAGAGCTGCATTCCGTAGGTCTTGGAGCGATGAATCTGAATGGATTCTTGGCTAAAAATAAAATCTCTTACGAGAGCCCTGAGGCTCGTGAATTTGCAGGCGTATTTTTCATGATGATGAATTTCTATTCACTTGAAAAAAGCATGCTGATTGCCAAAGAGCGCGGTGAAACCTTCAAGGATTTTGAACGCTCTGAGTATGCGAAAGGCACGTACTTCGATCGTTATTTGGAAACAGATTTCCGTCCGAAGCTATCACGCGTTCAGGAGCTATTTGAAGGCATGCACATTCCAGGTCCATCTGATTGGGCAGAGCTTAAAGTTAAAGTGCAGGAGCATGGCGTGTATCATGCATATCGCCTAGCGATCGCACCAACGCAAAGCATCAGCTATATTCAAAATGCGACTTCAAGTGTAATGCCGATTGTTGAGCATATTGAAACACGCACTTATGCGAACTCAACAACGTATTATCCAATGCCATATCTATCACAGGATAATTTCTTCTTCTATAAGTCAGCTTACAATGTTGATCAATTTAAGCTAATTGATCTCATTGCAGAGCTTGGCCAACATATTGATCAGGGCGTTTCTACTGTACTTCATGTTAACAGTAATGTGTCTACTAGAGAATTGTCACGCTTCTATATTTATGCCGCGCAAAAAGGCTTAAAATCATTGTATTATACGAGAACTAAACGACTTTCAGTCGAGGAGTGTACAAGCTGCGCTGTTTAAGGCGCAGCTATATTTCATCTTCTAAAGGGGTATGTTTACTATGAAAGCAGTTAACTGGAACCGTCCCGATGACGATTTCACACAAACATTTTGGCAGCAAAATGTTATGCAGTTTTGGACAGATGAGGAAATTCCGTTGTCCGATGACAAAATGGATTGGGAATTAATGAGTTCGGAAGAACGTACACTATATAAAAACGTGCTTGGTGGCTTAACCCTGCTAGATACCGTGCAGGGGGGCGTCGGTATGCCGAAAATTTTAGAGCATGTAGATGGTTTGCAACGTAAAGCTGTACTAGGCTTTATGGCGATGATGGAGCAAATCCATGCGAAATCTTACAGCAGTATCTTTACGACACTAGCTTCTAACGAGGAAATTGATGAGATTTTCCGTTGGGTTGAAACAAATCCACAGCTACAGAAAAAGGCTAAAATTATTACTGAATGGTATAATAGCATTGAGACTCCGCAAGATTTGTATCGTGCGATGGCGGCTTCTGTATTGCTTGAAAGCTATCTGTTCTATAGCGGCTTCTTCTATCCGCTATACTTAGCTGGTCAAGGAAAAATGACGAGCAGTGGTGAAATTATCGATTTGATCCTGCGCGATGAAAGTATTCACGGCCTATATGTTGGGGTGCTAGCACAGGAGCTTGTTGCGACATTCCCGCAAGCTGAGCAAGAGCAATTGGCGAAGGAAGTGCTTGATCTTCTTCTTGAACTATACGAGAACGAAGTTATTTACACGGATGAGTTATATTCATCTCTAGGTCTACAGGAGGAAGTTAAAGCTTATGTTCGCTATAATGCAAATAAAGCTTTAATGAATCTAGGGCTTGAGCCTCATTTTCCTGAGGAGCCAATCAATCCAATTGTATTCAATGGTATCAGTACACATACGAAGCAGCATGATTTCTTCTCCAAAAAAGGAAATGGTTATATTCGTACATTAAACGTTGAGCCATTGACAGATGATGATTTTGTCTTTAATTTTTAATTTGAACACGCATTTTAGAAAAGATCGCTCTCGTACATAGCTACGAGAGCGTTTTTTGACCAATTGGTGCCTGTATATTAATCCGTTACTTAGGAGGAATGCGGAAATGAAAACCATAGAAGTACAAAATCTAGTACAGCAATTTGGCCTTGAGGTGTTAGCCGGTGCCGAGCAGCTTAGTCGTAGCATTACGAAAGCGCGTGTTTATCGACCTGGCTTAGAATTTGTTGGATACTTTGATTATTTTCCGCAGCAGCATATTCAAATACTCGGCCGCAAAGAAATTACATATTTACATCGTCTGACAGAGGAAGAGCGCAATCATCATATCGGTAATATCGTAAAATATCATCCGCCATGCTTTATTGTTACCGCGGGACAAGATGGCTTAAAATATCTTAAAAAATATTGTGATGAAGAGCAGATTCCTCTGCTTCGCACAACCGATGAGACAGCGATGTTTATCGGAAAGCTTGATAATTATTTGCTAAAGGTTCTAGCACCAGAGCAATCCATCCACGGGGTGTGTATGAATGTATCTGGTATAGGCATCATTATTCGCGGTAAGTCTGGAGTTGGAAAGAGTGAAACGGCGCATACCTTAATTCGTCGTGGTCATCGCCTAGTCGCAGACGATATTATCGTGCTCAAAAAGCTTAGTCAGCATACATTGCTAGGCTCGCATAATGAGAAAACAAGAGAGTTTCTAGCGTTGCGCAGCGTTGGATTAGTTAATGTTGTGCGATTATATGGCCGCAAAGCGTTTCAAGACGAAACACGGATTACGCTTGATATTGAGCTGACACGCTGGCGAGAGAATGATCTCAACAATGATCTTGACCTAGAGCCGCAATTCGTTGAATATATGGGCGTGAAGGTGCCGCATATCGAAATCCAACTTCAACCAGGTCGTGACGTGGCTGGACTTATTGAAGCAGCTTGTAACAACTGGTATCTTAAGCAGCAGGGCTATAGTGCGATGGAAGATTTTATGAAACGTTTGCAGATGGAATAATAACGCCAAATGAGGGGATGCTTAATTAGTAGCACATTGGCTGTCCTTTTTATGGAAATTTATGCTACAATAGTGTACGTAGACTAGCTATAATTGTTAATCACTACAGAAATAGAAGCTAGAACAGTTTGAAGTGAATGCTTCCACTGTACTTTTCTTATGATAGTGTTCACTGTACAGCCAGAAAAGTTTAAGGAGGATTATAGCATGGAAGCTTGTTCAATCGTGTACAAATCTACTCTGCATCTTGTTGGTATCCCGTATTGCGGACCATATTCATCATTACCTGATGAATCCATTCGTTTGCAGTCTGATTTTTTGGCAAGAAGGTATGAGTTAAGTCATGTTGTTCAGCCAGATATTCTATATTGCCCTTATTTTGGAAATGAAGCATTTGCTACATATTGGGCTTGCTTCGAGTGGGAGTATACGGAAGAGGAATTACCTTCTGGATTTGTTGCGATTACGATTCCTGCACATCGATATGCGGCGGTGAGTGTTACGTCACAGCGCATTGGTGAGGGTTATGAGCACTTAAATAGTTGGATTCATGAGAACGGCTATAAAAAGCTGGAGCAAGCTGTATCATTGGAAATTTATTATTTGGAAGCACAGCGTTGGGAAGAAGAGGTTGTAGACTTACTTATTCCGATCGAGGATTGACATTAAAGCTGCCTGTTGACATTAGGGTTATGTACAGGCAGCTTTTTTATGTCTATTTTTTGTAAGCGGCGGGAAGAGCTTTATAGCTTACTACTTTATTTTTACCCGTAGATTTGGCATAATACATCGCCTCATCTGCATATTTAACGAGTGTGGAGGGATCCTCGCTTTCCTTTGTTGTGGCAAAGCCTACGCTTATTGTCACTAGCGTCTCAGTCTCTACTCTTGAACGGATTTTCTCTGCAACACTTTGCGCCTTTACAGACGTAATATCAATTGCCGCAAGCAATTCCTCTCCGCCATAACGCCCCGCAATACCATAAGGGGATGCTTCCTCTTTAATGATACGAGCGACCAAGCTCAGCACGGAATCGGCAAATTGATGCCCTTTTGTATCGTTCAGCCGCTTGAAATTGTCAATATCACAGAAGATAACGGCAACCGCTTTGCGCTGCAGCATGGACATTAGCTTCTTATTAAAATGCTTACGCATATATAGACCAGTTAGCTCATCGGCAATCGCAGTTTGATATGTAGTTAAAAGTCGTTCCATAATCCATTCCAGCAACATATAAAAAATTAGCACATAATAGAGAAGTGGTAGCAGCTGAACGGTAATGGACAACCATAATTCGCTATGCTTAAATACGTATTGGTGTAGCATGTTCGTTATTTGATAAAGAAACATTACGCTTAAGCTGATATAATAGGCACTGGGCAGCAGCAGCTGTCTTGTCACAATTAATATCGTACACAGTAAAATAAACATATAACAATCGAGCACGGGCAGGGCTATTGTTCCACTGCCTTCAATTTCGTAAGGATTGATAAAGAAGCTGCTTGCTACTGCAGCAGCGGCACCAACAGTCAGTAATAGAATAGGTGTTAGTCTGATCGTCACGCCACCTGCATACATTTTCATAAAGACAAAATTTATTAATATAAAGGAAATGATAGTATTTAGTGTCGAAGTAATATAAAATGACATTGGCGCACTTTGTGAGCTGCTTATCGTTAGTATGGACAGCAATTGCGGAATCATAGCTAACGTCAACCCGCCAATTAATGTAATGAAAATCGCTTTTTGTCGATAGCGGCGCATAATCTGAATGGAAGTGATTAGGCAAAGTCCGATGACAATTAGGCACATGCAAGAAGAGAGAAGCGTAATTAAGTTTAAGTTTTCAAGTATTATTGTCATGTAGTAACCTCTAGTTAATATTTTTTGTTATTATTAGTTTACAGAAACATATGTTCTATAATATCATAAATTGTCGTGTGGTAGAATGGTTACAACAGAATTAAGGAGCTGGTATCAGTGAAAATATTACAAGCATTGTTCTTCCCACCTGAACAGCCGGGAGGCGTTTCCTCGATGGTGCCTTATATCCAGGAGCGCTTTAATCAGATGGACTACGAGATGGAGTTGTTTTCTTTACCTAAGCGTATTCGCAATAAAGGAAATGAGGACATTCAATTTAATACATTCGACTATACGCCATATATCGGTAATAAATTAGTAGATAAATATATACAGACGTATCGTGACTACCTATGGTGGACCAAGATGCGGATCAAAAAATCATATGATATTATTCATGCTCATCATCCAATTGCTGCAATGGCGATGAAGCAAATTTTTCCAGATACAAAGCTAATTCTTACGCTTCACTCAAGCTATGAGCGAGAGCTTATTCTTAATAAGGTGATTAAGCCAGATAGTGTAGAGGCAAAATTTTTAACGAGTATTTATCGTGAGCTAGAAGTAACTGCTGACCGGATTTTGACCGTTTCACATGCGTTCCAATCGTATTTGAAAAATTATGTCGAAGATGCTGACCAAATTAAGGTTATTCATAACGGCTTCGATGAAAAGCGGTTTCGTCCGATTGCCCATGAAAATGAAGTGACTCAGCTGATCACTGTATGTCGTCTTGTTCCTGCAAAAGGGCTAGATGTGCTGCTAAAGGCGTGTGCTCGCATCAAAGCAAAGGGTCATCCGTTTGTGCTGCATATTATCGGTGACGGTCCAATACGTGAAGAGCTGGAAGCAATGGCTCAGCAATTAGGGCTGTATGATGACATTATTTTTTATGGCTATATGCTGCATCCAGAGGAATTTATGCCGTTCTTTGATGTGTTTGTATTGCCTTCTCGTGCAGAAGCATTTGGTTCCGTATTTGCTGAGGCGGCATTATGTCAGCTCGCATTAGTTGGTACCGATGTTGGCGGTGTATCTGAGCAAATCGAAAATGGCGTGAATGGTTTATTAGTTCCAGTTGAGGATGATTCTACGTTAGCAACTGCACTAGAAACGCTCATTATCGATCCAGATTATCGCTATCAGCTAGCTCGTGAAGCATCTAATAAAGCGAAACGCGACTATTCTCTAGAGCGCGTAATAGCACAGCTGAAAAAAGTATATCGTGAGGAATTAAATAAATAATTTTATTTCTTTGTAAATACAAAAAGTCCCAAACCATAAAAATGGCGTTGGGACTTTTTGTGTTTAAATCCTGTTCAATTTCTCAAAAAGGGGAATTCGCAACGCCCGGATAGCTTCATTATTAAGTACAGGATAGGGGACGAGGATTGGGAAATTAGGCGTTTTGATAATGTATCAGGAGGGAAATAAAATGATTGAAAAGCAATTAAGTGCACTATACCAACAAATCGCTGAAGTTATTGACGATACGATTCCAGAGGAATGGACGAAAGTATTTCTTTATGGCGAGATTGTGGAAGGTTCACAAACAGCTTACTTTTATTATTATCCTTTAGAAAGTGATGGACCTGTTTACAGTCACGATATAACAGAGATATTTAATGTTAGTGAAAGTGAATATGCTGAACGCTGGTCGCAATTACTTGATGTTCTTCAGAAGCTTTTGCTTGTGTTTAAGAATAATAATCAACAACCATGGACGAATTTAACGTTAACGCTGGAAAGCTCAGGCAAGTTTAATATTGATTTTAATTATGATGATCTATCTATTGAAGATTCTCATGAAAGAAAGACGATATGGAAGTATAAACATCTTGGCATAATTCCTAAAAGTAATTCGGGTAAAAAGCATTTAGAGAAATTTATGGAATCAATTAATAATGACAATAATTAATTTAAAGATGCCTTAAATCTATTAATACGGTCTAAGGCATCTTCTTTACGATCGCTTATAGTCGTTTACGTGCGATAAGGAAAAACCAACCAAGACTAATAAAGCCGAACAATGGGTAGAGCATGGAAAGTAATGTTCCGAAGCCGATTTGGCTCATAAAATAACAGCAGACGATTGCACAGAAGATAATTAGCGCCTTAGGAAGCTTGGAGCGCTCATGCACCTGCAGAGCAAGTCCATAAATATCAGCGAGCAAGGTTGTAAATACTTCAGCGAATATTATCGTTATATAAATGTAATAAACAAGGGTGCTCATCGTACGTGCGATGCCGCCCATCGGAATGGCAAATTGCTGCACGCCTGGCATATGTGCGGATAAAGCGATATGTCCCACGATCAGCATAAAGCCGATACCTAGCCCGCCAATAATGGCACCCCATTTAATGGTCGCCTTTTTCTCAGTTTCTGCACCAATTGGCACAAGCACAGCTTGGGCTAAAGCTAAGTTAAAGGCGGTGTACAAGAAGGGGGTGCTTAATGCCGTCCATAGTGGGAAATCTGTTTTGATCGTTAAAAAGCTGCGTGTATTGGGCATGTCTAGCGTATTGAAGAAAATAATAAAGGTAAAAAGTAGCATAATCGGAACGACGATTGAGTTTACAGCGATGATCGCATGCATGCCGCGCAGCAGCAGGAAGAAACAAATGATTGCTGTAAAGATGAGGCCGAGCTGATAAGGAAGGTCCCAGTTCTCCTCGAAGATCGTTCCAGCTCCAGCGAGCATGACTGCCGATACGCCGAGCAGCACCACGAGCATAAACATACTTATGATAAAACCCAGCTTTTTACCGAATAAGGCAATATTAAGGTCCTCGTATGATTTAGCTTTAATTTGATTCGCGAGCAGCATGACCTTGTAGCCGAGCCATATAAATAAAAAGGTGGCCATCATGATCGCATACGTTCCCCAATTGCCAAACCTCGTAAAAAATTGCAATATTTCTTGACCCGTCGCAAAGCCTGCTCCGACGATCGTTCCCATATAAATTGCAGCGATTTGTAATGCTTTGATCCAATCCCGTAATTCCATACACTTCCCCCATTTTGATGGCTGTTTTGTACTAATAGCCATTATATGTATGTCGGTTGACAAGCATGACAAGCTTTTCGTGTTATAAATGTGTCATGTAATATTTGCAATTTCAGGGCAAATATTTGTAGATCACTTCTCACCGCTTGCTAGATTAGCGTACATGTGGTATTTTACTGAAAAGGGAATGAAGCGGAGGGAATTCAAATGGAACAATTAAAGCAACGAATTTTAAAGGAATCAGCAATCATCTCCAATGATGTGTTGCGTATGGATTCCATCATTAATCAGCAAGTAGATCCTTCGCTAATTATGGAAATTGGTAAGGAATTTGCAGCAAGATTTCGTGAAGAACGCATTACGAAAGTGTTAACGATTGAATCCTCAGGGATTCCAGCAGCATTTGCAACGGCATATGAGCTGAATGTATCACTTGTATTTGCTCGTCGTAAGCAAACCGTAATCAATGATCCAGATAGCTACGTAGAGCGTGTACCTTCCTTTACGAAGGGAATGGTATCCGATCTTGTTATTTCTAAGCAATTTTTAAGTAGTGACGATCGCATTTTATTTATCGATGACATCATCGCTAATGGTGATGGTGCTCGCGGTTTAGTGAAGATCATTCAATCTGCAGGTGCAGAGCTTGCAGGTATGGGAATTGTTGTGGAGAAGTCATTCCAAGCAGGTGCAAACTTCTTTAGAGAGCAAGGCATTCGAGTGGAATCTCTAGTTAAAATTGCATCACTTGATTCGGGAGAAGTTGTATTTAAAGACTAATTTCCAGCTTAATGTAGTTGTTAGAAGCTTCTCATTTCTTATATAATGGAAATAAGAGCGAAGGGGGACGTAAGGTATGAAGCAGATCGATGACCAATTTATGAATGATAAAATTGCTAGTGCTAAAGTTTCTTTCGAGCGAGCTTTAGATTGCAAGCACACGGAGTTTGATGATTTATATCCATATATGATTGAGCACCCGCAATTTTTCTGGTATAAGCGTTATGTCGCATGGTCTGAATTACTTACGATTGTAAAACTATGCGAGGAACTTTCTATCTCTTGGAAAGAACAGTTTTCCGAAAAGCAAATTGTTTATATCGAAAGTCGCGTTATGTCCTCAAGAGTGTTGGATGAATGGTTTGAAACGAACGATTCAAAAGAGCATGCAATTAACGAATAAGTAACATCAAAGTCTTAACGAAGTCCATTTCGTTAAGGCTTTTTATTACATAGGAGGTTTGGGATGGTATCTGAACAGCAATTAGATGCATTTCGTCAATCTGGTGAGCTTGTTAGGGTTGTGCGAGATAATATGGAAAGCAATGACGTGAAGGGTATTGTCGTTGCCTGGGATAATGAAAGCGTTATGATAAGAAAGCCAAGTAAACGCGTCGTAAAGCTAAGTCGTACGTATACATATATTGCAGCAAGTGAAGAAAGACCAAATCTTGTTTAACAATAATGTACACTAAGGAGATGAAGACGATGTTGTGTCCAGTATGTGATGGAGTAACACTGCGCGAGGTTGAAAAAAATGGTGTATTAATTGATGTTTGTCCTTCGTGTAAAGGAGTTTGGCTTGACCGAGGAGAGCTAGACAAGCTAATGCACGATGTTCATGAAACACACAAGGAATATGATCAGCTACACTCGTATGTGGATGGCATTCAGCGTAAAGGGCTGCCTGTAAAGCCTGCACAACACACGACGTCCTATTATCCTAATAGCTATGGCTCTATCTATCCAAAGGGCTATGGTGATTACCATAAAAGCCATAAATCTTACGGATATGATAAATACGGCCGACCATATAAGAAAAAGAAAAAATCTGTATTCTCTGTGCTAGAGGATTTATTTGATTAACAATTGACATTGGAAAAGCAGCAGATGAGGTGCAATTACTGCATCATCTGCTGCTTTTTTTGTTACATAACTAATTTGGGAAATGGATAACCTAATGGCAATGACTGACGACAAAGGAGATGAATGCATGAAGCATAAGCTAATAACTTCCTTACTAATAGCAATCTTAATTGGATGCTATAATATGCCAGTTAGTTATGCACAAGCTAAAGAAAAGGAGCAGCAGCAACCGACCAGTGAACACAAGATCGCAATTGTCATTGATGATCTCGGCAATGACATGGAAGGCACTGAGGAAATTCTAGCACTCGACGCTCCGCTTACGGTTGCAGTAATGCCGTTTCTTCCGAGCTCACAGCGTGATGCTGAGCAAGCGCATGCTGCTGGACATGAAGTGATTTTACATTTACCAATGGAGCCGAATCGAGGCTTAAAGAGATGGCTTGGACCAGGTGCGATAACAGCGGATTTAACAGATGAACAAGTAAGAAAGCGAGTGGAGGAAGCAATAGCCCAGGTTCCACACGCTATTGGGATTAACAATCATATGGGCTCTAAAATAACAGCGAATGAGCGAATTATGCGTGTCATTTTGCAGGTGTGCAAGGAGCATAATCTGTTCTATCTCGACAGTAAAACAACAGACAAATCAGTCGTTCCTAAGCTGGCTAAAGAGCTAGGGGTACCTTTTGTGGAAAATGGCCTGTTTTTAGATGACCAATATACTGCGTCTCATGTTCACAAGCAAATGCAGAAGGTATACCAATTAATCAAGTTTAACGACACAACAATTATTATTGGACATGTCGGTATGCCAGGGAAGTATACATCGGCGGAGCTAGCTCGCCATATTCCTAAACTGCAGCAGCAGTGTGAAATTGTACATTTGAGTGAGCTTGTACGAGCTTCGTTAATTGACCCAGAGGTAATGTAATATACCACCAGCAATGCTCTCTGCGATTTTTGTTTGCCCTACGTTAGAGGTCATACGCTCAAGATCGCTCGCATTACTAATGAAGCCCATCTCAACTAAGACGGCAGGTGACTTGACGTATTTTAAGACGTAAAAGCTTTTTACAGCAATGGGCCGTTTGCTTGTTGCATATAACGAGTTCAGTTCCTCCTGTATGTGATGCGCGAGCATCGCACTTTCGCCAGAGGGCTGATGCAACACAAGTGGTCCATGCGCCTTCTTTGACGGGGTAGAGTTAACGTGCAGACTAACAAATAAAATATGATCAATTTCACGAGTTAAGCCCATTCGCTGTGATAAATCCCGCAAATGTCTGGAAGAGGTACGGTGCCAACGATTATCATCACTTAAGGCGTAATCATGCGTACGATTCAGAATTGTAGGAATTCCGCGACTTACCAGTACTGCATATAACTTCTTCCCGATATCCAAATTTATATCCTTTTCCCGCACAGTTCCATTGATCGCACCGCCATCAACGCCACCATGACCAGCATCGATAATTACAGCGGTTGTCGGAAGGAGCTGCTTCATATCAAGTGGAGTAAGCTCTTTTTTATGTGTATTGTGTCTTACTTGTCCATCGGTAGGAGACAGCTCAACGAGATTATAGTCAGCACGAACTGTTTCAGCTTGCGCAAAAATGGAGTTATTCGTGAAATCATTGGAATTGAATAGCGATAGCATACAGCAAATGATAAAGCAAATCATATAACGTTTTGAATATTTCATAGTGATGCCGCCTTTCAAGAAGAGCAAGTATCGGATGATTACTGGCTTTAGCATGGCTTGCTGCTTGTCGTTTCATACATCGCTTGTATCGTTTGAATTTAGGACAAATGGGAATACTGTAAACAACGTTATGATCAATATCTGTATTTCAGTAAGGAGAATGAGGTATGGGAAAAATAACAGGTAATGAGTATTTGCAGTATTTAACAGAGCAGCTTGTTGAATATATCGATAAGCCAGCGGAAGAAAGAAAGCAAGCAAAAAAAATAGCCAAAGCTCAAAAGGAGCAATGGCTATTGCGTTGGTTTGGTGCAGGTGGAATGGGAATTATGCTATGGTGGAATAAGAGAAACAATCGTAATAAGGGCTAGTAGAGAGTAGGCTCGTAAAAATAACCTTCGTCCATTAATAGATCATAAGCGATATAGCGTACAAGCTCTCCATTATCGTCCTGCAAGGCGATATAAAGCTGACGCTCATTCCATTCGTGATAGCCAGTGATGGAATAGGCAGAGAAAACTGTTTCATTCCAGCTCTCTGTTGTATATCGAAGCTCACTACCGAGCTCAATGCTGGTTTCGATCGAATAATCGTCAATCAACCGTTTATTTAATGCTTCGCCTGTTAACCATGGCATTACTTTATATGGTGAAAAGTAGTCTCTAGTCAACGCAGCAGTAAGCAAAGCAGGGCTGGTTGACGTAACGCAATCGTACTCTGCTTTTACATGCGGTTGACTAGCTTGACCAATAATATGTGACTTCATAATCGGAAATTGCTCCTGCATAAATGGCTCGATATAAGAGCTCTCATCACTATGTTCAACAGCTATGACAGCATGAAATGGTCCGAAATAAAGGAGTGAGTCGCTATTCTCCGCCAGCAATTGCAAGTCACCGACCCCATATTCACCTAATACATAACTGCCATCCTCTGTTGAATGTACAATCATATACCCTACGACATCCTGTCCATTTTTAACAAGCACAAGCCATCCATGTGTACCAGGTCCAAGCGCACCTATAGAAACTGTTGCATTCTTCCAAGCTTCAAATCCCTTCTGCTCAGCTAACTCTTGCTGCCACTGCTTAACGGTGGAGTTTAGCTCATTTTGCGGAACAGTTTGCAGCGCTGAAATCAGCGCATGATACGAGGGCTGCATGCCAAAAATTAAGAGCGTACTAACTAGCTTTAACGCAATCATTGTTAACTTTAGATTCATTCCATCACCTCACTATTCTACAAGCGATAACGTACAGCATATTTAAGTGAATACGCTAATTACTCATTTAATAGTAGTGGACAAGCTGTAAAAAGACTGTTAGTTCTTGTCACGCAGCATGTGGTGAAGTCGCTTCTATTTTTGTAGAGTATAGTCGTATTAACGTTAACGGTATGCTAATCTATCCCATCAAGGTGGAATATTCCGCAATTGATGACAGATGCCGTGACCCTAGGCTCATATTGCCAGCGAATTTCCTCCTTACGCTTTTCCTGAAGTGCTGCTATTTCTTGCTTCTGTTCCTCCTCAGCTTGCTGAAGTAATGGTGCGTAAAAGCTGTCTAATCGCGCCAATTCCTCAGCTAATCTACTCTGTGCCTCAACTGCCCAGTCATAGCTATATCCCTTTAGCTTGCGCTCCAGATGTGCCTCAGCGATCGACAGTGCCTTATTGTGGGAAATGCCATTCTTGGCGATATGCACATTTGGAGGTATCCGAGGAGATAAACGGATGTTTTGCAGTCGTTCATGAAAATTCTCCACACAATGACCTGTAACGAGCGAAATGCCCAGACTGTGCAGCTCCTCACGTTTACGATCACAGCTAAATTCAACGATATAATTGATAGCTAGCCAAGCGGTGTACGGTCGCGATGCATAAGGGTGCAGCGCTCGTTGTTGCGGCTCCTCGTAGAGACAAACATAGCTGCCGTTGCGCTCAGTAGATTGGAATAACTGCTGTAGTCGATTGGATCCGAAATGTAAAATCTCTTGCGGAACACGCATAATGGGTTTCGCGACAATGCCAAGCGTTCGCTCCAGTGCTTTATCCGCAGCAACGATCGTTTCCTGTTGCTCCTGCAGAGCTTGGGTGTCCGCTAGCTGCTTGTATTTTTCCTCATCAAATATAAAGAGAAAGCTCATTGTCTCGGGCGTTTCATTCAGCCGATCGATAAAGCTCCAATAATATGGACGGTTAGTCAATTCACGATCGGCTTCTGGTGAAAGCTTTACTTTTATATGATGTGGTGATTTATCGAGAATCGTACATTGCGTAGCGTCCAAATATCGCTGCACATATCGATAAATTTGCTTTGTGTTCATAACTACACCTCTATCGTAAGTTTTTCTCCTGCTGGTAGGATGTGAACACCTCACCGATGCTGTTGATCTCATTGGTTAGCGTATGAGGATCAGCTCCTCGCAAAATGGCCTTCGCAAGCTGCTGCTCGATCGAACCGTTACTTGCCTCAATTCGTTCTATAATATGGTCGAGCTCACCGATGACCAGCTCGAATAAATTAATTTTCTCATGCAGCAGATGGAGAATGTGCTCCTCAATGGTGTTGACTGTACATAGATTGAAGATATTTACATCCTGAGTCTGACCAAGTCGATGCACACGTCCAATTCGTTGCTCGACGCGCATCGGATTCCAAGGCAGGTCAAAGTTAATCATATTGTTACAAAATTGCAGGTTAATCCCTTCGCCGCCTGCTTCTGTAGCAATCAAAACTCTTGCTTTTCCACGGAATAAATCCATCATCCAATCCTTTTTACCCCTATTCATCCCGCCACGATAAGGAACGGCCGCAATATTGTGCTTACTAAAAAATTGCAGTAAATATTCCTGAGTAGCACGGTACTCGGTAAATAAGATTACCTTATCGTTGCATTGCTCGATAATTTCTAATGCCTTTTCTGCCTTGGTATTGGATGTGATCGCACGAATACATTCCACAAGCTCCCATATTTTAGGGCGTAGCGGAGAGTCTTCACTTGTTTTCTTAAACATATTAACTAGCGTCAAAAAAACAGCATCGCGGCTGCTGCATACTTCGCGCTGCAAGGTAACGAGTGAGAGAATGCTGCTTATGTCTATTCCATCCTGTCTCGCTTGCTGCTGTACGAAGTTTGTCACTGCATCATATAGCGACTGCTCCTCAGGGGAGAGCTGCAGATTAATGTTGCGAACGATTCGCTTGGTGAAATGAATCCCACCGTCACCACGACGGTTTCGAATCATAATCGAGCTAAGCACATCCTGTAATTGATCTTCGTTTTTCGGGAGACGCTTATCGACCACATAATTGCTATTAAATTCACCCTGTGCCCCAAGCTGACCTGGTTTTAGCAATGAGATCAAGTTAAATAGCTCATCGAGATCATTTTGAATCGGGGTAGCAGTTAGCAGTAGACAATATTTCTTACTTAGCTGCACAGCAAATTGATAATTGGTCGTTTTTTTATTTTTTAATTTATGAGCTTCGTCAATAATAATTAAATCGTAGTCTGTCGCTAGCACAGTCTCACGGTGCGGCTCTCGCTTAGCCGTATCTAGTGAGGCGACAACGATATCATAGCCCCAGCTATGCGATTTACGCTGTGCCACCGCTTGAATACCAAACTTCGTATTCAGCTCACGCACCCATTGCAGCACAAGCGAAGCAGGTACGAGGATCAGCGCTTTTTTAACTAGCCCACGCACAATATATTCTTTTAGTATTAACCCAGCCTCAATCGTCTTACCTAACCCTACCTCATCAGCTAAAATCGCTCGACCTCCCATTTCGTGCAATACACGTTTGGCAGTATCAAGCTGATGCTGCATCGGCTCGAAGCCAGGTAAGCTTCGTAAGCAAAGTAATTCATCGAAAGAGTTTATAAGTGTAGCTTGCTTAGCCTCAAGTGCAAGCTGATACATACTCCATTGATCCCATGGTCCGTTTTGATTGATACGCTGCTGCAGCTCGTTAAACCACGCACGATTAAAATTGAGATTAAGTGAAGGATGGATCGCTTTTTGCACATCCGGCTGATTGATAACTGTGTTAGAATAGAATGAATTATTCATAGTTGCTCCTTTTCGTTACAGTTGCTTAGCTCTATTATTGCCCAAACGCTACCAAACATAATCTTTCGTATTTAGGAAAACTTAGTTACGAAATTGTTCAAAAGTCATATGTTAAAACTATATATAGTATGATAATATTATTCTGTACACTATATATTGAATGGTGGGAGTGAGTTCATGAGTACATTGCAAGGATTAAGTGAAAAAATATTTTTAGATCGATACGCACGTAAAAATGCCGATGCCGTTCAGGTTAAGGCAGGGGATACCGTGCTAGTTCTGCTGAAAGATGATTCAGCGTTTCCAGTGAAGGAAGCAGGGGATGTCCTATCACGCAGCGGGAACGAGGTAGTCGTTCAGCTACGCAGTGGTGAAGTCGTCAGCACAACGATTGACAAGCTAACCCATTCGTTAGAAAAAACTCCAGAAGAAATGTGGGATCGCTTAGCCGGTGCAATGGCTTCCGTTGAAGCAACGGACAAGCAATCGCTATGGCAGGATCGGTTTCGTTACATATTAGACGATTGGAAGCTAGTTCCAGGTGGACGTATTGCGGCTGGTGCAGGAGCAAGTGATGAGCTAACGCTGTTTAACTGCTATGTAATTCCATCCCCTCACGATAGTCGTGGCGGCATTATGGCGACCTTGGCAGAAATGACGGAAATTATGGCGCGCGGCGGCGGTGTAGGGATTAATTTATCTTCACTTCGACCTAAACGCACAACGGTAGTTGGTGTGAATGGTACTTCTAGCGGTTCTGTCTCTTGGGGCGGACTGTTTAGCTATACAACGGGATTGATTGAGCAAGGGGGTAGTCGTCGTGGTGCACTGATGCTTATGCTGAACGATTGGCATCCAGATTTGCTTGAGTTTATTACGGTTAAGCAAACGATGGGGAAAATTACGAATGCTAACCTTTCCGTATGTATTAGCGATGGATTTATGGATGCTGTTAAGCATGATAAAGAGTGGGAGCTTGTATTCCCGGATACAACGGACCCTGAATACGATGAAATTTGGAATGGAGACCTAGCAGCATGGCGTAAGCTAGGTAAGCCTGTTATTGTGCATCGCACGGTAAAGGCAAGAGAAGTGTGGAGCACAATTATTGAGTCAGCATGGAAATCAGCTGAACCAGGCGTTGTATTTATGGAACGTTATAACAATATGTCAAACAGCTGGTATTTTAATCCGATTATATGTACAAATCCTTGTGGTGAACAAGGCTTGCCTGCATGGGGAGTTTGTAATTTATCTGCCATTAATTTATCTAAATTTTATGATGAAGAGAATCATGATGTCGATTGGGAAGAGCTAGCGAAAGTTACTCGTTGGTCGGTGCGCTTCTTAGATAATGTGATCGATCGCACGCCTTATCATTTTCCAGAAAATGAAGCGAACCAGAAGAAAGAGCGTCGAATTGGTCTTGGCTCAATGGGACTTGCGGAGCTGATGATTAAGCTGAATATTCGTTACGGCTCTCCAGAATCATTAGAGTTTTTGGACAAGCTATATGGCTTTATCGCTAAGGAGGCTTATTTGTCATCTGCTGAAATCGCAGGCGAGAAGGGCAGCTTCGGGGCGTTTGATAAGGATTTATATGTACAAAGCGGCTTTATGAAGGTGTTAATTGAGCAATACCCAGAGGTAGCAGAGGCGATTGCTGCGAATGGTATGCGTAATGTTACCGTAATTACGCAAGCACCGACAGGCTCAACTGGTACGATGGTAGGTACATCTACAGGGATTGAACCATACTTTGCCTTCAAATATTTCCGTCAAAGTCGTCTCGGCTACGATGAGCAATATGTACCGATTGCCCAAGAGTGGCTAGATAAGCATCCGAATGAACAGCTGCCAGACTACTTTGTAACATCGATGAGCTTAAGTGCTGAGGACCATATTCGTGTGCAAGCAGCGATTCAACGCTGGGTGGATAGCTCGATCTCTAAAACGGCGAATTGCCCGAATGATTTCACGATTGAGGAAACCGAGAAGCTGTATGAATTGGCTTATGAGCTAGGCTGTAAAGGTGTAACGATCTACCGTGATGGTAGCCGTGATGTGCAAGTATTGTCTACTGAGCAGAAGAAGGATAAAGATGGCGAAGCGGAGGCTGCTGCAGCTGCAACCGAAGCTATAAGTGCAGAGAAACAAACTAGCGAGCCTAAAGTTGAGGTAGCTGCGAATAGCTTCTCCGAGTTAGTTTCTGGAGTAATGGATAGTAAAGGTGCCACAACACCTCCAGCAATTGGTGAGGATAAACAATACAAGCGTCGTCCACAAGTGCTGCAAGGAGCAACGTACAAGCTGAATACACCGCTTGGTATGGCTTATATTACGATTAATGATCTTGATGATGTGCCGACGGAGATCTTCTTGATTGTTGGTAAAGCGGGCTCAGATGTATTTGCGATGGCAGAAGCGCTTGGCCGTGTATGTTCATTGTTCCTGCGTTATGGCGATCATGGTAACAAAACTCAGCTGCTTATTAAGCATCTGAAGGGCATTGGCGGTACAGGTGCAATTGGCTTCGGTCAGCATCGTGTTGAATCCATTGCAGATGCGGTTGCGAAGGCGTTAGAAATGCATTTGAATAACAAAGAGCAGCGAGCTGAGCATTTCCCATATGGCGGAGCTTATGAACAAGCTGGGCAGCAGCAATTAATCTCTGATTATAAAGGCTCTGCAGCCTCATTAACAGAGCAGAAAACAGCAGCAGCTGAAAGTCAGCATTCAGCTGCGACTCATTCAGCAGCAGATTCAACGCATGTTGATCTATGCCCAAGCTGCGGATCTGCGAGCCTAGTTAATATCGAAGGCTGTAAGCAGTGTACCTCTTGTGGGTATAGTCGCTGTGGGTAAGGGATAGAGATGGTGGATGTTTGTGATGAATCATCTACGTTGTGGTCGACCGTCGAGCAGATTGATATAGCAATCAACTTGCGTGAGACTTAAAAACCATGAATATCATTGTTATATAAGGGATTGTTTCATAAATAATGAGACAGTCCCTTTATTGTCAAACAATAGACACATTTTTGTGTCATCTTTAGTAAGACAGATTTTCACATGAATATTGAGATTGATTACATACAAAATTAACCAAGAGAAAAGATTTAATACTTTGCTACATGAACTATGAATAACATAAGTTAGACTACTTTAGGATAACTGAGGTTAATTGGACTAATACCTATTTAATGTTCTTAAAAGGTTTGGTAAAACGTAAATAAAGGTTGAAGTTTTTACCGCGCAGACTTGTATCAATACTGCGTTGGTTTCACAAAGTTTGAACAATTGATCGTGATGAAATAACTGTTTTCGAATTTTTGTGAAGAACCCAAATGCTTAATATTGAACTGTATTAAAAGTTTCTTATAGACGAAACACAAAAGAAATGGAAAGAGATTCATCAGTTGATAGGACTTATTAATAAGTCGGTACTGTAATGAACTTTGGAATGTTTAATGCGTTAGCTTAACTCGTTATTCACTAATCAAAATAATGAGGACGATTAAAATGATTCATATTTTTATAGATTCCAAGTAATTCTGAATTGTGACGTCTTAATACTAAGGATGGATGGTTTTAGTGTTGAAGTATAATTAGAATAATTTTAAAATAAAGATCTTAGATGAACCAAAATTGACCAGTAATAGCTAATAGATTAATATATTGAAGTAAGTTACAATTCACGTTTTGTGGAAATTTATAGAATAAGTAACAAAGGGGGAGTAGGGGTGGAATTCGAAAGAAAACAAGAAAATAAAATAAGAAAGACATTGCAGATACATATTGATAGTTGTCTAAAAGATGCGCTTGATAATTATCACCTCAAATATAAAGATAACATAGGTCAACTTGTATTTTATCCACTTATCCACTTAGAACAATTTGCTGAGGTTTCAGAAGGCTCTCAGTATACTGAAGGTTTTAGGAAAATGCTATCTTGGTTCATAAAAGAAATGATTATGAGAGGTTTGCCTAATAACATTGATTGTTTCACTTACAATTCTACAGAATACAGTAAATTTCAAAGGAGTTTTATTGGCATAGTAAAAAGCTACGGAGATTATGAATTATCAAGTAAACTTAAAGATATGTCGTCACATGGTAGGTATGCATTGTTTTCAGATGATGGAAAGGTAATTGAACTCAGAAAACCGCGGATATTAAACGATTATGAAGGAGCTGATCTTTATTATTATGGTACTGACGAGTCGCTAAGATTTAAGCAGGAAGAGAACGCAGCAAATAAAATAACACAATACATAAGCAGGTTCACAATGTGGAGGAAAATTGAACGATTAACTACCACGGTAGATAACAAATTGTTAGTATTATGTGAAGAGAGGGTTAAAATTGATTTCGAAAAAATGGGAGGTCGAATATCAAGTAATATCATCAATGATTATGATAATTTCATTAGTTTCATATCATACCTCTATTATTTAGCTCAAACCAATTTACATCGATATAAGTTCGGTAAATTATATCGTACTGTGAGTAATGGTTCAATGTATACAAGCTACTCTTATGAAGAATTAGTCCAATCTGCAGTTGAGGTAACTGGTGTTCCAAAGGATCAATTAATTAGTTATATTGGATATCTAACCTTTAATAATAAGAGGAAAGGAACGCTTGCAGAGTATCCTCTTTTACAAATGAATAATAAAATTATTTTTATACCCAGCAATATTCTGTTAAACGACTGGTCTTTTAGTATTACAAATGGACATTACCTACATGAACCTAAAATAGTTTTTGCAAATAGAAAGGAAACTATCTCAATAAGTATTATTGAAAATATTAAAGAAGCAGTGGCACCGTATAGCAATATTCTATTATCTACTGAATATTATTATGAATATGATAATAAAGAAGGTAGACAAAAAAGTGACATTGATGTGGCGATATTTGATATCGATTCAAACTGTTGCTTAGTTCTCGAATGTAAGTGGCTTGAAAGAGTATTTGCCCCAAGTCAAGTTGAAGCAAGAATTTATGGTGAGTTTAACGAAATTTTTAAAGACCAAGTTAGTAAACACCAAGAATATCTGAGTCTTTCCAAAGATCATCTTTCATTAGTTTTTGAAAACCATGCTGATGTTGTAAAACAGAATGACTCTACAAAAATTCTCTTTGCGCTGGTTGATAAACGTGTGGAACTTCACAGTGATGATAAACATCTCTTAAGTGTATATACGTTACTCACTATACTAAAAGCCTTCGAGAATAAAGGCAAACTTCAATTAGATAAAGTAATTGAGAGAATTGAAAGTCTTAAAACAGACGTGAAGTACGAGAATGTTAATGAAATAAGAACGGTTGCTGAAATTGGAGAATATCAGTTTATCGTGGACGGATTGTTTCTTGATTATAAAGAGCTAGAATAAATAAGGGACTGACCCCCGTTTTTGAGACAGGGATCATAACACCTTCTAACAAGCCAGTTCTCGAAATTCACTGGACTAGTATTTTAGTTTCGCTTGTATAAGTAACTTTTTATAATATTCAATGTAATCTCTAACTGCCTGTTCAACGATTGCATTCGTCGAACAGGTCAAACAGTCGAGATAGAATATTTCGCTCTTTAGAGAGGCGTGAAACGATTCGATGGGGGCATTATCAGCGGGCGTACCTTTACGGGACATGCTCATGGTAATGCCTTTTCGTTTTATTGTTTCTTGATACAAACATGATGTGTAAACTGAACCTTGATCACCATGTAATAAACAAGATGAAGTTAGGTCTGGTAATTGATTTAATGTATCTAATACATTTTGTTTATTACTAAGGGTATATGAGATAATTTCACCGTTATATAAATCTTGTATGCTTGAAAGATACAATAGTTTACCTCCATAAGGCAAGCAAGTGATGTCCGTCACTAACTTCTCCATCGGTCGTGTAGCATGAAATTCACGGTTCAAGAGATGAGCAGCAACTAAGGCTGGCTGGTTTACCTGTTAGCTTACATTTCTTAGTTTTTTCGCGACACTGTAGGCTGTATAATTGCATAATTTTCTGCACGACTTTGTGATTTGTTTTTACTGTGCGATTAACTAAAGCTGTGATCTTGCGATAGCCTAATCTAAATTTATACTCCTTGCAAAGTTCGCCAATGAGTACAACGATAATTTCTTTCTCTTTATTTTCATTGCGTTTTAGCCAATGATAGTAAGTCGATTTTGAAATACTTAACGCATCACAAACTAACTTTACAGGTAAATCATGATGTTGTTTTACAAAACCTATTGCAACTTCTTTTTCCATATCCTTTCCCACGACTTGAACTTTGTTAGCACCTCTAATTGTTGCTTTAAGGTTGCTTTAAGAATCGATTTTCCACCATTAACTGCTCAACCTCTGTATGGTACTTAGGTCCTTTTCCATAGGTATATTGTTTTCCTACAGTTTGTTCCAACCGATGTGGTTGTTCTTCTCGATACCAGTTCATCCATACTTTGAGCGGTGTATGATTACGAACGTTTAATTCTTCCATCACATAGTTTACTGGCACACCATTTAAGCGCATTTCTATTGTTTTCATTATAATTTCGATAGGATAACTTACTTTTGTTCAATAAAAACACCTCCAAGAATTTTCACTCCATATCTTACGACATGAAGAAGTTTTCTTGAAGGTGTTTTGATTTGTCTCACGTTATGGGGTCAGTCCCGTAGAATTAGCTACGTCGTTTTCTTTTGTGTCTAAGGATATAAAATGAGAATAAGTCGAAAACGTATTTTACCATTCTTTGAACGATTGTCAGCGGAATACAGCTTTATACATCTATACATGAATAAATACGCATAAATAATACACAAAGAGCAGTTGGTTAATGTGCCAACTGCTTTTTGTTATCAATAAACGCAATAATGCATAGAAGTGAAGCTGCAAGATAAGTTCCGATTATGAGGTACGAGATTTGGGAGGTTCTTATTTTGTATTTGAAAACCTAACGATAACATGGACTATGATTTATGAAGTTGATTCATTTAAACCTTTAATTTGTAAGGTTGTTTTCTTCATAACCGATGGTTGTTGCTCCATGCTCTCCTAGAGATAATTAAAGTAATCCAATTGTAGTTCACACGTTAAAGGAGGGGATTTATGGTGAAGAAGTTAGAAATAAATACCTCATTTACTCATTCTGTAAAGAGAGGGCTATGGAAAAAGATATATACTCAAAGGTATCTCTTGCTGATGACAATTCCCTTTATTGTTGTAGCATTTATCTTCTCATACATACCATTGTGGGGGTGGTTTCTAGCTTTTGTGGATTATAAGGTTGGACATGATATTTTAGGTAGTGAATTTATTGGGATTAAACATTTCAATGCATTATTTTCAGACGCTCAGTTTTACAATGTATTGCGGAACACGTTAGTTATGGGATTATTGAGTATGTTTTCAGGATTTATTGGTTCCATCGCGTTAGCCTTGTTACTGAATGAGATTCGTCTAAAAATGTTTAAACGGTTTATTCAAACGATTACTTATATTCCTCACTTTGTATCATGGGTCGTTATTGCTAACATTTTAACATCCTTTTTATCGCCAGATGGAGGAGTTATTAATCGAATTTTATTAGATCTAGGCATTGTCGATGAAGCGGTATACTTTATGTCGAATGAAAATTGGTTTTGGGGTATCCATACGATGGCAGGGCTTTGGAAGGAGCTAGGCTGGAGTACCATTATCTATCTAGCTGTGCTAGCGGGAATTAATCCTGAGCTATACGAAGCTGCTGATGTAGATGGAGCTAGTCGATTCCGAAAAATGTGGCATATCTCGATTCCAGGACTGATGCCGACGGCTACCTTGCTCTTGTTAATATCAGTAGGATGGATTATACAAGGAGGATTTGAATCACAGTTTCTATTAGGAAATTCTATGGTAATCAATAAATCTGAGGTATTGGATCTTTATGCACTAAGATATTCTACACAAATTGGTGATTGGTCATATGGGGTAGCGATAACGATGTTCAAATCGGTAGTTAGTGTTTTACTCGTTTTACTTGCCAATTACTTATCTAAGCTCTTTACAAGTACGAAGCTGTTCTAGGGGGGATGTAATTTGATTGAAAGTCGTCGAGTAGGGGATTATGTGTTTAGTGTACTTAACTATACGTTTCTTATTCTATTATCTGCAGCAACCTTATTTCCGTTCATAAACCTGTTGGCAATTTCATTAAATGATCCTTTAGATACAGTGAAGGGAGGAATCTATTTATGGCCTAGAGAATTTACGTTTTCGAATTACTTCTATACCTTTAATAATGAAAAGCTATTTGGTGCTGCTTTGCGTTCCGTATTAAGAACTGTAGTAGGTTCGATACTCGGAGTTTTGACAACTGCATTTATAGCCTATGCATTAAGTCGGAAAGAGTTTATGCTGAGGAAGAGTATGAATTTATTTTTAGTCTTTACCCTGTACCTAAATGCAGGACTAATACCCGTGTACTTACTTATTAAAGAAATAGGACTAATGAATACTTTCGCAGTCTATATACTACCGACTTTAGTTAGCGCTTACAACATTATGATTATGAGAAGCTATTTCGAACAATTACCCGAAGGAGTGATTGAGTCTTCAAAAATTGATGGAGCTAACGAGTTTCAAACTCTATTTCGCATTGTTATGCCAATGAGCATGCCAGTTGTAGCGACGATTACATTGTTTGTTGCAGTTATGCACTGGAATTCCTGGTTCGATAATTATTTATATACAAGTAGAGATGCAAATTTAAGTTTATTACAATTTGAATTACAGAAGATTTTAATGAGCTCAATTAATCAGGTTTTTGCTAAAGGGGATAGCTCCTCCGTTAGGCAAGCTCTTGGCGCTTCACCACAATCCATTCGATCAGCCATTACCATTGTTGTTACGTTACCTATTTTATTTGTCTACCCGTTTTTACAGCGATATTTTGTAAAGGGAATTACGATAGCTTCGATTAAAGAATAGTGATGTTCATTTGAATTTATTCTAAATAAATGAGGTGTCGATGATGGCAAAAATGAAAATGTTAATTTGTGCAGTAATGATTGTCATGCTTACGGTAGGCTGCTCCAATAATAATGCAAATACTCCAACGGCTAAACCAACTGCGACTGCAAAAAGTCAAGAAAATGCGCAGGAAAATAGTCCACAGGAAGATGTTAGACTTGAGCCTATTACGTTCACGATTAGTACAAGTGATGAAAAGCTAGATTGGGATGCTCCAGTTACAAATGAGCTTACTGCAAGAACTGGCGTTTCGTTAGAGTATGATGTTATTGTGGGCGATCAATTTCAAAAGTGGGATTTATGGCTAGCTGGCGGTGATTATCCGGATATCGTGGTATTAGATACAGCCCATGTGCAAAAATATGCTGATGCTGGTGCCGTTATCCCATTAAATGACCTGATTGATCAATATGGAGCGAATATTAAAGAGAAATTTGGCGAGTTTTATAATTTGCTAAAGGATAAAGATGGAAATATCTATTCATTATATAACGTAAATCGAGCGGAGGAAGCACCTGCTGATTCAGCAGCGTCATTTGTAATTCAAATGGATGTATTAAAGGAAGCAGGATACCCTGAAATCCGCACCTTTGAGCAATTGTATGAGCTAATTAAAAATTATAAGGAAAAGCATCCACAAATTGATGGTCAAGAAACATTAGGCTACTCTGCAGCTATGAATGGCTGGACCGTTAATATCGAATTTAATAATCCAATTATTTCAGCATTAGGATTGCCAGACCATGGAAACTTCAGAATAGATGATGCTAATAATGTTACCTACAACCCAGTTACAGATGAAGCTAAGCAATACTATCAATTCTTAAATAAGCTTTATAATGAAGGATTGCTAGATAAAGAGTCGTTCTCACTAGATTATGATGGCATTCGTACAAAAATGGCACAGGGTAGAGTATTAGCTGCCTATGCACCAGCTTGGTTTGTGACGGAGCCTAATAGTTTATTGAAATCTGAAGGCAAGTATAATCGTATGTATGCTCACATTCCGATTTATTTTGATGGAGTGACAGAAGATCGCTCTCACTCTTTAACTCCAACTGGAGCAGGAAGCTTCCAATGGGCCATTACAAAAACAGCTAAAAATCCAGAACGTATTATTCAGTTTATTGATTACTTATTCTCGGATGAGGGTCAAATTTTGACGCATTGGGGAATTGAAGGCGTACATTATGACGTTGTGGACGGTAAACGAGTCATTAATAAAGAGCTGGAACAAAATAGAATTAATGATCCACTAATCAACTATGCAGAAGGCTTTTATAGTCCAGAGGGTTCACAAATTAACTGGTTTACGCTTGGTAATGGAGCTAAGCTAGGCGATGGTGATTACGCAACGCATCTGACAAAGGATTCTATCGTTGAAAATTATGATGAGGAAACTAAAGCTTTACTTGCAGCTTATAATAAGCAAACGTGGGCAGACTTTTTACCTGAAGCACAATATGTTCCAGGATATTTGTGGCAGCTAACTCCACCAGAGGAAGCGGCGGTGCAAATTCAAAAAATTGAGGATACATGGAAACGCATGCTGCCTAAAATCATCTTGTCGAAAAATAATGATGAATTCGAAAAAGAGTGGAATGAAATGGTTTCTATTATTAAAAATGATGGATTATTAGAGATGGAGGCCTCTTACACAAGGGTTTGGAAGGAATTCATTGATAAGTATAATGAAACCATTAATAATCAAAAATAAATATTTAGTGAATTAAAGGAAATAAAGTTGAAATCTCGAAAAATACTACAATAATCAGTTGGAGATGGAGGCGATCATAATGAAAATAAGAACAAAACTATTTATTGCGAATCTGCTTGTTGTTCTGTTTTTGTTAGGGTCGCTTTCTTATATTTGGGTTGAACGAAGTACAGATTTAATTATGAAAAATATAAACGAAACAGCAGAATTAACATTATCTCAGATTAGTACCAATCTAAGCAGTACACTGCTCTCCTACGAAGAAATTGTAAATACTTTGTATTCAGATAATACGCTGCAGAAGGAGTTTCTACAAAGCTATAGTGATATTCGTGAGGCGTATGATATTTATTTTAATAAGCAATTACCATTTGAACGTGCAATTTTGACAACAAAAGACGTACATCGGATTGATTTTTACACGGAAAATGAAAGTTATGTTTTTTCTAATGTTTATTTAATTAATGATGCAATTAAGAAAAGTGATTGGTACAACCGGGTGATGAATAGACCGAACAGTAGCTTCTGGTCACCTCCTTATATGAGTGCGAATAGTAGAACGAATGTATTTAGTATAAAAAAACGTCTAAATAATTTAGTGAAGAGCTCTAATTTAATGGTATCCGTGGAAATTAATATGCGTGTTTTGTACAGTCTCGTTCAAGAGGAGAGCAAGGATAAGCGGTATATCTTTACTTTAAATGATGGGACGATCTTACTAGATAGTCAGAATGAAAAGCTGAGTTCAATATATGAGCTGCCGTATGCTGATCAAATCATGGCTAATCAAAAAGGAAATATCCAATTCGAACAAGATGGAAACGCTTACTCACTTTTATATCAAACGTTAAATGCACGTGAAACGATTTCTGGAATAAAAGTAATGAGTATCGTAAAGCTGGATAGAATTATGTCCGATGTAATAGAAATGCGTAAAATTGCCATTACTTTATTTGTGAGTGCATGCTTTATTTCGATTGTTGTAATCTATATTTTCTCAGTTGGCTTAACCAAACGTCTTAGCGAATTGTCTATCAAAATGAGACGGGTTGACCGTGATAATTTTCAATCGAGTGTAGAAGTAAGAGGGAATGATGAGATTAGTACATTAGGTAATATCTTTAATTCGATGGTGAGAAGAATCTCGCAATTAATTAAAGAGGTTTATCAAGCTGAGATTGATCGTAAGGAGCTGGCTTTACGTACGAAAGAGGTTGAGCTGTATGCTTTACAAACGCAAATTAATCCTCATTTCTTATTTAATATTTTGAATATGATCCGTGGAAAGCTGCTTATTAAAGGAGATCGGGACACTGCTAAAGTGGTTGGACTACTAGCCAAATCGTTTCGTATGATGCTGCGCGGTGGGGGACAAACGATTCAATTGGAGCAGGAAGTTGAATTTATCGATAATTACTTATCTCTTCAGCAATATCGTTATGAGGATAAATTGCAATACGAAATTAATATTCAGTCAGAGCATTTATCGATTGAAATTCCAAGATTATGCCTTCAGCCATTAGTGGAAAATAGCGTGTCTCATGGTATTGAACTAAAGGAAAGTCCTTCATGTATTAAGATTTATAGTGTAGAGAGTGATTCTCACATTACGCTTATCGTGGAAGATAATGGGCTAGGTATTGCTCCTGACAGGCTAGAGGAAATTCAATCGCAACTACTGAATGACAGCTCTATTACGAAGGATAAGCATATTGGTCTTAAAAATGTTAATCAGCGCATTCAATATTTATATGGCGAACAGTATGGATTGAGTATTGATAGTCAAGAAGGTGTGGGGACAAAGGTTAGTGTAACGATTCCATTGAAGCGAAATAATGGAGATGATCATTATGTATAATGTACTCATTGTTGATGACGAATCAATTGCACGAGTTTCACTTTTATACTTAATCGATTGGACTGAGCTAGGCTTTCAAATCACAGCAGAGGCAAGTAATGGGGAGCAGGCTTTAGATATATTGAAGAAGGAATATTTTTCGCTCGTCATTACAGACGTACGAATGCCGGTGATGGATGGATTAAGCTTTATTGAAAAGCTGCGCACGTTTTCCAATATCCCAGTAATTATTCTTAGCGGCTATGAAGACTTTGAGTATGCGAGACAAGCAATGAAAATGGGTGTTAATGAATACTTGCTAAAGCCAGTTGATGAGGATGAACTCATCCAAGCATTAAATAGAATGAAGCAGGATATTCAAGAGCGTCTTGTGATCGAGCGTCGTACACGAGATGCAACGCACGCTCTAAAAGAGCAGTTTTTACGTAAATGGTCACAAGGACTAATTAAATCAGCGGCTCAATTTGCAGATGAATTAAAAATAAGTACTGTCACACCGTACAGTCATCACTATATCTGTATATTATTTGCGCTGGATCAATTAAAGCATCATCAGTGCTCTAACAATGTACATGAGACAGAATTAATGAAATATGCGATTCGTAACATCATTGAAGAGAAATTTGAAAAGCGGGGCTACGTTTTTGAATACAATGAGCAGCATTTCGGTCTGATTTATTATTTAGATACAGATGAGCAACAAGCTTATATGACGAAATTAGAAGAGCTCAAGGAACAGATTGCGACATTTACTAAAGTTGAAGTAAATGTAGGTGTGGGAAGTGAAGTAGCTGCTTTTTCTGAAGTGGTGCAATCTTTTGCTGTAGCAAAGCATGAACTAGAATATCAGCCTCCAGAAAATGATAATATGCAACGCATCAAGCAATGGATTGAAGAAAATTACGCTAGAAATATTAGTCTTCGCGAAATTGCCAATGAAATTTATATGAATCCCGTTTATTTAGGCCAACTTTTCAAGACAAATATGGGGATGGGCTTTAACGAATATTTATTGAGAATTAGGATGGAAAAGGCGATTCAATTATTACTCCATTCGGATAAGAAGGTGTATGAAATTGCCTACGAGGTGGGATATAAGCAATTAGACTGGTTTTATAAGAAATTTAAGAGCTATACAGGTATAAGTGCAAGTGAATATAGGTCCTCAATTGTTAAAGGGAGGTAGTTCATATGCAATACGGTGCTTGTTATTATCCAGAGCATTGGCCGGAGGATAGATGGCCGCTCGATTTATTATGGATGAAGGAAGCTCATTTTAATATTATTCGTATCGGTGAATTTGCTTGGTCTAAATTAGAGGTAAGTGAAGGGGTTTACGATTTTGATTGGTTAGATCGTTTCTTAAACTTATGCATAGCGCATGATATCAAGGTTATACTTGGTACGCCCTCTGCAACCCCTCCAAAATGGTTAATGGATAAGCATCCCGACATCTATATGGTTGATTATGAAGGGAAGGTTAAAGGATTCGGTAACCGAAGACATTATTGCTATAACAACGAGGTTTATAAAAGCTATGTAGCCAATATCGTTGAAAAGCTCGTTACTCGCTATCATCAGCATGAAAGTATTGTCGCATGGCAGATTGACAATGAGTTTGGCTGTAATGATACGACGAGATGCTATTGTGAACGGTGTCGAGTAGCTTTTCAACGTTGGTTAGAAAAGAAATATCGTACAATTGATGAATTGAATAAAACATGGGGAACTGTATTTTGGAGTCAGGTTTACAATGATTTTTCACAGGTTATTGTACCGGGGTATGCGGTGTATACACTACATAATCCTAGTTTAGTATTGGATTATCGACGGTTTGCCTCTGATGCTGTTGTCGAGTTCCAAAGGCAGCAGGTGGAGACAATCAGAAAATATAATAAGCATCATGTCATTACACATAATTATATGGGAGCGTTTAATGAAATCGATTATGACAAGCTCGCTTTAGATTTAGACATCATATCATGGGATAATTATCCTAATCTTCATTTTAAAGAAGCTGCTGATTTTACCTTTGCAGCTATGCAACATGATATGACACGGTGCTTTAAGCAGCAATCCTTTTGGGTCATGGAGCATCAAAGTGGTCAGCCAGGCGGGGATATTATGTTTGAAACACCGAAACCTGGAGAGTTGCGACGTTGGGTATATCAATCTATTGCACATGGTGCATCAGGAATACTATTTTTTAGATGGCGCACTGCTATATTTGGAGCAGAGCAATATTGGCACGGTATTCTCAACCATGATGGGAAATTAGGTCGAAAATACGATGAAGCAAAATTATTAGGACAAGAATTAAAAGCATTAACGCCGATTCTTGAATCGTTACATTGGAAGGCTGAAGTAGCAATTGTTCGTTCATTCGATATCGAATGGATTTTCGAGATTCAACCCCAAATGCTGAATTACCGTTATATCGAGCATGCAGCAAAATACTATAAAAGCTTATTTGAACGGCATGTAGAGATCGATGTTATCTCACCAGAGGCTGATTTCTCACACTATAAGCTACTTATTTTACCTAACTTTATTATTTCCACACCACAATGGAAGAAAAAAATAGAGCATTATGTTGCCCAGGGCGGCGTCGTGATTATGGATTATCGCGCAGGTGCAAAAGACTGGAACAATAATATGAGTGTGTTAACCTTGCCAGGAGAGTATAGTGAGCTGTTAGGTATCGAGGTACATGAATACGGTATCCTTCCTCATCATGTTCAGCAAGGTATTCAATTTTCAGAGCAAAAAGATCAGAAGGAAAGCTATTCCGTTCACAAGTGGTATGAAGTTGTTGAACCAACGTCTGCGGTGACGTTTGCTCAATATGAGCAGGATTATTATGCTGGAAAACCAGCGATCACCGAGCAACGATACGGGGAAGGCTACAGCTATTACATAGCTTCAGAGCTTGATGAAGCTGGAATGTCTGTTTTTATTGATGAGGTATTCGATAAGCACTTCACAGAAAGTGTTACTGAATGTAATAGTCTTATTAAAGTACCTAAAGGTGTTGAGATTGTACGGCGATACAGTACGTATTTAAACAGTGATGTATATTTTGTTATTAATCATCTGCATGAGGACGTAAGTATAGAGCTGCAATGTGAATTTTATAATCAGATGAATGATCAAACCTACTCAGGCTGCTATGAACTTTCAGCTGATCAAGTGCTTTTATTAACAGTTCATGGGGAGGTAGTGTAGGATGGATGTAGGAGTTGCTTATTATCCTGAACATGAAGAAAAATCTCAGTGGTCGGTAGACCTTCAGCATATGAAGGGAGCGGGAATAGAGTATGTTCGAATAGCAGAGTTTGCCTGGACAGTAATGGAGCCAAGTGAGGGTGGCTATCAATGGCAATGGCTTGATGATTTTATAGAGTTGGCTCAGTTATATCATATCGGTGTTGTTTTGTGTACGCCTACGGCATGTCCACCCGTATGGTTGGTTGAGAAGTACCCAGATATTTTACCTGTTCACAAAAGCGGTGAAATTGTAAGCTTTGGGGCTAGACAGCATCGATCGTATTACTCAGAAAACTACTGGAAATATTCTGCTGCCATTGTCGAAGCTATGGCACAACGATATGGAAAGCACCCGAATGTGATAGCTTGGCAGCTAGATAATGAATTTGCTGGAGAAACAAAATTCGATTACAGCGAGGGTGCTAAACAAGCCTTTCATCAATATCTGAAAGAAAGGTATAACACGATTGAGGAATTAAATCAGAGCTGGGGAACGACATTTTGGTCACAACGATATGAACGTTTTGATCAAATTCCTCTGCCTAAACCGATCCAAAGTGATGTTCGGATGTGGCAGCATCCTAGCCTTGAATTAACGTTTGCACAATTTTCCTCTCAAGGTATTGTAAAGTACAGCAATATGCAGGCAGATATCCTCCGTAAATATATCGAGCAACGTCCAATTACTACGAATGTTTTTATGTTCCGTTGGGGAGACAGTTTAGATTGGTATCAGCTGTTCCAGCAATTAGATGTTGTTGGGATGGACATTTATAGTGATAAAGATTATGAAATTGCGTTCTATTGTGATGCCTGCACGGCAGTGCTTCAGCGTCCGTTTTGGATGATGGAGTTTGGGACAGGGGACGTTAATTTATATGAGCATATGCAATTAGCTAGCAAGCATCATTGTGATAAGTTTTTCTTATTTAAGTATAAACCTTTTCCTTGGGGACAAGAGCAGGGAAATGGCCAGCCAGAATTGATGACGATAACAGGTCAGCCTGCTGCGAGCTATCAGAAGGTAAAGCTATTTACTGATGAAGCGAATCGTATAATGACTTCTCGAATAACTACTGATCACAACGGAAAGAATCGCATAGGACTGTATTACGATTTTAATAGCTCATGGGCGTACCGCATATCGGTTAGCAATGGGGTGAGCTACGCAGATGGAATAGTCGATACCATCTATAAAGCACTATATAATATCGATGCAAAGATAGACATCATGTTTCATCCTTCGATGATTAAGCAACAACGCTGTATCATTTTATATCGTCAGTGGATCTATAACCGCGAGCTAGAAGCTGCTTTAATTCACTATGTTCAGCAGGGCGGTATGCTTATTGCTACTAGTGATTTGTTCCGAAAAAATGAGGATAATGTTTTTCTTACTTCTGTTCCATCTATTTATCGTGAGGTATTTGGCTGGAAAGATAATGATTTTATTTACGAGGAGGAGGAGCTCGTTGTACAGCAGCATACAAATGAAAACGGTGGCGCTGGAATACTGGTAAAGTCCTCAGTTTCATATGAAGACTGGTCAAATTGGTTGGAAAATGAGCTATTACAAGATAAAACAGCCTCTCATCTATAGTTACCCTTACTGTTTTCTTTATGTTAAGCGGTTGAACAATATAGAATTAAAATGAAAAATATAGTTAGGATCAATTGATCCTAACTATATTTTTTTGGGAGGGATTTATGACATGCACTTACAGTTTAAGTTTAGTCGAACCATCCTACAAATTTGTCTCGTAATTTGCCTAGTTCTTGGCGGGACAGCGCAAAGCGTTTTATTTACTACTGAGCGGGCTTATGCAGTTACTTCGTTTATGAATGTGAACTACAACACGAGTACTCCTGCAATGTATGACAAGTATGAGCTTACCTTTAATCTCAATAAGACCTACCTCAATCCTTTTAATCCAGATGAAGTAAATGTATATGCTGTATTCACTACACCATCCAGTCAAACAGAGGTTGTGCCAGCATTTTATAAATCTAATTCGTCACCCAATTGGGCTGTACGCTATAGTCCTCGTGAGGCTGGTGTACACACGGTAACGATGTATGTTGATGATGAGGACGGGATTGGCGTGTCAAGTACCTACAGCTTTACTGCTGGAGGAGCAGGCAGCAATCGCGGATTTATGATGACGCAAGACGATCGCTTTATAGATAGCTATGGCTCGCAGATTACTTTACTAGGTACAAATTTTGCTTGGAATAATCCTGATCCATATGCGGTTATTGAGGAAATTCCTAATCTCGAGCCTGCTAAAATGAATTTATTACGTGTCTGGTATAGCTGCTGGTGGAGCTCCTTTGCTCCAGAGTGGGGGCCAGTTACAGCATATGAAGCAGGCTTGACTACGGAATACGAAGGTCTAGGGCGATATCAATTAGACAATCAGCAACGTGTTGATGAAATGTTTGAGGAAGCAGAGGAGCATAATGTATATATTATGTTTACATTAAATAGCTTCGGCGATATGTATTATCAATGGAATGTCAACGCTTATAATACTGCAAATGGCGGTCCGGTGACCTATTCAGAAAACAATACAAACTTCTGGACAGACGCAACGGCGATTGATTATCAGAAAAAGCTGCTTCGTTACGTATTTGCAAGATATGGCTATAGTCGTTCCTTAGGTATTCTTGAGTATTGGAATGAGCTGGATAATCGTGTGGATACGACTGCTGCCAATCGTGCTTCGTGGCATTCGGCGGTAGATAGCTATTGGAAGAGCTTGGATTTTTATAACCATCCAACGACAACAAGCTTTGCTTGGAAGGACCATGCTGGCTCAGGTCAAACAAGCTGGGAAAATCTAACGATGCTAGATGTGACGAATGTTCACCGTTACGACGATAGTGCTAATGTTATTGATGCGTGGCAAAGCCAAATTGAAAATTTGCATACGATTGGCGGAAATAAGCCTGCATTTATCGGTGAGGTAGGTAGAACGCATAACGATACAACAACTGATCCAACGATAGCTAACTATATGCATAATTCATTATGGGCGCCAATTTTTAGAGCGGGTGCGGCAGGTGGCAGCTTATGGTGGATTTTTGAGAATGGATTTGAACTGCCATCCACATTCAAATCAATTTATACGAGGCTTGCTAATTTTGTACAGCCAGAGGAAGATCATCTCATTGATATGCCGCATGTAGATTATGGGCTGCAGTCTAACAATACGAAAATAGGCGGTTTTAATGATGGCTCACGTGCTTTGCTATGGATCAATGATACTCAAGCTAATCATACGGTTACAAGTCCTAGAACAGTGTCAGGAATGACTTTATCAGTTCCGATGGACAACGATAATTACCAGGTTAGCTTTTATGATACGTACACTGGCACATATAGCACGCCTATTACTACAGGAGTAAGTAGTGGTACGTTATCAGTAACCGTACCTAATTTCACAAGAGATATTGCCGTAAATATTAAATGTGTGAGCTGTGAAACGGTTGATGATGTTGCTCCAACCGTGCCAACTGGCTTAACAGCTCATCAGGTTTCAGATACTAGTATTACGATTTTATGGAGCCCATCTACTGATAATGTCGCGGTCACCGACTACGAGGTGTTCATGAACGATACCTATCTGGATAATACCTCTGGTGCAACAACGTATACAATCAATACATTAAGTGCGAATACGACCTATACCTTTACCGTACGGGCAAAAGACGGAGCGGGGAATCTATCAAGCCATAGCACAGCACTATCTGTTACGACGTCAGCACCTGATACGACACCACCAACTGCACCAAGTAATCTAACTTCTCCAGGAAAAACGGATGTAAGTGTGCAACTAAGTTGGGATGCAGCTACTGATAATGTTGGTGTAACAGGATATGATGTTTACCGTGATTCGGTGTTGGTAGGCTCAACGGTAGCTTCTCAGCTTTCATTCAATGATCTTTCTCTTCAGCCGCTAACGACGTACACCTATTATATTAAAGCGAAGGATGCTAACCATAATCAGTCTAGCGCAAGTAACAGCATTACGGTAACGACGCTTAGTCCAATAGCTGTCAATTTATTAAGTAATCCGGGATTCGAAGCTGGCGGCTCGAAGGTGAATAATTGGGTGTGCGAGAATGATTACTTCTGTTATCGGGATACGAGTGTTAAACGATCAGAGGGTGCTTCTATGAGAATGAGTGGAGACTCTGGTCCATGGTTAGCCTTTTATCAGGAAGTGAGTGCCGTTGCAAATGAAACCTATACGTTTAATGGCTATGCGAACACTGCAAGCAATAATGGAACAACGTTGGAAATCCATTTACGTTTTTATGACGCATCCAATAATTTATTAAGAGATGATTTATTGTCTACGCATACTGGCAATTCAAGCGGCTTTTTTCAAATTGGTGGGGAGAAGGTGTCTCCAAGCGGCACAACAAAAGCGCAAGTTTATATTTATATGAGAGATTTACGTGGAGCATTATATTTTGATGATTTCTCATTAACAACAAGCGTTGCAAGCAGTGATACGATAGCTCCAACTGCACCGACAGCTCTTGTTTCTTCTAACCTAACGGATGAATCATTTGATCTTAGCTGGACAGCTGCTACTGACAATATTGCTGTAACGAATTATGAGATCTATGCAGATTCTGTGTTGGTTGCGACTATAGGGAATGTTACGAATTATAGTTTTTCAAATTTATCGGCTAATACAAGCTATTCCATTACTGTAAAGGCAAAGGACGCTGCTGGCAATACCTCCATAAGCAGCTCGGCTTTAGTAGTGACCACGCTACCAGCAAGTGGCGGAGGAGGAAACAGTGAAAATTTACTGGAAAATGGCGGTTTTGAGACAGTAGCTTCGAATGGAAAACCAACGGATTGGATTTGTGAGCAGGATTACTATTGTTATTCGGATAGTAGTGTAAAACGCTCAGACTCACAATCCTTGCGCTTGGATGGAAGCAGTGGACCGTGGTTTGCGGTTTATCAGACGGTTGATCATGTGGGGAGCAGCTATAGCTTAGATGGATATATTAATATCGTAAATAACAATGGCTCGCAAATTACCATTAGCGTTCAATTCCTTAATAGCAGCGATACCGTCATTCAAGAAAATACGGTAGCAAATTATAATAACACTACGACAAGCGGATTTGAACAATTAGCAGGCACGTATACAGCACCTTCAGGAACCGATAAAGTAAGGGTTCGTATCTATATGAGAGATTTCCGTGCATTAATGTATCTCGATGATTTTACATTAACGACAGATTAATGGGGTTATAGAAGTAAATATTTCTGCTAAAGAGGTGGTCAATTCGACACCTCTTTTCAGAAGAAAAACTTGACTTAATATTATAAAGTAGATATTATGGATATGTTAAGTCTATAATCAAGGTGATAAAATGAAATTATCAAAAGCAACAAACTATGCGCTTCATACAATGCTATTTTTAGCGGTAAACCCTCCTAATGAGCATATTGGTGTAGCGAAGTTAGCAGAACGTCAAGGTGTTTCACCAACATACCTATCAAAAATATTAACAAAATTAGTTAAATCAGGGATGGTTATATCTGTTTCGGGTGCCAATGGTGGCTATAAATTAAAGCATGGCTGGGAAGAAATTTCATTACTTGATGTAATAAAAGTAATTGAAGGCTTATCATCTATGTCTGATAATTGTTTAAATCATAATCCGAACTGTTTAATCCAGAAGGCGATTGAATCAGCAGAAGGCAAATTTTTAAATGAATTAAATCAAACGTATCTAGTAGATTTGTCGAACCAAATCAGTGAAACATCATTTATTTAATATAAAATTAGTGGTGTTTCATACCCTAATTAAAGACATTAACACTCTTTAATGTCTTTGAATGAAACGGAGGAAGAATAAATGAATAAATATGATTGTATTGTTATAGGCGGTGGGCCTGCAGGATTAGCTGCAGCGTTAACGTTAGGGAGAGCACGTAGACATGTTGCAATCTTTGATAATGCGACAAACCGAAATCGTGTCACACAAGAGGCACACGGATTTCTAACGAGAGATGGCATTAAACCACATGAATTCAAAGCGATTGGCATGAGGGAATTGCAGGCATACCCTTCCATTTCAATTTTTAAAGAAACAGTTATCGAGGTAAAGAAAGATACCGAAAATAATTTGTACGTCGTTTATTGTGATCAACACCAGTATCAAACAGAGAACATATTGCTCGCTACAGGTATTCAAGAGGAATTTCCTTTACAGCAAATTAGAGAATATTACGGGAAAAGTTTATTTAGTTGCCCGTATTGTGACGGCTGGGAGATGCGCGATTTGCCTTTAGCAATAATTGCAGAGAATGAAGCACACGCTCATCATTTAGCAAAGCTCGTGTTCAATTGGTCAAAGGATCTAATCGTTTTCACTAACGGAGTGGAAGTATCTGAAGAAGTGCAAAATGATTTGAAGCGCAATCACATAAAAGTATACACAACACGAATCAAACAATTACATGGGAACGAAGGGATTTTAGAAAACATTGAATTAGAGAATGGCGAATATGTTGCAAGGAAAGGAGGATTTGCTGTTCCAAGCTTTTATCGTCCGAATGAATTTGCTGAGCAATTATTATGCAATACGGATGAAAATAATGTAATTGTAACTGACGGCGTGGGTCGCACATCGGTAAAGGGTGTTTATATTGCTGGAGAAACAGAAAAAGCAAATCCATCTTCCTTGCTAATTGCTGCGGCTGAGGGCAATCGAGTTGCTACAAGCATCAATATGGATCTAACATTAGAGAGATTCTAATAGTAAGCGGATGGGCTTCCTTCGGTGCAAGCTCATCCGCTCTTCAGACTAATAAAACTTGACTTAAACTTCATAGCTGCCTAAGATCATAAAATCTACAACAGCACCGTTCATAGGCGTTTCTGAACCTAAAACGGTGACTCCGAGAACAGGCAATGTCAAACCGTTAATTACAGTAACATTAGCCGAGACATATTTAGCAGGAATGTTTTTCTCTCGCATAATAACTTTAGGTCTGGAAATGACTATGGGATTTGTAGAATATACACTTGCCACTGCGTACTCAATCGTCGTTAATAATGAATTTCCAGACGCTGAGCCATTGTCTGTAAAATAAAGTGTGGCTACACCATCTGCATCTGAAGTAGCTTGGCCATAAACAATGCGGTTCAATCGATTTGGATTTGCCTCACCTGCTTTTAAAACTTGAATTAGTGTTGGTGCAAGCGTAATAAATTCAAGGCCCACAGCAATTCCTCCAATTATCTGTTATGACACGATAGTTCATTAATATTCTATGGATTTCATGTCTGTATGGTTACAAAAATAGTAGAGTTAGAGGGGGAGGTTATTTCCTTTGTAATAATAAATTGTTCGAAGCAAAGAATCATAATCGTAATAAGGTTATGGTTCTTTTTATTTACTTCGACGATAGAAATGATGTTTTTTTCTAAGGATATAGTTTTAATTTCATCCGATATAATCCGTAATTATAATATCGAGTGAAAAATGAATGGTTAGAATATAATGTAACTGTGAAGGGGGGCGATGAATTGTTACAAGAGTTCAATCAATTAATGGATTACATCGAAAAAAATATAACGAAAGAAATCTCCGGAGAAGAGATATCCAAAATAGTCGGGTTATCTGACTATCATTTTAAAAGAATGTTTTCTTATATGGCAGGCATGTCATTACATGAGTATATCAAAAACAGAAGGCTATCATTAGCTAATGTGGAGCTAATTAACGGTGAGAAGGTAACAGATGTTGCTTATAAATATGGCTATCGATCAATCGAGGGATTTTCAAGAGCCTTTCGAGAATGGTGTGGCTTCTTACCATCAGAAGTAATAAAGAATAAAATACAAAAATCATTTCCTAAATTCACATTCTTTATAGATATAAAAGTCCAGTGGTATGATGTCAAGTCCCTAATTCGGTTCAATTGGAAATTTTTTTTGATGTAAAAGCTAGCTGTACCGAAAAATAGGCGCACTTAACTAGACCCAGTCGAAATCAAATGTTTTTTCCAGATTTTAACTGGGAATTCTTGAAGGAATTTATGCAAGGAGGCGTTACTCCTTCGTTGCTTTCACCTTCCTTCGTGGCGTGTAGAGTTGGCCGTTGCGTAGCAGCACATCGACCAGA
>Ga0180216_1000430_pt1 | contig 45409 bp, 39 predicted proteins | sample eDN3rd37CBELigMG_FD_128879 | JGI IMG/M metagenome (GOLD analysis project Ga0180216, IMG submission 128879) | Enriched Miracle-Growth compost microbial communities from Emeryville, California, USA - eDNA 3rd pass 37_C BE-Lig MG (version 2)... ...
CGCGCCATCCTCGAAGAGAAGGCCCACATCGCACGCGACCTCCACGACATCGTTGCCCATCACATGTCGATGATCGTCGTGCAGGCGCAGAGCGCGCCCTACCGGCTTCCGGACGTGAACGACGACGTGCGCGCCGAATTCGACGCCCTCGGTGCGACCGCACGGGAGGCGCTGAACGAGGTCCGCACCCTGCTTGGGGTGCTTCGCAGCGACGGGCAGCTCCCCGAACGCGAACCGCAGCCCGACATCGACCGCATCGGTGAGCTGTTCGAGTCCTCCCGCCGAGCCGGTATGGCGCTCGAGACGGAGACGGTCGGCGTCCCCGTACCAGTCTCCGACGGTGTCGGACTCACCGTCTACCGGATCCTGCAGGAGTCCCTGGCGAACGCGGCCCGGCACGCACCCGGCGCCCGCGTGTGCGCACGGCTGCAGTGGGAGCCGGCGACCGTCACGGTGGAGGTGACCAACGGGCCGGCCTCGCCCGGTGAGGTCGACGCCGCCCTTCGGCAATCGGACCGCAGCGGCGGCAACGGCATCCTGGGCATGGTCGAACGCGCGTCCGTCGTGGGCGGGCAACTCGTCGCCCATCCCCGGCCCGGCGGAGGTTTCGAGGTCCGAGCGGTTCTCCCGGTGCTGACCGGGGCCTAAGGTGGGTGCCGATGACCGAACCGCACCCTCCCATCACCGTGTTCATCGCCGACGATCAGGCCATGGTCCGGCAGGGCTTCGGAGCGTTGCTCGGAGCCCAGCCCGATATCAGCGTCGTCGGCGATGCCCCCGACGGTCGAGCAGCCGTCTCGGAGGTCGCGCGACTGCGACCCGACGTGGTCCTCATGGACGTGCGCATGCCCGAGATGAACGGTCTCGACGCGGCGCGGCACATCCTCGCCGACACTCGTGAGCCGCGGTCGAAGGTGCTCATGCTCACCACCTTCGACCTCGACGACTACGTCTACGAAGCGCTGGGTATGGGAGCGAGCGGATTCCTGCTCAAGGACGCCCCCGCCGACGAACTCGTGCGTGCAGTGAGGGTGGTCGCCGACGGCCAGGCGCTGCTCGCGCCGACCGTCACCCGTCGCCTCATCGCCGACGTCACCAGCCGGCGCCGGCCGGCGAGAGGACGCGACCGCGTCCTCGATCCGCTCACCCCGCGCGAACTCGAGGTGCTCGAACTGATCGCGCACGGCCTGTCGAACACAGAGATCGCGGAGCGGTTGTTCGTCGCCGAGCAGACCGTCAAGACCCACGTCGGCAAGGTTCTCGCGAAACTGCACCTGCGCGACCGCGCACAGGCCGTGGTGCTCGCCTACGAGTCCGGTCTCGTCACACCCGGCTGAATCGGGCTGCCGTCGCGACTGCGAACGGGCAGGATTGGCAGTGCAGCACCGGTTCGGGCAGAACCGGTCCGGTGCGGTACTGGTCCATCCGACGGGAGGTAGTGCGTGACGAGGATCGGAATTCTCACCAGTGGCGGGGACTGCCCCGGTCTCAACGCGGTTATCCGCGGTGCGGTGCTCAAGGGGACCGAGGTCCACGGACAGGAGTTCGTAGGATTCCTCGACGGCTGGCGCGGTCTCGTCGAAGGAGATGTGATCCCGTTGGACCGCAGCCGTGTTCGCGGTCTCGCCCAGCAGGGTGGCACGATCCTCGGCACGAGCCGGTTCGGTCCGTACCAGGGACCCGACGGTGGGGCACAGAACATCCAGAAGACCCTCGACCGTCTCGGGATCGACGCCGTGATCGCCATCGGGGGAGAGGGCACCGCCGCCGCCTCGAAGCGACTGTTCGGTGAAGGGATCCGCATCGTCGGTGTGCCGAAGACGATCGACAACGACCTCAGCCACACCGACTACACCTTCGGTTTCGACACCGCCGTCGAGATCGCGACGGTGGCGATCGACCGCCTCCGCACCACCGGCAACTCCCACAAGCGGTGCATGGTGCTCGAGGTCATGGGCCGGCACGCCGGATGGATCGCACTGCACGCGGGTACCGCCGGTGGCGCACACGCCATCCTCATCCCCGAACACCCCGAGAGCCTCGAACAGATCTGCGAGTGGGTGACCAGCGTCCGCGACCGCGGGCGTTCGCCGATGGTCGTCGTCGCGGAGGGCTTCACACTGCCCGAGATGGAGGAGGCGTACTCCACCAAGGGGCTCGACGGATTCGACCGGCCGCGTCTCGGCGGTATCGCGGAGGTGCTCGCGCCGCTCATCGAGAAGCACACCGGCGTCGAGGCCCGCGCGACGGTGCTCGGTCATATCCAACGGGGCGGTGTACCCACGGCATTCGACCGGGTGCTCGCCACGCGGCTCGGCATGGCGGTGACCGATCTCGTCGCCGAGGAGGACTGGGGCCACATGGTCGCGCTGCACGGCACCGACATCGCCCGGGTCGATTTCGACGAGCTCGCCGAACCGAAGTACGTACCCGACGAGCGCTATCAGGAGATGCGGATCCTGTTCGGGTGAGGCCGCGCGTCGGCACTCCCGGCGCCGTCTAAAATCGACACCATGACTGCCTCCGTGTCCGCTGACCTGCTCGCCTACGACGACGTGCTCGCGAAGTTCGAGCCCGTGATGGGCATGGAGGTGCACGTCGAGCTGCACACCGCCACCAAGATGTTCTGTGGCTGTCCGACCGCCTTCGGTGCCGAGCCCAACACGCAGGTGTGCCCGGTCTGCCTCGGTCTGCCGGGGGCACTGCCTGTCGTCAACCAGGCCGCCGTCGAGTCCGCGATCCGCATCGGCCTCGCGCTGAACTGCTCGATCACCCCCTGGGGTCGTTTCGCGCGGAAGAACTACTTCTACCCGGATCAGCCGAAGAACTACCAGATCTCGCAGTACGACGAGCCGATTGCCACCGACGGATATCTCGACGTCGTGCTCGACGACGGCACCACCTGGCGCGTCGACATCGAGCGCGCGCACATGGAGGAGGACACCGGCAAGTCGCTGCACGTCGGTGGCGCCACCGGCCGCATCCACGGTGCGAGCCACTCGCTGCTCGACTACAACCGCGCTGGTGTGCCGCTCGTCGAGATCGTCACCAAGCCGATCGTCGGTGCCGGTGAGCGCGCCCCCGAGGTCGCCCGCGCCTACGTCACCGCCCTGCGCGACCTGCTCAAGGCCCTCGACGTCTCCGACGTCCGCATGGACCAGGGCTCGATGCGGTGCGACGCGAACATCTCGCTGATGCCCATCGGCGCGAAGGAGTTCGGTACCCGTACCGAGACGAAGAACGTCAACTCCCTCAAGTCCGTCGAGGTCGCGGTGCGCTACGAGATGCGGCGCCAGGCGGCCGTGCTGGTCTCCGGTGGTGAGGTGATCCAGGAGACCCGGCACTTCCAGGAGGCCGACGGCACCACCTCGCCCGGTCGCCGCAAGGAGACCGCCGAGGACTACCGCTACTTCCCGGAACCCGACCTCGAGCCGATCGCGCCCGACGCTGCCTGGGTGGAGGAGCTTCGCGCGACGCTGCCCGAGCTGCCGTGGCTGCGCCGCGCCCGCATCCAGGCCGATTGGGGTGTCTCCGACGAGGAGATGCGCGACCTCGTCAACGCCGGCGCGCTCGATCTCGTCATCGCGACCACCGAGGCCGGTGCCCCCGCCTCGGAGGCCCGCTCGTGGTGGGTCGCCTACCTGGCCCAGCAGGCCAACACCCGCGGTGTCGAACTCGCCGAACTGCCCATCACGCCCGAGCAGGTCGCCCGCGTCATCGCGCTGGTGGCCGACGGCAAGCTGACGAACAAGCTGGCCCGGCAGGTCGTCGACGGTGTGCTCGCCGGTGAGGGCGAACCCGACGAGGTGGTGGCGGCTCGCGGTCTCGAGGTCGTGCGCGACGATTCGGCGCTGCAGGCCGCGGTCGACGCCGCTCTGGCCGCAAACCCCGACATCGCCGACAAGATCCGCTCCGGCAAGGTCCAGGCGGCCGGCAAGATCGTCGGCGACGTCATGAAGGCCACTCGCGGACAGGCCGATCCGGCGCGCGTGAAGGAACTCGTCATCGCCGCGTGCAGTTGATCCCGCACAGCGGGGCCCTGTCCTGTGGACGACCGCGGGACAGGGCGTCGCACTCCCGCCCTCGGGCGACGGATCGTCGCGTCATGCCTTCCGGGATGCGACGCCGTCGAGGAGGTTGGTGACCAGGCCGTCGATGAAGCGATCCGTGACGGGTTCGTCGGGGATCAGGAGCCGGTGGTAGACCGCTCCCCAGAGCTGGTCCACGATGATCTGCAGGTCGACGTCGGAACGGATCTGGCCGACCTCCTGAGCGCGCCGCAGCCGTTCGCAGGCGAGACGGCGGCGTTGGGACGAATACAGGCGCCGATATGCGATCGCCAGGTCTTCGTCGGTCTGGGACCGCCCGATCAGTTCGGTCAGGACCCGTCCCCCGGGAGTCCGGGTCATCAGTTCGCCGAAGGCGCGGAGCTGGCTGATGAGATCGACGCGGATGTCGCCGGTGTCGGGAAATGCGAGAGTGCCTTCCACCGCGTGGAAGTAGCCGTCGAGCGCGAGTGCACCCATCGAAGGCCACCACTTGTAGAGGGTCGTCTTGCTGACGGAGGCCTCGCGTGAGACTCGCTCGAAGGTGAGGTTCGCGCTGCCCTCGCTCAGGAGGATCGCCCCGACGGCCTCCAGGATGTCGGCGCGCACCTCCTCGGCGGGGCGACGCCCGCGGCGCGTCAAGCGATCCCGCCGTTGGGGAAGACGACCTGACCGTTGATCCAGCGGCCCGGACCGGCGAGGAAGGCCGCGACCTCCGCGATGTCCTCGGGCGTGCCCAGGCGTTCGAGCGGGGCCGGGCCGGCGAGGCGCTCGACGGTGTGTTCGTCCTTGCCGTCGAGGAACAGCGGTGTCGCGGTCGGGCCGGGCGCGATCGCGTTCACAGTGATGTCCTTGCCGCGCAACTCGCGGGCAAGGACGAGGGTCAGGCTCTCGACGGCGGCCTTGCTTGCGGCATACGCAGCGTACGTCGGGTGCTGGAGCCGGGTCTGGCTGGTGGACACGTTGATCAGGGCGCCGCCCCTGCGAAGTCTGTTGGCGGCGAGCCGGGAGACGACGAAGGCGCCGCGGACATTGGTTCGGTGCATCCGGTCGAGGTCGGCCAGATCGAGGCTCGCGACGGGGGAGAGCACCATGATCCCGGCGGTGTTGACCACCACGTCGAGGCCTCCGAACTCGGCCTCCACCGAGTCGAATGCCTCGGCCATCCCGACTTCGTCGGCGACGTCGCCCACGACGGTGATCGCCCGCCCGCCGCCCGCGACGATCTCGTCCACGATCTGCCCGGCTCGCCGGGCGTTCCCGCCGTAATGCACGGCAACCGCGAACCCGTCGGCTGCCAGACGTTCGCTCACGGCGCGGCCGATACCGCCGGATCCACCGGTGACCAGGGCCACCCGAGGTGTGGTGTTCGCGTCGGACACGAGAGCTCCTTCCGGAGATGTGGACGGTCCGTCCATTTAAACACGGTCATGGACGGTCCGTCCACAACCGACCGTCCATCGGGGTTCGCGCCTGCTGGTCGTGAGTGTGTCGGTCCTCGTCCTCGCGCGTACGTTGATCTTGCGCGGCTAGAGTTTCGGCGCATGGACGCTGCTGTAGCCACCTCGCTGTTCTGGATCGCCGTCGCGGCGGTGCTGGCACCGCTGATCGCCGGCGCCGTCCCGCGTCGGCTGGTCCCCGAGGTCGTGCTGCTGCTGGTGGCCGGTGTCCTCATCGGCCCCTACGCGTTCGACCTCGCGGAGACGGGCAGCGAGATCGGCATCCTGCGCGAACTCGGCCTGGGAATGCTCTTCCTGCTCGCCGGATACGAGATCGACCCCGCCGAGCTGCGCGGGCGGAGTGGGCGCCGCGCGATGCTCACCTGGTGCGTGTGCATGCTGTCGGCGCTCGGCACCGTCGCCGCACTGGGAGCGGTAGGCCAGGTGCACGCCGAGATCGCCGTGGCGATCGCCCTGACATCCACGGCGCTGGGGACGCTCCTGCCGATCCTCGCCGACCGCGGGCTCGTCGCGACCCCACTCGGACGGTCGGTGCTCAATCACGGGGCGTTCGGAGAACTGCTGCCCGTCGTGGCCATGGCAACCCTGCTCGGTGCGCGCGGCGCACTCGGCTCGCTGATCGTCCTGCTGGCGTTCGCGGTCGTGGCCGTCGCCGTCGCCGTGCTGCCGACCTGGATCCTGGGGGAGGGCTCGCGGTTCACCCAGTTCGTCCGGCTCGGCTCCGACACCACCGCCCAGATCCCGGTGCGCCTGACGATGTTGCTGCTCGTCGGACTCATCGCGGTCGCCGCCGTCTTCGATCTCGACATCATCCTCGGTGCGTTCGCGGCCGGTTTCATCCTGCGCCGCACGATCCCCACGGGCGACGAGCGGCTCGAGAAGAAGCTCGACGGTCTCGGATACGGCTTCCTCATCCCGATCTTCTTCGTCACCTCGGGCATGGCGATCGACGTCGGTGCCGTCGCGAGTGCCCCGGGCATCCTGCTGGCATTCCTCGGACTGCTCGTCCTGGTGAGGGGTGTACCGGTGTTCGTCGCATCGCGCCTCGAACGCGACGAGACCGGCAACCGCATGTTCGGAACCGCCGAACAGCTGCAGATCGCCCTGTACTCCACGACGGGTCTTCCGCTGATCGTCGCGGTCACGGGCGTCGCGGTGAGTGCCGATCAGATGACGAACGCGAGCGCGTCGATCCTCGTGGCGGCGGGCGCCGTCACCGTCCTCGTCCTGCCGATGCTCGCGGGGCTGCTCCACCGCCCCGCTCCGGCGGAGACGCCGGAGCGGGCATGATCAGTCGAATCCGCCGCCACCGGCCGGGAACTGGATGCGGATGACTCGGTCGTCGTTCGGTCCCGGTTCGGCGCCGGACTTGTTGACCGTCGAGACCCACAGTAGGCCGTCGGGCGACGAAGAGGCGCCGCGCAGCATGCCGTAGCGGTCCTCCGCCGCGAGGACGGGGGACGCCGTGACCGCGCCGGTACCCGGGTCGGTGGCGACGACCGCGACGGCCTTCGCGTCGGTGAGCGAGATCGCGATCCCGTCGGGAGCCGCCGCGCACCCGGCGACACCGGGCCGTTCGGGCCACGTCCAGGCCGGGCCGGTGCCGGTCGAGCCGTCGACCCCCACCCGCTGGAGCCGGTCCTCGAGGGGGGTGCGGTCGGTGATCCACAGGTTGCCGTTCGGATCGCGGCACACATCGCCCGCGGTGCCGATGCCCGACAGCATCACCGAGGGAGTGGGTGCCGCGCCGGGTGCCGGGAGCGGCAGGTTCAGGAGCTTGCCGGACAGGACGTTCGGATCGTTTGCGGCCGCTGCGTTTCCGGCGTCGCCGGTCAGGACGGCGAGCTCGGTGGGCGAGACGAACTCGATGGCGCCGGAATTGCCCGTCGCGCCGCGCGGGATTCCCGTCAGCACGTCCTTGGGAGTGTCGCCCGCGGCGATGCGGACCACACGGTTGTCCGAGGCCGTGGTGATGTAGGCGTAGAGCAGTCGGTCCTCGGCGAAGGTGGGGGAGAGTGCCACGTCCAGCAGCCCACCGTCCCCGGATCCGTCGACCGGGATCGTCGCGATCTCCACCGGCTCGGTCTCCGGCGCGACCTGCAATATCCGACCCGTCCGGCGCTCGGTGACGAGCGCGGAGTTGCCGTCGGGCATCGTCACCAGGCCGCCGGTGACGTCGAGGCAGGTCGCGATCACGGACGGATCGGGATCGACACACGGCCCCGGAGGCTTGGGGGAGGCGCTCGGCGTGGTCGTCTCGGTGGGGTCCTGGGGCCCGACGCCCGGTCCCGGATCGAAGGTGGGTTCGGGGGTGAACGGGCTCGATGCGGAGTCGTCGAAGCGGGCGCAGGACGGGACGGCGAGGACTCCGACGGCGAGCGCCGCCGCTGCCGCACGTACGCCCCACGAACCCCTCCACCGCGTACCCCGTGTCATGCCGCAAACGTTACCGGCACGACGCGCGCACCCGCGGATGCCGGGTGCGGGGGCAGTCACGGGCCTAGGCTGGGGGCGTGGCCGACAACAAGAACGGTGGCATACCGGACGCAGGTTCGAGTCCCTACGGAAACCAGCCCGACGAGCACACACTCGAGATGCACCGACCACGCGAGTCGTATCTCGGATCGGACGACGACTTCGGGGCCGGGGGAACGCCCCTCGGCAACGACGCCTACGCCGCTCCCACCGAGCAGATGTACCGGCCGGAGCCGGTATTCGGTGCGGATGCGGGCGGCGCGGTGGCCGTCGGCGAGCAGACCCCGAAGGTGCGCCGCGGGACGCTCGACCTCGGATTGTTCGTCCTGCGCGCGGCGGTCGGGGCGATCCTCGTCGCACACGGACTGCAGAAGCTGGTGGGTCTGTGGAACGGCCCGGGTCTCGACGGTTTCGAGTCGTTGCTGCGCGACGCGGGGTACCAGCAGCCCGCCGTGCTCGCGATCGTCGGCGCGGTCGGTGAGATCGCGGCCGGAGGACTGCTCGTCCTGGGGCTGCTCACTCCGTTCGCCGCTGCTGCGATCGTCGCCATCATGGTCAACGCGGTGCTGTTCAAACACGAACTCGAGCCGGGCGTCCAGTTCTTCGCCGCCGAATCGTCGGGCTTCGAGTTCGAAGCCCTCCTCGTCGCCTGCACGGTGGCGATCACCCTCACAGGACCGGGACGCATCGCGATCGACGGACGACGCGGCTGGGCGACACGCCCCTTCCTGGGTTCGTTCGTCGTGCTGCTGCTGGGCGTGGCAGCCGGCGTGTGCCTGTGGATCTTCGGACGCTGACATAGGAAGCACGCACGACAGGCGAGGGCCCCGCGATCGGAACGATCGCGGGGCCCTCGCTCTTGCTGTCGTGAGGTGTTACGGCAGGCGCCGGACGGCACCCTTGTCGGCGGAGGTCGCCAGAGCGGCGTAGGCGCGCAGTGCCTTCGAGACCGTGCGCTCACGGTCGACGGGCTGCCACGGCCGCTCGGAGGCCTCCATCTTCGCGCGACGATCGGCGAGCACCTCGTCGTCGACGAGCACCTCGAGGGTGCGAGTCGCGACGTCGATGCGGATCCGGTCGCCCTGCTCGATCAGGCCGATCACACCACCGGACGCGGCCTCGGGGGAGACGTGCCCGATGGACAGACCGGACGTGCCGCCGGAGAAGCGGCCGTCGGTGATCAGGGCGCACACCTTGCCCAGGCCGATGCCCTTGAGGAAGGAGGTGGGGTGCAGCATCTCCTGCATGCCGGGGCCGCCGGCCGGGCCCTCGTAGCGGACGACGACGACGTCGCCGGCCTTGATCTTCTTGCCGAGGATGACCGAGACGGCCTCCTCCTGCGACTCGACGACGTAGGCCGGGCCCTCGAAGTGGAACAGGTCCTCGTCGATACCGGCAGTCTTGAGGATCGCGCCGTCCGGTGCGAGGTTTCCGCGCAGCACGCACAGGCCGCCCTCGACGGTGTAGGCGTGCTCGATGTCGCGGATGCAGCCGTTCGCCGCATCGGTGTCGAGCGACGACCAGCGGTTGTCGGTCGAGAACGGTTCGGTGGTGCGCACACCGCCCGGTGCGGCGTGGAACAGCTCGAGGGCCGTCTCGGACGCCTTGCCGGAACGGATGTCCCAGGTGTCGAGCCACTCGTCGAAGCTCTTCGTGTGGACCGTGGAGACGTCGGTCTCGAGCAGGCCACCGCGGCGCAGCTCGCCGAGGATGGCGGGGATTCCGCCGGCGCGGTGCACGTCCTCCATGTGGTAGTCGGAGTTCGGGGAGACCTTCGCCAGGCAGGGCACCCGGCGGCTGATCTCGTCGATGGTGGTGAGGTCGAAGTCGACTTCACCCTCCTGCGCAGCGGCGAGGGTGTGCAGCACGGTGTTGGTGGAACCACCCATCGCGACGTCGAGCGCCATCGCGTTGCGGAAGGCGGCCGGGGTGGCGATGTTGCGCGGAAGCACCGACTCGTCGTCGTCGCGGTAGTAGCGCAGGGCCGCTTCGACGATCGTTCGGCCGGCGGTCTCGAACAGTGCGCGTCGCGCCTCGTGGGTGGCGAGGGTCGAACCGTTGCCGGGCAGCGCGAGACCGAGGGCCTCGGTGAGGCAGTTCATCGAGTTGGCGGTGAACATGCCCGAGCACGAACCGCAGGTCGGGCACGCGCTGCGCTCGACCTCGTCGAGACCCGCGTCGTCGACGGCCTCGCTGGCGGAGGCCGAGATGGCGGTGATGAGGTCGGTGGGGGCCTGCGCGACACCGTTGACGACGACCGCCTTACCGGCCTCCATCGGACCACCGGAGACGAAGATCGTCGGGATGTTCAGGCGCATCGCGGCATTGAGCATGCCCGGGGTGATCTTGTCGCAGTTCGAGATGCACACCAGTGCATCGGCGGTGTGCGCGTTGACCATGTATTCGACGGAGTCGGCGATGATCTCGCGGCTCGGCAGCGAGTAGAGCATGCCGCCGTGGCCCATGGCGATGCCGTCGTCGACTGCGATGGTGTGGAACTCGCGCGCCACGCCGCCCGCTTCGCGCACGGCCTTCGCGACGATCTCACCGACGTCCTTGAGGTGGACGTGACCGGGTACGAACTGCGTGTAGGAGTTCGCGATCGCGACGATCGGCTTGCCGAAGTCGGAATCGGTCAGGCCGGTGGCGCGCCACAGGGAGCGCGCTCCCGCGGCGTTTCGTCCGACGGTGGTGGTGCGTGACCTCAACGGGGGCATGGGCTGACTTCCTTGACGGTGGCTGGTGCGCAATCGGCCGGGCCGCGTCCGGTCGCCGGGCTGGGCGGATCCGGGCAACGGCACCGACGAATCTACTCGCGTGCTTCCGGATGCCTCTATTCGCACCCGGTCGCGAGGATCAGGAGGAGCGGTCGTCCTTCTTCTCGACGGTGACTGCGTCGTCGGTGGTTTCGGCATCCGGACCGGCTTCGGCGGCCGCCTTCTCGCGGTGTGCCTTCTCCTCGGCGAGCTGTGCGGCCGCGTACGGATCGGTGATGCGGCCTCCGCTGGCCTCCGACAGCTGCGGCAGCCGGCCGAAGGTGACGACCGGCAGTGCGACCTCGCTGCCGTCGGTGAGCCGTGCGCGGGCCCAGCCCCGCTTCGGGAACCGGAGGCCGTCGAGTTCGTCCCACTTCAGGTTCGTGGTCTTGAAGGTCGCTCGCGCGACGATGCCCTCGGGGCCGACGACGGTGCGTACCCGCACGATCCAGGCCGCGACGAGGAACGGGATGATCAGCGTCCATGTGAAGGCCTCCGGCCACGCCAGCGCCGGAGAGGCGAGGGCGAGGAGGAGCAGAGCGCACGCGAGGAACGACAGTCGCGAGATCTGGATGACCTGCGTCGTCGAATCGGGCGTGTGGGATGATGGAGGCGGTGGCACGGGCTGCTGGGAAGATGACACCTCTACATCTTCGCACTGCAGCCGCGGCATCTCACATTCTGGGACGGTCGACCGCACCAAGTTGACTGTCTGGACACCATGCGCCTACCGTCGAGCGCGTGAATCAGAATGGGTTGCTCGTAATCGGCCGGCGCGTCGTCGCCTGAGCCGCATTTCGCAACTCGCCCACGACGCGCCACCCTCGTACAGCAGACTTGCTGACGAGGGTTTTTTGTTGCCCGGAGCCAGAATCAGAGGAATTCGCAGTGAGCGCACCAACCGCACGGCCTCAACCCTCGCCGCGAAAGCCGGGGTCCGCCACCCCGACTCCCGCAGCTGCCGCGACGCAGCCCACCAACCGACGCCAGGTCGCCCCCGAGCGGGTCACCGGCGCCCAGTCGGTGGTCCGCGCACTCGAGGAACTCGAGGTCGACACGGTATTCGGCATTCCCGGCGGCGCGATCCTGCCCGTCTACGACCCGCTCTTCGATTCGCGGCGCGTGCGCCACGTGCTCGTCCGCCATGAGCAGGGCGCCGGGCACGCTGCCACCGGTTACGCCCAGGCCACCGGCAAGGTCGGCGTGTGCATGGCCACCTCGGGTCCGGGCGCGACGAACCTCGTCACCCCGCTCGCCGACGCGCAGATGGACTCCGTGCCCGTCGTCGCGATCACCGGCCAGGTCGGTCGCCCCCTCATCGGCACCGACGCCTTCCAGGAAGCCGACATCTCCGGCATCACGATGCCGATCACGAAGCACAACTTCCTGGTCACCGACGGCGCCGACATCCCGCGCATCCTGGCCGAGGCGTTCTACCTCGCCGCCTCGGGTCGCCCGGGCGCGGTCCTCGTCGACATCCCCAAGGACATCCTCCAGGCGCAGACCACCTTCAGCTGGCCGCCGGAGATGCACCTGCCCGGCTACCGCCCGGTGACGAAGCCGCACGGCAAGCAGGTCCGCGAGGCCGCGCGACTGATCGCCGACGCGAAGAACCCGGTGCTCTACGTCGGCGGCGGCGTCATCAAGGCCGAGGCGTCGGCCGAGCTGCTCGAGCTCGCCGAGCTGACCGGCATCCCGGTCGTCACCACGCTCATGGCCCGCGGCGCGTTCCCCGACAGCCACAACCTGCACTGCGGCATGCCCGGCATGCACGGCAACGTCGCTGCAGTGGCGGCGCTGCAGAAGAGCGACCTGCTCGTCACGCTCGGTGCCCGCTTCGACGACCGCGTCACCGGTCAGCTCGACTCCTTCGCGCCCGACGCCAAGGTCATCCACGCCGACATCGACCCGGCGGAGATCGGCAAGAACCGGCACGCCGACGTGCCGATCGTCGGTGACTGCAAGGAGGTCATCGTCGAGCTGCTCGAGGCCATCCGCGCCGACCTGGCGACCGGCACGAAGCTCGACTACTCGGCATGGTGGGCGTACCTCGACGACATCCGTCGCACCTTCCCGCTGAGCTACGACCGCCCCACCGACGACACCCTGTCGCCGCAGTACGTCATCCAGGCCGTCGGTAAGCTCGCCGGCCCCGACGCGATCTACTGCGCGGGTGTCGGCCAGCACCAGATGTGGGCGGCGCAGTTCGTCGACTACGAGAAGCCCCGCACGTGGCTCAACTCGGGTGGTCTCGGCACCATGGGCTACGCGGTGCCCGCGGCTCTGGGAGCCAAGATGGGTTGCCCCGACACCGAGGTGTGGGCCATCGACGGCGACGGCTGCTTCCAGATGACCAACCAGGAACTCGCGACGTGCGCCGTCGAGGGTGTGCCGATCAAGGTCGCGCTCATCAACAACGGCAATCTCGGCATGGTCCGGCAGTGGCAGACCCTCTTCTACGAGGAGCGGTACTCGAACACCGACCTGGCGACGCACTCGCTGCGCATCCCCGACTTCGTCAAGCTCGCCGAGGCCCTCGGCTGCGTGGGCATCCGCGTCGAGCGTGAGGAGGACGTCGAGCCGGCGATCCGCCGGGCGCAGGAGATCAACGACCGCCCCGTCGTCATCGACTTCATCGTCGGCAAGGACGCGCAGGTGTGGCCGATGGTCGCTGCCGGCACGAGCAACGACGAGATCATGGCGGCCCGCGACATCCGGCCGCTGTTCGACGACGACGCCGCTGCCGACGATCCCGCCGTCATCCACGAGACCATCGACGCGCTCGAAGCACGCAGCGAGAACGCTGCGGTCCAGGAGGAGACCAAGTGAGCACGAGCCACACCCTCAGTGTTCTCGTCGAGGACAAGCCGGGCGTGCTCGCCCGAGTCGCATCGCTGTTCTCGCGACGCGGCTTCAACATCGAATCCCTTGCCGTCGGTGGCACCGAGGTGCCCGACATCTCGCGGATGACGATCGTGGTGACCGTCGACGAGTTCCCGCTCGAGCAGGTCACCAAGCAGCTCAACAAGCTCGTCAACGTCATCAAGATCGTCGAGCAGGAGGACGAGGCGTCCGTCGCCCGCGAACTCGTGCTCATCAAGGTGCGCGCCGACGCCAGCGTGCGCACCCAGGTCATCGAGACGGTGAATCTGTTCCGCGCCAAGGTGATCGACGTCTCGCCCGAGTCGCTGACCATCGAGGCGACCGGTACGCGGTCCAAGCTCGACGCGCTGCTGCGCATGCTCGAACCGTACGGAATCCGCGAGATCGTCCAGTCCGGTGTCGTCGCCGTCGGACGCGGTCCGAAGTCCATCACGGCTACCCGTTAGCCTTAACACACCCATACTTGCTGAAAGAGGTAATCACTGTGGCAGTCGAGATGTTCTACGACGACGATGCCGACCTGTCGATCATCCAGGGTCGTAAGGTCGCCGTCATCGGCTACGGCAGTCAGGGACACGCGCACTCGCTGAGCCTGCGCGACTCGGGCGTCGACGTTCGCATCGGTCTGAAGGAGGGCTCGAAGTCGCGGGCCAAGGCCGAGGAAGCCGGTCTCACCGTCGGCACCCCCGCCGAGGTCTCCGAGTGGGCCGACGTCATCATGGTCCTCGCTCCCGACACCGCCCAGGCGTCGATCTTCACCAACGACATCGAGCCCAACCTGAAGGACGGCGACGCGCTGTTCTTCGGCCACGGCCTCAACATCCACTTCGGTCTCATCACGGCTCCCGAGAACGTGACCGTCGCGATGGTCGCCCCCAAGGGCCCCGGCCACCTCGTGCGTCGTCAGTTCGTCGACGGCAAGGGCGTTCCGGCGCTCATCGCCGTCCACCAGGACCCCAAGGGTGAGGGTCAGGCGCTCGCGCTGTCCTACGCCAAGGGCATCGGCGGCACCCGCGCCGGCGTCATCAAGACCACCTTCAAGGAAGAGACCGAGACCGACCTCTTCGGCGAGCAGGCCGTGCTCTGCGGTGGCACCGAGGAGCTCGTCAAGACCGGCTTCGACGTCATGGTCGAGGCGGGCTACGCCCCCGAGATGGCCTACTTCGAGGTTCTCCACGAGCTCAAGCTCATCGTCGACCTCATGTACGAGGGTGGCATCGCCCGCATGAACTACTCGGTGTCCGACACCGCGGAGTTCGGCGGCTACCTCTCCGGCCCGCGCGTCATCGACGCCGGCACCAAGGAGCGCATGAAGGAGATCCTGAAGGACATCCAGGACGGCACCTTCGTCAAGCGTCTCGTCGCCAACGTCGAGGGCGGCAACAAGGAGCTCGAGGGTCTGCGCAAGCAGAACGCCGAGCACGGCATCGAGGTCGTCGGCAAGCAGCTGCGCGACCTGATGAGCTGGGTCGATCGCCCCATCACCGAGACGGCCTGACAGCCACCTGATCCGGTCACGGCGGCCCGGTATCCCTACGGGGGTGCCGGGCCGCCGTCGTCGGTGCGCGTGAGCGATGTCGCAGTCACGGGCCGAGGCCGCGGAGGATACTTGGCTGATGTGGCTCCTCGCCGCGTTCGGGCGGCTCCCGGGTGTCGCCACCGCACGGTCCTACCGGCGGGGGTGGTTGCGGGGCGACGTCACGGCGGGTCTCGCGCTCAGCGCCCTGCTCGTCCCCACCGGCATGGGATATGCCCAGGCGGCGGGACTGCCGCCCTACACCGGTCTCTACGCGACAGTGGTGCCGATGCTCGTGTACGCGGTGGTCGGTCCGTCCCGGATCCTCGTGCTCGGACCGGATTCCGCGCTCGCCCCGCTCATCGCGGCCGCGGTGATCCCGCTCGCCGCCGACGGTGATCCGCAGCGTGCGGTCGCCCTCGCCGGTGTGCTCGCCCTCCTCGTCGGGGCGATCCTCCTCGTCGGCGGGATACTCCGCTTCGGATTCCTGACCTATCTGCTCTCCACACCCATCCGGGTCGGTTTCCTCAACGCGATCGCGATCATCGTCATCGTCGGGCAGCTCCCGCTCCTGCTGGGCACCTCGGCCGACGAATCCGGTGTCGTCGCCGAGGTTCTCGACGTCGTCGACGACGTCTTCGAGGACGGTGTCGAACCGGTCGGACTTCTCCTCGGCGTCGGCACCCTCGCTGTGATCCTCGCGCTGCAGAAGGTCGTTCCCCGCATACCCGCGGTGCTCGTCGCGGTGGTCGCCGCCTCCGCGGCGGTCGAGGTGTTCGGGCTCACCGATCGGGTGGAGATGGTGGGGGCGTTGCCCGCCGGGATCCCCGCGCCCGTTCTGGGCGGTATCGAACGGGGAGACGTGATCGAACTGCTCGCACCCGCCGTCGCCGTCGCCGTCATCGCGTTCGCCGACACCGCGGTGCTGTCGCGCTCGTTCGCGCTCCGACGGGGCGAGGACGTGGACGGCAGTTCCGAGATGCGCGCCCTCGGTGTGGTGAACATCGCAGCCGGTGCGACGGGCGGATTCCCGATCTGCGGCAGCGGCAGTCGCACTCCCGTCCTCGTACAGGCCGGAGCGCGTACCCAGCTCGCGGGTGCCGTCGGAGCGGTGACGGTCGCGATCTTCCTGCTGGCCGCGCCGGGGGCGACGGCGTACCTGCCGCAGGCCGCGCTCGCTGCCGTCGTGATCGCCGCGGCGAGTGCGCTCGTCGATGTGAAGGGGCTCGGTCGCCTGTGGCGGGTCAACAAGATCGAATTCTGTTTGTCCTTCGCCGCATTCGTGGCGGTCGGTCTCGCCGGTGTGTTGAGGGGTGTACTCGTCGCGATCGCATTGTCGTTGGCGGTCGTGATCGTGCGTGCCTGGCAACCCCACCGGACCGAACTCGTCGAACTCGAGGACATCGCCGGATATCACGACCGGGAGCGGCATCCCGAGGGCCACCGCATCCCGGGTCTCGTGCTCGTGCGATTCGACGCCCCGCTGTTCTTCGCGAACGGTGTGATCCTCACGAAGTTCGTCCGTGAACTCGTCCGCGAACGCGAGGACCGTATCGAGTGGGTGGTACTCGCGGCCGAACCGATCACGGATCTCGACATCAGCGCCGTCGAAGAGATCGAACGTCTCGACGACTACCTCGCCCACAGGGGGATACGGCTCGCCTTCGCCGCGATGAAGGGGCCGGTCAAGGACAAGTTGCACCGGATGCAATCGGGGAATCGCTTCGGGGCCGGGCGATTCCATCCGACCGTCCGCACCGCCGTGGTGGCCTTCCGGCACCGGAACCAGCCCGGCATCGAGCGCAGTGTGCTCGACGCACCCCCGCAGGACATCGTCCCGCCCCCGCGGAAGGATCGGCCCGCACCACCGTGATCCCGGTCCCGGTGGCCCCGTGGGAGGGGCCGGGGCACTAAACTGTGGGCGGTCGCGGGTGCCCACGCATGCTGTCGGGCGCGAGCGCCGTCGACCACTCACACATTCACGACACAGGGAGTCCGCACGTGAGCCAGAATGGCCGTCCAGTAGTCCTGATCGCCGACAAGCTTGCGCAGTCGACCGTCGATGCGCTCGGTGACGGTGTCGAGGTGCGCTGGGTCGACGGCCCCGACCGCCCCGCCCTGCTCGCGGCCGTGCCCGAGGCCCAGGCGCTGCTGGTCCGCTCCGCGACCACCGTCGACGCCGAGGTGCTCGCTGCGGCGCCCAACCTCAAGATCGTCGGTCGCGCCGGTGTCGGCCTCGACAACGTCGACATCGCCGCTGCCACCGAGCGCGGTGTGATGGTCGTCAACGCGCCCACCTCCAACATCCACTCCGCCGCCGAGCACGCGGTCGCGCTCCTCATGTCCGCGGCGCGTCAGGTTCCCGCCGCCGACCGCACCCTGCGTGAGCGCACCTGGAAGCGGTCGAGCTTCAACGGCACCGAGATCCTCGGCAAGACGGTCGGCGTCGTCGGCCTCGGCCGCATCGGCCAGCTGTTCGCCCAGCGTCTCGCGGCGTTCGAGACCCACGTCATCGCGTACGACCCCTACCTGCCGGCCGCCCGCGCCGCACAGCTCGGCATCGAGCTCGTCGACATCGACGAGCTGGTCGCCCGCGCCGACTTCATCTCGGTGCACCTGCCCAAGACCAAGGAGACCGCCGGCCTGATCAACGCCGAGCGTCTGTCCAAGGCCAAGGACGGCGTCATCATCGTCAACGCCGCCCGCGGTGGCCTGATCGACGAGGACGCGCTGTACGACGCGCTCGTCGAAGGCAAGGTCCGCGCTGCCGGCCTCGACGTCTTCGAGACCGAGCCGTGCACCGATTCGAAGCTGTTCGACCTCGACAACGTCGTCGTCACCCCGCACCTCGGTGCATCCACCGCCGAGGCCCAGGACCGCGCCGGTACCGACGTCGCCAAGAGCGTGCTGCTCGCCCTCGCCGGCGAGTTCGTGCCCGACGCCGTCAACGTCTCCGGTGGCCCCGTGGGCGAGGAGGTCGCGCCGTGGCTCGAGCTCGTCCGCAAGCTCGGTCTGCTCGCCGGCACCCTCTCGCCCGAGGCCGTGCAGAACGTGCAGGTCGTCGTCAGCGGTGAGCTCTCGGCCGAGAACACCGACATCCTCGGCCTGGCCGCCCTCCGCGGCCTGTTCTCGGCGAGCAGCGACGAGCCGGTCACCTTCGTCAACGCCCCGAAGCTCGCGGAGCAGCGCGGCGTGACCGTCGAGGTCGAGAAGGTCAGCGAGGCCACCACGCACCGCAGCGCCGTCGAGGTCCGCGCCGTCGCGCCGGACGGACACGTCACCTCCGTCGCGGGTGCGCTCACCGGCCTGCAGCAGGTCGAGAAGATCGTCAACATCAACGGCCGCAGCTTCGACCTCCGCGCCGAGGGCCACAACCTGATCGTCCACTACCAGGACCGTCCGGGTGTCCTCGGAACGCTGGGCACCGTGCTCGGCAACGCGAGCATCGACATCCAGGCCGCGGCGCTGAGCCAGGACGCGGAGGGCCCCGGCGCCACCGTGATCCTCCGTGTCGACCGCGTCGTCGGCGACGCCGAGGTCGGACAGATCACCGAGGCGCTCGACGCTCGCGTCGCCCAGGTCGACCTGTCCTGATCCTTCGGTTCTCCATCATCCGGTGGCCGCGACCGTCTGCACGGTCGCGGCCACCGTCGCACAGGAAGTGAGTAGTGCTCATGAAACTTGCGGTCATCCCCGGTGACGGCATCGGTGTCGAGGTCACGGCGGAAGCTCTCAAGGTGCTCCGCGCTCTCGTCCCGGATCTCGAGACGACCGAGTACGACCTCGGTGCCCGCCGGTACAACGCGACCGGCGAACTCCTGCCCGATGCCGATCTCGCCGCGATCCGCGAGCACGACGCGATCCTCCTCGGTGCCATCGGCGATCCGTCGGTCACGCCCGGCGTCCTCGAACGCGGTCTCCTCCTGAACATGCGGTTCGCCCTCGACCACCACGTCAACCTGCGGCCGTCGCGCCTGTACCCGGGCGCGAAGTCGCCGCTCGCCGCCGACCACGAGATCGACTTCGTCGTCGTCCGCGAGGGCACCGAGGGCCCGTACACCGGTAACGGGGGAGCGATCCGCGTCGGCACCCCGCACGAGATCGCCACCGAGGTCTCGGTGAACACCTGGTTCGGAGCCGAGCGCGTGGTCCGCTACGCCTTCGAGCTCGCGCAGACCCGCCGCAAGCACGTCACGCTCATCCACAAGACGAATGTGCTGTCGAACGCCGGTGCGATCTGGACCCGCGCCGTCGAGACCGTGGGCAAGGAGTTCCCCGAGGTCACCACGGCCTACTGCCACATCGACGCCGCGACCATCTACATGGTCGACGACCCGTCGCGCTTCGACGTCATCGTCACCGACAACCTTTTCGGCGACATCATCACCGACCTCGCCGGCGCCGTGACCGGAGGCATCGGTCTGGCCGCGAGCGGCAACATCGACGCTTCGGGCACCAACCCCTCGATGTTCGAGCCCGTCCACGGCTCGGCACCCGACATCGCCGGCAAGGGCATCGCCGACCCGACCGCGGCGATCCTGTCCACCGCACTGCTTCTGCGCCATCTCGGGCGCGAGGAGGACGCTGCACGCGTCGAGCGGGCCGTCGAGACCGACCTCGCGAACCGTGGCACCGGTCCGATCGTGACCACCGAGATCGGCGATCGGATCGCAACTTCTCTCTGAACGCCGAGTTCTCTTCGAACACCGAGTTCTTCCTCACGACCGCGCGTGGCGCCGGCGGGCACGTCCCGTCCGGCGCCACGCGCGGTTCTTCGTGTCAGTCCTTGGGGACCACCGGGACCGCCGCTGCCGGAGCGATGGCGGCCAGGGCGAACGCGGCGGGGAATCCGACCGCAGCGATGAGCCCACCGAAGACCGGTCCGACGGCCGCGGCGAAGACGAACTGCCCGGTGTTCTGGATTCCGAGTGCGCGACCGCCCCAGAACGGGCCGGCGATCTCCGCGACGGCGGTGAACGCCAACCCGTTCGGCGCCGAGGTCAGGATCGACGCGACGAGCAGGACGCCCACCGCGATCGCCGAATCCGTCCACGCGGTGACGGACAGCGCGACCATCGACACGACGACCGATATTGCGACGATGCGCATCGGTCCCAGTCGGCTGCCCACCCGATCGGACCAGGCTCCGGTGACGACACGTCCGAGGGCGCCGAGGATCTGGGCGGCGGTGATGACGAGGCCGGCGCCGACCTCGTCCCAGCCGCGGTCGGCGATGAGCCACACCAGGGCGTAGGTCCACACGACGTACTGCGGAACGACGAGCAGGATCGACGCGAGATGGATGCGCGTGAGGGACATGGAACTCCGGTAGGGATTGCCGAGCACGCCTGCGCGCTCGGCCTCCGCCCGTCCGGGTGGGGGCGGATCCACCACGCCGACCGCGCAGGCGACGGCTGCCAGCCCGCACGCGAGCATGGGAAACGCGAGTGCCCAGGCGATCCCGTGGTCGCCCGCGAGAGTCGGGATGACGAGTGCGCCCGCGGCGACACCCAGCGGCACCGACATCTGCCGGATGCCCATCGCGAGGCCGCGCTGGTGCGGCGGGAACCATCCGACCACCACGCGACCGCTCGCCGAATTGGCGCTCACGGCGCCGGCTCCCGCACACATCAGCAACAGGCCGAGCAGCGCGGCGGAGGCGGTGCGGGACAGGTCCAGCGAGGTGGTCGCGCTCGCGAGTCCCATCGCGACGGCCGCGATCCCGAGTCCGGCGGCCAGCGCGAGACGTTCACCGAACCGGTCGGCGATCGCGCCCCACACGACGAGCGTGAACACGCCGCCGAGGATCGGTGCGCCGGCGAGGGTTCCGGCCTGCGCGAGGGTGAAGCCACCCTCCTGGTTCAGGGTCGGGATGAGGAAGGCGACGCCGTTGATGACGGTGGCCTGGGAGGCCTGGGCGAGGACGCCGAGGGCCAGGATCAGCCATCGGCGCCCACCGATGTCCGGAGTGTCCATGAGTCCCACTATCTGAGAAAGTCGTACCGTTATATGAAATCTCGGTCGGACTCTATACCCGCGGCACCCGGGCGTCGATCGCAGTGTGCGCGCACCGTTAGACTCCGGACATGCGCCTTGGTCGAATTGCCAGCCCGGATGGTGTCGCGTTCGTGAGCATCGAAGGGGAGGGGGAGTCCGCGACGGCGAAGGAGATCGCCGAGCATCCTTTCGGGAACCCCACCTTCACGGGCCGGAGCTGGCCCCTCGCCGACGTGCGGATTCTCGCCCCGATCCTCGCCACCAAGGTGATCGCGGTCGGTCGCAACTACGCCGCCCACGCCGCCGAGTCGGGCAACGAGGTCCCCGACGAGCCGATGATCTTCCTCAAGCCCAACACGTCGATCGTGGGCCCGGGCGCGCCCATCGTGATTCCGCCCACCACCTCGCTCGTCCACCACGAGGCCGAACTCGCCGTGGTCATCGGGCGCCCCTGCAAGGACGTCCCCGCCGCGAAGGCCCGGGAGGCGATCCTCGGCTACACGGTGGCCAACGACGTGTCCGCGCGCGACCATCAGCGCAAGGACGGCCAGTGGGGCCGGGCCAAGGGCCACGACACCTTCTGCCCGCTCGGTCCGTGGATCGAAACCGACATCGACCCTTCCGATCTCGAGATCTCGGCGGAGGTCGACGGGCAGATCCGCCAGCGCAGCCGCACCTCGAAGATGGTGCACGACATCCCGAAGCTCATCGAATGGATCTCCGGTGTCATGACCCTGCTGCCGGGCGACGTCATCCTCACCGGCACCCCCGAAGGTGTCGGACCGATCGAGCCGGGCAACACCGTCTCGATCACCGTCGAGGGCATCGGAACGCTCACGAATCCGGTCGTCGCCAAGGGATCCTGACCGGAGCTCGCTGCGGGGCGGATAGCCTGGGAAGGTCTCCCGTCGATCCTCAACCCTGAGCGAGTCATGACCACCAGCGAAGTACGCGTACGTTTCTGCCCGTCACCGACCGGAACCCCGCATGTGGGTCTGGTGCGCACCGCCCTGTTCAACTGGGCTTTCGCGCGTCATCACGGCGGCACCTTCGTGTTCCGCATCGAAGACACCGACGCCGCACGCGACACCGAGGAGTCGTACCAGGCGATCCTCGACGCCCTCCGGTGGCTGGGTCTCGAATGGGACGAGGGTCCGGAGGTCGGCGGACCGTACGAGCCGTACCGGCAGTCGCAGCGACGCGAGCTTCACCTCGAGATCGTGCAGAAGCTCGTCGACGCCGGTGAGGCCTACGAGTCGTTCTCGACGCCGGAAGAGGTCGAGGAGCGGCACAAGGCCGCCGGCCGCGACCCGAAGCTCGGCTACGACAACTTCGACCGCGACCTCACCCCGGAGCAGCGGCAGGCCTTCCTCGACGAGGGGCGCAAGCCGGTCGTGCGACTGCGCATGCCCGACGAGGACCTCACGTGGAACGACCTGGTCCGCGGCGAGACCACCTTCAAGGCGGGCTCGGTGCCCGACTTCGCGCTGACCCGCGGCAACGGCATCCCGCTCTACACCCTCGTCAATCCCGTCGACGACGCGTTGATGAAGATCACACACGTCCTGCGCGGCGAGGACCTGCTGTCGTCCACCCCGCGTCAGCTTGCGCTGTACGCGGCGCTGCAGCGCATCGGCGTCACCGATTTCACGCCCGAGTTCGGCCACCTGCCGTTCGTGATGGGGCAGGGCAACAAGAAGCTCTCCAAGCGCGACCCTGAGTCCAACCTCTTCCTGCACCGCGATCGCGGGTTCATCCCCGAGGGCCTGCTCAACTACCTCGCTCTGCTCGGCTGGGGTCTCGCCGACGATCGCGACGTGTTCTCCCTCGACGAGATGGTCGCGGCCTTCGAGATCTCCAAGGTCAATTCGAACCCGGCCCGGTTCGACCAGAAGAAGGCCGACGCCATCAACGCCGAGCACATCCGCCTGCTCGAGCCGGCGGAGTTCGCGACCCGGCTGAAGGCGTACCTCGTCGAGCACGGCCGGATCGGGGCCGACGTCGACGACACGCTCTTCCGGGCGGCCGCCGACCTCGTGCAGACCCGCATCGTCGTTCTCGGGGACGCGTGGGACCTGCTGAAGTTCTTGTTCGTCGACGACGCCGACTTCACGCTCGACGAGGCCTCTGCGGCGAAGAACCTCAAGGAGGATGCCGCGTCGGTGCTCGACGCCTCCGTCGCCGCCCTCGAGGGCGTGGCCGAGTGGACCACGCCGGCGATCGAGGAGGCGCTCAAGAGCGCACTGATCGAGGGGCTCGAGCTGAAGCCGAGGAAGGCCTTCGCTCCCGTGCGGGTCGCGGTGACGGGCTCGCACGTCAGCCCGCCGCTCTACGAGTCGATGGAACTGCTCGGTCGTGAGCGCACCCTCGCGCGCCTGCGTGCCGGGCGGGCCCGTATCGCCTGACCCCTCACGGGTCGCTCTCGGCCCGTCGTCGGCACCCGCCGGCGACGGGCCGAGCTCGTTCCGAGCTCGATTTCAGGTCTCTGACCAGCCGATTTGTAGTTGGTGGCGGGGTTGGTGCTAATCTTCTTCTCGGTTCGGAACGGAGGCCACAACGCCCGCAGGGCAGGCCGAAGGAACAAACCATTGGGGTATGGTGTAATTGGCAACACAGCTGATTCTGGTTCAGCCATTCTAGGTTCGAGTCCTGGTACCCCAGCTGAGACGCGGCGGTTTGCCCGCAACGTCTCGGCCAGCTATGCTGGCTGAGCTTCCTTCGGGAAGCGAAGAGAAGAAGTTCCATAGGCCCCCGTCGTCTAGCGGCCTAGGACGCCGCCCTCTCACGGCGGTAGCGTGGGTTCGAATCCCATCGGGGGTACAACGGACTACCCATCGATCTCCGGATCGGTGGGTGTTCTTCTCTCGGAGGCGTCGACTCGTCGATTCCTCGGAAAGTTCCAGGCCCCCGTCGTCTAGCGGCCTAGGACGCCGCCCTCTCACGGCGGTAGCGTGGGTTCGAATCCCATCGGGGGTACAACCACGAAGGCTCTCCGATCATCGATCGGAGAGCCTTTCGCGTATGTGCGGTCAGGGCGTGGCGGACGGAAGATACGCCGCCGTCGTGCCGCCGATCTCCATGGCGGGCATCCCGAGCTTGCGGTGATCCCATGATCGCACCCGTGCGGGCACCACACGGACGGCCACCCGCTTGTGCATCATCTGCTCCACCGCGGGGCGCGCCTCCTCCGTGTACGGGGCGGTGTACCGCTCCCACACGTCGCGGCAGACCTCGAACAGGCGGTCGTGGTCGTCCTCGATCTCCGCGCGCCCCTCGATCGAGACGCCACGCAACTGGTCGTAGGTGTCGCCGGCCTCGACGAGGACGGTCACGCGATCGTCGCGCCGGAGGTTGACGACCTTCTGCGATTTCGCCTTCGTCTCGAACCAGATCTCCCCGTCGAGCACCGCGTACCACATGGCGACGAGGTGCGGGGTGCCCGTCGGTCCGAGGGTCGCCAGGTTCGCGACCCGGCTGCGGTGGAGGAACTCGTCGATCTCCGAGTCCGTCATCGTGATGTCTGCGCGGCGGTTGGTTCCCATGCGAAGCACTCTGGCACAGCGGGAAGTGCACGGCTGTGTTCCTTCCCGCTCCTCGCGCAGGAGGGAACCTGCGTGCAGTCGGGCTCAGAGACGCTTCTGGAGCGCTTCTGCGGCGGCGAGGAGGTCCGCGGCCCAGCGGGCCCCCGGTCGGCGGCCCATGCGGTCGATGGGGCCCGATACGGAGATCGCGGCGATCACGGCACCGGTGCTGTCGCGCACGGGTGCGGCGACCGACGCCACACCGGGTTCGCGTTCGGCGGCGCTCTGCGCCCAGCCGCGGCGGCGGACCTCGACGAGCACGCGTTCACCGAATGCTGCCTCGGGGAGGATGGCGCGCTGGGTCGCCGTATCGGCCCACGCGAGCAGAACTTTCGCGCCTGAGCCGGCCGTCATCGGAAGGCGTGCGCCGACGAGGACCGTGTCGCGCAGACCGGTCGGCGGTTCGAGAGCGGCGACGCAGACCCGCTGGGTGCCCTCGCGGCGGTACAACTGCACGCTCTCGCCGGTGATCTCGCGCAGGCGGGGGAGGACGAGCGAGGCGGCCTCGACGAGGGTGTCGCCTGCGCCCGCGGACAATTCGGCCAGCCCGGGGCCGGGACGCCACTGTCCGTCGCTGTCGCGCATGAGGAGGCGGTGGACCTCGAGGCCCACGGCGAGACGGTGCGCCGTGGCACGGGGCAGGCCGGTCCGCGCGCACAACTCGTTGAGGTTGCACGGCTGTTCGGCAACCGCATGGAGGACTGTCATCGCTTTGTCCAGCACTCCGATCCCGCTATGCTGTCTCATAGGTCGATACCTCCGTCTCGCATAATGGGAAGCATATCGCATGCCGAGAGCGGTGGGGACGACGCCATACGCGGCCGGACAGCCCCCGGGATCCCGCGTTCGTCACGTACGACAAGGTGGAGAAGATGGCTGGAAAGACTCTGGCGGAAAAGGTGTGGGACCAGCACGTGGTCGTGCGCGGTGAAGGAGAGGGATCGGCGCGACAGCCGGACCTGATCTACATCGACCTGCATCTCGTACACGAGGTGACCAGCCCGCAGGCCTTCGACGGTCTGCGGCTGGCAGGACGCCGGCTGCGGCGTCCCGATCTCACGATCGCCACCGAGGACCACAACGTCCCCACGGTGGACATCGACAAGCCGATCGCCGACCCGGTCTCGCGCACACAGGTCGAGACCCTGCGCCGCAACTGCGAGGAGTTCGGTGTCCGTCTGCACCCCATGGGCGATCTCGATCAGGGCATCGTCCACGTGGTCGGCCCGCAGCTCGGTCTCACGCAGCCCGGCATGACGGTGGTGTGCGGCGACAGCCACACCTCCACCCACGGCGCCTTCGGCGCATTGGCGATGGGCATCGGCACCAGTGAGGTCGAACACGTCATGGCGACACAGACGTTGTCGCTGCGGCCGTTCAAGACGATGGCCATCAACGTCGACGGCACCCTCGCGCCGGGAGTGACGAGCAAGGACCTCATCCTCGCGATCATCGCGAAGATCGGCACCGGCGGTGGACAGGGCTACGTCCTCGAGTACCGCGGGGAGGCGATCCGCGCGCTGTCGATGGAAGCGCGGATGACCATCTGCAACATGTCGATCGAGGCGGGCGCCCGCGCCGGCATGATCGCTCCCGACGAGACCACCTACGAGTTCATCAAGGGTCGCCCGCACGCCCCGAAGGGTGCCGACTGGGACGCCGCTGTGGAGGCGTGGGAGCAGCTGAAGACCGATGACGACGCGGTTTTCGACGCCGAGGTCCACATCGACGGCAGCGCCCTGACGCCCTTCGTCACGTGGGGCACCAACCCGGGCCAGGGCGCACCGCTCGGGTCCACGGTTCCGGTACCCGCGGAGATCGCCGACGAAACCGAGCGGTCTGCCGCGGAGAAGGCGTTGCGCTACATGGATCTCGAACCGGGCATGCCGCTGCGCGATGTGAAGATCGACACCGTCTTCGTCGGCTCGTGCACCAACGGCCGCATCGAGGATCTGCGTGCCGTGGCGGATGTCCTGAAGGGCCGCAAGGTCGCCGACGGTGTCCGGATGCTCGTCGTGCCGGGTTCGATGCGGGTGCGCGCGCAGGCGGAGGAGGAGGGTCTCGGCGAGATCTTCACCGCCGCAGGCGCCGAGTGGCGTCAGGCCGGGTGCTCGATGTGCCTGGGCATGAACCCCGACCAGTTGGCGCCGGGCGAACGCTCCGCGTCGACCTCGAACCGGAATTTCGAAGGACGGCAGGGCAAGGGCGGACGGACGCATCTCGTCTCGCCGGCCGTGGCCGCCGCAACCGCGGTGCGGGGAACGCTTTCCGCACCGGCGGATCTGGACTAGACCACAGGACCGACGAGGAGAATTTTCGATGGAAGCCTTCACCACTCACAAGGGCATCGGCGTCCCGCTGCGCCGCTCCAATGTCGACACGGATCAGATCATCCCGGCCGTGTACCTGAAGCGCGTCACCCGTACGGGATTCGAGGACGGTCTGTTCGCCGCATGGCGCAACGACCCGTCCTTCGTGCTCAACACTCCGCCCTTCGATCGCGGCAGCGTTCTCGTCGCCGGATCGGATTTCGGCACCGGCTCCTCGCGTGAGCACGCCGTGTGGGCGTTGTCGGATTACGGATTCCGGGTCGTGATCTCGTCCCGTTTCGCCGACATCTTCCGCGGCAACGCCGGAAAGGCCGGTCTGCTCGCCGCTCAGGTCTCGCAGGACGACGTCGAACTGCTGTGGAAGCTGATCGAGCAACAGCCCGGACTCGAACTGGAAGTGGATCTCGAGAACCGGACCGTGACCGCCGGAACCACCGTGGTGCCGTTCACCATTGACGACTACACGCGGTGGCGTCTGCTGGAGGGTCTCGACGACATCGGATTGACATTGCGCCAGGTAGACGCGATTTCCGAGTACGAAAAGTCAAGGCCGTCATGGAAACCGAGTACCCTTCCGGCGCCCTGAAAACACCCCGCGAACGCGCCTTCTCCGGGCCCGGTCCGACGCTCCCGTCGGGCCGGGCCCGGAGGTTATTTGCATGAGAATCCGCGTGGCACATAGACTCTTGCCCGTTTGCGGGTCTACCGTGGACTGGAGTCGGTCTGACGGTGGACCGTGTATGTGCGGAGGAAATCAATGAACAAGGCAGAACTGATCGACGTTCTGACCGAGAAACTCGGTTCGGACAGGCGCACCGCCACCGCGGCCGTCGAGCACATCGTGGACGCGATCGTTCGCGCCGTGCACGACGGTAAGAGCGTCACCATCACCGGATTCGGTGTCTTCGAGAAGCGTCGCCGGGCGGCTCGTGTCGCGCGGAACCCGCGCACGGGCGAGACGGTCAAGGTCAAGCCGACCTCGGTGCCGGCCTTCCGTCCCGGCCAGTCCTTCAAGAACATCATCGCGGGCACCCAGAAGCTCCCCTCTTCGGGTCCGGCCGTGAAGCGCGGTGCAGCCGCAGCGGCCAAGAAGACCGCGGCAGCGAAGAAGGCGGCCAAGAAGACTGCGGCCAAGAAGACCACGGCGACGAAGTCGACTGCGGCGAAGAAGACCACCGCGGCGAAGAAGACCACGGCGGCCAAGTCGACTCCGGCGAAGAAGACCACGGCGACGAAGTCGACTGCGGCGAAGAAGACCACCGCGGCGAAGAAGACCACGGCGGCCAAGTCGACTCCGGCGAAGAAGACCACCGCCACCAAGTCGACCGCGGCGAAGAAGACCACCGCGGCGAAGAAGACCACGGCGGCCAAGTCGACTCCGGCGAAGAAGACCACCGCCACCAAGTCGACCGCGGCCAAGAAGACCGCGGCCAAGAAGAGCCCGGCCAAGAAGACCACGGCCCGCAAGAGCACCAAGAAGTAACACCCACCCGCGATGCGGCTCGCACACGTGCGAGCCGCACAGGTGAGACGACGGCGGCCACCGGAGATCCGGTGGCCGCCGTCGTGCGTACTCGGGTCAGATGCTCTCGTCGTCCACCGGCGGGTGGCCCGTCGGAAGCGGACTGTCGATGTGGTCGGCCGCGACGAGACGATCCCCGCGCAGCGACAACACCCACATGCTCGCCTTCCGGTTCCGCGCCGGAGGCAGCGCGAGACCGTCGCGCTCGGCCCACCACTCCAGCAGCGGCGGGATCACCTTGCCCTGACTGCAGATCACGGGAGTGCCGGGACCGGACGCGATCTCCAACGCCCGCTTGCGGCCGCGGTCCGGATCGGCGCGGTACTCCTCCTCCGACAGGGACGGCTCGATCGCGATCTCGAGTCCGTGCCGGGAGGCGAACGGTTCGACCGTGGCGATGCACCGGGTGCGGTCGGCGGACACCACGCTGTCGCCGCCGAATGCCGTCAACTGCGGAACGAGAGCCTCGGCCTGCGCCCGTCCGGACGCATCGAGGGGCCGGTAACGGTCGTCGCCCTTGTACTTCTTCCGACTTCCGGCCTTGGCGTGCCGCACGATCAGCGCCGTGGTCGTGTCCAACGGCACCCGGCGGAACCGGCGCAGGACGCTGCGGTCCATCGGGTAGGACAACAGGTCGAATGCCTCTTCGGGGGACACCCAACGCAATTCGTCCACCTCGTCGTTGGGCGCGAACCGCCCGTCGAGGCAGCGCGCCGCCCAGTAGTCCACCCGCTTGAGTTTGCGGTGCCCTGGAACGGGGTAGACGACCTTCCCGAGGCTGCGGCCGAGCGCGGCGCGGAATCCGGTCTCCTCCTCGATCTCCCGCACCGCGGCGATCACGGCAGTCTCACCCGCGTCGAGTTTGCCCTTGGGGAAGGACCAGTCGTCGTAGCGCGGACGATGCACGAGCGCGACCTGCGCATCGTGCGGAGCGTCGTCCGCCGCAGGACGCCACAGGACGGCGCCCGCCGCGAAGATGTTGGCCTTCACGGGCTTGTCGCGTGATTCGGTCAACGTTCCCTCCACCTCAGGACGCGCGGCTACGCATGAGTTCGACCTGGTGGTCGCGGGCAGCGGTTCCCGGCTCCGGGGACGCCGTCCACGTGCCGTCGCCCTCGAGAGTCCAGCAGCGGGTGACCGGGTCGAGCGCGGAATCGAAGATGCCGTCCAACTGCGCTGCGAGCCGGGCGTTCTTCACCTGCACCATCACTTCGACGCGACGGTCGAGGTTGCGGTGCATCATGTCGGCGCTGCCGATCCAGTACTCGTCGCTGCCCCGGAAATGGAACAACCGCGAGTGTTCGAGGAACCGCCCCAGAATCGAGCGCACCGTGATGTTCTCGCTCAGGCCGGGCACACCGGGCTTGAGGGCGCAGATCCCGCGCACGACCACCTCGGTCCGTACCCCCGCCCGCGACGCGCGGTAGAGCGCGTCGATCACCTGCTCGTCGACGAGGGCGTTGGCCTTGAGCCGGATCCCGCTGGGGCGACCGGCCTCGTGGTGCTCGATCTCACGCTCGACGCGTTCGATGATGCCCTTGCGGACCCCGTGCGGTGCGACGAGCAGATTGCGGTACTGCGCCTTCCGGGAGTATCCGGTGAGGGTGTTGAACAGGTCGGTGAGGTCGGCGCCGATCTCGGGGGACGATGTCAGCAGGCCGACGTCCTCGTAGAGACGAGCGGTCTTCGGGTTGTAGTTGCCGGTGCCGATGTGGCAGTAACGGCGGATCGTCGAACCCTCGCGCCGCACGACCAGGCAGGTCTTGCAGTGCGTCTTGAGACCCACGAGTCCGTATACGACGTGGACACCGGCCTGTTCGAGTTTGCGTGCCCACTTGATGTTGGCCTGCTCGTCGAAGCGCGCCTTGATCTCCACGAGCGCGACGACCTGCTTGCCCGCTTCGGCAGCGGCGATCAGGGCGTTGACGATGGGGGAGTCGCCCGACGTCCGGTACAGCGTCTGCTTGATGGCGAGGACCTGGCTGTCGGCTGCGGCCTGCTCGATGAACCGTTGCACGCTCGTGGAGAACGAGTCGTACGGATGGTGGACGAGGATGTCGCCTTCGCGCAGGGTGGAGAACACGCTCTTCGGTGTCTCACGCTCGCCGAAGGCGGGATGGGTCGCCGGCACGAAGGGGGCGTCCTTGAGATCCGGCCGGTCGACGGCGTGCACCTGCCACAGCGACGACAGATCGAGCAGGCCGGGCAACTGGACGACATCCACCCGATCGACGTCGAGTTCGCGCAGCAGGAGGTCGAGCATGTGTTCGGTCATGTCGTCCGACACCTCGAGGCGCACGGGAGAACCGAAGCGCCGCCGGGCGAGTTCGCGTTCGAGGGCCTGGAGGAGATCTTCGTCGCGGTCCTCCTCGACCTCGAAGTCGGCGTTGCGGGTGACGCGGAAGGCGTGGTGCTCGACGATCTCCATACCCGGGAACAACACGTCGAGGTGCGCGGCGATCAGCTCTTCGAGAGGGAGGAAGGCCGGCAGCCCGTGCGACGAACCCGCGCGATCGACCCGGACGAACCGGTCGACGTTGTCGGGCACCTTCACACGCGCGAAGTGTTCACCGGACGACTGTGAATCCTTGACCGTGACAGCGAGGTTGAGGGACAGGCCGCTGATGTAGGGGAAGGGATGGGCGGGATCGACCGCGAGCGGCGTCAGGACCGGGAAGACCTGCTCGGCGAAATACTGTGTCAGCCGTCGACGTTCGTCCTCGGTCAGATCCGCCCATCGGATGATCGAGATGCCCTCGGCCGCCAGGGCGGGCATGACCGAGTCGAGGAAGACCTGCGCCTGGCGCCCGGCGAGTTCGCGCGTGCTCGACGCGATGAGCGCGAGCTGGGCCCGCGGGGACAGGCCGTCCGCGGACCGGACCGACAACCCCGTCTCGGCGCGACGTTTCAGCCCGGCGACCCGCACCATGTAGAACTCGTCGAGATTCGACGCGAAGATCGCGAGGAACTTGGCGCGTTCGAGCAACGGCTGCGAGGTGTCCTCCGCCAGCGCGAGAACGCGGGCGTTGAAATCGAGCCAGCTCTGCTCCCGGTTGAGATAGCGGTCGACGGGAAGCGTGTTGTCGTGATCGGTCCTCGACTGCAGTCCCGTCGCGGCCGGAGGCGCGCTGGTCGCGGTTGCCACGCGGCCGGCAGGTCGTACGACGTTGGACGGTGCCGCGTGCTCGGAACTCGTGGGATCGGGGGAATCGCCGTTGGTCACCAGTTCATTGTGGCAGAGCGACGGCTCCCTGCAGCGCTGTCGCAGCGGTGGCGCAGTGGGAATTCGACCGTGTCGAGCACGGCTGCGGTGGCCGATCCGACACCGAGTCGCAGTGCAGCGGCAAGATCGTCCGGTGTGTCCACATCGAGTCGCAGTCCGGGGAGCGCGTCCGGTACCGGATATGCGCCGGCGTCGATATGGCGGCCGGCCGACCCCGGTCCGAACGACAATGGCGGCAGGGTACCGCTCACGCAGTGCAGCAACGCCGTCGTACCGCTCGCCGTGTGGTCGACGACGACGGCTGTACCCGTTCGCCGCGCGGTCTCGCGGGCTAGCGCGAACTCCTCGGCCCGCAGGGCCGGTAGGTCGGCCTGCAACGCCACGAGTTCTGCGCCGGGTGTGTGCTCCCGCGCCCGGCGGGCCGCTGCGAGCAGCGCGGAGTTCAGTGGGTCGGGGGAGCCGGGACGGATCGGGTCGGGGAGGACGTCTGCGCCGCAGTCCAGTGCGGCGGCCGCGACGCGCTCGTCGGCGGTGACGACGGTGACCGTCACGTCTCCGACGGACAGCGCCGCCGTCACGGTGTCCTGGAGCATCGCGAGCACCAGCGATTCCCGTGCCGCCGGGTCGAGGACGTGCGAGAGCCGCGACTTCGCCAGGCCGAGGGCCTTGACGGGAACGAGCACGTGCGTCGCGGGCATTGCCCGATTGTGCCATCAGCGATCGATCACACGGTCGTGCGAGGTGACGAACCGCACGACCGCCCGCTGCGACCGGGTCGTGTGCGGTCCGTCCTCCGACCCGGCGCGGCGTCGGTGGCGCCTGCGCGATACTGGGTGCGACCGTGGGTGGTGACCGCCCGGACCGAACCGGTCGCGACCGCCCGCTCCGGGCCGATCGCGAGCGTGAGTGCCGGGCATCGGACGAGAGTGAGGATCGCGTGACCACAGCAGCAGTACTGGGCGCGGGTTCGTGGGGGACGGCGTACGCCAAGGTGCTGGCCGACGCCGGAACGGACGTGACGATCTGGGCGCGGCGCGAGGAGGTGGCGCGCGGCATCGCGGAGCGGCACGAGAACTCCGACTATCTGCCCGGTGTGGAACTGCCGCACTCGCTGAAGGCGACGGCCGATCATCGGGTGGCCCTAGAGGGCGCCGATTTCGTGGTCCTCGCCGTCCCGAGCCAGACCCTGCGCACCAATCTCGAGGCGTGGAAGGCGGATATCGGACCGGACGTGACACTTCTCAGTCTCGCCAAGGGAATCGAGAGCGGCACCCTGATGCGCATGAGTCAGGTGATCGGTCAGGTCACCGGCGCCGAGCAGAATCGCATCGCCGTGCTGTCCGGCCCCAACCTCGCCCGTGAGATCGCCGAGGGACAACCGGCCGCGACCGTCATCGCGTGCCCCGACTCCACCCGCGCCATGGAGATCCAGAAGTCCTGCGCCACAAAGTATTTCCGACCGTACACCAATTCCGACGTAATCGGCTGCGAGATCGGTGGCGCCTGCAAGAACGTCATCGCCCTCGCGTGCGGCATGGCCGCCGGGGTCGGGCTCGGTGAGAACACCGTCGCGAGCATCATCACCCGCGGTCTCGCCGAGATCACCCGGCTCGGAACCGCCCTCGGGGCCAAGCCGGCCACGCTCGCCGGTCTCGCCGGTGTCGGCGACCTCGTCGCCACATGTACGTCCCCGTTGTCCCGCAACCGTTCGTTCGGCGAACGACTCGGCCGCGGTGAGTCCCTCGAGAGCGCGCAGGAGGCCACCCACGGTCAGGTGGCCGAAGGGGTCAAGTCGTGCACCTCGGTCCGCGCCCTCGCGGCGAGCTACGACGTCGAGATGCCGCTCACCGACGCCGTGCACCGCGTGTGCCACGAAGGCATGTCGGTGCGGGACGCGATCGGGCAGCTGCTCGGACGCCGGATCAAGCCGGAATGAGCGGCATGACGGGCGATTCGACTCGCTGCGTGAAGGCAGTTGCACACGAGGGTGTTCCGGGCTCCCCGCTGCAGGCGGGACCGGTCTTCGCGGCGCCGTATCTCCTCGGGGAGGACGAACGCGACGACATCGACACCTATGCGCGTGCCTCGAATCCCGGCTGGCGCGCACTCGAATCGGCGCTCGCCGACCTCGAGCACGCCTCGGCCGCCCGCGTCGTCGGCTCGGGAATGTCGGCGATCACGGTCGCGCTGCGATCGCTCGTGAGACCGGGCGGCACGGTCGTCGTCCCCTCCGACGGTTACTACCAGGTGCGCAAGTTCGCCACCGAATATCTCGCGCCGCACGGCATCGACGTCCACGAACTCTCCGTCGCCGAATTCGGCGACGGCTCCCTGCAGCGGGTGCTCGACGGTGCGGGCCCCGGTGCGGTGGTCCTCGCCGAGACGCCGTCGAATCCCGGTCTCGACACGGTGGATCTTCGTGAGACCGCGCAATCGTGCCGTCGCACCGGGGCGTTGCTGCTCGTCGACAACACGACCGCCACCCCGCTCGGACAGCTCCCGCTCGACCTCGGGGCCGACGTCGTGGTGGCGAGCGGAACGAAATCGCTCAGCGGACACAGTGACCTGCTGTTCGGCTACATCGCCGTCGCCGATCCCGAACTGCTGCCCGCGATCGACCGGGAACGACTGCTGTCGGGAACCGTGCTGGGACCCTTCGAGACCTGGCTCGCGCACCGCAGCCTCGGCACCGCCGGACTGCGCTTCGAACGGCAGTGCGCCAACGCGCTCGCCGTCGCCGGGATGCTGCTCGAGCACCCCGCTGTCACGGACGTCCGCTATCCCGGGCTCGCCGGCGACCCGGCCCACGCCGTGGCGGCCGGCCAGATGAGCCGCTTCGGCCCCCTGCTCACCTTCCGGTTGCCCGGGCGCGACGAGGTGCACCGCTTCGTCCGCGCGGCCACGCTCGTCGCACCCGCCACCAGCTTCGGCGGTATCCACACGACAGCGGATCGTCGCGCACGCTGGGGCGATGCGGTGTCGGAGGGATTCGTCCGGTTGTCGTGCGGAATCGAGGACACCGCGGATCTGCTCGCCGATCTCGACGCGGCGTTGAAGGAGACGGCCCTCCACTGAGGGAGGCGACCCTCCGGTGAGGGAGACCGGGGCCCGCGGAGACATAGCAGGGTGTCCGGTCCCACCCGCGTAGGACTCGCTCGACACGCGGAGATCGCCACCCGGTACGGTTCGACACGTGAGTACGCCCCGAACCCGGGTGGCCGTCGTCTTCGGTGGTCGCAGCAACGAACATTCCGTCTCCTGCATCTCGGCAGGGAGCATCCTGCGCAACCTGGATCCGGAGAAGTACGAGGTCGTGCCCATCGGCATCACTCCCGAGGGCGCATGGGTCCTCGGCGACGCGGACCCCGCCGGCCTCGCCGCGGCCGGTCGTGAACTGCCCGTCGTCGCCGGCGACGGCTCCGATCTCGTCCTCACCGCGGATCCGACCCGCGGTGGCGACATCGTCGCCCTCGACGAGGCCTCCTACGGCCGGGTGCTCGCCTCGGTCGACGTGGTGTTCCCGGTCCTGCACGGCGCCTACGGCGAGGACGGCACCATCCAGGGTCTGCTCGAACTCGCGGACATCCCGTACGTCGGTCCCGGCGTCCTCGCCAGCGCCGCCGGTATGGACAAGGAGTTCACCAAGAAGCTGCTCGCGGCCGAAGGCCTGCCGGTCGGCTTCCAGATCGTCCTGCGTCCCGGCACCGCGTCCCTCACCGAGGAGCAGAAGACCCGCCTCGGCCTGCCCGTCTTCGTCAAGCCCGCCCGCGGCGGATCGTCCATCGGCATCAGTCGCGTGGCCGACTGGGCCGCCTTCGACGACGCCGTCGCGAAGGCCAGGCAGCACGACCCCAAGGTCATCGTCGAGTCCGCGATCATCGGCCGCGAGGTCGAGTGCGGCGTGCTCGAGTTCCCGGACGGCGACGTCCGCGCGAGTGTCGTCGCCGAGATCCGCATGCCCGACACCTCCGGCGACCACGAGGCGTTCTACGACTTCGACACGAAGTACCTCGACGACGTCTGCGAGTTCGACGTCCCGGCCAAGCTCGACGAGGAGACCTCCGACCGGATCCGCGAACTCGCGGTCCGGGCGTTCCGCGCCCTCGACTGCCACGGCCTGTCCCGCGTCGACTTCTTCGTCACCGAGGACGGACCGGTGATCAACGAGATCAACACGATGCCCGGATTCACCTCGATCTCGATGTACCCGCGGATGTGGGAGGCCACCGGCGTGGAGTACGCCGAGCTGCTGTCGATCCTGGTGGAGACGGCGCTGGCGCGGGGGACCGGGCTGCGCTGACGGCACACGGCCTGTCGGGTTCCGCGAGGACCCGACTAGGCTGGACACATGACTGCCGTGACCCCCGACTCAGCTGCGACCGACGCCGGCACGGACACCCGTGAGGCCGTCCACGAGGCCGCGCGTCGCGCCCGCGTGGCATCGCGTCGTCTCGCGCTGCTCACCACCACCGAGAAGGACGCGGCTCTGCACGCCGCGGCCGACGCTCTGCTCGCCGCCGCCGACACCGTCCTGGCTGCGAACGCCGAGGACATCGAGGCCGCTCGTGCCGGTGGCACCGAGGAGGCCATCCTCGACCGGCTGCGCCTGACCCCCGACCGGATCGACGGGATCGCCGCCGGTCTGCGCCAGGTGGCCGGACTGCCCGACCCGATCGGCGGGGTGGTCCGCGGCTCGACGCTGCCGAACGGTCTCGAGCTGCGCCAGGTGCGCGTCCCGCTCGGCGTGGTCGGCATGGTCTACGAAGCGCGTCCGAACGTCACGGTCGACGCCTTCGGTCTCGCCCTGAAGTCCGGCAACGCCGCATTGCTGCGCGGCTCGTCGTCCGCGGCCCGCTCGAACGCCGCGCTCGTCGAGGTGCTGCGTGCCTCGCTCGAGAATCGGGGCATCCCCGCCGACGCCGTGCAGTTGCTGCCGAGCGCCGACCGCTCGTCGGTGACGCATCTGATCCAGGCCCGGGGGCTGGTCGACGTCGTGATCCCGCGCGGTGGCGCCGGTCTGATCGCCGCGGTGGTCCGCGACGCGACCGTCCCCACGATCGAGACGGGCACCGGCAACTGCCACGTCTACATCCACTCCGCGGCCGATCTGGAGATGGCCGAGAAGATCGTGATCAACGCGAAGACCCGCCGGCCCAGCGTGTGCAACACCGCCGAGACGATCCTCGTCGACAAGGCGATCGCCGACACCGCCGTTCCGAAGATCCTGCAGGCCTTCCAGCAACACAGCGTCACGGTCCACGGCGACCTGCCCGGCCTCGTGCCCGCGACCGAACAGGACTGGTCGGACGAGTACCTCTCGCTCGACGTCGCCCTCGCCGTGGTCGACGACCTCGACGCCGCCGTCGACCACATCGACCGTTACGGCACCGGTCACACCGAGGCGATCGTCACCTCGGACCTCGCTGCTGCGCGGGAGTTCACGACGCGCGTGGACGCCGCAGCCGTTATGGTCAACGCTTCGACGGCGTTCACGGACGGTGAGCAGTTCGGATTCGGCGCGGAGATCGGGATCTCCACCCAGAAGCTGCACGCCCGCGGTCCGATGGGTCTGCCCGAGCTGACGTCGACGAAGTGGGTGGTGTGGGGCGACGGCCACACCCGCCCCGCCTGATCGAGACCGGCCCGACGAAAGGAACCAGCGTGGATCGTGCGCTGCCCACCACCCCGCCGATCTTCGCGGACGTCCAGGACGTCGTCGATCGTCTGGCCGGTACCGGTTATCTCGCCGACAAGTCCACCGCGACCGCGGTGTTCCTCGCCGATCGCCTCGGCAAGCCGTTGCTGATCGAGGGACCCGCGGGCGTGGGCAAGACCGAGCTCGCCCGTGCCGTCGCCGAAACCTCCGAGGCCGAACTCGTGCGCCTGCAGTGCTACGAGGGCGTCGACGAATCCCGCGCGCTGTACGAGTGGAACCACGCCAAGCAGATCCTGCGCATCCAGTCGGCAGGAGCGACCGCCGCGGCGGGCGAGTCGTGGGACCGCACCAAGGAGGACGTCTTCTCCGAGGAGTTCCTGCTGTCGCGGCCGCTGCTCACCGCGATCCGCCGCGAGGATCCGACCGTGCTGCTCGTCGACGAGGTCGACAAGGCCGACGTGGAGATCGAAGGCCTGCTGCTCGAGGTGCTCAGCGACTTCGCGGTCACGGTGCCCGAGCTCGGCACCATCCGGGCCACCCGCAAGCCGTTCGCGGTGCTCACCTCGAACGCCACCCGCGAGTTGTCCGAAGCGCTCAAGCGCCGGTGCCTGTTCCTGCACCTGGACTTCCCCGACGCCGACCTCGAACGACGCATCCTCGCCAGCCGGGTCCCCGATCTGCCCGACGCGCTCGCCGACCAGCTCGTGCGCACGGTCCGCGTGCTCCGCGGCATGCAGCTCAAGAAGGTGCCGTCGGTGGCCGAGACGATCGACTGGGGTCGCACCCTGCTCGCACTGGGGCTCGACACCCTCGACGACACCGCGCTGCGCAGCACGCTCGGCGTGATCCTCAAGCACCAGTCCGACCAGATCCGCGCTGCCGCCGAGCTCCGGTTGAACTGACATGGCCGCCGCGCACCTTCCCGGATCCGAGGCGCCCCCGGCACCCCACGGACTGCCCGGGCACCTGGTCGGATTCGTCGAGGCGCTGCGCCGCCGCGGCATCGCGGTCGGGCCGTCCGAGACGGTCGACGCCGGACGGGTCATGACGGTGCTCGATCTCCTCGATCGGGAGGCCCTCCGCGAAGGCCTCGCGTGCACCCTGCTCCGCCGGTCCACACACCGGCCGACCTTCGACGCCCTGTTCGACCTGTGGTTCCCGCCAGCGATCGGACGCCGCGAGTCCACCGACCCTCAGGTGAGCATCCCGCGCACCCCGACGGGGGAGGTCGACTTCGAAGCCCTGCGCGACCTCATCGCCGAGCTGCTGTCCGACGAGTCGCCGGAGGCACTCGAGGCCTCCGAGATGCTCGTCTCCGCCATCGTCGAGGAACTCGGCCAGTATGCGTCGTCGAAGGGCCCTTCCTTCTCGGCCTATCAGGCGCTGCGCGACGTCTCCCCGGACACCCTGCTCACGAAGATCCTCGAGGGACTGCTCGGCAACAGCACCCGCGAGGAACGCGACGACGCCGCCTACGAGAGCGAGGTTGCGCGGCGCACCGCCGCCCAGCGCATCGCCGATTTCCGGGCGATGGTCGAACGGGAGACCCGCCGACGCACCGCCGAGCAGCTCGGCCGCGAACGCGTCGAGAAGTACGGGGTGCCCAAGCTCGCCGAGGAGGTCGACTTCCTGCGCGCGTCCGACGCGGAACTCGTCGCGCTGCGCCGCAGCGTCATGCCGCTCGCGCGTCTGCTCGCGAGCCGTCTCGCGGCGCGCCGCCGGCGCGCTCGTGCCGGCGCCATCGACCTGCGGCGCACACTGCGCAAGTCCATGTCGACCGGTGGCGTGCCCATCGACCTGGTCAACCGCAAGCCCCGTCCGGCGCGTCCCGAGCTCGTCGTGCTCTGCGACGTCTCCGGTTCCGTCGCCGGCTTCTCGCACTTCACGCTGCTGCTCGTGCACGCCCTGCGCGAGCAGTTCTCCCGAGTGCGCGTGTTCGCGTTCATCGACACCGCCGACGAGGTCACCCACTATTTCGCCGCAGGGTCCGATCTGGGCGAGTCCATGTCGCGGATGCTGAAGGAAGCGGAGCTGATCACCTACGACGGTCACTCCGACTACGGACACGCCCTCGGCAGCTTCGCGGATAACCATGCGCATGCCCTCACCAGCCGTAGCTCGCTGCTGATCCTCGGCGACGGCCGCACGAACTACCGCAATCCGAACCTCGAGGTCCTCGAACATCTCGTGTCCGTCGCACGGCACGCGCACTGGCTCAATCCCGAGCCGAAGGGACAATGGGGTTCGGGGGATTCGGCCGCCAGGGTCTACAGCGAGGTCGTCACGATGCACGAGTGCCGGTCGGCGCAGCAGCTCGCAACGGTGGTGGCGAGTCTGCTCCCCGTGTGAACCCGTAAGCTGGACAACCGTGCATCAGCCAACGGATCGGCCCTCGGCCCCCAGGCGCCGCCTGGGCGTCATGGGTGGAACGTTCGACCCGATCCACCACGGACACCTCGTGGCGGCCAGCGAGGTCGCCGCGAGCTTCGACCTGGACGAAGTGATCTTCGTGCCCACCGGGCAACCCTGGCAGAAGACCGGACGCGACGTCAGCCCCGCCGAGGACCGCTACCTGATGACGGTGATCGCGACCGCATCCAACCCGCGGTTCTCCGTCAGCCGTGTCGACATCGATCGACGCAAACCCACCTACACCGTCGACACGCTGCGAGATCTCAGCAAGCAGTATCCCGACGCGGAGCTGTACTTCATCACCGGCGCGGACGCCCTGGGATCGATCCTGTCCTGGCAGGACTGGCAGACCCTGTTCGACCTCGCCCGCTTCGTCGGGGTGTCCCGGCCCGGATACGACCTGCACGCCGAACATCTGGCACCGCATCTGGACGAACTCCCGGCCGAGGCGGTGAGCCTGGTCGAGATCCCCGCACTGGCGATCTCCTCCACGGACTGCCGCAGGAGGGCTCGCGAGAACCGGCCGGTCTGGTACCTGGTGCCCGACGGAGTGGTGCAGTACATCAGCAAACGCCGGCTCTACCGCACGAATACGCACCTCGACGGAGATCCCGTCCCGGTGTTCGACGGAAACACCCCCGGCACCATCGAGAGAAAGAGCACGCAGTGAGCGCAACGGCAGAAGCCACGGAGATGGCCCGAATCGCAGCCCTGGCCGCCGACGAGAAACTCGCCACCGACGTCGTGGTGCTCGACGTGTCCGAGCAGCTGGTGATCACCGACTGCTTCGTCATCGCGTCCGCACCCAACGAGCGTCAGGTCAACGCCATCGTCGACAACGTCGAGGAGAAGCTGCGCGAGGCCGGCCACAAGCCCGTCCGCCGCGAGGGCACCCGCGAGGGACGGTGGACGCTGCTCGACTACGTCGACGTCGTGGTGCACATCCAGCACGAGGACGAGCGCAACTTCTACGCCCTCGACCGCCTGTGGAAGGACTGCCCGACCATCGAGGTCGACGGTGTGGGTGGCCCCCGTTCGGCGATCGACGCCGCCGACTCGCCGGAGGACGTGTGAGTCGTCCGGAGGAGGGTTCGCAGAGCCCGCGGGTGCGGCAGCTGGTGCTGCTGCGCCACGGCCAGACCGAGTACAACGCCACGCGGCGGATGCAGGGCCAGCTCGACACCGACCTCTCCGAGCTCGGTCGGCAGCAGGCGCTCGCCGTCGCCGACGCGATCGCCCGGTTCGATCCGCTCGCCGTCGTCTCGTCCGATCTGCGCCGCGCCTACGACACGGCGACCGCGCTCGGTGATCGCATCGGGCTGCCGGTCGCGATCGACACGCGGCTGCGCGAGACGCATCTCGGCGAATGGCAGGGCCTGACCCACACCGAGGTCGACGCCGTGGCCCCGGGCGCGCGCAGCGCGTGGCGCGCCGACGCGACCTGGGCACCGCCGGGAGGCGAGAACCGGATCGACGTCGCGCGGCGCAGCATGGCCGTCGTCGGCGAACTGCTCGACAAGTACGAGAACTGGAGCGATCGGCCCATCGTGCTGGTCGCACACGGGGGACTGATCGCCGCGCTCACCGCGGCCCTGCTCGACCTGCCCGTCGATCGGTGGCCCGTCCTCGGCGGTCTCGGGAACACCGGCTGGGTGCAGCTCAGCGGATACGGCGAGGTGCCGTCCTGGCGCCTCGACGTCTGGAACGCGTCGGCCACGGTGGCGCCCGATGACGTCCTCTGAACCCACGCCGATCGGGACCGACGCCGCCCCGCGGCGCCCGGTCCTGCTGGTGATCGGCGACTCGCTGAGCTACTACGGCCCGAAGGGCGGCCTGCCCGCCGACCATCCGCGGATCTGGCCCAACCTGGTCGCGGCCGAACTCGGATGGGACGTCGAACTCGTCGCCCGGATCGGGTGGACCACACGCGACGCGTGGTGGGCCATGACCCAGGACCCGCGGGTGTGGGCCGCGATCCCGCACGCCGGAGCCGTCGTCCTGGCCGTGGGCGGGATGGACACCCTCCCGTCCCCGCTGCCCACCGCACTGCGGGAGGGCCTGCGCTACATCCGCCCGCCGGCCCTGCGTCGCGCGGCGCGTAACGCCTACGGGTGGTTGCAGCCGCGACTGTCACCGCTCGGTCGACCGGTGGCGCTCCCACCTCGGGTCAGCGTCGAGTACCTCGAAACGATCAGGGACGCATTGGCATACATGCGCCCCGATCTGCCCGTCATCGGCACCCTGCCGTCGGTGCACCGCAGCGAGCAGTACCGGTCGGTGCATGCCGGCCGGCTCCCCGCGGCACGCGCGATCACCCGCTGGGCGGCCGAGAAGTCGGTTCCCCTCGTCGATCTCGCCGAAGCGGTGCGGGAGAACGTCTTCTCCGACGACGCCAATCCCGACGGGATCCACTGGGGTTGGGAAGGACACCGCCGTGTCGCCGCCGCTGTCGGCGACGCGGTCCGGATCGTGCATCGGGATGCGGAAGTCCCGGTGGAGGGCCTACGGTAGGCGTCGTGTCCGTCGTCGTCGTCACAGATTCGTCGAGTTGTATCGACCCCGAACTGATCCGTCGGTACGACATCCGTGTTGTGCCACTGCACATCATCGCGGGCGGACGCGACCTCCGCGAGGGCGTCGACGAGTTGCCGGAGGATCTGTCGACCGTGACGACCTCCGGTCCGTCTCCCGCAGAACTGACCGACGCCTACACCGAGGCCCTCGAGGACAGTGGGGGAGACGGCGTCGTGGCCGTGCACCTCTCGCGGGTGCTGTCCGGGACGTGGGACGCAGCCCGGCACGCCGCCGAATCGCTGGGCGACCGGATCCGGCTCGTCGATTCGCGGAACACCGCCATGGGTTCGGGTTTCGCCGTCCTCGAAGCGGTGCGCGCCGCACGGGCCGGAGAAGACCTGGCCCGGGTGTACGAGCGGGCCGTGGAGGTCGCGGCGTCCGCCCGGACCCTGCTCGTCGTCGACCGGCTCGACCACCTCCGTCGCGGTGGCCGGATCGGCACGGCCACAGCGCTGTTGGGTACAGCGCTCGCGATGAAGCCCGTGCTGCACATCTCCGACGGCAAGCTCGTCCTGCGGGAGAAGACCCGCACGATGACCAAGGCGATGGCCAAGCTCGTCGACGGAGCCGCGACCGATGTGGGCGACGAACCGCTCGTCGCGGTGCACCACCGCGGGGCACCCGAGCGGGCGCGCAGTCTCGCCGATCAGCTCGCACAGCGTCTTCCGGAAGGCACCGAGATCGTCGTGTCCGAACTCGACGCGGTTCTCGGCGCGCACGTCGGGCCGGGTGCGGTCGGTGTGGTCGTCGCCTCCGCGGCGACCGGTACCCCCGAGGACTGAAACCCCTTACACCACCTCCCGGTCCGGATCATGTCGGTGGAAGCCCGATCCGGGTACCCATCCACAGGGGCGCGGGTCATCCACAACCCCGTCCGGATCGGCGCAGGCACGGAATCCGGCGGTCGCGGACGAGGTTAGCGTCGCGGCATGGCGAGCAGTGACCATCGTGATCTCGCGCGCACCCGCCTCGGCGCGATCACACGTTCCTCGGCGATGCCCGCGGAACCGCCCTGGACCGACGACAGGTCGGCGAACGACCACCCCTGGGCGGACCCCGACGACGGTGACGAGCCTCTCCACCCCGGCCGGGAACGATTCGTCGATCGGCTGACCGCAGCGCGATGGGACACCGGACGACGCGGGACCGCTGCCCTCGCCGCGATCGGAGTACTCGCCGCCGCAGTGGCACTCGTCGTCGTGTGGCGCGACCGGCCGGTCCCCGAACCGGTACCGCCGCTGCCGAGAGCCGAAGTCGTGGACACGGCAGAGCCGTCCGCCGCGAGGGAGACGGACACGGCACAGTCGGATTCCACCGAGTTCGTCGTCAGCGTCGTGGGTGCGGTGACACGTCCCGGACTCGTGCGGCTGCCGGCGGGATCCCGTGTCGCCGACGCGCTCGACGCTGCCGGCGGTGCTGCCGACGGCGCCGATTTCATCGGCCTGAATCTGGCCCGGCGGGTGGCCGACGGCGACCAGATCGTCGTGGGAATCGCCCCGCCCCAACCCGTTCCACAGGCCAGCGGAATCGTCGGTGCGCAGACACCCGGCGATACTCCGCCGGATGCGGGCGGGCCGGTGGATCTCAACACCGCCGACGAGACTGCGCTCGACGCGCTGCCCGGAGTCGGTCCCGTCACGGCAGCGGCGATCGTCTCGTGGCGCGACACCAACGGACCGTTCACGGACATCGAACAACTCGGTGAGGTCGACGGGATCGGACCGGCGCGACTCGCGAGGCTGCGTGAACTGGTGACGGTGTGACCGGACGGAACGACGGGTCCGACGCCGCAACGGTTCTCGATGCCCGGCTGGTGCCGTGCGCGCTGGCCGCATGGGCCGTGACGCTTCTGGGGTTGTACACGGGATGGCGGATCGTGATCGTCGTGGCGGTCGCGGCCGTCGTCGGGTGCTCCGTGACGGTCCGGCTCGTCGCGACCGGTCGCATCCCACGCGGAGGTGCGCGGATCCTCCTCGCCGCACTGGCCGTCGTCGCGGGATTCGGACCGGCCGCCGGCCTCCGGATGTGGGCCGCCGACCAGCACCCGATCGCCGCCGCAGCGGAGAAGGGATCCTGGGCCGGCGTCGTCCTAGTCCCCACCGACGACCCGCGGCACATCCGGGCCGCGGAATTCGACGACACACCCCGGGTACGCATCCCGGCACGGCTCGAGCACGTGACGGTCGGTGGGCGATCCGTGGAGACCGGGGGATCGGTGGTGGTGTTCGCACCGGCCGACTCGTGGGGAGATCTCCTGCCCGGGCAGTCCGTCACCGCACGTGTGCGGGCGGCGCCGCACACCGGGCCGGGCACCACGGTGGCGTTGCTTCGCGCGGAGACGGCGCCGACGACGGTCGGCCCGCCACCGGTGTGGCAGCGATGGGCCGGCACGGTACGCGACCGGCTCGCGCAGGTGGGTTCCGCGGTGCTTCCCGCCGATCGGGCCGGCCTGCTGCCCGGTCTCGTGGTGGGCGACACCACGGCGCTGACCGACGAGGTGCGGGAGGACTTCCGCGTGGCCGGACTGACGCACCTGACGGCCGTGTCCGGAGCCAACGTCAGCATCGTCCTCGGAGCGGTACTGCTCCTCGTGCGTGCGGTAGGACTCGGACCGCGTTCCGGGACCGTCCTCGCCGGAACCGCTCTCGTCGCCTTCGTCGTCGTGGTCCGTCCGTCGGCGAGTGTGGTGCGCGCGGCGGCGATGGGATCGATCGGGTTGCTGGCATTCGTGACGGGTCGTGAGCGACAGGCACTTCCCGCCCTGTGCACCGCGGTGGGCGTACTGCTCGTGCTCCTGCCCGACCTCGCCGTCGACGTCGGGTTCGCGCTGTCGGTGTCCGCGACGGCGGCACTGATCGTCGCCGCGCCACCCGTCGTGACCCGGCTCGTGGATCGCAGGTGGCCGCGTCCCGTCGCGGAGGTCACGGCGATGTCGCTGGTCGCGTTCGTGGCGACCGCACCTCTCGTCGCGGCGGTGA
>Ga0180216_1000431_pt1 | contig 45362 bp, 40 predicted proteins | sample eDN3rd37CBELigMG_FD_128879 | JGI IMG/M metagenome (GOLD analysis project Ga0180216, IMG submission 128879) | Enriched Miracle-Growth compost microbial communities from Emeryville, California, USA - eDNA 3rd pass 37_C BE-Lig MG (version 2)... ...
AATAGTGGGAATGTGTTCCGAAAATGAGACTATAAATTTATTTGGGTCACCTTAGCTTAGGGGCACTTAATAGGGAGAAAAGCCATGACATAAACTTAGTTTTTCTTTTATTAGGGTCCTTTAAGGGAAAATCTAGTTACCCACACTTTTTATATTCATAAAACAAAATTTTTTAGGGAAAATATGTAAAAATATGTAAGGGTGGAGTAATCCTTGAATACTGGACAAGCAAAATTATTGGATGAAATCACAGCTCTGGAAGAGAAGGTATCAACCTTAACAAACCACTATTGGCGTACTTTTTCCAATGCGGATACGTGGCAGTTTTGGCTTCTGCTTGCGTTACTCGTCCTTCCTTTAGTTGCCCTATATATTCTTATTGACCGAAAAAAAGCATTTCATCTCGGATTTTTTGGGTTTAATGTCCATGTATGGTTTCACTATATAGATATATATGGGTTTACGCATGGACTATGGAGTTATCCCTATAAAGTAATCCCCTTCTTACCTTCGAGTGTTACTTTGGATACAGCGTTTATTCCGGTCATATTTATGCTAGTATACCAATGGACAATCAATAATAAGAAGAATTATTATATCTATCTGACAGGATTGTGTTTTTTTCTTTCCTTCTTATTCAAACCAACCATGGTTGCCTTCGGATTGTTTCAATTCTATAAAGGAATTAATTATTTCCACCTGCTTGCTGGTTACATCACGGTTATGTTGATCTCTCGCGCGATCACCAATGTATTCCTATATTTTCAGCAACACCCCAAAACAGAAATATCCAATACAAAGAAGCCAATTGAGAAAGAAAAGCCAAAAAGAAAAAGGTTTATTCTAAGTAGACTGTTTCATTTTAAAAGAAAGGCAAAAAATTAATTTTGAGGAAATAAATAATGCTGCCATCGATATTCTTTCCATAGCAATGGCAGCATACTATTGACTCTAACCTATTTCCCTACGAAATCTAGTGCAACATCTTCAAAGAGCTGTGACCAAGCAAACCAATCATGTGCTCCAAACACAGGATTATCCACCACCTCAATACCCTTTGCCTTTAGGTTTTCATAGACCGTATGAATATTATCTAGACTCACCACATTATCGTATTCACCATATCCAATCATGACTTTTGGGGCATCAAGGTTTTCATATTGATCTAAAGCACCTGGCTTAACAAGCCCATCCCAAACCCCGCTAAGGATCCCGAAATATCCAAATTCAGTAGGATGCTCAGCATATAAAATGGAAGTTAAATAGCCTCCTCTTGATAACCCTGCAAATGCACGATCTTCGCTTTCTTCTGAAACATTATAGTTATCTTCTACATAGGGTAATACGTTTTGAAAGAAATTTCGATTAATCATGGAGTAATCCCATAGTTCATCAGATATATCACCCTCTTGGAAATTCCATGGAGTATCTGATGTATGTAAAACAGATGCGGTAGGAGGATAATCATTATTATCAACAGCAACTACAATTGTTGGCTCGACTTTGCCTTCGGCAATCAGATGATCCATAATATTCCCTGCATTTGCAAGTGAGAACCACTCGGTTTCATCTCCGCCTGTACCATGGGAAAGGTAAATGACTTTATAGGGTTCTTCTCTACTTTTGTCATAGCCATAAGGAAGATAAACACCTAAGTATTTTTTATCTCCATTGATATCAGTAATTGGAACATAGTTCACTTTTCCAACGTTGGCATCTTTTCTTGGAAGGACAATTGAATTATCCGTTACTTGCTTCTGCTTATCAAACATCCCATAGACAATACTATGTTCCTTCGGATAACGTTCTAGGTTACTTAATGGAGCGATATTAGCCGGATCTGGAATAACGATATCCACATCCTTGTCATTTCCGTTAAATGCATAGGCCACCATATATTGATAGCAGAATGAACCACTTGGAATGGGCATGCTAATGGTCCATAAATCCGTCCCCTCAATTTTTTTCATGTTTTCTTCATATCTTGCTGTCTTGGCAGGCAGCATGCCTGGTTCCCAATCATAAGGTGAATACCATTTATTCAGATCTTTTTCCTCCGGCTTATAAAATCTAAAATCTCCGCTGAAGACCACATAATCCGCTAAGGAATCTTTATAAACAAAAGTGGCCGTATAGCCCGTTGGTGAACTTTTATCTACTTTAACCGTTGCGCCTTCTTTTAACCCCATATTCTGATTCGCTGCCATGGCCGGTGAAGCAAGGGATGTAAGGATCATAGCTAAAGTCAAAAGCAGAGATAAAAATCTGAGATTCCCTTTTTTGGTTTTCATTATTTGTCTCCTCTTTTAGAATTTTTGGTACACATGTTCAGGTTCTGGTAGCAAACTGCATTCTTATCTGGGTAAAAAGATAGATCCCACTACCCATTTTCTTGTCCCTACCCATTTTTTAAGTAATTAACATGTTCCCCCCTTCGATCTAGTACTTCAAATGGTGGGTAAGGACAAAAATATTATATATTCATCTAAACATATAATATTAACTATTATGATTTGATTACTAGGGTTTAACTGTAGATTATAGCTAATAGAATAAGTACTACATAAACAAATCAAATACTTCTTCTACTAACTCTACATTCCCTATAATTATCTTTATATATAAAGCTTTCTGAATTATTGTATCCATATTATACCAAAGTTGTTTATTACACGTAAATATGACTTATTTACTAGACAAAACCAATGAACTAGCGTTCCAAAAATCAAAAGGTGCAGTGATCCACCTGAGCAATTTAAATCGATAGCAGTTTATTGAAAATAGGAGCCATGAAAAAATTGACCCCTAATCAATTCGTATTTTTTCACGAATACTTTACCCAATGGTTGCTCTCTTAAAATGACTGCAAAGGCTAAAACACATTAAGCTTTACAGGTTTTACATCGTTTGGATATTGCTCGACTTTTTAACTTCTTAATATTTCCATGCCGATGTTTTCGGAATTTGAGTCTTCGTTTTGTTGGCAATACATTCATGAAAACACCCGATTTTGATTGTCTTCGGCTGCTAGTTAATACTAAATTAAGTAATCTATCGGAAGGACAACCAAAACAATCAAAGTAACCGGGGTTTGCAAATCCCAGCCTATTACAGGAGGTTCTGGGAGGGCAATTCGCTATCCAACACATATCGAAAGCATCTTCAGGGGTATCAGTAAAGGTGTCACCACCCCATACATGACCAAAATCATCTTCGGCGTAATATCTGAAATAAGAATGATTGGTTCGTCCGCCAAAAACCATCGCAGTTGTTCCAGGTTGGACATGGTACCAACCCCTCTTCCCAAATCTAGGACTACAGCCCTCGTTATAGTAACCGACGGCTACATATAGGAGGTTAGGGGTAGAATTGCGAATATAAATGGGCACGATATCACTTCCTCTTCAAATTCTAAGACGGTACCTTTGCATCATATGAAATTTTCCAACAAATAAAATCGGACAAAAGTTGATTTACTAAATAGGATGAGTCCATATTTTTGGAATTTATATATTAACGAAAACAGCAATAATAATGTTGGTAATATGCAGTAAAGTGAAAAAAGCATTGGTATTAAAAATATGACGTTCTCTTTTGCATCACAAAATAGAAAAATTAAATCTAAAAAATAAGGTACGAAAATCATTGCGATTTCGTACCTTATTTTTGTTGTTAATTAAATTTTTGTGATTCAAAAGAGAACGTCTTATATTAAAAACCAATGCTTTTATATTTTATCCACCAGAAGAGAACCCGTTAGACAAACTCCTACCATCCTAGGATATTATTTTTACTTTGTATCTAAGATCTTCTGGATAAATTCACCATACTCTGCTTCGTATTTCTTATATACTGGTTCAGAAGCCTTTCGGAATGCTTCTTGATCGTATTCAGATGCAGTTAAAATTTCCATTCCATTATCCTTCGCAGTTTGGATATACTTATCTTCTAAATTGGCAATGAACTCCCGTTCATAATCGCGGGCTTCAGCTGCTGCATCGAGAAGGATCTTTTGTAAATCGGGAGAAAACCCATCAAACTTTGCCTTGTTCATAACCATTAACGCTGGGCTATAGAAATGGCCGGATAATGTCATATATTTTTGAACCTCATAGAATTTCTGCGGTACAATAACAGACAATGGGTTCTCCTGTCCGTCAACAACCCCTTGCTGCATCGAAGTAAACACCTCTGTAATCGCCATTGGAGTTGGTGCGGCTCCGTACTCCTTGAATGAGTCAAGATGGATTTTGTTTTCCATCGTACGAATTTTAAGCCCCTTTAGATCCTCCGGTTTTTTGATCGGATGTTTACTGTTCGTAATGTTCCGAAATCCATTTTCTAGAAAAGATAAGTTTTGTATTCCTACACCCTCTAATTGTTTGCTTACCTCCGCGCCAAGTTCTCCGTCAAGCACCTTGTATGCGTGAGCCTTATCCCTAAATAGGAATGGGAAGTCAAATGCATTGGAAAGCGGTGCAAAGTTTCCAACCGGTCCGCTGGATGTAATGGTCGCATCAAGGGTACCTATTTGGATAGCTTCAACCATTTCACGCTCTCCGCCAAGCTCACCGTTCGCATGAATTTCTACCTTTACCTTTCCATCGGTATTCTTCTCTACCAATTCCTTAAACTTTGTGGCATAAGCATGATAGTGAGAAGTGTCAGAATCTGGTGTTGTGTGCCCAACAGCAATAGTTGCTTCTTCAATACTGCCTGCCCCACCAGACGTTTCTCCACCGGATGAGCTGGTTGATGGTGCTGGTTGACTAGAACTGCCTGAACCCGATTGCTCTGCTGGGTTGCTTCCACATCCTACTAAACTTCCCGCAGTCAACAATCCTAGCAATACTAGAGAAATCCCTTTTTTCATGTTTAATCCCCCCATTTATTTTTTCATTTCGGTTCTACCATCCAAAAGACGTGTCTTTTTCACCTCCTTAAAATCCCTTAAGAAAAGACCCCAGATCCCTCTCTTGTCCACATCAATATTGGACTGTTATTAAAGAAGGCTTTTTGAGGTCAAATGGATAGCTATATTGATAAACTTTTTTATATTTATGAATTCACTATTTTATTTACAAATTATATATTCGGAAAATTATTTGGTCAATAGAATCATTGGAAAATTAACAAATTAATTTTTCCATAATGGATTTAAGGGCGTGAAAAGGGCACAAGTAGCGAATAAATTAAGGGAATGGAATAACTCGAACATCTTAGGGCTATGTATGATGGTAATTAACACGGAAGCCTTGGAAAAGAAAAAATCCCTGATATTGGATCAGGGATTTTATTAGTTTTAATCAATTGCCCTATTCATCTAATCTAGGGTCCGCCCCCTAAGTAGAGGACAGCGCCGCAATATCTTTTAAGTTAACTAAAAAATCACTTTAACCATTTTAACGATAAAATATACAAACCAAGACGTAGCACATAAGAGATAAGTAAAATTTATCGATCGTTTCGTATTGCTTAGGAACTTGGACTTTGGCCAGTTGACAAACATTTTTTCACCTAGATTGAGTTCTTCTTCCAGCTTGGCGCCAACTTCTTCTAAATGACTGAAGTATTCTGAAATTCGACGTTCTATCGTTAAAAAAACATATGTAGAGATCATGCCAGAAATACTACATAGGTAAAATGGCAAAGTATCTTCTCCCCCAAAAGCCTCTTTTGCAATCGCACCTTGGATCGCAAAATAAAAGGGCAATAAAGCGAATCGCAAAGCACTGTAATGCCTCCGATTTGCACTAACTTCTTTATATTTTTCAATGATTATCTCTTTTTCATTTTCAAATTCTAATTGTGGCATAACTGTTTTCTCAACCTTTCTATCCATTTCACTTTAAGAAATGATAGATTTAAAAAGGAAAACAGTCAATGACATATTTATTACGCAATGGATGTAGGGGCCCCGAACGGGGATCGGTAAGTTGGGAGCTTCCCTAAGATTTCATCTATTTCCTCCCGGCTCATCTCGCAATGTCTTAATGCTGCATCTACTACTTTCGGGAATAAATGGATATCCCCTGCACTGGCAAATCCAGCAACCCCATCAATGGATAGGACGAAGCTGACACAAGCATCAATTATTTTCTGTTCATCGAAAGGTTCATACCAGGTTGCGTAGGTGCGTTTTTGTTCGATCTCCCATGGGCCTTTGGCAATCGCTTTGATCACTCGCAATGCCGCATCTTGGCGTTTGGCCTCTTCGGCAAGGGCTAGAAAATCTTCCCGATAATCATCCATCGAATACAAATAATAGTTTAATGGAGTGAGCACGGTTGCAAAAGGATATCGCTTCAAGGCTTCCAAGTGGGTAGCCGGAGCCTTATGTCCATGACCTGTAATCCCGATCGCTTTGACAATCCCTTCTTCTTTTGCTTCTAACGCAGCTTCCAGTGATCCGCCCTTGCCAGTACACTTATCCAATTCTTCGAGGTTTGTTACGGCATGAAGTTGAATTAAATCGAGATAATCAACCTGTAAACGTTCGAGGGAACGGTAGATTTGCTCCTTCGCCTTTTCCTTCGTACGCTGTTCCGTTTTGCTAGCCAAGAAGATTTGGTCTCGTATTTTAGCCATTTCAGCACCTAAGCGGATTTCTGAATCGCCATAGCTTGCCGCTGTGTCAAAATGATTGACACCGTGTTGAATGGCAAAATCTATCGATTCGGTTGCTTCTTCTTGGCTGACTTTCCCGAGTTTGGCACCGCCAAACATCACGACAGAGCTTAGGTGTTCAAGCCTTCCTAAACGGCGATATTCCATTTTCTCACTCACTTTTGACACCACCCTCTATTGAGTTAAAATTCGATTAGACAGCCGCTCCCAAGATATCTTCAATCTTCTCCAAAATCTCAGCTGGAAGCTGAACATCGATCGCCTTCACGTTTTCTTCCACTTGCGATGGTCGGCTAGCACCAATTAATGCACTAGCTACATTAGGCTGTCTTAGAATCCAGGCAAGCGCTAATTGGGACAGGGTAATGTCCATTTCATTGGCGATCAGCTGAAGTTGCTCGGCCTTTAAAAGAATATCATCTGTTAAGTATTTACTAATGTGCATATTCGTTTTTGGATCTGTTGCACGACTTCCTTCAGGGAGCTGGGCGCCTCGCTTATATTTTCCGGTTAAGACCCCTTGGGCCAATGGCGAAAAAACGACCTGGCTAATTCCTTCCTTTTCACCTAAAGGAATGACTTCTTTTTCAATATAACGGTTGAACATATTATAAACTGGCTGATTGACAACAATCCGATCCAGCAAATAGCGATCAGATACATGAAGCGCTTGAGCAATCTGCGCAGCTGTCCATTCACTGACACCTACATAAAGCACTTTTCCTTGACGGACTAAATCCTCTATAGTTCTTAGTGTTTCATCAATGGGCGTTTCCGGATCAAAGCGGTGGCAATAATAAATATCGATATAATCCATGCCTAAACGCTTCAAGCTAGCATGGGCTTGTTCAAAGACATGCTTTCTAGACAGCCCGCGATCATTGGGCCCATCCCCCATTGGCCAGAAGACCTTTGTCGCTAAGACATAAGATTCACGAGGATACCTTCTCAAGGCCTCGCCGACAACCAGTTCCGCCTCCCCTCTGGCATATACATTTGCCGTATCAAAAAAGTTAATGCCTAATTCGTAGGCCTTGTCTATCGTTTGGATTGCCGTCTGCTTTTCTGTCGTATTTCCATAGGTTAGCCAGCTCCCCAAACTAATCTCGCTAACCTTCAACCCTGTTCTTCCTAGCTTCCTGAAATTCATAGATACCCTCCTAAGATGGTTAAGATGTTTGTCCAATGATTAAATTATCTAATAATTATTAATTTATTTCAATAATTTTCTATATTTTATGATGTTTTAACCAAATAAGAGCAACCCATTCACGATTAAGCTTGGATGACCCTACCGCACAAAAAAAGCATGACAAGGAGCGATCTCCCTGCCATGCTCTAATATGAACTAAATGCATTAGGCACTTGCACTAACTGTAGCCTCTTGACTATTGACAGTGTCAACTGCTCCAACGGGCTTGAACTCATTTTCCATTTTCGAAATAACGACGGTTGCCACACCGTTACCAATAAGGTTCGTGATGGCACGAGCGGTTGACATAAATCTGTCGATCCCTAGCAAAAGCGCAATTCCTTCCACGGGAACGCTAGGGAATACGGCTAGAGTTGCTGCAAGCGTAATAAATCCGGCTCCGGTTACTCCTGCTGCACCTTTCGATGTGAGCATCAATACCCCAAGGAGGGCCAATTGTTGACCGATCGATAAGTCAACGCCATATGCTTGGGCGATAAACAAAGCCGAAAAGGCCAGATAAATATTGGTCCCATCGAGGTTAAAGGAATATCCAGTTGGAACCACGAGACCTACAACCGATTTGGAACAGCCATATTTCTCCAGCTTTTCCACCATTTTTGGTAAGGCGGATTCAGAAGATGACGTACCAAACACCAAGAAAATTTCATCTTTAATATAGCCAATAAATTTAAAAATATTAAAGCGATAGTATTTTGCAATCACACCTAGAACAACGCAAACAAAGACTGCCATTGCTAAAATCGTTAGAGCAAATAATTTACCGAGAGAAACTAATGAACCGATTCCAAACTTACCGATTGTATACGCCATGGCTCCAAATGCTGCCACCGCAGAGTAGTACATAATAATATTAACGATTCGAAAGAATACTTCAGAAACTTTTTCAAAAAAGTCGAGAATGACTTTTCCGCGTTCCCCCATGCCTGACAACGAGGCTCCAAACAAAATAGCTAGTATAAGGACAGGAATTAACTCTCCATTGGCCAATGCACCAACAAAACTGTCAGGAATGATCCCTAGAATATAATCCATGAAACCATGGCCACCTTCTGCTGCAGCTTGTGTATATTTAGAAATATCACCTGTTGCAGCACTGGCATTTACCCCGGAACCAGGATGAAAAACATTAGCAAATAGAATTCCAATGGCCAAGGCAAATGTTGAAACTACTTCAAAATACAAGAGCGTTTTACCGCCAATTCGACCTACTTTTTTCATATCGCCCATACCAGCGATCCCGGTCACAATGGTCAAGAAAATGATCGGGGCAATAACCATTTTAATGGCTTTTACAAATATGTCTGCCAATACTTTCATATTGGCACCTTGTTCAGGGAAAAATGTCCCAAACAAGACACCTAAAATCATCGCAACTATCACTTGGAATGTGAGACCCTTAAAATTAATCTTCATTTTTGTAGCCCCCTTGTAAAGCGTTTTCAATGTGTCTATAAAAATCATACTCTCTTTTTGACAAATTTGTGGCATATATAAATTAGTAAATCGTTTTGTAAATAAAGTAAGCAGCCTCATTGGCTGCTAAAAATAGAAATCAATATCATGTTGATTGTTCAAGATTCGTTTATATTTATATACCGGTCTTCCCACTGAACCATAGCTTACCTCGACATCTAATAACTGAATTTCACGAAGAAATTGCAAATACTTTCGCATCGACACACGTGAAATTCCAGCCTCATGTGCTAATTCCTCCGTGGAAAAGTATTTATCCCCCATGGTTTCAATATGCCCCCAGACAATTTTCAATGTCGCTCGCGTGAGTCCTTTTGGAAGCTCGGGTGTCACCGAGGTGCGTTCGCGAAAAAAAAACTTATGATCTAGTTCTTCCTGACTAAGTGCCTGCCGTTCAGTAAAAAGTCTATTTTCTTCCCGATATGCCATAAGAGCTACTTTCAACCGTTCAAATTCAAAGGGCTTTACTAAATAATCGACCGCCCCTAATCTTAATGCCTGTTGGATCGTTTGTACATCCGATGCTGCCGTTATGACGATCACATCCACCCCATTGCCCTTCTTGCGGATTTTTTTGATCAACTCTAGACCATTGCTACCCGGCATGAAGATATCAAGTAGAACAAGATTAATATCCTGGTTATCTAGGATTTGTAAGGCTTCTTGTACAGAGCCCGCTGTCGCTTTCAATCGATATCCTTCGACCTGTTCAACATAGCGTTTATTTAATTCAGCCACCATGGGATCGTCTTCAACAATTAGGACCTTGATCACGCTTAGTCCCCCTTACTTTTGAAAGGTAAACGAACAAGGAAGCGACTTCCTTCCCCCTCTTGAGAGAACACCTCCATGCTGCCCCCTCTTTTTTCCACGATTTGCTTGACAAGATACAGACCCAACCCACGTTCTTCTGTTTCTTCTTTTTTTGTAGAATACCCTTTTTGAAAGAGAAGGTCGCTTTCTTTTGGATTGAACCCTATTCCTGTATCCTCTACTTCCAAGCAGAGCATCCCCTGATCATCGTAAGCGTCTATAAAAATCTGTTTTAGCTCCGTCGTTTTAATTGCATCCACCGCATTATCAATCAGATTTCCAAGAATACTCACCAATTCATGGACGATTTCCGGATCTTCCGGATCAGGAAGAAAAGCATCCTCTGCAAGGATTAATACTGCCCCTGCTTCTCTTACGTAACTGTTTTTCCCTAGTAAAAAACCAGCCAAAACTGTATTTTTCACACGGTGCAGAATAAAACCAACATCTTGCTGATACTGTCTGGCAGTTCGATTTATATATGTAGTTAATTGGTCAAAAGCACCAAGATGAACCATTCCTAAAATCACATGAAGCTTATTCATAAATTCATGGGTTTGAGCCCGGAGTGCTCCTGCATATAATTTGATCCCCGTCAATTCCTCCGCTATTCGTTTTATTTCCGTCTTATCTCGAAAGGTCATGAGTGCTCCGACAATCTTCTGCTGTAAATAAATGGGGACCCGATTGACGATGAGAGGAATGCCAAACACTTCGATCTCTTGATCAAGTTCAGACCGACCATTCTTTAATACCCTGTTTAAACCGGTCTCCGGAATCAGATCCTTTATAGGGTGCCCGAAAGGATCTTCAGAAAGTCCACCCCTTTGAAACAGCCTTCTCCCCTCGGTATTCACTAGCGTGATTCTTGTTTCCTGATCGATCGCGATGATTCCTTCCCTTGTTGCATCCAATATGGCACTTCTCTCCTGCAACAACTTAGCAATTTGCCTTGGCTCCAAACCAAAAAGAATCTTCTTGATCCTTCTCGCTAAAAGAAGGGCTCCACCAATTCCCACTAATCCCCCCATTCCAATTCCCCAAAATAAAGCGATTCGACTTCTCGATACCTGGCTCTGTACTTTATTTAACGAAATCCCAACCACCACAACCCCGATTTGCTTGCCATCCTGAGCCCGAACTGGAGTAAAAGCTCGTAAGGACATGCCTAATGTCCCTTTCCCTGTTGATACATATTCCTGCCCGCTTAACGCAGCCCCTTCATCTCCACCTGCAAAGTGTTTTCCGACCTTCGTTGGATCAGGATGTGATTTACGGATCCCCTTCATATCCATTACAACAATAAATTCTAGGCCGCTGACTCTTCTTATTTCCTCTGCAAAAGGCTGGATCCCGCTTTCTCCCCTATTCATTTGTAGTCCCTCGACCACCGTTGGAGAATGTGCAATCACCCTAGCGATGTTTGTTGCTTTCTCACCTAAATATTCCCGTGTATTTTCCTCTACTTGTCGGACAATAAGGATATCTGTCACGAATAACGACAGAGCAACAACAATACAAACCAATGTCGTAATCGTTGTCAGTAGACTGGAAGTCTGTCGGATCCCTGCCATCTCATCGCCTCTTTTCCAAATAAAAAAAGCCATCTCTCTTATAGGATGACCAGGTTGGAAGGCTCTATTATAGATGCTACAAGATCTTGTTGCTTCAATGAGGCTTATGAAGCATCATGAATATAAAGGGGACTTCCCTCTTTTGGTCTTCCACCAAAAAGGAGTTGTCCCCTTGGATAGCCTATTTAATCCAAAACCACTTCTTTCACCTTCATCGCTGCGAGTGAATCCAGCCATTCACAGATGTCAAGGAGATGGCTTTTCAACTCCAGCACATCTTTTTCGGGAACGAACCCACCTTCTCCTTCTCCAAGGTATTGGCTCCACTCAGAAATATCTTTCATAGCGGATATAATTCCTTCCTTGGTTCCAGCAAGCATCGTTTCAAGATACAGCATTCTTTCCACAATATCACCAATCTCATCATTCACTTGAATATGTCCGCGTTCCAATGCTTCCAGTTCCCAGGAACGATTTCCCTGATCCCTCAATTGGGCTTCTCTCGCCTTGATGGAAACTAGCAAGTCTTGCAAACGAGTTTCTTGTGCAGCAAGTCCTTCCATTTCTGTCATGATCCGCTTCATCGAAATTCTCCTTTATTTATAGAATTTGGTTGAATGGCTTAGAGATTAACGGTTTGCATACTACTGCTTTCCGCATCTTCTTGAGCTTCATTCAAATCTTCAAGCGATTTTCCTTTTGTTTCTTCTCCGAGAAGAGCAACGATTAATACAGCCAATATGGCAGCCCCTGCACCTAGATACAGAACCCCCGAGGCACCGATCGTCCCTAGAAGCACTGCTGCTACATATGGTCCCATGAGAGAACCAGCCCTCCCAATGGACCAAGCCAATCCTGCACCCGTTCCTCGAAGACTCGTTGGATACTGTTCTGGCACATAGGCATAGAGTAAACAGATCCACCCAAAGTAGAAGAAATTCAAGATAGACCCGCCTATTAAAATTTCAGTAGTAGAGTTAGCTGTAACCATATAGATTACGGACAGAATGGTAATGACCCCATAAACAAACATCGATGGTTTACGGCCCCATTTTTCGACGAGGAAATAGGTTGATATAAAGCCCGGAATTCCCCAAAGCGTCATAATGATAAAGTAATTAAAGGTTTTGACAATGTCGTAGCCTTTTTCATTGATAATTGTAGGGAGCCAGGTGTTAATCGCATAATAGGCAAAGTAGAAAGTAAACATAAAGAGAGTGAGCATGACTGTACGCTTAATGTAGGTTTGATTAAACAGGGCGCTAATTGGTATCGTTTCCGGCTTTTTAGTCTGGATTGGTGCTGCTGCGCTTGGTTTGACCGGTTCCAAAACAATTCCTTTTCGTTCAATGCTTTTTTCCATCATGGTTACAACGGCATCCGCTTCCTCATGACGACCGACCATTTCCAACCAGCGTGGAGACTCAGGCAAATGCCTGCGGATGAAGGTTACATAGAGTGCGGGTAACACCATCACAATGAATACCGATCTCCAGCCGAAATCTGGGATCAATAATCGGGACAAGACGACAGCAAGCAATACGCCAACAGGCCAGAAGCCCTCCATCAGGTTCGTTAGAGCACCCCGTTTTTTTGCGGGCATAAATTCGCTTATATAGGCTATAATGACCGGGAATTCTGCGCCCATTCCAAGCCCTAGTAGAAATCGAAAAACAAGCAAGGATTCGAAATTCCATGCTAGGCCCGAGAGCAAGGAAGCTACAGAATAGAAAATAAGAGTCCAGGCAAATACAGGCTTACGCCCGTATCGATCGGCAAGTCTTCCACCTAGGAAAGCACCAAAAAACATTCCCAAAAAGGTGAGTGTAGCAACGAGTCCCCCTTGTACTTTCGTCAGACCGAAGTACTCCGACAAATCTGGTAAAGCATAGGAGAGCATTGCCAAATCAATACTATCAAACATCCATCCCACAGCGCCAATCATGAATATTTTCCAATGGATGCCTGACACCGGAAGGCGGTCTAAACGATTAGGAATGTTGCCCATTAGTCATTCCTCCCTTAAAATTATTTCAAAACCGCTTCCCTCATAGCGCACTGGTATATAGTTCCCGGATATCATCTGCACTCATTGGCCGTGGACTTCTAACAAGCAGTCTCTTTTGTTTCACACCGTCACTGACCAACACATCCACATCATCGGAGGTAATCCCGTATGCGCCTAAATGGAGAGGCAGCCCTACATCAACAACCATATTTGTTATCGCTTCCACTACAGCCAAGGCACGGTCCCGCGGAGACAATCGCTCTACCGGTTCTTTGAGAATTTCGGCAACGATGCCCATCTTAGGCAAAGTAGCCGGATAAATGAACCTCATCACATGGGGCAGCATGACCGCATTCGAAGCGCCATGCGGGACATGGAATCTCCCGCCGATCGGGTAAGCCAAGGCATGAACACCGCAAACACCTGCACTTTGAAAAGCCATTCCAGCAAGAAGGCTTCCTAAAGACATGGCTTCCCGTGCTTCCTTGTTTCCTTCCCACACCGCTTGCCTGACATTCGCTGAAGTCAATTCCATCGCCCGAATGGCCAAGGTATCTGAAATGGGATTAGCCAGCTTGGAAGTGTAAGCCTCGATAGCATGTGTAAAAGCATCAATTCCTGTAGCCGCTGTGATGGCTGGCGGGAGGTTATAGGTCAACTCGGGATCAACGACAGCAACATCAGGGAGAAGGTAATCATGGGCAATGACATCTTTGCTAGTTTCTAATGAAAACACCGAAACATTCGTAGCTTCACTGCCTGTTCCCGCGGTAGTCGGTATCATGATCATGGGGAGACCTCTGTTTACAATCTTTTTGGTTCCTGTATGGAATAAATAGTCCTCCAGGGACCCCTCATGGGTATACATGACCGCACAGGCTTTAGCTACATCAATGGCGCTTCCCCCACCCAGTCCAATCACTAGGTCGTACGGTTTTCCCCGTAGGGCTTCAATGGCTCTATTTCCCACTTCAAGAGGAGGCTCTGGCCTAATTTCTGTGTAAACGTCATATTTTACGTTTATTCGCTCAAGGATTGCTATGACCTTGTCTAATAATCCTGCTTTTATTACGCCATGATCCGTATAAATCATGACCTGCTTGGCATTAAATTTTTCTGTTTCATCGGCTATTTTGGCAATGCATCCCGTCCCTGTCCATACGGTTTGACCAAATGATAGCTTATGCATGTATTCCCTCCTCTGTTTTTGGAATCAGACCCCTTCCGCTATTCTCGCGGAAGGGATCTTCTATATTTATCTGACAATATAAGCATCAATATAAACTTCTTCTTGACCTAACTCCTTTGCAATATCTTCGAAATATTGCCTATTTTTTTCGCGAGCCTTATGAATCCAATCTTGCATGACTGTCAAATCACCATCCGCCATCCATTTAAGCCATTTGGTGGTATAACGTACATGGGTGGTTTCATCGGCTAAAACATAATCATAGAGTAAAGCGGTTTCAAAATCTTTTTGTGCGATCGCTTCATCTCTCATACGTTTAAAATCAAATTGAAGATTGGCTTCTTCAATTGGTCCAAGAGTGGCAATGCGCAAAGGCAATTCCATGGATACCCGGCGCTCGTAATTTCCTCCGGCACACTCCTCAAACATTCCAATGTAGCCGCCCAAGTCCTCCAAGCGCTTCTGTGCCACCTCGGCGTGACGGATCTCATCCCATAGTTGTCGAGCAGCATCTTTATAGAAATCCCAAGGCATTCCGCTTGCTTCATAAATCGTTAACCCTAACACCTCAGCTGCCCCAAGTTCGCTATTGCTCATCTTATGCATCCGAGAGAGTAGTTCTTGCTTCGGATCATCCCCAACACTTGCACGTGGAATCCTTAAGTTGCCTTTGAAATTTTCATCCCTCTTACATTCAGGAACAGACGGTTTATAATTCCCAGTCAGTTCAAAGCGCTTCTTTTTATCTTTTGACCCTTGCCAGAAAGCGAGCCAGTTTTCCCCGAAATCATCCGTTAACAAATCGCTATTTAACTCCTGATCTTCAGCAGAAACCCCGCCGATCTTGACCAAGATATCATTCACACGATCCTGAAACACTCGGGCCCTTGCATGGTCTTCTTTCGTTTTACATAGACTTTGAATAAAGGCTTCTCCCCAACGGACATGCCGTTCTTCATCCGCGATCACTTCTCTTAATAGCCAATCTGATGGAGAGTCGGCTACATCTGAAGTCGCTTCAAGGTAATGGGAGTAGGCGCCGATCAATTGAGGCTTGATGACTCGATAGATCCCAACCATCAATTCCAAAGTATCTGTAGCCTGATCCACTTCTGCAACCACCCGGGCCAATCCGGTATGGGGTTTATCCAATGCTTTGGGCGCAACCCTTAACTCGATCAACCTCTGGCGAAGCTTGTCAGCATGAATACTGTCCTCATACAACTGCCTTCCGAAGTTTAGTTTGGCATCCCATTCAGGGACTTTTGGCATCCAACCTGATAAGACCCTCATCAATTGCTTTTCGATAAAGGAGTAATTCGACAAAAGTTTCGCACTTTCTTGAACCGTAAATTGTCCTCGAAGTTGGCGCCGATCCAATGGAGACCGCATAAATAAATCCTCCCTTTACAGTTATGAAGTTATTTAATAATCACACAGTGATTATACAACTATAAGTAAATGCAAAAGGCGTGCCAACTGAAAGGATGCGTCATAACTAGGATTTTGCTAGGAGGTATGATGTATTATTGCATCAATTTGTCCACTATATTATTAGAATTTGTTGAATTATCAATACATAATGTTTATTGATGCATAAATGTCGGTAGATGCGATTTTGCATCACTATTCAAGACAAAGGAGATATACGATATTTTTGCATTTTACGTACCAAAGTAGACTGATTAATGCCTAATTCTAAAGCTGCTTTTCGTGTTGTTTGGTGTTTTTTTATCGCATCTAGGATTAATTGTTTCTCGACTTTCTCCACATGATGCTGTAGAGAGAATTCGCTGTGTTTATTTTTTTCTTGTAAGAAATGTGAAGGTAAGTGACTCTCTTCAATTACTGAACTTTGAACGGTTACATAAAGTCTCTCCACCATGTTTTCCAATTCCCGTACATTTCCTGGCCACAAATGATTTTCAAGCCTTTTGATTACCCCTGGCAAGAACGTTTTATTCATGCCGTATTTTCGACTGAGTGCAGAAAAAAAATGAAATACCAAAGGTGCAATATCTTCTACCCGCTCTCGTAAGGATGGAATCACAATCGGAACAATATGAAGGCGGTAGTATAAATCTTCGCGAAATTTTTTTTGCCTTACCATCTCCTCCAGATTTTTATTGGTAGCAGCTACTAGCCGAAAGTTTACCTTAATCGGCTCAACCCCACCGACCCTCATCAATTCTGACTCCTGCAATACACGCAATAACTTCACTTGCAGCGGAAGGGAAAGCTCGCCAATTTCATCCAAAAAAATCGTTCCATTATTGGCAATCTCAAATAAACCTGGTTTACCCTTACTATTGGCTCCAGTAAAAGCTCCAGATTCATAGCCAAATAATTCTGACTCTAGAAGTTCTTCCGGAATAGCTCCACAATTTACCTTGACAAACTTCTCCTTCGAGCGGTAACTGCACTTATGGATTAGGTTCGCGATAAGTTCCTTGCCTACACCGGATTCCCCGAGAATGAGGATCGTGGAATCAAAGGCAGCTAATTGTTTGGACAAGGTGATGGTTTCCTCCATTACCTTGCTGTGATAGACAATCCGATCCTTCTCCCGCAGAGCGGTTAATTCAGATATGTATTTTTCGTTTAGAGCTTTCGATTCAGCTAACTCTTTTTGAACGCGATTCAGTTCCGTCATATCCCGAACATTGGTGACCACAAATTTGGTTTCTCCATTCACCCATACAGGACTGCCAGAAATTAGTACTTCTTTGCCTGATTTGAATTGTTGTCGAATGGTCACGGGTTTCCCTTGTTCGAGTACTTTTAGGGTGATGGATTCGGAGATTACTCCTTCATCCACCAAATCTCGCACATTCCGATGCAACAGTTCTTCAGTTTTGACTCCAGTGATTCGTTCATAAGCTACATTAACCATAAGAATGACGCCTTCTTTGTTACAAATAAACGTTCCATCGTACAGCGCATTAATGATTAATTCCAGTTCTCCAGCTTGTCCAGGAAAGAGAGAGGACTTAGCAATGATTTCACTCAATTCTACAGAACCTCCATAAATTCTCCATTTGTTACAAAAATATAACACAAATTTTTGTAATTTTCTATCTTGTATGGTATGTTTTTACTATTATCAAACTACTTATGTTACAAAAGGAGGTTAACATGGAACGTTTATACTGGATTGAAGGCCGAAACCGCAAAAAGATATCTGTTATTGCCCATTTCCCTGAAGACTCTGCCTTTAGATCGGAACCCAAACCAGTCCTCATATATTGCCACGGATTCACGGCCAATAAATTAGCAGATAACCGAATGGGTGTAAATATGGCTCGAGATCTCTGCAAAAGGGGGTATCTGTTTATCCGTTTCGATTTTATTGGCTCAGGAGAAAGTGAAGGACAATTTGAAACAGACACATATTTTTCCGGATGGCTTGAAGATTTGTCCGATGTGATGGCATGGCTTCCCTCCTTAGAGCAAGCCGACACGGGCCGGATCGGCCTCATTGGCCATAGCCTTGGCGGTGCCATTGTAACCCACTACTGTGCATCGGACGATCGGATCAAAGCCGTTTGCACACTGGCTCCTGTCACCTATCTGAAGAAAAACTTTGAGGAAATCATTATCGGCCCTACCTTGTGGAAGCGTGCTTGTGAGGGCGAGGTGATTCAAAACTTTTACAACAAAAAATACTCTCTTTCTCCTTTTTTTGTCGAAGATCTACTAAACTATGACATTCCCTCTTGCGCCAAAACGGTCACACAACCCTTTCTGATAATCCATGGCCGGGAAGACATCGCTGTTCCCATTGATCACAGTTATGATTTACTGGAATATTTAAGCTCATCAGATAAAGAATTGGTTGCCTTGGAACAAGAAGGGCATTTATTAACTCCGGTTATTCACCCAACTCTTACCAAATGGTTCGGACAAAAGCTGTAAGACGTCAGTTACCCAGAGTGATAGCGGTGTGCCCCCCTTTTCGGGGCACAAAACAAGCCAGCCAACCCCCTAGCGCTGCGATAATCAAATAAAAAAAGCCTGACCGTTTTTGTCAGGCTTTTATGTACCCTCCATCTGCTGTTTGAACAATACATGAATTTCTACTATTAATACACAGAAACCCGATTCCTTCCGGTATTCTTCACGGTATAAAGGGCGCGATCCGCCCATTCTACTAATTGGGATACATCCGTGAAAATGCTAGGAATCATCGTTGCCACTCCTATGCTGACCGTGACATAGGGCTTGACTTCGGACCCAATATGGGGAATTTTCAGAGATTCAACATGTGTTCGTATTCTTTCTGCCACATGACTTGCCCCTTCCTGATCGGTCCATGGCAGGATAATCGCAAATTCCTCCCCACCGTATCGAGCGACGAAATCACCGGGACGTTTTAATTCGTTTTCGATAATTTCAGCGACCTTGCGCAAACAATCATCTCCACCCTGATGGCCATAGGTGTCGTTATAGGATTTAAAACAGTCAATGTCCATAAGGATTAACGATATCGGATAGGAATTCTCTGAAGCACGTTTCCCTTCACTCTGCAGCATTTCGTCAAAATAACGGCGGTTGCAAATTCCTGTTAATCCATCTCGCTGGGAAAGATTTTTCAATACCTGGTTAGCTTCTTTCAGCTTTTTCTCTGCTGCTTTTCGTTCTGACATGTCACGGGAGGTAATCACAATTTGTTGGACTTCTCCATGTGGGTTCATCACAGGCTCACCACGTGCTTCTAATGGAACCCAATGACCGGCCCCATGCTTCCAACGAAATTCGATGACAAGAGGACAGCGGTTTTGAATGGATTGATGGAAAGCATCCTTCACCCTGTCTACATCTTCAGGATGAAGATAAGGAAAGGCAGAAGCCCCCACAAACTTGTCGAGATCAAGGCCTAAATGGGTTTGGTGTGATGGTGATGCATAAAGAACCCTTTCCTTTGCATCCATAACGCTGATAAAATCAGACATATTTTCCGCGATCAGCCGGTATTTTTCTTCACTATCACGCAGCTTGCTTTCCATCTCTTTGCGATCGGTGATGTCTTGTACCATAGCTATAATGGATAGAGGATTGCGTTGGAGCACCGTAACGGTTAGATTCCCCCAGATGACTCGTCCGTCCTTGTGAATGTAACGCTTCTCCATCTGATAGTAATCACGTTTCCCCTCAATGAGTTCTTGGTATAAAAGCAAATTCGGTATCGTATCATCCGGATAGGTAATCTTAGCAAATGGTTGATTTCGTAATTCTTCTGCGCTGTACCCAAGGATCTGTTGAAGTATGGGATCTGCTTCAAGAATACGTCCTCCTTCGATATCCATCAGTGCCGTTCCGATATTCGCCGTCTCTAACAGACATTGAAGTCGTTCATCGCCGCCTCGCAGGTTTTCTTTGATCGAGATACTTCTGGAACGCTTCAGTTTAAATCTTTTCGTTTTCATCGTTTTCATTCCCAATGGAATCACCTTTACCGTACAAGCAGAATGTGGAATTTAATCTAAAAACTTTTGCAATGTAATAACGGGAAATATCTCCTCTGATAGTATAGTGCCAACGTCATCTTTGCAACAAGAAAATCCACATACATGTCGGAACCCGTACTGAGGCGCTCTAAAAGCCAATCTTTAGGATAGTCCGATGATTTCACCGTTTTCTGTTATATCCATTACCTCATAGGCAGGTTTTTTCGGTAGCCCTGGCATGGTCATAATATCTCCTGTTAAGATAACGATAAAGCCTGCTCCATTGGAGATTTTGACTTCCTGGACGTGGATGGTAAACCCTGACGGGCTGCCCAATAAGGAAGGATTATCGGAAAAAGAATACTGGGTCTTAGCTACACATAGAGGCTTATGATCCAAGCCTAATTTTTCAATGTCAGCAATTTGCTTTAAGGCACTTGGAGAAAATTCTACATCTTTTGCCCCATAGATTTCACGTGCGATCATCGTCATTTTTTCTTGGATGGAAAGAGCAGTCGAATAGAGGGGTTGGAAATGACTGGGGTGTTTCTCCATGGTTTCTATCACCATCTGTGCCAGCTCAATTCCCCCTTCCCCCCCTTTTTCCCATACATCACAAAGAGCGATGGGGACATTTAAAGAGAAGCAAAATTCCTTTAAAAACTGGATTTCTTCCTGACTGTCAGAGACGAATTTATTGATAGCCACAACGACAGGAACACCAAACTTCTTAACATTCTCCACTTGTTTTCGCAGATTGCTTACCCCTTTTGAAAGTACCGCTACGTCTGGGACATTCCATTGGTTTTTGGCTGCACCCCCATGATGCTTTAAGGCTCGGATGGTGGCCACAACCACGACACAATCAGGGGTCAATCCACCCAACCGACATTTAATATCAAAAAACTTTTCGGCTCCAAGGTCGGCTCCAAAACCTGCCTCAGTAATCGCATAATCCCCTAATTTTAAGGCCATTTTGGTAGCTAAAATGCTATTACAACCATGAGCAATATTTGCAAACGGTCCACCATGGATGATGGCAGGCGTGTTTTCCAATGTTTGAACCAAATTGGGCTTAATCGCTTCTTTTAACAGCATCGTCATGGCCCCGTGAACCTTTAAGTCTTTGCAGTAGACAGGCTGTCCATCCAACGTGTAGGCGATCAGGATCCTCCCTAATCGTTCTTTTAAATCCTTGAGATCCAAAGACAAACATAAGATGGCCATGATTTCGGAAGCAACGGTGATCATAAATCCATCTTCCCGTAAGAATCCATTCGTTTTCCCGCCTATTCCCACAATGATACTTCGTAAGGTTCGGTCATTCATATCCATGACTCGTTTAAAGAGAATTCTTCGCGGGTCAATGCCTAGTAGATTTCCATGATGAATATGGTTATCGATCGATGCACATAGGAGATTGTTTGCAGCAGTAATAGCATGAAAATCACCCGTAAAATGAAGATTGATATCGTCCATCGGCACGACTTGGGCGTAGCCGCCGCCCGTCGCCCCACCCTTCATTCCAAAAACAGGACCTAAAGAGGGTTCCCTTAGAGCTATCACTGCGTTTTTTCTGATTCGATGAAAAGCTTGCCCAAGACCTACGGATACAGTAGATTTCCCTTCTCCTGGAGGAGTAGGATTAATAGAAGTCACTAAAATAAGTTTTCCGTCTTTCTTGGCAGATGGTTTGTGGAGTATATCCAAAGATAATTTTGCTTTGTATTTTCCGTAAAAATCTAGATCATCTTCGGAAAGTCCCAACCTTTCTCCGATGACCGAAATTTTTTCCAATTTTGCTTGCGTTGCTATTTCTATATCGCTTTTATAGGACATGGGTTTCCTCCTAGGGTTTCAGTAAGGGATCGTATTACCTGCCTACCTCTCTTACTTTAAAGTTTAACTGATTTTTCTGGAGAAAAGTGTAAAAATTCGTAACAATTCGTAACAATAATTGAACTATTTAGGACTTCGATATACATAAAAGGGAATTTTTCCTTTCATTATTAATACTTATTTGTATATCTTAAATACTTTCCAAAAACAAATTTGTTCTTGCCAAAATTGGCAGTGGTGTGCCTAGGGCGTTTGCCTGAGATCATCTAAATGGTTGTTGTGGACTTATTAAAAAGGCTATGTTAATGTTTAATGTTTATAAAAAAACAGAACTCCCATAAAATTTGGAGTTCTTTTTAGCTTATTGCCTTATTTAACTAATGTCCCCGGTAGTTATATAGAAAGACTTACAAAATAGACACCCGTTCATATACCAAACATTCCCTCATTAGAACACACCATTCTCATTAGGGCTATTCTCCGGTATGGGTTGACCCACATCCCAAAGTTCAACAATTAATTCGTTATGAAAGCGGAAAATATGGACCACAGCACCACCAAGATCCTCTGGTTTTTGCTTTACATGGGAATGAACCGCAACGAGATCTCCCTCTTCAATCACCCGTTTCACCTCAAAGATTTTTTGAGGGTTCTTTGCGGCGTTTTCTTCCATCGCGAGCATAAGAGAATCCGCATCTCCACGAAAATAGGGATTATGGTGGCGGAAATCCGTGCCAATGTACCTCCGGTAGGCTTCACGCACTTCCCCCGAAGCTACCTGTTGCAAAAACGACACCGCCTTCTCTTTACGAGAAGTGTGCATTGAAAATCATCCTTTCTTTAATAAGGGTTGGAATAACCTAAGTTTACATTATAAACCTATATGTTATCTTACACCAAACGGGTTGATGATTTTCGGCTTCGCCAAGCTAACGCTTTATAAACTGACCAACAAATGGCAGACGAAGATTCCGACTGGGGTCATGTCCCTTTTCCCAGGGATAATTTATGTATAGTCAATAGGTACCAAAACACACCCCTCCATTAATCTTCGAGCACTTCTACTCATCACAACCTTTTTCACATTCCAACCACTTTTTTCCAGGGCTGCTTCAGCACCAACTTTTAAGGTCCCGGAGGGATGACCGAAGCAAAGCTCAGACTTTGTTTCACCTAAAATTGTACTGACCACCGTCCCGGGTATCGCAGCTGCGGCAGCGATCCCTACGGCCCCCGTACCCGTCATGGCGTGATGTAGCTTTCCCATGGAAATGATCCGTGCCAGAATATCAATGTCTTCGCCTCTTATTTCTCTTCCATCAGAGGTGTTATAGTATGCGGCCTTCCCAAAGAACGCAATTTTCGGTGTATGCAGTCGCTTCGTTGAGGCGTATTCAATGCTATCTGCAAGTCCCATAGCCACTGCGCCGTAAGCTCGAATAGACTCCAAACAGTTAAGAACATCCGGATTACCATTCAGTTCACTTCGCAGTTCTTTGCCCGTTAACCCGATAGAGTCTGCAGAAATAAAGATCGCAGGGTTTCCGGCATTGATTAAAGTAGCCTCAATTTCCCCCACCCCTGGGACATTCAACACATCGATGGGATTTCCTGTAGGTAGCATCGCCCCTTCATCTGTATCCGCACCCGGATCAAGAAATTCCAGTTTGATCTCCGCAGCCGGGAACGTCACACCATCCAGCACGAAGTCACCCATTTCCTTCACTTCTCCATCCTTTATCGGAACATGCGCAATAATCTTCTTCCCAATATTCTGCTGCCAGATATTCACCTTCGCTACTCCATCCCGCGGAGCTTTTACAAGCCCCCGATGAATGGCAAAAGGCCCAACAGCCGAGGTAAGATTCCCGCAGTTACCGCTCCAATCAATGAGTGGTTGTTCAATCGCGACCTGTCCAAATAAATAGTCAACATCACACCCCACACGTTCACTTTTTTTCACAATGACCACCTTGCTCGTACTTGATGTAGCCCCTCCCATTCCATCAATCTGCTGGCCGTATGGGTCAGGACTTCCAATCACACGCAATAAGGTTTTATCACGTACCGAAGGTTCAGATGGTAAATCTTCTTGCAGGAAAAAGACACCCTTGCTTGTTCCGCCACGCATATAAACGGCCGGAATCTTCATTTGTTTTTCCCATCTTATCACGATGTATTAGCCTCCCGTTCCGTTATCTTAAAATCGTCATATGTACTGATAATAAAATTAATACCACTATAAGGGTTGAAAACGCGAACAATTAAAAAGAGAGAGAAGTGTTTAAGTTACGAATAACATATGGAGCCTTCGATTCGATACAGATAATTGGTAACCTTGATTTTTCCCTGTTTGTTTATTTTCTGGTATTACCCAAGTGGAAATAAAATGGAAGCTCATCACCTATCATCACCATCACCGGGATGATCTGGCCATTCATAGTTGGAAAAAGATAGTATAGTTGACCGAAGTCTAGGAAAATACATAAATCCCTGGTTCACACATGGAATCAGGGATTTATGTTTTTTATATATTTGACCTATTCCGCCTCGGATTTACCTCTATTTTGAAATACATTGCTTCGCTTTCTGTGTGTACAGCTACATCCCTATTGATGAATCGCTTGCTCTGCATGGGAAAAGTCATTATGATACCATTTCCCATCCTTCATCACGCCGACAATCCGCTCGTGGTCTTGAAGAATTTTAATATCTTCCAATGGATTACCGTCAACGACAATAAGATCCGCAAACTTACCCGGTTCTAGCGTTCCTATCATTCCACGAGGTCTCATAGCGGCGCCCGCATCTCTTGTTGCAGCAAGGATCGCCTCCTTAGGAGAATATCCAAAATAATCGACGAAGTTTTGCAGATCACGGGCATATGTACCATGTGGTGTCCAATTAAAGCCAAAATCACCGCCAGGTAAGACACGTATACCTGCCTCTTTCATTCTTTTCACACTTGTGATCGATTCGAGCAACTCTACCTGATAACCGGTAGAATCTAAGAATTCTTTCGTAATACCATACTTTTCACCGTTTTCATATAGCCCTACATGCCAATGAATTGCAGGCACAACAAAGATTCGATCCTTCACACTTTTCAAGGCTTCTAAGGCTTCATCATCAAGACAATTAGCATGACCAATTATATCCATTCCTGCCTTGACTGCTATTTTTACAGCTTGTGCTCCTCGCGCATGGCAAACAGCAATCAGACCCCGGCGATGTGCCTCGTCGACAGCAGCAAATACCTCTTCTTCGGTAAACGTTAATTCGTCGGGTTGATCGTTATCAAGCATTCCCTCGCCATCAATATAAATTTTAACAACATCTGCCTTGTTTTTGCGAATGGATCTTACCGCCTTTCTTAACTCCCAAGGCCCATCCGCTTTAATTCCTAATCCATCCATCCCTAATTTCAAATATTCAGGATTCCAATCAGGCATACCACCTGTTGCTGTCAAGTCCCTTCCGGCAGCAAGATAGCGGGGACCTTCTATCTTCCCGTCGTTAATCGCATCACGAATAGCCACATCAATTCTCGAAATGCTTCCAAAACTTATGGCCGACGTATAGCCCGAACGAAGCATCAGTTTCGCGTTTAGCGTCGCATTAATGACCGATTCTTCCACAGGGGAATTCAAATCCAGATCTTGAATCGTGCTTGCGCCGAAATAGGATAAATGAGCATGTGCTTCCACCATACCTGGCATAACGAAACGGCCTCCAAGATCTATTCGAGGGACTTCCTTATCTATTTCTCGCGAGATAAGTTCGGAGGATCCGACACGGACAACCTTATTTCCCTCTATTAAAATTTCTCCTTTTAACGGATCTCCACCACGGCTGTCAAAGATAGTACCATTCACTAATAATACACAATTGTTTTCCATTTTTATTCCTCCCCTGAAAATTAATGAATAACACCACGTATTCCTTTAACTGAAAACTAGTAAAATACTGGAGGCTGGTATCTGGTACATCACATAATAAAACAGTATTCTTTCATATCACCTCCTCTTGATATCCTGCTCGGGATCCACCAAAAAGCACCTTCTACTAAATTGCAAATATTACTCGGTAAATCAAATTGTAATCATAATTCTGATTATTGTCAATATTCTTTTACCCTGTGACTTTCTATACTATACAAAAAAATGAAAAGTTGATTTAATTCTACTGTGTTGATAATGTCCAACTAGTAAAGCAAGATAAAGGAAAAGCCCCAATTCTCTAGAGAGAATTGAGGCTTTTTGTTGTTGATAAGTTTCGACTGGGGTCTGACCCTTGTCGAAGGGAAAGAGGAGCTCTCCCATGATCGGTTGCGGCAGGCTGGTATTTCCCAAATGGAATCCCCTCTTGTTTTAGCACCAGCCCCTCCACATTTCATACTATAAAACCAAGTTCACCTGGTTGGCTAACTTCTTCATTTGCTCTACCACATGATCAGCAAATTCAGTAGTCGAAGCGGTACCACCGATATCTACCGTTTTGACTCTCTCTTTCAAGGTTTGGCTTACAGCCATCTCGATCAGAATCGCCGCTTTTTTTGCATTTTCGTTTTGATGTTTATCTCCCAGCCAATCGAGCATCATGGCACCCGAAATAATCATTGCAAATGGGTTAGCGATGCCCTTTCCGGCAATGGTTGGTGCAGAACCATGGGCGGGCTGGAACATCCCATGATTATATCCTACGTCTCCAGATGGAGCCATGCCCATTCCACCAACTAGGGAAGCTGCCAAATCGGAAATGATATCCCCAAACTGGTTTTCTGTCACGATGACATCATAGTTTTGCGGCTGCTGTACCATCCATAATGTCATGGCATCGATTAAGGCATGATCCCGTTGCACTTGTCCTTCATAACGGTCTGCTACCTGATTGAAAACTTTATTGAAGAAAGCCATAGAGCGGAATACATTGCTTTTGTCTACGCAAGTGACTACTTTCTTCCCGTCTAGTACTCTACCATTTCTTTTCAGTGCCAATTGAAAGGCATAATCTGAGATCTTTTCTGTCCCTTTTCTCGTAATCACGACCGTATCTGTTGCAACTTCATCCGAAACAAGCGTACCACCCCCATAGGATGCAAATAATCCCTCGATATTTTCGCGAAGTATAACGAAATCAATTTTCTCCACGTTCCGTAATGGAGATTCCACACCTTCATATAGTTTAAAAGGCCTTACTCCTGCAAACAGGTCCAGATCAAACCGTAGCTTAAACATAACCTGACCGCCAACCTCAGGGCCTGTTTTTTCCCGGACATCCGGCAAGCCAATTGCACCTAAATAAATGGCATGACTATCCTGACAAGCTTTAAAGGCTTCCTCAGGAAGGGCAACACCCGTTTTCCGATACAAATTGGCCCCTACCTCAAAATGTTCAAAATCAAGTTCAAAACCGGTTACGATCTCTTCTGCTGTCCGTAAGACCTTAATTCCCTCTGTCATGATTTCTTGGCCAACGCCATCACCAGGGAGTGCCGCAATATGAAATTTCATAGAAAAACCTCCTTTTTTATATAGAAATAAGGAGAGGGATCTTTACCCGCCCCCCTAACTAGCGACATTTTACTCTGCAACTCGATCAATTAATCCAGGACTAAATTCAGCTTCGTATTGTTTCCACACGGGTTTGACCGTGTCAATAAAGGCTTGCACATCTGGATTTTCTTCCACTTCCATATTTGCCTTTAATGTCTCTACCCCTGCTTTTTCTTCTTCTTGTGCCAATTTCCGTTCAAAATCCCGACTTTCGATAGCAATTTCTTTCATCATCTGCTTCTCTTCCTCAGTAAATTTGTTCCAGGTGGCAGGGCTAAAACCAAAGACTAACGCACCGTAGAACAATGGAATGTCACTATAATATTTCTGAACTTCATACATTTTGTTTGCAGCTACTGTATCTGGCGCATTAAAATGACCGTCAATAACCCCTTGCTGCATGGATTGATAAACTTCAGAGAAGGACATCGGAGTTGGATTCGCTCCCCAAGCCTTAAAGGCATCCAATTGAGCCCTACTTTCCATGGTTCTGATTTTTAGACCTTTTAAATCTTCCGGTGTCTTAATCGGTCGAACGTTATTGGTGATCCCTTTGAAACCATTTTCCCAGTAAGATAAGGCTACAATATTCTTCTCATTGATTTTTTGCAGAAATTCATCCCCTACTTCTCCATCTAATACTCGGTACGCATGTTCACGATCCTTAAACATGAATGGCATATCAATCACGGCTAAATCAGGAATGATAGACGCCAACACGGCGGTATTAATGATCGCGCCATCTACCGTGCCCATTTGCAGCCCCTCAATTAATTCCTTATCGGAACCAAGCGTACTTGGAAATACTTCCACAGTAAATTTACCGTTACTTTTTTCCTCGATAAGTCGTTTTACCTCAAGCATTCCCTTATGATATTTGTGCTTGTCGTTATTGGAGTGGGCCATCTTCAGAACAACAGTTTCTTCCGCTTTTTGTTCAGCTTTTGGCTGTTCTCCCCCGCTCTTTTGCTCCGGCGCCGGAGCAGTATTGGAGCTTGGAGCTGATCCTGAACCACAAGCAGTAAGAACTAATGAGAGGGATAACGATAATGCAGTTGCCAAAGTAACCTTTTTGGATTTGATCATCAAAATAACCTCCTTTTGTTTGTTTAAACCATTTATACTTCAAGGCAATATCTAAGATCCTATTAAGCACATACCTCCTTTTATCATTTCAATATATTAGGTAACCACAACGAAAGCTGTGGGAAATACGTTATAATTAATAGATTCGCGACGATGACCAACCAAAACGGAATCAAATCTTTCATCATGCTTTCCATACTGATATTGGCAATCTTACAGGCCACAAATAAATTGACACCAACAGGTGGAGTAATCATTCCCATCGCCATATTGACCGTCATAATCAAGCCAAAGTGAACCGGATCCACCCCAAAGGTTAAAGCAATGGGAGTTAAGATGGGGGCCAGGACAATAATGGCTGGCGATGCATCAAAGAACATCCCGACAAAAAACAGAAAGATATTGCATAAAAGCAAGAAAACAAAGGGATCCGCTGAAAAGGAAGCGAATAAAGCTGCCATCTTTTGCGGCACTTGTTCTCTTGTCAACACCCAGGAAAAAATCGAGGCATTCGCAATGATGAACATGATCATGCCACTAGTTACTAAGGTTTCATTAACGGCTTTTTTAAATGTCGTCCAATTAATTTCTTTATAGATAAAAAAACCTACAATACACGCGTAAACGACTGCAACGACCGCTGATTCTGTCGGTGTAAAAACACCCGTGTAAATACCACCTAAGATGATAATAGGCATTAACAAAGCCCAAAAGGATTCGCGCAAAGCTTTCCACCGTTCTGTCCAGCTTGCTTTCTCTACCCCTTGATACCCTTTTTTCTTAGCCAAAAAGAAGGTCAGCACAACGAGACTGAAACCGATCATTAAGCCTGGGATAATCCCTGCCATGAATAAATCACCGATAGAAGTATCTGTCGCTATTCCATAGATGACCATCGCAATACTTGGTGGGATGATAATACCCAATTCCCCAGAAGTAGCTTGTACCGATGCAGCAAATGGTTTGGAATACCCTCTTGCGATCATCGCCGGGATCAAAATACTCCCAAGAGCTGCGGTGGTCGCCGAACCTGAACCCGAAATACTAGAGAAAAGCATCGCCGATAGTACGGTCACAATCGCAACTCCACCGGTACGGTGACCAACAAAGGCGCTAACCATCTGGATTAACCTTCTAGAAATTCCTCCTTGCTCCATTAAATACCCAGCAAAGATAAAGAACGGTAGTGCCATTAACGTGAAATGTCCAACCCCATTGACCATCCGTTGAGCCATCACCTGTAAAGGGATATCACCTATGTAGAGAATGCCTACCGCAGAAGCTAAGCCTAGAGCGAGAGCGATTGGAACACTTAAGAAAATAAAAAACAGTAAACCACTTCCTACAATGGGGGTCATTCTTTCACCTCCGGCTCACTCCATATTTCAATTAAAGTAGCAATCATATTTAAGGTCATCATGAAAGCTCCTACTGGAATCGATAGATAAACCCAAAACAAACTTAGCCAGGGTAAAGTGATAGAGATTTGGTCAGAAGCTAACGCTGCCATATTGTAACCTACTACAATTAACGTCACCAAAAACGCAACAGACAGTACGATAACAGCCGTTTTCGCCACTCTCCATAAAGGACGAGAGAACAACATTACCACTGCTTCCACAGCAATCATGTGCTTGGCATTCACGGCAAGCGAAGCCCCTAATGCTACAATCCATATCATGAGATAAACGGCCCCTTCCTCAACCCAAGCCCATGATAAATTAGCAAAATAACGGGACATCACTGAACCAAACACGACTATAGACATGACACACAGCATGACACCTGCCACTATTTTAGTAACCATGTTCATCAGCTGGATCCATTTAAAATAACCAGCAAAGGCCGAGTGCTTTTTGAGGGGTTGTGGTTCGGTTGTCAAAGGAATTTCACTCTTCATAACTTCCTCCTTCAATCTCAAAGTTGATAGCCCTTCACAAATACTATGTATGATGTATAACTAAATACATAGTATCATTGTGCAGATTAGTTGTAAATATTTTAATTATATTAATTTACTAATATTTCTGATGTTAACGTACTATGTATGATGTATAATGAATTTAAAGTGATTGGCTTCTTTCAAGGAGGAGTATTATGGGAGTATCATTTGAAATCCTAACGAGTAAAGATAAGATATCAAATCAAATTGTTTCTCTCATCAAGAATCGACTCATTGATGGGAGTATCAAACCAGGAGATAAATTGCCTACAGAGGTCGAACTTGTTGAGCAAATGGGGGTCAGTCGGACTCCTGTCCGGGAAGCAATGAAAATACTTGAAGCGATTGGAATCATTGAAATTCGCCGTGGGGAAGGAATGTTTATCAGTGAGGATTTATCCAAATCCAATCTAAACCCATTGATTTTCAGCCTCATCTTACACAGCAACAATATAAGTAAACTTGTCGAATTTCGACTCTATTTTGAGGAAATGATCATCCAACTAATCAGAACAAATTGTACGGAAGACGATTTACAAAAGATTAGACAGGTCTACCAATCACAGCAAGAGCGAATGAGGGCAGATTTAAGCACTGAAAAGCTAGCCGAAATCGACCTCGAATTCCATTATGCAGTTTTAGGGGCAACAAAGAACCCTTTTATTATCGAAGTGGGCAAAACCATCTATGAAATTTCCAAACCCCAAATCACTAAAATTTTAGAACAATTTGGAGTCGAAAAAACGTTGCTTACACATAAAGCGTACCTTGATGCTCTAACTGGGAAACAGCCGATTCCATATACAATAGTAAAAGAAAGAATTAGAGAGAATTGGAGTCCTTTGGAAAACTAAGCGGTAGCCCCACATTTCCTTCCTAACCCATCATTTTGTAATGTGGCTAGCGAGTGTCATATTTGGGACTCTCAGTGAAATAGTGTTGATAATACTTAGTTACAGATCGTTTCATGACTAATTTGAAACTGACTGCTGTATGAATGATGTTAAATGTACAAGGTAGAAGAAGGAGCACAGCTGGAAGAAGCCTGGAGGGAAAAGCTCCCTATTCTCTTTCAAGAATAGGGGCTTTGTTGTATTCAGCTAGAGCTCCTCTTTCCCACAATGAACATCTGAAAAAGAAAAGCCCTGTACTATGGATTATTTAAGGCATCATCCCTTCATCGATTTCAAAACACGATCGGCTCCTTCAATCGTCTTAGTAATATCCTCATCGGTATGGACCGCTGACACATACCATAAACCTGTTGGACGAACGAGAATTCCCTCATCCAGCATCTTTTCAGCAAATAAGCTATATTTGGCAGCATCTCTTTTTTGGAAAGTTTCAAAGTCATGTACTTCATCTTCCTGAATAAACATCATATGGAAGACAGGTCCAATCTGATTGATGACTCCCTTTATTTCATTTTTTTGCATGACATCCCGAAGACCTGAAACAAGATTCTGAGTCATTTTTTCCATCTTTTCGAACACAGCATTGTTATTTTTCGAAAGAATTTCAATGGTAGCCAATCCTGCCGCCGTAACCATTGTATTCCCATTCATGGTTCCAAGATGGTTTACTTGGCCTGTTGCCACCAAATCCATGATCTCTTCTTTGCCTGCAACGACACTTAACGGTACTCCTCCAGCAACTGCTTTCCCCATCGTGACCAAGTCAGGTTTAATATTGAATCTTCCATGTGCTCCACCTATACCAAGTCTGAATCCGGTAATGACTTCATCAAAAATCAAAACAATGCCTAACTCTTGTGTCCACTCTCGCATTTGTTCAAGGTATCCAGGTTTAGGCAGGATACATCCAGAATTACACATGACAGGTTCGGTTATAATGGCAGCAATTTGCTCCCCATGCGTATCTAAAGCCTGTTTCAATGCTTCCGAATCATTCCAAGGCAATAAGATAATGTCTTGTAAACTGGATTCACTTTGCCCTGAAGTACCAGGAAGGACATGGTCTGCCTGATCATTATTCTCTTTTACCAAATCCGGACTTGGGAAAGAGGTAAAAATAGCATCAGACCAACCATGGTAATGTCCGTGAAAGCGAATCACCTTTTGTCTGTTTGTATACGCTCGGGCCAAGCGAAGGGCCAACATGACGGCTTCGGTACCTGATCCACTAAAGGTGACCTTATCAGCACAAGGAAGTACTTCGGTTAAACGTTTGGCCAGTTGGGTTTCACCGTCATGCTGAAGGCCATAAACATTTCCTCTTTTCATTGCCTGATAGGTTTGTTCAGTTAACTCGGGATGGGCATGCCCCAAAATAAGAGGACCGTACGCCAACAAGTAATCAATATAATCATTTCCATCTGCATCGATGACGTGAGATCCCGACGCCGTTTTCACAAATAGAGGAATCGGTTTCATCGCACCACGAAGAAAGCTTGAAACCCCTCCGGCTAAATACTTTTTGGATTCTTCCATTTTAGAAACGGACTCGTTAAAAGATTTCATTTTGCTTTATCTCCTTTATATAAAATTCACTTTACTAACATCTCTTTAACGTTATGTAATAGCCTTAACGTCAATTTAAAACTTGATCTCCCCTTTTATCGTTTTCACTTATTAAAACCTGGGTTTTATTTTTACGACTCCATCATACTACGGCATAATATTTATATCAATATAAATGTTCACATTATTTGCTTTAATAATTTAGTTTCATCTATTTACAAACTTATGCAGATAATATACCATTGGTTTCGATAAGTGAAAATTAGGTTTCAAATTTGAAGTTGACAAGGTGGTTACATGACAACGGACAACACGAAAAATAATGATCGTTACACGATAAATACGATAGAAAAAGCACTGGACTTGCTTGAACTGTTAGCAGAAAAAGAAAGCCTAAACCTGCTTGAGCTAGCCGAATTAACAAATCGGCCTAAATCCTCTCTATTTAGAATCATTACCACACTTGAGAATAGAGGATATATCACGCGAAGTGAAAGCAATGATAAATACTGTCTGGGAATAAAGATACTCGATCTTTCTAAGAAGTTTTTAGAAAGTAACAATATACGACATGCTGCACTTGCAGAAATGAATGGTCTTCTCGATAAATATGGGGAATCGGTCAATCTGGGGATTTTAAAAGATGGGGAAATTACGTACGTTGAAGTATTGGAAGGAACCCATCAACTTCGATTTAAGGATGAAGTAGGATCAAAGGCCCCCTTTCATGCGACAGCTATGGGAAAGGTTATTCTTGCCTATCTTTCAGATGAAGAAATGAATCAGTTCCTTCAACAAGAAAATATGGCCGCTTTCACCCCTTATACGATTGTTAATCTAGCAGAATTAAAGAAGCAATTACCTGAAATCAAGAAAGTTGGCTATGCTGTAGATACGCAAGAAAATGTGCTCGGTGTCAAATGCATTGCTGCGCCCATATTTAATATGTATGGGAAGGTTGATGCTGCGATCAGTTTATCCGGTACCATTCACCGAATCAATGATGGGAATATTGACGCCATCAGTAAAGATGTGGTATTTGCAGCCAAAAATATCTCGAGAAAAATGGGGTTTACGGGGAATTCAACTTAGATGTGTAGATCGGACTATTTTCCACTTAATCGAACAACGACGAAGTTGATCAAAAATGAAACACTTTGAGGTTTGGCCGGCATTTCCATATCATTTTTTACGGACTTCTTAAGATAAAAAAGTGTACATCTTAAACAGGTCATAGCCTGGACATAAACTCCAGTTATGACCTGCTTCAATAAATCTGAACCTCTTTATACTATGTTTAGCAATAAACGATACCGCACCCTTTTTAAAATGAATCTGGTACATACCATATTCTCTAGGTTCAAACTAGAAATTGCTTCACTAGTCGTTTTGGAGCAGCTCTCAAGTATGCTTCCTTTATCAAGGCCCCCAGTTCGTTCCAGTTGATCGGTTCTTCCGTCTTGACTGAAACCCACCCGTGATGGCCAATATACGGTGTTTTAAAAAATTTATCTTGCTGAAGCAAGATAAATTGAATTTCTTTATCAGATTTAAAAGATAAACCTATACTTCCATCACTTTCACCCATAATGACAAATGATTTCCCTTTAACTTTAAAAGTTGTATGACCAAATCCATCGATGATTTCCTCAACTTCCGGAAGAGGTTCACAAATTCCACGCACCTTATTCAGAACCTCAATCCCGCATTTAGATTGAATAGTTTTATCGTGTTCCATGAGTCCTCCTAAAAAATCTATACCTATTATAACACTATTATTATATTTCAGGATGGTGAATCATTCATGGATAGACAAGCTAAAAGAACAGGTTTACTTCTTGTTATAACAGGAGCGATCTTTTGGGGCGGGAGTGGGACCGTTGTAAAAAAGCTCTTTCAAGAATACGCAATCGATGTCAATTGGCTCGTCACGACACGTTTACTCATAGCTGGGCTTTTACTCTTGACCGTTCATTTTTTTGGAAAAGACAGTTCACAAATATTTGGTGTATGGAAAAATAGACGATCAGTTTTTCAACTCATTGTTTTCGGATTGCTTGGTATGCTTGCGGTTCAATACACGTATATGGCATCGATTAACCATGGGAATGCTGCTGTTGCAACGCTATTACAATATTTATCACCTGTATTCATTATCATTTATTTAATCCTGCGAAGACAATCTGTCTTAACACGACAAGATTTGTTAAATGTTTTCCTTACTTTAGTTGGTTGTTTTTTCTTATTAACAAACGGCTCCATTTCTCAACTATCCGTACCCGCACCTGCAATCGTTTGGGGGATTTTATCAGGTATAACATTAGCATTCTATACCTTATATGCAGTTTCTCTATTAAAGCACTACAATTCCCTCGTCATTGTAGGCTGGGCGATGATCATCGGCGGTTTTGCATTTAGCTTTATCCATCCACCTTGGCAAATCGACTTTTCGAGCATGGGAATAGCAACCTATTTATACTTATTATTCGTCATTGTATTCGGAACAATGGTTGCATTTTGGTTTTATATTAAAAGTTTGGAAAGTCTATCACCAAAAGAAACAAGCCTAATAGGTAGCTTAGAGCCCCTATCGGCTGTTTTAACAACCGTATTTTGGCTAAAGGAACCTTTTGGCTTTTTTCAATGGATGGGTACTGCTTGTATTATTGGGATGATTTTAGTATTGGCATTGAATAAAGAATCATCTTCAAAAACGAACCAACCGCTTAAAGAGGAGATGCCCCTAACTTAAGGGGCATTGCTGCGGTAAACTGCTCGTTTAGACTAGATTCGAGACTTTCATTTACTTAATATAGTGCTGAGATAATCCATGACTTCCGCCTTGGTCAATACATCTGCATACCGATTATTCACATCAAATAGATTTGCCCGATGCTGTTCCTCCGTATAATCTCCTACGCACTCTTCAGGAATGATCGTTCTGAAACCATAGGAAAAGGCATCGATGACAGTTGCCCGAATGCACCCACTTGTGACACAGCCGGTGACGATGACTGTGTCGCAAGACTGTAAGGTTAAAAATCGCAGTACGTCTGTATTGAAAAATGCAGAAGGTGCTTTTTTAATAATCACTGGCTCATTTGAAGGAGCTTTGAGTATGGGTGACAACTCGGCTGCTTCCGAGTTTTCTGCAATCCATTGAATATCCATTTTCCAACGACCCATATCCCATAGATCGCGAAAACCGACTACGGTGTGAATGATCGGTATTTCTTTTATACGAGCTAGTTCCAAAAGCTCCACAGTTTCTACTGCTGCCTTTCGGATCCTAGGACTTTGTCCTAGGGCGAATTTTTCGTCGAGAAATGCACGTTGAAAATCAACAACAATAATAGCAGGTTTCTTACCAAAACCCACCTTTCGAGCTCCATAGCCGACTTCTTGGTAAGACTGCAAGCTCTCTGACATCCAAGAACCCCTCCCATAAAATACATTCGGTGGCCAGGCTTTTTCAGGCCTGAACACCCCCATTGTCTTTATTGATTTCTTAAATTTTCTGTAGAAGCATAGTCAATTTTCATATCATCTGTAATGACAACGCCATAATTTTCCCGAGCATGCTCTCTTGTAATGTATCTATCCAATACATCCTCTAGAACTTTCTCAGGATTTCTTTCGAATGGATTACCATACCCGCCCCCACAAGGTGTGCGAATTTCCAGAACGTCTCCCGGATTGATTCGGAAATTCGTCTGTTTTGCTTCCAAACTCTTGGCTTGATGCGTTTCAGGGTTGAGCGTCAAGGAACCTGTATACCCGTCAGAGCCTCCGAAAACCCCACGTGGAGGATCATAATGACGATCTCCTTCTCCTGTAAACAGGGCACCTTCAAGGTATTTCCATTTCCTGACTACCCCCATACCGCCACGCCATTTCCCTGGTGCGGGGCCCTCTTCTCTCAGTTCATAGCGTTCACATCTCATGGGCAGGCGCATTTCTAATTCTTCGATCGGATTATTCCTCGTATTCGCAACCAAGGAGTCAACGGAATCAAGCCCATCCTTCCCGTATCGTCCTCCGTAAGAGCCTTCATTTACTTCAATATAAACCCAGTAATCTCCCGTCTCTTGGTTGACGCCTGCATAAGAATTAAAATGAGAATGTGCGGAGTTTCCGGCTGTTGTCTTTTCTGGTAGAACTTCCGAAAGCGCAAGATTGATTTGATCGGCAAGTCTTAGCACCTGATTAATTCGCGCTGTACACGATGCCGGAAATTTTGGGTTAAAGATACTTCCCAACGGAGCCACAACTTCAACAGGCCTAAATATCCCACTATTTTGAGGGATAAAAACCTCTGATGTTGCCTCATCCAAGAGAATGGACCGGACGACCGTGTAAGTGCCAGGTAAGGTTGAGCCAGAGTAGGGCACATTATATCCTGTATCCACTTGAGGGGAACTTCCCGTAAGGTCCACGATCATATTACTTCCTTCAATTTTCACGCTGGTCTCGATTCTCAATGGTTTACCGTAATTTCGACCATCATCATCCAGCCAACCCGTTGGAGCTTTATAGATTCCATCAGGTATTTTTTCAATCTCTTTACGGAGCATTTCTTCCGAATAATCCATCCAACGTTTTCCTGCTGCCTGAACCGTCTCTAGTCCATATCTATCGATTAATTCTAAGTATCGTTTCCTTCCTAGTTTAGCTGAGGCAATCATGGCCTCTACGTCGCCCTTATTTTCCTTTGGAGTTCTAACATTTTCGAAGATATGACGCCAAATATCCTCGTTCTTTTGACCTCTGCTGTACAATTTAACAGCATTATAGTGCTTCCCCTCAGCGAAAACGTCTACAACATCAACCATCAGTCCTGGTGACATCCCGCCGGCATCTAAAACATGGCCCGTGTTTGCAGCAAAACCGACCAGTTCTTCTCCATAAAAGATCGGGATAATGATAGCAAGGTCAGGTGTATGTGAAGCACCATAGTACGGATTATTGTGAAGAATAATATCCCCGTCGTGAATGTCGTCACCCAAGAAGTGTTTGACTCCACTGATATATCCGGGCAAAGAACCAATATGCATCGGGGTCGAATCGCTCTCACATAGCTCATTGCCATCTGGATCAAATAAACCAGCACCCAAATCTTCTGATTCACGAATAATGCTAGAGTAGGCCATTCGATAGAGTACCAATGCCATTTCTTTGGCAATCGAGTTTAAGGAACCTGCAAGAACGCCAAGTGTTACGGGATCTACCTTTTTTCCATTTTTTTGTGTAATCATAGATCAAGCCCCTCCCATTAGTCTTCTATCGCTCTGACATATTTTTCACTGTTTTTGGTAATCTTCTGTTTCATATTAATCACAATATTGCCACTCCGGTCAAAAACAGCAGAAGTGTGTGGTGGCAGCACTGTTGTACTATCTTTTTGTTGGATAATAGCGGGTCCCACTAATTGTGTACCGGGTAAAATATCGTCGCGGTTGAAGAAACGAGTTTCTAATTTTTCAAGTTTTTCATCCACCCAGAAATAAACGGGATGAGTAATATGACTTTCCGTATATAGGGTTGGCATCTCTTTTTGTCTGGCAGTGTGGGAAGCATTCTCTTTTTGAATCAAACCTACGCCAATCACACGGATATTAATTGCCACCACTTCCTGATCTGGAAATTGACTGGCATACTCTCTCTCATGCACCTGGTGGAAACGACGAATCACTTCATCCACCCATTCCTGGTCAATTATTCCTTCCGGAGCATCCACACGAAGTTCATATCCCTGACCTGCATAGCGGCAATCGCAAACACGCTTAAGACTGATGTCTGCGTCACGGATCCCGTCTGCTCGTAAGGAGTCCGCCGCCTCTTTTTCCAATATGTCAAACTGTTCAGAAAGTTTCTCTGGGTCTGATTTTGAAAGACTTTGCCATACCGTAAATACTTTTTCGTAGGTAATGTCTGTGGTGAGCAATCCCATCGCAGCTGTAACCCCTGGATAAGGTGGAACAATGACATAAGGAATATTGAGTTCTTCGGCAATGTCGCAAGCAAATAGCGGACCAGCACCACCCGCGGCTACGAGTACAAAATCCCTCGGATCATAGCCTTTTCTTACACTATTCATTTCTATCGCATTGACCATGTTATGCGTCATTATTTTAAGAGCCCCTGCAGCAGCATCTAACACGGAGATGCCAAGTTTCTCGGTAATATGTTCACTGTATGCCTTTTCTGCCAATTCCTTTTTCAGCGCTAGCTTCCCTGCTAGCCTACTTGTGGGATGGATCCGGCCTAACAGCACATTGGCATCCGTTGATGTTGGCAGTTTACCACCCTGGTCATAACATGCAGGGCCTGGATCTGCCCCAGCACTTTGAGGACCTACCCTAAATATTCCACCATTGTCTACATAAGCAATGGAACCTCCCCCAGCCCCGATCGTATCAATGTCAACCATCGGAACCATCGCATTATATTGCCCGATGCGGGTATCCAACAAGTGCCGCATCCGCATTTCACCACCTGGAGCAACACCGATATCCGCCGAGGTTCCACCAATATCTAAGGTAATGACATTATCAAAGCCCGCGTTCTTCGCAGCTTTGATCCCACCAATCAAACCAGCAACAGGACCAGAAAGGAGGAGATTGATCGGTTTTTCCGCCGCCGTTTCGTCCGTTGCAATCCCGCCGTTGGATTGCATCAGGTGTAGGTCGGTTTTTACCCCAATTTCTTTTAAGGTGTTCTTTAGGTTCTTAATATAATTGCTCGTTTTTGGACCGATATAGGCATTAAGGGCGACCGTACTGAATCTTTCATATTCCCTATATTGTGGAAGCACTTCATGACTTATCGATAAGAAAACTTCGGGATATTCTTCTTGAATAATCTCTTTTACTCTCTTTTCATGCTCAGGGTTTTTAAAAGAGAAGAGAAAACATACGGCAATCGCGTCAACTTTTGCTTCCTTTAAAATCCGAACTTGGTCCCTAGTTTGCTGTTCATCCAAGGGAATTAAAACCGATCCGTCTGAAGTGACCCGTTCTGAAACCGCTAGCCTATTTCTTCGTTTGACTAGTGGATAGGATTGCCATGGCAGGTCCAAATAGAGGGAAAAATTATAGGGTCGTTTATGCCTGGCAATATGCAAGATGTCCACAAAACCTTCGGTTGTAATCATCCCAACATTTGCTCCTTTATGTTCTAGCACAATGTTGGTTGCCACCGTTGTACCATGGAAGAATTGATCGATTTGGCCAGGTGAAATATCAGCCATCTGACAAATTTCGGTGATTCCATATATGACAGCAATCGAAGGGTCTTGAGGTGTAGACGCAACCTTGTGTACCCAAGATTGATTTTTCTTTTCATCAATTAAGATTAAATCTGTAAACGTACCGCCAACATCAACGCCTAATCTGATCATCGCTTTCACCCTTTTTAACGAAGATTTTTAGGTTCTTTCCCACTGCCAATATCCGAGCTCCCTTACTAAAAACTGTTTGCTCCTAAACTTTTTCCACCACAAACATGCAGGACCTGACCGGTAATGTAACTTGATTCATCTGAAGCAAAAAAGGCGACAGCATTGGCTACTTCTTCCGGTTGACCAATTCGATGAATCGGCTGCATTTTTAACAATCGCTCTTTTACATCGTCACGGAAGGACTGGTATAAAGGGGTATCGATTAGTCCAGGTGCAATACAATTTGCCGTCACATGATGTTTCGCCAATTCAATCGCAAGTGTTCTTGTGAGGCTGACGATCCCCCCTTTCGCTGCAGAATAATTAGCCTGTCCAAAGCCCCCTAACCATGCACGGGATGAGATATTGATGATTCTCCCATATTTTTTTTCCATAAAAATCTTTGCTGCAGCCTGGGAGCAGAGAAAATAGGACTTTAAATTGACGTTAAGAACTTGGTCCCAATCTTCTTCCGACATGTTTTCGATTTTTCGATCGCGAATAATTCCGACATTATTAACTAGGATATCGATCGTGCCATATTCTTGAATTACCTGATTGAATAAGCCGTCAACCTCTTCTTTATTTGTGACGTTGGCCTGGATCCCCAATACTTCGCCATACTTCCTCCCTTCCGAATTCACTCTTTCTACTTTTTCTTCGTCAATATCATTAATGACAACCTTTACACCAAGTTGAGCTAGTTTTAACGCGATTGCTTTGCCAATTCCACTTCCTGAACCAGTGATTAATGCTACCCTGTTCCTAATATTCATGTCACTCTCCTTGTCTATCTAGCAAGAATGGTAATGGCGACGGCGGCACGATCGTCCTCTATTCTCCCACCCGTATTTAGGCACAATCCGGTTTTGGGAATTTCGCCACCTCGCTGCACTTGACGATATTCTGCTTCTCCACGAAGTTGTTTGGTAATCTCAATAATTTGTGCAATGCCAGTCGCTCCCACTGGGTGTCCTTTTGAGGTTAAACCACCGCTCGTATTAATAGGGATCTTTCCTGTGAGGGAAAACGTTCCCTTCTCCACCTCCCTAAAGGCTGTGCCCCGTTCAATAAGCCCTAAATCTTCCACATGATCAAACTCGACGGAAACGGCTGCATCATGTAATTCTATGACGTTGAGATCAGCCGGATCGATTCCTGTTTTTTCATACACAGTATTGGCTGCCTTGGTGACGGTGCTTAAGGTCTCTTCGTTAGACTGCGTAATTTGGCCTGAACGTAAAGTGAATCCTTTGACTTGTACTCCCATTCTTGAATGGAGCATCTTCCACACCTTTTCACTGGCCACGATGACTGCAGCTGCTCCATCCGCAATGGGGCTGCACATTAACAAAGTAAGGGGATCCGCAATCATTTTGGACGTTAGAACCTGTTCCACCGTTAATCTCTTGCGAAATTGCGCGTACGGATTCAATGAAGCATGGAAACTGTTTTTTTCGGCTACTTTAGCAAAATGAAAAGGCGTTGCTCCGTACTTTTCCATATATTCTTTTGCTTTCAAAGCGTAAAGCGCTGTAAATTGCACACCAGAACCGCCCATTACTTCCACATCTGTTGCACTGCCTAACGCTGCAATTGTTTTGGCATTATCACCGACAAACATTTTCTCCACGCCCACAGCTAGGGCGACCTCTACTTGACCTGAAGCTACGGATAAACAGGCTTGCTGGAAAGCGGTGGCAGCGCTAGCACAAGCGTTCTCAATGTTAATAACGGGGATCTCACTGAACCCAGCATATCTGAGATAAACTTGACCACGACAAGAATGTTGTCCGCTCAATGCACCAGCAAACGAGTTGGCAAAATAAACAACTTCTATCTTCTTCGCTTCGATCCTCGCATCCTCAATGGCTTCCCATACCGCCTGATAGGTCAACTGCTTTAATCCCTTATCAGGAAACCGGCCAAATGGATGCATTCCAACACCTAGAATATAGGTATTACGCACTTTCTTCACCTTCAATGACTTTATATTTCCATCCCCATCTCGTTTTTCCCTGATCATCGCTTGACAGTTCCGCCATAACTAATTCCACTGGTGTGTTTTTTTCCAGATATGTTTTAGGTGAAGATTGGGCTATAAGGCTAACAACCCTGATCCCTTTTTCGATCTCGACCACCCCCAGCATATAAGGGGATTGAAAACCTGTAGGAGCAACATGGCATGTCGTCCAGGAAATGACTTTTCCTTTTGCACCGATCTGAATGGGTTGAGAGCTTCCTTTGCTCAAACAATAGGGGCAGGCTTCTTTTTGTGGGAAGGTGATTTGGGCACATGCATAACATTGACTTGCTAACAAAAAAGGCTTACCTTTTTCATCTGTGCAAATTAGTCCTTCCTTCTCTCCAAATACCTCGTTCATTTCCATCCCCTCTATTTCCCCTTAAATTTTGGAGGACGTTTTTCCTGGAAAGCCCGAATCCCCTCCGTACGGTCTTCCGTTGTTCTTAAGAATGCCGAACAGACCGCTTCCAAATCCAACCCTTGCGATAGGCTCATCTCTCCCCCTTTATTAACAGCAAGCTTGACCATCTGAATGGCTAATGGGGCATTCTGCTGGAAGTTATGCATCCATTCCATACTGGTTTGCAAGATGGATTCTCCCTCCGGCACAACTCGATTGACCAACCCTATGGCATAAGCTTCTGATGAGTCGATGGCTTTTGCACTAAATAACAATTCCTTCGCTTTTGCCATTCCAATCAACCTCGGCAACCGCTGGGTTCCTCCCGCACCGGGAATCATTCCTACCTTTGGTTCCGTCAATCCTACCTTGGCCGACGGGCTCATGATTCGGATATCGCAGGCCAGGGCTAACTCTACCCCCCCACCATAAGCCGGACCATTAATCGCGGCAATGAATGGTTTTCCCATATTTTCAATGGTGTTAAGGTTCTTCCGAAGTTTACTTAACATGGCATCTCCTGCGATCGAAGAGTCTGGTGTAAAACTCGAAAGACGTTCCTTCAGATCCGCGCCTGCACAAAAAGCCTTTCCGTTTCCCGTGATGATCACTCCCAAGATATCCGGATCACGGTTCACCTGATCTAATACGGTTTCTAATTCTTCCAGCAGCTCGAAATTGAGTGCATTTAATCGCTCTGGCCTATTTAATGTAAGGATTGCTGTGCGACTCTCCACCTCGATCAATAGACTGTTTCCCATTTCTCTCATCCTTTACCCCATGTATTCCAAAGCAGCTTGTGTTTCACTAGGTGCTCAATGCAATTGGCTCTAGAACCCAATCTCGTCCAAAAAAATAATTCCAGAGTGGTCTAGCGATTGCATTTTTATTCGTCTGCGGTCTACACTTGTACTATTATTAAATATAATTTTATTTTCTGAATATATTCCATATTTAGTTCATTTAAAGTGGAGAAAGTCCTATTATATATTAGATCAGATTCAAGACAGCAGGACCGATTTTTCCCGGGACTTGTCTCGATTTCACCAGATTCGAGACTGCATGAAAAGAACAGCCCAGCAAAAATCTGTGACCTAGTTACTTCTCCTTTTCAGGGGTGAATCGCTACTGAGCTTTTCAGTTTGCACGCAATAGCCCTTGCTGTTTCTCTCTCTGAGTCATTGCCTTCCCCCAATTCCCCACACACAAAAAACAACACGGCAGGCCCACAAATGAAAGATCACTTGTGAGCCCAAAATTCATTTGAAATCCTATGGGGAATTATTTCCTTCTCATTCATCCAAATGGGGTCTTCTTGAAATTAGCTAAATAAAATACTAACAAATGATTAACTCCCAAGATGAAGTGCAACAACGCTCGCCGTCTGACAGTCAATCCAGATCAATCGTAGATTTTCTTGTTTTTTACAGTTCCCCTATTCAGCTGCTCTCCGATCGGAACCGCGATGACACGGATCTCATCGAGGATTTTATGCTCAATCATTTCCCCGATCTCAGGAATTTTATGCTCAATCTCATGCTGAATCTGCCGCTTGATGGCATCCTCTAGGTATGGGCTTTGAATGTAAACACTTAGCGCATTCTCGCTGACTTTGACGCGGATGCCTGCCTTAGGAAGATGTCGATAAACGATTTCCTCTATATCATACAGGCTGATTTTTTCCCCATGCTTCAGTTCGGTGCCGACTCTTTTCACCAGTTTCTTAAAGCTTTGCCTCCATTCGCCTTGGACCAAGACAGGCTTCAAGTCGCGAACTACGTCGTACGTGACAAAACGGATGGCGGGGAACATTTTCCTGACAAAGGAGGTTAAAACCAGAATCCGCTCATTCTCTCTAAGCGGATCGATTTCAATATTCAAGGCTTCCGCTTCCATCCCTTCGGCAACGAGGCCATCGACAAAGATGTACCGGTCATGATCATGGGAATAGTAGGCAATGGTTCCGATCTCGATGGATCCATACGTATCCATGATATCGGCCGGCTGAATGCGTAATAGCTGAGCCATTCGCTCGATCCATTGCTTGGTCGCGACCTCTCCCACGAGAATGATTTTCTTGATCCCGAATTCGGTGGGATCTTCCGCTGCAGATACGAGGTGATCTAAAAACGAGACTATTTGATTCAAAGGGGCATTCACCTTACCCGATTTAACGACCGACCTTATGATCTACGCGTCATGGTGCAAATGGGCCCTCAGAACAAATGGGAAACCACCGGCATGGTGGG
>Ga0180216_1000433_pt1 | contig 45325 bp, 46 predicted proteins | sample eDN3rd37CBELigMG_FD_128879 | JGI IMG/M metagenome (GOLD analysis project Ga0180216, IMG submission 128879) | Enriched Miracle-Growth compost microbial communities from Emeryville, California, USA - eDNA 3rd pass 37_C BE-Lig MG (version 2)... ...
ACTGTCCTACTTAGTGCATAGTACAGGAGTACAGACTGTCCTACTTAGTGCATAGTACAGGAGTACAGACTGTCCTACTTAGTGCATAGTACAGGAGTACAGACTGTCCTACTTAGTGCATAGACTTAGAGTACAGACTGTCCTACTTAACATACGGGGCTAGAGTACAGACTGTCCTACTTAGTGCATAGTACAGGAGTACAGACTGTCCTACTTAACATACGGGGCTAGAGTGCAGAATCCACGCTCAGTATACTGGTCAGTACATATTACTCGGTAAGTGATATGTCCATTTATTCCTTATAGATCATCAACTCTATGGTACCATCATTATGACGGACTACTTTCTTGACAGTGCCGTTCCTAGTACGGATAGTCTGTATAACAGTATAGTCTTTGCTGTCACTCTTATTATGTGCCGTTCCCACGACAGCTTTGGGCTTACTCTTCTTCAGCTTCACGACAGTATCCTTCTTCATGACAGTGCTCTCCTTCATGACAGTATCCTTCTTCTCTACAGTCACGCTAGATGCATTGATGAGTAGAGACAGTCCCTCAGGACCTTGAGGACCAGGCGGGCCTTGTACTCCTTGTCTACCTATAGGGCCAGTATCACCCTTAGGACCAGGAGGGCCAGGGTCTCCCTTCTCTCCTTTCTCTCCCTTCTCTCCAGTGTCTCCCTTCTCTCCCTGTTTACCTTGAGGTCCAGTTGGTCCCTGTGGCCCTATCATCTCAGGCAGTGCCTCTCTTAACAGCCTCATTATCTTCTTACTAGCCTCAGCAACCAGTGTCTCCTTATCTATGGACTTATACATTTAATATGAGGTCATATATTGGACCTCTCACCAAGATTATATCGTGTATCGAAACAGTAGTATATAGAGAGATGAACGGGAACATATACGACGATGTTAACAGGCTGATTAACAATGGCCTATCCAATGGTAACAACGGTATCATCAACATAGGTAACGGACTGAATGGAGTGAATGGCAATGACAGGATCAGCTGTAATGACAGATTCAATAATGACAATGGTCTTAATGGCAGACGCAGAATCCTCAATGGTAATGGCTTGAATGGTAACGCTGTCAATGGAGTGAATGGAGTGAATGGTAACGGACTGCTCAACGGAATACTCAATGGTGTGAATGGAGTGAATGGTAACGGACTGCTCAACGGAATACTCAATGGAGTGAATGGAGTGAATGGTAATGGCTTGAATGGAGTGAATGGTAGAAGGAACAGAGTATTGAATGGTAATGGTGTGAATGGAGGTAATGGACTGCTTAATGGCAATGATGAAGTGACTATACTGCCATTCCCTAGAGATGTAGATGAGGATGTAGTCAGAGATGGAGATGCAGAGTTCACTGGTATACCTAAGTCATTCAAGCAGGTGCTCAAGAAGGGTAAGAAGCTGTTCGTATTAGATGTACCAGGTAATGTGACTGATATCCAGATCAATGGTACCATCTACTATAAGACTAGATGCAGTAACAATAACAATGGACTCGGTATAGTACCTGCTAGAGTAGTACTCCACTACAGTATCAAGGACAGTGAGGGTAACGTCATCAGACAAGGATCTAGGAACAGAGATGTACTCATTGCTAGCGGTGACTCTAATAACGATATACAGATTGCAGAGCTGTACTCACTCAATGGTGATGGAGATGATAAGACTATCGAGTTCGGTATACTCTCAGTCAAGGACAAGAACACTGGAGCTGAGCTGCTCAACAGAAAGAACAACTACATCGTAGGTAATGCCTACGCATACGTAGAGTAGATATGATATAGACAGCATGACATATTAGTAGATTGATGAGCTAATATGTACCACTATCAAAGAGACAGGTAGAAGAGAGATATTAGTGTAATGCCTTACATAGATAGGTATAGAGATAAGCATCTGTCTTACTATGCAGAGCTATATACCTGTAAGACAGTACATGCACTGCATATAGATAAGCTAATGATGAATCTAGAGAAGCACTATCTGACAGTAGATAGACTGTACTACCACCTTATAGCTAATGACAGACTATGCTGTATAGATATACTGCTAGAGGAGGAGAAGTATCCATCTACCTTCTGTATAGTGAGAGCATACAAGTATAAGTATGAGACAGGTAAGTACATAGATGAGAAGCTGCCACTACAGATCAGAGCGATGGTCTTCAATAGAATGGCTGAGAGACTGATACTGATCAGGGACATTAAGAGGCATATCACTAGATATAGACCGCAGCTGTGGGCTGTCTACTGCATGAACAGTCAGTGGAATTCCATCAGGAAGTATATACCTGACGACAGTATCAGAACTGCACTAGATAATATCTACAGACTGACTGACAACACTGTAAGTAATGCGTACTATAAGTATGAGGATATACCCAATACTATGCATAAGTACGAGTCCTTCATACTGCTGCTAGACAGATTCAAGGTGAGCGTTAAGCAGTTCGATGACAAGATAGTACCCAGCTCTACCATAGCAGAAGTAGTATACAATGAGAACATGAAGAATGTACCAGCTGATATTAAGGAGCAGATAGGCGACTCATTACCAGCTATACTCATGGCTGTCATCTTCTACTACTACGCTATAAAGTGGGCACCTCAATACTCCATAGACAGCATTAGTGACTTAGTCGAGAAAGCACTAGTAGAGTGTATACTGTCAGATGTATAATACATGGACATACCAATACTGTAGCTGATATATAGTACACAGCAGATATACTATATATGGGAGTCAGTGTCTCTAGTACAGACCGAGCTGTCAGTCTGTACTCTAACTCTAGATAGAATGAGCAGTCCGAGTTCTTGCAGAGCTCGCGAGCTGCAATGACATCTCGGTCTGTACTCTACACTGCACAGTCTGTACTACAGATCAGTCGGATGTCTGTACTCTACACACATCTGTACAGTATCTGATATATAGTACATTAGTCACTGTCCGTACTATATATGCAACGATTAGTATAGCTTACTTGTAGCCAGTTTCAAACTGAATGGAGCTGCTGATATTACTCATCTTCATCTCAGTCTCCCTCTCGTCTATAGGTACTATGTAGTCTATCAGTCTGACGTACTCTACATCAGAGTCTGCTATAGTCAGACTATTGGTCCTATAGTCTGAGCTTATTACTATACTGGCTGGTATTATGTATACTTCAGCTGTGAATACTGAGTTATCTCCTGTAGTGATACCCACTATATTGCCAGGCATATACTCGGTAGATATACCAATACTAGAGAGAGCACTGTTAATGTATCTCTTGAAGTGACCCTCTAGATGCATTACTCTACTGACTGTAGTCCCCTTGATGTACTCTCCCTTAGCTATCTTATCTCTGCACTCATTGTATACGTGGACAGGTATACCTATTCTGACTATGAGATTAGAGTCACTCTTCATGAGTATATGAGGTACCTTCCTCTCATAGACCATGACGTTACTCTTGATGATACATAGATTCTTGACTGACATTATAGCCTTTACTATATAGGTACAACTTATAGTAAATGCATGCACTCCTATCAGACAATAGAGTAGCTATACTCTGTACAGTCATCATTACATACATGGTACTGAACAGTCCACGAATCATAGATATAGTGGGTAGTATCACTACATTATTAGTAGCTGCATTCATAGTGACACTCAACATCAATCCTGATATACTGGTACAGCTATCAGTAGGACTAATATCTATAGGCAGCGCATACTATAATCGGTACATAGAGTAGATGTCATATTATACTGCGCAGTAATATGACAGAGAATGGACTGTGGATGGATGCATGGACTGTGGAGTACTGCTTTGATTGGAGGAGTACAGTCTGCACGGTATACATATGCCGTATTCAGACGACAGCACTCTACTATATTCGATAAGTATTATCAGAGAGTGTATCATAGTCATAGTACAGTAGTACGTCTGTTATCTTGCTGTCATTGTTGCTGTTATTGAGATACTTGTAGTCAGGATCTATCACTATTCGTACATTAGGTAGCTGCTGTCTTACAGCATCTGCCTTATCAGTGCTGTGGACTATTACAGTGTCTAGATTCTTGAGCAGTCTCATACTGTTAGTGGAGTCTCTATCGTCTATCACTAGTCCCACTATACTTCTATTACCAGAGGATGGAGATACAGTCTCTATCTGTACAGAGTCACTAATCAGTAGGTCAGATGTATCGGGTACATAGTTGTAGTTCAGGTACATATAGATCATATCTCTTATAGACATAGAGCGGAGATCTGGTACTACGCTGTCTCTATCTACTCTCTGTAGCCATGGCCTTAGCTCATCCTGCAGTGATACACCTTCTATTGTAGTGCTCATAACGTCTCTATTTAATAGTACACTATGAAGTAAAATGGATAGTCTGCTGCCTATACCAGATCCAATAGTACTGGATAAGGTACTGGATATACTATATGATGACAGTCTGATTAAGGCTAGTAGTATATCTAAGTACTGTGACAGTCCAGACTGTAATGTACAGAGCAGACTGTATGGATACAGCACTGACTATAAGAGATATTGTACCTATCATGGTGTTAATATGAGACAGGATAATCAAGTCTGTCAGATGTAAGAGTAGTGGCTGTAACAGGACTGCTCACTACTGCGTTAATGGAGTCAGAATGTACTGTAGAAGGCATAAGCCGATAGATACAGACTATGTAGTGTATCATAGTACCTGTGACAGTAAGGACTGCATCAGATATCCACTGTATAAGGATAAGAAGAGTGGTCTGAAGTACTGTAGTATACATAAGACAGTAGACTGTACAGTCATATACAGTAACAGATGCTGCAAGGAAGAAGGCTGTACTAAGGGTAAGAGATATGGCTATAATGGATCTAATCCAGAGTACTGTGCTGAACATGGCAGACTGTGAGACCAGGATACAGAAGTGCGTATAAGAGAGCAGCTCGAAGAAGACTGCTGTAGTATATGTTGGATATACAAATGGGCAATAACGTAGTTAGACCTACTACATTCGTGGGAGTATATAAGGATGAGAACAGTATGTGTCTCAGTGGTATGAATGATAATGAGCAGCTCTCTAGAGACTGTATCACTGGTACTGACTATGGAGATGGTGGCTGTATGACTGTAGACCTAGGCGATGGATATGAGGGAGAAGTCTGCTACAGAAGGAGTAGACCCGGTGTCAACTCATTCCAGGTACAGCAGCCACTCTCTACTGGTGTCAGTTCTCCATCTGTACCATTAAGTAATGGTATCAGCTCCTTATCTACCCTATCATCTCCATCAGTTAGACCACAGAATAACAACACTGTATGGGAAGTACAGAATGGTAACAGTAGACCAGTCACATTGAGTGAGTCTGACATCAGTAGACTGAATAACGGCAGAGTCAATGGTAGAAGGAACGGTGATCTCAGAATAGAACCACTCAATAACGGCGGCATTAGTATCAGATTCAACTGAGCTACAGTACTGTACATATTATACTCTATCAACTATAATATGTAATCTCATCCATATGGTCAACCTACAGATGCAGTGATCAGTGTAGTAGCTGTCCCCTAATCAGTATGATAGCTGTACTAGAGAACAGTACCATCTGTACTAGAAGACAGTACTATCTATATACTAGAGAATAGTACTAGTAGATAGAGTAGCTGTCTACTAATCAGTATAGTATCTATACTAGAAGACAGTACTATCTATGCTAGTAATCAGATAGGTAGATAGGGTAGCTGTTATAGTAATCAGTACAGTATCTGTCTACTAATCAGTATGATGGCTGTATTAGAGGACAGTGTCATTTGTAATGGAGAACAGTATTGTGTCTATATCCTGAGAACAGTCTTAGTAGATAGGAGTATCTGTCTACTAATCAGTATGATAGAACAGTACCATCTGTACTAGAAGACAGTACTATCTATATACTAGAGAACAATACTAGTAGATAGAGTATCTGTCTACTAATCAGTACGAGGGCTGTACTGCAGTACAGTGCTATAATTATGCTAGTAATCAGCTCTATACTATCCAGTAATCAGTACGATTCTGTACGGGCGATCAGTGCCATACTGTACTAGAGAATAGTCTCATCTGTACTAACTCTATCTAGTAGATAGAGTAGCTGTACTAAAGAACAGTGTCAGGAGCTGTACTAGATGACAGATCTCATACAGTATTGAGAACAGTCCTATATCTGTACATCCATTACATATATTACGTAGCAGTGTAATATGTGTACCAGTCTATTCTACTATATCTAGTATATCAGTCTGCTTAGTAGTAGGTATAGTAGGTATATTCTTAGTCGTATTGTTGTTGTTGAGTCTAGAGCCATTAGGTGGGACTGTTGGTAGAGCAGCTACTACACTGTATACGGATGACATACCGAAGAGTGCACCTATAGTGAAGAATACTGTCTTCGCATCTCTCATGTATCTGACTATCCACTTATCGTTCTCTGGTAACCAGACTACTAGTACAGCAGCTATAAGTGATATGATAGCTACGAGTACACTGTACCTGAAGTGATAGTTATACTCATCATTTCTACTTAGAGTGACAGCTAGGACTGCTATAGTAATGATGTAGGGTATCATGTCAGATGCACTCTTCTCTACACCTCTGAACATCCTGTACTCCGACTGTAAGTCATCTATGTAATTGGCACTAAGCCATGCATTGACTCCTAGTAGTATCAGCGCTAGTATGTACAGTATTCTGTTAGCCCAACTACTCATGTCAGTTATAGTGAAGAACAGCACTGTAGACAGCACTATACCTATACCATATATAGTATACACTACTCTCTTATGCTTAGGAGATATTACACTGTCTACATCTGAGTCTGGATCAGGTCCTGAGAATGGCACTGATCTGTCCATTTTTGTACAGCACTATAAGATATAGAGTACTGTACTGCACTCAGGTCCTATACAGTACTCTATATCCCGTACTGCACTCAGGTCCTATACAGTACTCTATATCTTGTACTGCACTCAGGTCCTATACAGTACTCTATATCTTGTACTGCACTCAGGTCCTATACAGTACTCTATATCTTGTACTGCACTCAGGTCCTATACAGTACTCTATATCTTGTACTGAGCTCCATATCCAGTACTGCACTCAGGTCCTATACAGTACTCTATATCCAGTACTGCACTCAGGTCCTATACAGTACTCTATATCCCGTACTGCACTCAGGTCCTATACAGTACTCTATATCTTATACAGTACTTCATATCCCGTACTGCACTCAGGTCCTATACGTAGTACAGCTGCCCTCATATCCCGTACAGTACTCCATTCTATAGCTGTCTCTCTCTCCCAATCAGTATACATATTAGTGCTGGACTCATCTCCTATAATATGTATAGTGCAGTAGTCTATATCTATACTAGTGACTGTGGTATACATGTCAGCATACTGTTAAGGCAGTCATTATAGAGCTGTACTACAGAATCACTGACACCGAGTTGCTGTAATGAGTAGTATGCTCTGTCTATCTCTCGTGCACTGAATGCTGATCTATTAAGTGGTCTCTCTCCCTTAACAGTCTGCATCAGGGTACTGAGAAATGTGACGACTATACTGTAGTATACTAGCGATGCAGTATCTGGATAACCAGGAACTAAGCACCAGCTTTCTGTATTAGGAGTAGGTAGTCTGTTACCGCCTATCTCCTCTATCAGTATGAGGTCTATGTATTTCTCTAGTGCAGTCATTAAGTCTCTATACTGCTGATCTAGTTCAGCATTATCACACATTATGACTGTGTCACTACTGTCAGTATCCTGATCTATCACTACATCTCCTAAGTCAGGTATATCCCCTATATCATCACCTATTATATCTCCTATGTCACCTATATCGTCTACGTTATCTATCCTATCTAGATCTACAACGGCACTAGTACGATTAGCCAGTATCTGGTCTAGTAAGTACTGTAATGTACGTGGTAGTTCCTCCATTTAGTACTACTGGATATATATTAGAGACTGATCAGTAGACAGTATGTACAGTGACTGGTACATACCACAGTCCATCTGCTCATCTATATACTGATTGATGTCACACTCTATAGGATTAGAATCTAGATACAGATGGTATAGATTAGGCAGCTGTCCTAGGAAGATAGGTATACTGCTCAGCTGACAGTTCTCCATGAATAAGTACTTCAGATCGTACAGCTGATCTATATACTCAGGGACTGTACCCCGTAACAGTCCACTAAGATTAAGGGATACTATCCTACCTGTATCCCACTTCAGATACACTCTACTCTTAAGCATCTTGCAGTACTGTTCAGGATCAGCACTGTACAGTATACCATCATTATACAGTCTATGTAACACTGTCAGATCTCTATATATTATACGTCTATAGTAGTCATGTACTTCTATATGATCATAGTAGAAGTCCTCTATATCCATTTCTATAGCATACTCTGTAATAGAACAGACACAGTACTGATACTGTCTAATAGTACTGATATAGTTGGAGTACTGCTAGTATATAGAATGGAGTACAGGCCTGAACTATCGTGACAGACTGCTTAACTATACTGGAGACAGACTACTGAACAGTAGTATACGTCTGACAGATATGGGTACATAGTAGGCAGACTGCTATGTACTAGGTCTATTCTGTGAAGAGATGCTCTAGCTGTCAACGAGGTGTATGTTGTAGCATTCGTCGTAGGAGTGTGTGGTTATTCCGTATGATATCGTACTGCAGCCGCTCATCGTAGTATCCGTATGATACGAAGTCGTACAGTATATGACTGGGTGTATTGTAGTAGTCGTAGGTGATGTTGATGCTGAGATTAGGCAGCATCTTTGATAGCTCTCGTAGCTGTCTAGCTATAGGTGTATGTACATTAGAGGTCAGTATCTCTAATACGTATGACTGCTCATCATCTGGTGTCATACACTCCAGGAGAGTCTCTATGTACTTAGCATCTATAGACATATTATTCCAGCAGAGGTAGTATCTGTCATTGTACACTATGTAGTTGTACTTGATGTATTCCTCTATCAGCATGAGATTAGCTACTGATAGGTGAATGTCGAACTGGAAGCGCTGTAGGTATACTGACAGATGTACACCGTTAACGAATCTGCAGTCCATGCTGTCTATATCATTAGGACCAGTATACTGACTACGAATATACTCATAGCAGTCCGGACTGTACATCCTAGTATCTAGCAGCGATCTATCATCTACCATCTCATTCATGGTCAGCTTCCTGTTGCTTATTAGATGCTCCAGTATCTCCTTATAGTACTGACTATTCACTATATTAGTGAGGACAGCGCCTCTATCCTGCATGTAGTCAGCATACTCTATCATCCTGTCTCTAGTGAATGCGAAGGGAACATCTATACTATGTACACTCATATAGTAGTGTATATACATTATATCCTCTATAGGTATGTCAGTAAGTAGCAGCATATTACATACTGACATTATGTGATCATTGTACAGACTGTGGTTGCTCCTACTCTTCTCAGTCAGCTTGAGATACTGCAGCATATCCTTACTGAGTAGTGACTGATACACTAGTCGCAGACTGCCATTGATCATATGGTCATCTGTTATAGCAGTCACGTTACCTAACAGTAGGAACTTGTCGACGTGATTATTAAGGAACTGCTGTCCCACTACATGCAGTAGAGTGACAGTACCATTACTATAATCTAGACTGCAGAGCCACAGTATCAGATCCTCACTCATACTGCCATCGTATCTACTCAAGTATCTGCAGTGCTCTACATTATTACGCTCTAATATAGTCTTCCACATCTGCAGTGCATAAGAATGCACAGACAGTCTGATCAGATCATCCACTACATTGTCATCATCATACACTCGCAGATTATGCACTATCACATCAGTTAGACTAACAGTTCTGCCCATCAGTACTACGTTTACTTGACCTGCTTTTTATCAGTGGCGTGTACAGCGTAGATATTGTACACTGTATACATATGTGATAGATGCTGTATTAAGTTAGTGGAGTGATACTGATCCTACAGATCGGACTGCTGAATGAGACTAGGAGTACAGACTGCTGAATGAGACTAGGAGTATGGACTGCATATTAGACTAGGAGTATGGACTGCATATTAGACTAGGAGTACAGACTGTATATTAGCTAGAGTGCAGACTGCTGAATGAGACTAGGAGTACAGACTGTATATTAGCTAGAGTACAGACCGAGCTGTCGCGACAGCTCGCGAGTTCTTACAGAACTCGGACTGCTGAATGAGACTAGGAGTACAGACCGAGCTGTCATGACAGCTCGCGAGTTCTTACAGAACTCGGACTGCTGAATGAGACTAGGAGTACAGACCGAGCTGTCGCGACAACTCGCGAGTTCTTACAGAACTCGGACTGTATATTAGAACTGGAGTACTGACTGCACATACAGTATACTGATATAGCGACTATTGTATGGAGTATCTATATACTGTACAGTGAGCAGCTGTCCAATATCTGTATCATGGATGGGAGCTGATCTACGGTAAAATAGCAATGAATGGTAGAACACTACTCAGACGGCTCAGGAAGCTAACAGGTATAAGGTATAATATACAGTCATCTGCTAATGATAAGGGCTGGGCAGCCTACTTACAGATCGTGACTAAGAGTAAGGAGAACTATATCTATACCACTGGAGATAAGAGGTACATTAGGAGGAGTGGAGCTGAGTACTCTGTAGCTAAGAGTGCAGCTATAGATATCTGTAGACTGTACAACCTACGTAATGTACTAGAGGATGATATGATGTATGATGATACTGCTGCATCTAAAATGAATAACTATGTGATAGACTTCAATAATCCGATCAGTCCTCCGCCTATAATGGCTACTATGCTGCCCTCGTGGTACACTAGCAGCCCACCTGATTCCCCTGATACTGTACAGTCTACTGATTATACTAAGGTAGTGATGGTAGATCTAGAGAATGTACCCCTACTGAACTGTAAGCAGTATGCAGCTGATACACTGTACATAGGATTCTTAACGGTGCATCATAACAGTGCCTATAAGTACAAGGACTGGGATGCATACCACGACATCAACTTTCAGTGTCCATCCAGTAATAACAAGTGTATATACTATACTGATGGCAGATACAAGGAGATGGTAGATCACTTCATGACGTTCATGAGCAGATCTATAGTAGACTACATCTGCTCTAATCTACAGTCCTGTGATACTATCTATATACTCAGCAAGGACAACTCTGCACTCTGTACTAAGAAGTGCATCAAGTCTATAGTCAAGAATAGCAATAACAGTATAAAGGTCAAGCTCATCAGCTCACTACAACAGATATAGTATGTTAGCCAGAATAAGACAGATACTCACTGACTACGATACTCTAGATATGAACAGCTGTATCTAGATGATACCACTGTACGATACAACTGTAGCACTATCCCTAACTAACGCTGAGGAGATAGAGCGTAAGATAGACAGCATAGAGAAGAAGATAGATACCTGTATAATATAGACTGTCCTTCTCACTGGAGACTGAGAGAAGAGACTATCTCAAGATAGCACTTAAGTACAGTACTAGACTCTGTCTAATGAACAGTACGAAGCTGTACTAGAGAACAAGGTACAATTAGACCACTACTGTACGTCATATTAGTCCATCTAATATGACATATAACACTGGGAGAGAGACAGCTGTCACACCTACTCAGTACATAGTAAACAGACTGACCTCTATAATAACTCAGACTATACTCTAGGCCTAGTATGAGCAGCTGTACTCCTCACTAGTATACTACAATATAGAGTAGCTATATCCCTCATTAGTAGACAGCATCATCTATACCATAGTCTAAGTCTAGTACAGCTGCTACAGTATCTACTATCTATTCTTAGATCTATATACCTCATATCAGTGTAGAGCATTCAGTATACTGATATGAATACAGCAGATACTGTACTACTATTAGATAGATAGACTGTACTGTAAGTCATAGAGTTATTGATAGATGACCCTTAAAAGGAAGGTTCATGGGACCAATCTCCCTATATTACTTAGAACAGTATGGGACTAATGTGACTGACAGTATATGTAGATATACTGTAGCTATATAGGGGACAGAATAATATACAGTACGGTCTGTATATTATATGTCTCTATGGTAAACTATAGATATGAGCACTGGAGTGGATCTGAATAAGCAGCTGCGTAAAGTACTGAGGGTATTCCTGGATGAATCGCTGTATCCTGAGGATCTGAAGTACTTCAGTTACGAGGTGACTCCAGAGCAGCAGTACAGGAACTTCTATGAGATCTGCTTCAATGTAGCAGAGTATATCACCTGGCTATTTATGGACAGACCCGAGCCTTATCCCTTAGAACAGATGAATCCGTACATGAAGCCTCACGAGCTGTATCCCAGTACTCCTCCAACTAGATGGGCTGACTTCCCAGTAGAGAGAGATGGAGTATACAAGATATACATGACTAATGACAAGGAGCATCATGAGTTCGTAGTGGCTATACTAGGAGAAGATCTCTACGTACTTAGTGGATATGGTGGCTGGCATCGTCCCATATACAGAAAGGTAGACAAGTACGACTGGATCGATGAGATCTACGACTATATGAATGATACAGTTAATGCTGATGACTATGACTACAGACTAGTAGAGTACTCCAATATCTTCGGACTGCCACTCTCAATCAGTAGCAGAGTATATACTGATGGTATACCTCCCAATCTCACGGACGAGATGTGGTACGTTACTGTCATCTAGATCTAGATCTGTGGTAGAGCTGTCATATTATCTACTGTGTAATATGACTGTAGTATAGGTCCAGTAATTAGACCGAGTCCTTATAGTGCTCTGACTACAGGACTGTACTATTGATCAGTCTGATCTACTGTAGAGAAGAGAGTCCCATCTGTGCTAGTAATCAGTATAGCATCTGTACTAGTAATCAGTATAGCATCTGTACTAGAAGATAGTCTCATACTATACTACTACTTGGTCTGATATACTATAGAGAACAGAGTCCCATCTGTACTGGAAGACAGCTCTATACTGTACTACTGATCAGTATGGGATCTATAGTAGGGAACAGTCACATCTGTGCTCTTGTCTGTACCATTAATCAGTATAGCATCTGTACTCCATACTATACTACTACTTGGTCTGATATACTATAGAGAACAGAGTCCCATCTGCGCTAGAGACAGTTCTATACTAGTAATCATACAGGCTGTCTATCTAATATAGTATACTACTAGAGTATATATCAGCTGATAGTACTGATATATAGTGAGAGTGAAGACTGTTACCACATGTCTTTAGAGTACAGTCTGTACCATTCTATGGTACTCTTTAGTCCATCTTCGAAGGATATTGTAGGACTGAATCCTAGACTGTTCAGCTTACTGCCGTCTATATGATAGCGTACATCATTGAAGGGTCTGTCCGTAACATGGACTATGTAGTCGTTACTTAGTGTATCTATCCTATTCTCGGAGCTGTAGATATCTACTAGTAGTTCAGCTAGCTGCTTCATTGAGATCTCATTGTCAGTAGCTATGTTATAGATCTCGCCCAATTCTCCCTTATGTAAGACAGTGTCGAATGCTCTTACTACATCATCTACATGTATGAATGATCTGCGACTAGAGCCATCTCCATGTAGTGTACATGCCTTATCAGACTCTAGTGCTAGTATGAACTTAGGTATCACCTTCTCATGGTACTGTCTAGGACCGTATACGTTATTACATCTGACTATGATGATGGGCAGCTTGAATGACTTCCAGTAGGAGACTACTATATGTTCAGCAGCTGCCTTACTAGCAGCGTATGGATTAGTTGGTGCAAGTACAGACTGCTCTACTGTATTGTCTTCGTAAGCAGTCTCGCCATATACTTCATCTGTAGATACATGTATGAATCGCTGTATCTTACCATAGTACTTGCAGCACTCTAGCAGTACGTGTGTACCTAGTACATTATTGACAGTGAATGAGATTGAGTTACCGAAGGAGTTGTCTACATGACTGTTAGCTGCGTAATGCAGTACAGTATCTATGCTGTACTCCTTAAGTATATAGTTCACTAGATCTGCTGAGGAGATGTCTCCCTTAATGAATATACAGCGCTCACCATCTACTGGTATACCCTTAATGGATGAGCAGTAGTCCATCTTATCCAGTATCACTACTCTGTAATCAGGATACTGCTCTAACAGATACAGTACCATATTAGATCCTATGAAGCCTGCTCCACCAGTCAATAGTATGTTACGAGTGACTGTCATTTAATAGCAGCTGCATCTATATAGTACACGGCTTCATTATGTATAGTAGTCAGCACCTACACTGTACTATAGATAGTATATTCACACTGCATAGTAGTCAGCACCTACACTGTACTATAGATAGTATATTCGCACTGTGTAGCGATCAGTATCTGCGCTGTATAGTCATCTGTACATGTACTGTAGTATAGACAGTATTCGCACTGCATATGTACTGTACTTCCACTATATAGTAGTCAGTATCCATACTATATCTACACTGTGTAGTAAGCAGATATAAGCTGTCTACTATAATCAGTCAATGTATATATCTATACTGTCCAGTATATAGTATAGATATAGTATTAGTACAGTATAGATACTGTTCATAGTACAGTACAGATACACTCAGTATATGGTGGAGATACAGTACATAATGCAGTGTGAATACTATCTATAGTACAGTGTAGATACTGATGACTATACAGTATAGATACAGACTAGGAGCTGATTAGTATTCAGTATGAAGTTGTTCACTATATAGTGCAGATACTGACTACCATACAGTGTGGTACAATGCGGACACTGACTATACTACAGTGTAGATACTGTCTACTAGGCAGCCTATATCTGCACACAGCTAATACTACAGCTGTACTTCAATCAGCTACTACACTGCTAAGTATCAGTATCTGTACTGTATACTAATAAGTGTAGTATCTGTATAGAGTAGACAGCTTCATTCAGTACAGTATAGACTTGGAGTTCTGTATAGAGATACAGTCATAGTAACTGTCATGGATGAGTCTATATATCTATCCACTATCAGTATGAAGACCGTACTCTAATCTATAGATATCAGTACCACTCTGTATAAGTAGACAGCTACATACTGTACTGCTATTAGTACTAGAACTGCTCACTATTAGTACTGTGAACAGTCCGTTCTACTGTAGTATGATCAGTCTCTATTCTGCAGCTATACTCCGTGCAGATTGTACATTGAACAGTCTGTCTCTCTATCTGATATTAGTACCTATTCTACCTAATATTAGACCTACGATCTGTACTATAGTCAGTCTACGCTATACTTTGACCTATACTGTGGTCAGTCCTCTAACTGTATGCTGTATACTGGACTGATTAGACTACTATTCTTGGTATACGACTAGGCGTTCTACTTTATCGGGTATAGATCGCAGTCTGTCATTCCTAGTGAGTATCACTGTATTGATGTCTGGCATATTCGCTATCTCTGCTGGTAGTTCAGCTACGTTAGTATCTGCAATGATTAGGGTATCTATACCACCTACTGTCCTGATAGATGGATCAATCAGTACTACATCTGGTCCGTATATACTGAGTGTAGTGACAGTATCTGACTCGAAGAGGTCTCTCATATCAGCCATGAATACATTGAGACGAGAGTCGTCTAACTGTATGTACAGACTGTACACGAACTTGAGATGGCCGAGGGTCATATCAGGTATACCTCTGAAGAACTTGCGATAGAAGTCCAGTAGATCAGCTTTAGTGACTGTCTCTAACTTCTGCCTGTATACAGCTCTTCTGTCTCTCAGTTCTGATGCTAGATCCTCATCATCCTCTATACCCATCAGACTCTCGCCAGTTATGTCATCTGCATCCTCATTAATAACTACTAGCTGCTCTACGGACTCTATTACCTGCTGTATATTGTCAGCTCCTGGACTGATCTTCTCTACTTCTTCTACTATCATGGGCTGAACAGTACTCATTACCTGATTCACTCTAGATCTGTCTATAGGTATAGTGGCAGTCTCTATGGGTACAGTTCTGGTACGTCTAGTACTCCTCCTAGGATTAAAGCCAGACTGTGTGATCAGTCTCTGTACTGCACGACGCTGTTCCATATTTAGTATCCGATCATAATACTGTACAGTATTATGACTATATCCTCTCCCACAGTTCCTATCTCTATCTCGTCCATTCCTATATATGTCTCCAGCTGATACACTTACTGTTGTAGTCTGCATGCAGATCCTCTACCATCAGTCTTATGATCTTATCTGCACCTTTAGGGTACTGTCTCATATAGGTATGGTGCAGTCTAAGTACTGTTAAGGACTTCATCTTCTCTATGCCTGGAGGCATACTACGAATCGGATTATAGGACAGATCTACATACTGTACTCTTGACAGCTCATATAGAGATGAAGGTACAGTCTCTATACTGTTATGGTTAAGGTATAGGCTGCGTAGATTAGTCAGTCCACTGATAGCCTCAGGTATACTATCTAGACAGTTATGGGACAGATCTAGTGACTGTAGTAGGGACAGATTCCACACTGTACTAGGTACTTCCACTAGCTCATTCCAGCTATAGTTGAGGGCTGACAGTCTAGTCAGATCCCCTATCTCCTCTGGTATATTGGCAGCTATCTCCTGCATATTGATGTGATGTATGTACCAGTAGTACTGCTGTACTCCATTAGACCAGACGTATCCTTCAGCGAAGAGTACTCTAGATCTGAAGTCAGCTGTAGTCACATTGACGTATCTGTTCTTGTATATGCTGTACAGCGCCTTCAACTCCTTGAAGGATATACCATCAAATCCCTTCACTGTAGTGGGGTGGCACTTAGTAGTATGCTTCTTACAGACTGTCTTATAGAAGTACTCCAGCTCAGTCATGTACGTATCCATGCTGTCCTCATACTGATCTGTACTGTTCTCGTACTGATTGGGACAGTCCCTACTCTGATCACTTCCTTCTAGGGACAGTGCATTAATCTTACTGGTGATAGTGTCTATCTCCATATTTAGGGTAGTATAAGGGTACTATAAACAGTATGAATCCTACTGATATAGTAAACGCATTCCATAGTCTGAGCACTAAGAAGTGCACAGATCACTCTATAGTAGACAGCCTACTTGATACTGCAAACAGACCAGTAATAATACTGACTCTAGAGAAGGGTACAGTGCTGTATCTATCTAGAGATAAGAGACTGCCCGAGGATAATGATGTAGTGACAGCTGCTCTATCATTGGAGTACTTCCTCCACACTGAGGATCCTGCTCCCAAGTATGTACCCAGCTATGTACATAATAAGAAGAGGTATAAGGAGATAGGAGAGCGCAGATTCTACACTAATAGGTTCTATAGTAAGGTAGTACTGGACAGAGATATCAGACTGCTAGATAGAAGACAGTCCATATCTAAGGAGTATATGCTCCTTAATAACAGTATACTTAATGTAGATGGTGTAGTGGTCAGTAAGAAGTCTGATCCTAATATAGTCTCACTGTATATAGACAATGTACTGGACTTCTGTACTGTTGTAGTTAAGAGGATAAGGCCTATGAGTAGACACAGATACTATGAGGCTAAGAAGCAGAAGTATAGTGATAGAGATGCTCGCATCTTAGAGCAGTGCACTAAGGAGTAGATGGTGATACACTGTAGGAAGTGGACACATATTACCTGTACAGGTAATATGTATTAGGGACTAAAATAGACCACCATGATCACAGAGATAGGACAGATAGGAGAGGCTGAGCTGGAGGAAGACATGCAGTATATAAGGAGTATGACTGGTATGTCAGCAACTGTACTAACTATTAGTGAGGGTACAGTGCTGTACAGTATCACTGCTATTAGTGGAGCTAGTCATAACTGTCTACTAGATAATCTACTATCAGTTACAGTCTGTGGTATACATCCACAGTATTGTCAGTATATGGATCTAGGAGAGGATATGGCATGTAGACATCTGACCTATACTGCTAAGAAGCAGCTCCGTATACTAGACCTACATCAGTACTCATTGCTATATAGTAGCAGACTGTATATTAGTCTACTATTCAGGACTGATCTATTAGACGGAGTGCTCTGTAGATCGTGGATGAATGGACCACTAGAACTGATACTGTACAGGAATACTCACCAGCTATTACAGCTGACAGCAGATACTGCTCCTGAGTACAGTACCTATCAGTCTCTAGATGACTGGACTGAAGATATACGTGCAGATGAGGGACAGATGCTTAAATCTGCTATAATAAAGCTATACTCAATATCCCTATGACTCTACCATTAAACCCAGCACTGATTCCTCCGTATCTAGAACAGTATCCCAAGTATAGACTCAAGGAAGGTACAGTACTGTACGGATTACTGCTGCGTAACAGTCCCTTAACTAATGACTTCAATGAGGATACTGCTCCAGAACAGCCATATATAGATGATCGTGTCAGAGGATACATCGTAGACAGAGGCTTACTATATAAGTATATAGTTGGACCTGGTAGCTACGATAAGCACTATTCAACCTATCTTCATGTCAGATATACACTACTAGAATCTGTAGTGGTAAGAGACTGCAGACCACAGAGGTACCCTTGTTTTCCGTCCGATGTAGACGGCATAATCCACTACGATGGTGATTACGGCAGCATAGTACCTATAGTAGAGCTGAGAATATACAGCTCATCTGACAAGATACAGCTACAGATACTACCTAACTACAGTCTTGAGGAACATATATCTGTACAGTCTATGCCATCGTATCACATAGATATAGACAATCACCTCATCAACAGTAGACTAGAACAGATAGAGTAGATATATATAGAGCACTGTACATATATTACACATACACCGTAATATATGACTATAGTAGTACTGACATGAGCACTAGAGTCTGCAGTCCGATTATCAGTACAGATAGCAGTCTGTTCTCTACATCTAATGCACAGTCTGTTCTGTAGAATTGAGGCAGCATATGGAGTCTGTTCTCCAGTACTGTTCGACTGTCTGTACTCTACATAGTATACATATTACGGGCGTAATATGTGTAATGAGTGTCGCTTAGATGGTGAGCTGCTCTACATTCTTCGCTAGATCATCAGTGGTACTGTCCTCTACTCTGTATTCCTTGAGTATAGTGGACAGCTTCATCTTACTATTAGACTGCTTACTGTAGTCTATGGTGGACAGTCTACTCATTAGTAGCTGATAGCCTCTCTTCATCATATCAATACTGTGGCCTGAGTGCGCTATCTTACCGTTCCTGTGGATGATGAACTTCTGTCTATCTAGTGTACCATCGTCTGCAGGTACATCTATAGTCAGTACTATGTTCTGCTTCAGTCTGTTGTCTGCTTCTATTACGATATGAGGTACGTCAAGTAGTGACTGTATGATAGTGATTCTACTAGGGAGCAGATCCTCTCTACCCTGCAGATTGTTGACCACATTGTAGTTGTAGTTCAGCATGTTGATCTTCTGCTCTACTATCCATATGTCTGCTGGTATGTTGGTCACATCTGCTATTCTATGCAGCTGCGCTCTCAGTATCTCTACATCTGAAGTACCATATACTGCTACGTCCTTGTAGTCAGACTCCTGTCCCTTAAGATACTTCATCAGTATAGAGTCACAGTCTGGTATCTGCTCTCCAGCTATGTACTTGTCGACTACGGACAGCCACTTATCAGTATCGTTATGAACTGCCCTGAGATACGCATATGCATCGTTAATATGGTCCACTATAATCTGTGCAGCATACCTAGCATCCTCAATAGACTTAGTACCACAGACGTGTATCTTATTGAGGTTGATCTTGATGGACAGCTTCCTATCAGTATACATCTCTGCTAGTATAGTGTTCTTCATATAGCCCTTCTTACTCACTGTACCTCTAGTATAATTCCTGTACTTAGCTCCTAGTATATAGTCTCTGCACTGCTCAGTAGGATGCCTCTTAATGTACAGTATAGGGAACAATAGGTCTATATTCATATTGTCATTGATGATGAACATGAAGGCTGTACTCGCTATCTTGTAGCTCTCGAATGGTACGTCAACGAACATCTTTAATATACAGTATACTGTACCAATCTCCTTACTGTCTATCTACTGATCAGTGTAGTCCCACTACGCATATTCAGCTGCGAGAATAGCCCTATACTATAGTAACTCAGATTAGTACAGACAGACTGATATATGCAGTATAGATGGACAGACTCATGATACAGACTGACCTATAGTACAGATGGACAGACTGATCTATAATACAGATGGACTGACTTGACTACAGTAAGATGACAGACTGATCTATAGCACGGACTTACTTATAGTACGGACAGACTGATCTATAATACAGATGGATAGTGTGATCTATAGTAAGGACTGACTCATAGTACGGACTGACCTATAGTACAGATGGACAGACTGATCTATAGTAAGGACTGACTCATAGTACGGACAGACTGATATATAATACAGATGGACAGACTGATCTATAGCACGGACTGACTCATGGTACAGACTGTCCACTACATCTATTATTAAGCAGTATAGTATGCAGCTATCTCTACTGTGAGAGTAGTATATGACTATATATACTCTAGTCAGTCATATACTATGTGTGTAGTCTCATCTAAGTCTGTAATGAGTGTAGCAGATCTAGCATCTCGTCAGTGTTGATGGCACTGATAGCAGACTCCATGTTATCGAAGGCTATCGTTATGAAGTTGGGACTGGTCTTGTCTGTCCTCAGTCTGTGGAACAGCCATCTACTACTCTGCTTATCATAGCCGAATTCACAGACTGTACCTCTATCTATATGGCTTCTGAGATCGTAGTCAGTAGGTATACTGTCTAGTGGAGTAGTGGTAGCAGCTACTTCTCCTAGAGGAGTACTGACTAATAGCTCTACCTTATCCCCAGATATTCTAGGTCTGAAGTCTACAGTTATGCTGTCCTCTTCCTTCCACTTATACTGTCTAGTATCAGTACCTGTAACGTAGGGACTATCGTACAGCTGTAGTATCAGTCCGTCTGTATAGTAGAGTACTTCATCATCTCTTATCCATACTGATCTTACAGTACCATCAGACTGTGTATCGTCTACTATATCTACATCTGCCGGTCTCATTAGGGGACTGAGTACCAGTTCAGTACCCTGTAACTTAGTACTGTTAACCCACTCTTCTAGTCTACTGTACCTATCAGTATATGGGGTCTGTAGCAGACTGCCTACTCTAGAGTCGTACATCATATCGAATACTATCAGATGCTTATCCTCTAGTAGAGTCAGACTGTCATCTTCCTCTATCACATACGCATCTATCCACTCACCATCTACTACATACTGCCCGGTATCAGCTGTAGTTATATCTGTGAACTGTAGTCCATCTGCTCTGGTCATGAAGTAGACTCTTCCATTAAGTACTACTGCATTCACTCTGTCTCCATCCATCTTATGCTTGACAGAGTATCCTTCTAGACTGTATGAGGGCCTGAATGCTATAGGCATAGTACCTCTGAATGGAGTGTAGATAGTAGGTCTGTTACTCTGTGGATCCATAGCTAGCTGATATAGATTCATAGCAGACTGCCACTCCATGAGTCTGTCAGCCATCTCCTGTACTACAGCCATGAATTGATCCATACCAGTACCAGGTAGAGCCTCCACCTCTATCTCTGTAGTATTAGGATTACCTCCTGTAGTATTGATACGGGTAGTTACTACGTAAGTCAGGGACAGTACTGTCCCTCTATACTCTGCACTATACCTGGTCTTATCCCTGATCAGAGTAGCATTACTAATGACCTGTTCAGCAGATACATCAGTCACATCTACCTCAGATGCAGCTGTCACCTTAGCAGTGAACTGTCTGCTTATATCTATATCTTCAGTAGTAGGAGATACTGAATATTCTCTGAACAGTCGAGTCTCCTTCCTGTATACTCTACTGCCTGTACTCCTTATACTCCTAGATGTAGACTGATTCCAGATGTAGTCTCTACTGATAGTCTCAGTGAGAGCAGCCTGATCTACTGGCAGTATAGTGGTACTGACTCTAGTGGTAAAGCCTGTACTTCTACCCAGTCCGAACTTACACTCTACCTCTACATTAGTACCGATAGGCAGATACTGTGAGAAGTCAGTCTCTACATCAGTTAGTGGAGACAGCTGCACTGTACTCCTCACATCTCTACCACGACTCCCACCTCTTCCTCCTCCTCTAGTCCTTGTAGTACCTCTAGTCCTTATGCTTGTTGTGCTAGTGGTAGTACCTCTGCCTCTACCTCTAGTCCTTGTAGTATCTGTAGTCCTCGTAGTATCTGTAGTCCTCGTAGTATCTGTAGTCCTTGTAGTATCTGGGGACAGTACTGTACTAGCTCGTGTAGATCTAGGATCAGTTGATTCAATAGGCAGCTGCACTATCACCTCCTCTCCCTCAGTATTCTCTATGACTTCTCCTCTCACTCTACTAGGATTAGTAGATCTGTCAGTACTACCTCCATAGATGATAGGTGACACCTCCTCTCTGCGTATACTAGTTATCTGTCTATTACGTCTTCTTCGTGTAGTAGGTATCATATCTTTAGTACAGTGTTATAATACTGACTGTACACTCGTACTATTAGTCATACTACTGGTATATTAGTCAGTATATAGAACTGATCAGCTATACAGTACAGCTCGGACCGCTACTAGATCAAGAGTACTGATTGAGCTGTCTATTCTATTAAGAGTACAGTCCGAGTCCTCACACTGTATTCATTCATACTATGAGTCATAATACTCTATGTATTATGACAGTCTACTTCTTACTGCCCTTCTTACTTACACTGACAGCTATAGCTATCACTACAACTAGTAGCAGTATACCTCCACCTATAGCTACCCATGTAATAGTACTGTTCTTATCCTTGCCCTTACCCTTACCAGTATTAGGCCTAGGAGCAGGAGTAACTGTACCATTACCCGGTCTAGGAGCTGGTCGTTGAGGTGTAGTGGGCTGTCCTGGAGATGGAGTACCAGGGATAATCTGCCTATCTATCAGACACTCATTGAGGAGATTCAGCTGTGTATCTTCTATGATGTCTGCACTAAGATCTATACCTTGGAAGCAGACTGTATAGTCTGGACAGACTGTACTGTCTCCATGTATACCCTTATACTGAGAAGTTATACAGGCTGGATAGAAGCACTGTGGATTAGCAGGATCATAGTCTACTACAGACAGTATGGACTTGACAGCTGCGTACCTATCGTCTAGCTTATTGATGTTCTCTCTTAATCTAGCTATGAAGTTTCTATATACAGATATGGGCATGTGACAGCCACATATATCGGGATTATCCATAGCATACTGCAGATTACTACATCTAGTATAGAGTATAGACTGACACTGCTCTACAGTATCTCTAGTCTTACTACAGAGGTCTATGCAGATTCCATCTGGATCAGGTCTGTCACAGAACTTACTGATGGCTATCTGATCCTGAGTACTGTCATTCACCTGATTCACGAAGTAATCTCTACACCTAATGCTGGGCAGTCCGTCTCCATCCAGTGCTTCTTCTAGAGTACATGTATCTAACATGCAGGCGAACAGTCTGTCAGCATACGATAGACCGAACAGATTCACTCCAGTGACTGTCATATTGACTCCAGTCCTGTATTCACCACTCATACTAGGTATAGTCAGTACATTATTCCACTCAGGTAGTCCGTCTGGTCTGAAGTCCCTGAAGTACAGCTTCACTATATCACCATTAGGAGAGTTACCCTCTCTCCACAGCACTCCACTTATAGTAGCATTGTATGGTCTCCTACTGTAGTCAGTCCCTATGACAGCCTCTCTCTCATTACTGTTCCTCAGACTGTCAGCCATAGGGAATATGTCCCATACATCAGCTACTATAGCAGATCTATCTATCACACCATCATCCCTCACATATGCATACTGTCCCTCTACTACCAGTGGATAGTCTCTAGGTATCCTATCGCACATTTCATAGCTGACTACTATTTCTCACAGGTCTCTAGGCCCGATGTAATGCAGCTGATCAATACTAGTGACTTATGCCCGGACTAGAATCTGAAGACAGTACCTTCAGCTCCAGATATCAGTCAGATGTAGAAATCGGATTATTACGAGAGTGCAGATACTAATAGAGGTATAAGCCCTAGTAACAGCACTGTTATATGGACCTTATATACGGATGAATCTGCTCATTCTGTAAGTCAGTCTTATCCCCTGGACGACGTAGCTGTATACAGCTACTGCTGCCTCATAGAGGCAGACTACTCTTCTATTAATAGGGGTCTAGGTCCATGCTGTCATTCTCAGTCTGAAGTGAGAAATCAGATCTGGAGTAGAAGTCCGAGTATGAGTCCTAGTTACTGCAGCTGATCTGTACTGGGGGCTGAAGGTACTGATCGTAAGGTATATACCCTAGATAAATATGGAGTTTATCATTGAGGAGACTGACCAGTATATAGAGCCTGTGATAGGTACTATAGATAAGGAGCAGAGTAAGTCTAGTGTATTCAATGATCAGTATACTGCACTGGATGAGCAGTTCATAGAGCAGTATGACAATAAGAGCAACAGCATTGACTATCCATTCGTACTGCCTACACTATATGCTAATCATATCAGTCAGATGGGTAAGTACTTGGTATATAGGATAGGCTGTGATGGACACTCTCTAGTGGTAGAGTATGGACAGCTGGGTGGAGAACTGCAGGTATACTATAAGGAGATAGAGTGTAAGGGCAGGAAGTCTGTCTATCAACAGGGCTATCAGGAGGCCAAGAAGAAGTGGAGTGATCAGCTGAAGAAGAGGTACAGACTGGACACTGCAGTCAGCTTTGATGCTAAGAAGAACATAGTAATGCTGGCTAATCAGCTCAAGTCTAATACAGCTATACAGTACCCCGTCTATGTACAGTATAAGCTGGATGGTATGAGATTCACTGCACTACTGGATGATGATCAGGATAGAGTAGTTATCAGGTCTAGAGTTAACAATGAGTTCGTGCATCTGAATCATCTGCGTACAGAGCTGAAGCAGCTACTATCCGAACTGCCTACTGGCTATATAGTCGATGGAGAGCTGTATATCCATGGCTATACCTTCCAGCAGTTGTCCAGTATAATCAAGAGTACTAAGGAGATACACCCAGAGAACTGTAAGGTAGAAGCGCACATATTCGACCTGATAGATACTGGTGATCTACAGTACAGTCAACGACTAGAGATGTTGGAGGATCTGCTACTGATAGAGTCTCCTCCAGATAGTGGACTGTGGACTGACAGATACAAGTACCTGACTCTAGTCCCCACCTATACTGCAAATAGTAGGGAGGAGATTGACAGCATCTACACTGAAGCTCTCTCTGAAGGCTACGAAGGCGTCATGATCAGGAAGATGACTGCTCCCTATAGTCCAGGCAGATCCAACAACATACTCAAGGTTAAGCCTCTACAGACTGACGAGGGTACCATAATAGATGTAGTATCTGGCGTAGGTAGTCACTCTGATCTAGCCATCTTCAGAATCAAGGACTCACTCAATATAGTCACAGATGTAGTACCTAAGGGCAGTCATGAGACTAGAAGACAGTGGCTGCAACAGAAGGATGAACTGATTGGTAGACGCTATCAGATAGCCTTCCAGGAGAGGATCTCTGGCACTAATGCCCCGCGTAATCCAGTAGGAATACAGTTCATATAACAGGAGAGAGTGACTGCATAATCAGCAGCACTATATAGATCATATCAGTATATCAGTAGTCTGATATGATAGAGTAAGAGATCGAGCTGCTCAGTAGATGTAGGACAGAAGACAGTATCAGATCGAGCTATCATTCTATACTATAGTACAGACTTCATATATGGGGGACTACTGAATAAGACTAGGATTAGGAGTACAGACTGGATGTATAACTCAGACTGCATATAGATAGACTACTGATAGGACTAGGACTAGGATACGTTGACTAGAGATTATGAAGCTGTATTATATACTGCAGATGGGAGAGATATATGTAGGGCAGATGTGACATATATCATGATGTATAGTGGGAAGTTATGCTGCACTCTATATTGTACAGATATGGATACGCTGCTACACTGTCAGAATGCTATACGGGATCAGATGTACTGTATATTGCGTACTCGCGCAATATTTTATGTACACCATTCAAACGACATGTCATTCATCAAACAGGAACACATCATCGACGACCCAAACACTGAAGTGATAGATGTAGAGCTTGCTCTTCTACCACGCTCAGAGATCGAGAATATAGTGGATGAATACTTAAGTACTATAGACGGAGTTGAAGGCCCTCAAGGCCCTCAAGGCCCACAGGGTGCTCAAGGTGTAGCTGGTGCTACAGGATTCACTGGACCTGAAGGTCCTCCGGGTCCACCAGGACCAGAGGGGCCGCCTGGACCACCCGGACCGTTAGGACCTCCAGGTCCCGAAGGACCACAAGGCTTCACTGGAGCTGATGGACCCACAGGACCCACAGGACCTCAAGGAGATGTAGGCGAGGCTGGTCCACAAGGCTTCACTGGAGCTGATGGACCTCAAGGACCACAAGGAGATACAGGTGAAGCTGGACCTACGGGACCTCAAGGAGATACAGGACCAGAAGGACCACAAGGATTCACTGGAGCTGATGGACCTCAAGGACCACAAGGAGATACAGGTGAAGCTGGACCACAAGGACCTCAAGGAGATACAGGTGAAGCTGGACCTACGGGACCTCAAGGAGATACAGGTGAAGCTGGACCACAAGGATTCACTGGAGCTGATGGACCTCAAGGACCACAAGGAGATACAGGTGAAGCTGGACCACAAGGACCTCAAGGAGATACAGGACCAGAAGGACCTACGGGACCTCAAGGAGATACAGGACCAGAAGGACCTACGGGACCTCAAGGAGATACAGGTGAAGCTGGGCCACAAGGATTCACTGGAGATACAGGACCTACTGGACCTACAGGTCCAGCGGCTCTCCTCACACCTCTCTTAGGTGCAAATATTGAGACTAATACTGTAGCTATTCCTCTTGGATCAGAACCTATAGTAGGCTGGACTGTCGATGCATCTGATGGAGTAACAGATAATGGAGATGGTACATTTGAGATACCTGATGCAGATGGAGTATATCTACTCGCAGTATCTGCTAACTATGATGTAGGTGATCTTACTGGAATCGCTATAACTCCAGTAGCAACAGGAGCATTAACTCCACCATCACTCGATATAGTAGTTGATGGAATTGTAGTTGCATCAGCTGACTTCGGATCTACACTGAACTTCCCTATCGATCCCGTAGATATCACGTTAGTCTTAGAGCCATCAGGTAATCTACATGCAAGCAGAACACTACCACTTAGTGGAAATGCAACCGTACAGGTGAACTTCACTGCTGGATCGTTAACTACTGTATTCCAAGGATTAACAGATGTTACCTTCACTGACCTAACCTTCACTGTAGTCAGACTTAGAGATGCACCAGCACCATAAGTAGATCATTCGTATGTGTGATGTATACAAGTAGAGATATTATATGTATACTATATAATATCTGCATTCACTCAAGGGTATATATGACAGCTGATATACTATAATGGGAGTGAGAGAGTTCAGTCTGTCCCTCTCTCCGTAGATAGCTCATACTGACTGATGATAGAGACAGTCATCATATCATTGGAGTATTAGGTTGGCTTATATTGTAGCGAACTGACACACTAGTGGTACTGGTATAGCTAGGATGCAGTGGAGCAGTCTGCGGATATCTGAAGGTAATCCTTAGGATGATACGGCCTGATACAGATACTACCAGCTCTATTCTATTGATGATATTGCCTATACTATTGGTGGTAGGATCATTAGGAAAGCCTAGGTAGTTGATACCTGCCTCTCTATCGTACAGTACTGCCACTCTAGTATTGACTGGTCTAGCTATTGGAGGTACTCTGCCTATAACTACATCTACTGGTGAGGGAGGAGTCTCATCTATCACAGGCCTAGTTATAGTGATATTCTCCAGTATGATCTCTGTTATACCACACAGACTCCTCACTAATGGCTCATTAGATACTACAGGCACTGTACTACCTAATGATATGGGTATAGTACCAGATACTGTCACTCCATTCAGTACAGTACTGTTACTGACTTCTCCCCAGCTGTTATAGATACTGCCATAGGGATTACCGCAGATATCATTACATGTATTGAGCACGGGCAGCTTAGGCTGATACGCATAGACAGTATAGCCTACATCTCCACTGACTGTGAATGCAGCTCCAACTACTGCACCATCTACCTCGAATGGCATCTCCACTGACGTTATTATCTCAAGGCATCTATCTCCTGTACCCGTCTTACAGAGCAGCTTCTCTAGTCTCTCAAGTCTACAGTCCATATCAGCTATAACCTCATCTATAGTAATCCTCTTACATCTGCACTTATACGCGTTACAATCGCAGCAATAACCTGACATTTACTATGCTGTCATATATTAGGACAGCTATCTATACTGCCAGTCCCAGTATACAGACTGCATACTGAGTCTAGTATAGAGACCATGTACTAGTGTATACAGACTGCATATTATACCAGGTATACGGTCTGTCATCTGTACAGTAATCAGTCCATTAATCAGCTACACACTAGACCAGTATAGAGACCATGTACTAGCTCTGATATACAGACTGTCATCTGTACAGTAATCAGCTCATTAATCATATACTATAAGTCAACCCATTCAGTAGTACTGCAGCTACAGAACTGCATACTAGACCTAGTATACAATCATCTGTGCAGTCATCATGTCGCCAATCAGATAGAGAACTGTCCTATACACAGACTGCATGACTGTCAGTATATATACTACTATCTGTGCTACGAGTCAGACCATTAATCTGTACCGCTAATCAGCTACATATTAGACATGGTATACAGACTGCACATTAGACCTAATGTACAGACTGTCATCTGTGCAGTCATCAGTCTACTAATCTGTACAGACTGTCCTATTACACAGACTGTTATCTGTACTACGGAGTCAGTTCATTCAGCTGTACATTATACTAATGATGAAGGGTATAATGTAGTATCTAGGGACTATCTCTTATTGAAGCCGTTCTTGAACAGTGTACTTATACAGTCTAGTAGTGGTAGACTGTCTGGGTATGATGACTGCAGTATATTGTTAGATCTCTTAGACTTGAGCCCTAGTACAGATGAGTCTGTCACTAGCTCATAGTCGTGATCAGCTTTCACATACTGCTTATATAGAGAGAGTATCTGTTCATGAGTAGCAGCTGTACTATTGACTAAGTTGACAGTGCCCGTCCTTCCTCTTCTCACATCCTCGTACAGATACTGCCATAATTCTGGTAGATAGGTCATGCTATTGACCTTACTCTCTATCTTAGAGTATGAGGCTATCTTACTGATGAAGTTCTTGGGCTCATCCCACTCTGTGATGGGCATCCTAATCCTGACATTCAGTACAGAGTCGCTGTACATTCTACTGATACGGTCAGTGTAACCCTTGATTAGTGAGTACTGACTGCCATCGAAGTTAGGCTCTGCATCTACTGATAGAGGTGTAGTATCTGGTCCAGACTCATCCTCCGAATAGTGGAATATACAGCCTGTACCCATGTACATTAGATGTATCTTCAGATCAGAGCATACCTTCATGAGTATGAGCGGAGCATAGAGATTATCTCTCACGTTAATGGACAGTTTATCCTCCAAGTAGTCTATAGTATTACAGCCTGGACCACTAGTCCTACCAATGAAGCAGAGTACTCTATCAGGCTTAATAGCTGCTATCTCCTCTCTAACTACAGTGTAATCCTCCACTCTCTCATTCTTAGGATAGATCAGCTCATCATCCGGGTAATGCTGCTCTATCTTCTCACAGAAGTAGCTGCCTATCCAGCCCTTATATCCATATACCAATACTCTCATTTACAGTGCTACTCCCTTAAGTACAGACTAGTCTATTAGAGTAGTATTACAGCTGCCATACTACAGCGAATTGATCTGTAGTCTAGGTTTGATCTGCCAGTACATCACTGCAGTATTGCAGCTGCTATAATACTAGAATGTGGTCTGATCTATCAGCATATGAGTACAGTATTATAGCTGCAATCTATAATAGGATGCAGTCTGATCTATCAGTACAGGTATTGCAGCTGCTATAGTACTAGGATGCAGTATATCAGTACAGTATTACAGCTGATATACTGCTAGGTAGAGACTATGAATGATAACTAATACCAGTCACTAAGTGCACTGCATCTGGTATGATGCACTGATCTATATAGTATCAGTATCTGCGTCCTATATCAGAGCAGAGTATATTCCATGCTTCTATTAGTACAGTATCTGACGTGAAGAACTGTAATGCAGTAGGAGCATGTATATAGAACTGCTCTACTATACAGTCTACGGTCTGTTGATGGTCAGTGCTACTGAAGTCTATAGATGATGTATGCCCTAGCTTCTCAGGTACTATATTCTTCAGCTCTTCTGTCTTACTCTTAATCATGTCGTACATAATGCGGGCGTTACTGACCATAGTATCCATACTGTTCTGCAGTATGCGTCTGTACTTATCTCTATCTGACTGGGAGCTGTAGTGGCTGTCTATTAGATCATGAGCCTTAACTATCTGTGAGTGCCTGAAGTAGATGGGGCTGTAGTCCTCTGGTAATGCGGCCATTTTTACCTTAATAGGGACCATAAGTAAAGCGATGAAGTATCTAGTCATCTACAGGGTGTATGATGAGAACTACAAGTACGAGTACTTCATGGATCATGGTGTATACAGCCATGATGATGTGGAGTTCATGTTCGTGAGAGCTGAAGAGGATGACTACAGGTCCAGGATCAATATGGATAAGTATGACAGATTCGTCTATCTAGACAGTACTGTCTATGGACCAGTTTATCCCAGATACGTGACTGATAAGAGATGGGTACAGTACTATGAGCAGGTTAGAGCTGCTATGAAGGTGCAGATGCTAGGATCCCATCCTGTTAATAGACAGGGAGGTACCTTCATCAACTATCCCTTCATCATGACTAAGACAGCTATGAATCTAGTTAGAGATCAGGATGATGCTGCTTACAGATGCGTCTCCCTAATACAGAACAAGTATGATGTAGGCAGTATGTCTGGTCATCTACTCTCCAGTATAGTAGCTGATCTCTCTCAAGTGGATGAGCTGAAGATCAATCCATATGAGGTACTGTTCACAGACAATAGAGTACAGGATGCTGTACAGAAGTGGGACCCTATCTCCTACGTACTGAGTAATAGAGACCTGTACAGGAGTGGATTGAGAGACAGTACTGCAGACTGGCACTATAAGCAGATAGGTAGACAGCAGATAAGACTGATCTACAGAGATACTGGTACTAGATACCTGACAGTATCCTTCAACTGTACTCCTAATAGTATAGGTAAGCAGCTGAACTGTCTAGTCACTGCCATCATACTGGGCCACTATACTGCTAGGAATGTAGTCCTAGACTATATGTACAGTCAGTCTGATAACAGTAAGATAGTAGCTGTACAGAGTATACTAGATATAGACAAGCTGAACCATAGACTGTATGAGAATGGTATAAGGACCAAGGTCATATCTGTCGCAGATAACAGTGCATACAGTAACAGACTGAAGGCAGTACCTGACAGCACTATTAAGGACTTCACTCATGGATATACTCCGGATAGATACATAGAGTATATGTACGAACTGTACCACGAAGATAGTGAAGGTGTCTACATAGGTAGTCCTCTCACTTCCGATGAATGGCACAGCAACCATCCTAAGTTCAGTACCACATTCAGTACAGTAATCAATGCTATAGATGCTGTACCTGCTATCAGTAAGACTGTCGATAAGGCTGTAGATGAGTTGAAGCTGACAGACTACATCAGTATACAGCTCAGACTGGAGGATGATATGCTAGAATATATGAGCAGTATCAATGAGCATACCTATGGACAGTCTGTAGCTGACAAGTACAGTAAGCTGATCAGACTACTAGGAGATAAGAGACCATACGTAGCTACTCATCTAGATAGAGGACAGCATACTTACAGCTATCTTCTAAGTGACAGTCCAGTGATTACATCAAGGAACTGTAGACAGTATACTGACAAGAGCTGTCCAGAGGGCAGAGTAATAGACTCATTACTAGACTTCACTATCTGCAGAAGAGCAGCACTGTTCATTGGTACTAAGTGGTCCAGATTCAGTAACTACCTACACAACTATCCAGGACTCAGGGCCATATACCTAGAGAATATGGACATACAGGACCACTACTTCTCTAGTAAGCAGTCTGCTCACTCTATACTGATATACTGTACAGTACCAATACTACTCGCTATAGACTGCATAGATCAGTACACTCTCAAGGATAATGGTACAGTACTAGAGGCAGACGGCACTACTAATACTGTCAGTAAGTACAGACTGAACACTGGACTACACACTATAGATATATCTGCACAGTACTATGACTACAGTATCTCTGTACAATAGAGAGTCAAGTATATAGAGTAGATAGAGGAGATGTACTGCAGTGTAGTCAGCACATATTAATATATGGATACGATGGAGTGAACAGACTACTCAGACTAGTATATAGAGTATAGGACAGCTGCTCTATCTACCGGACATACTCGTAGTACAGATAGATAGTCTGATCATCAGCACAGGTCCATGCTGACTTATAGTATAGGGAGTCTATACATTGCACAGCTCCTTACACATATTACAGTCTATACACCTATAATATGTATATCCAGTACTGTCATCAGTCTACAGTGTATCCTAGAGCCTTCATCATCTCCTTGTTCTCAGTCTCGTAGTCAGTCTGTACTGTACTGTTATCTGTGGAGGATGACGATGATATGCCTACAGTGACTGGTAAGAATGTCTCCATGGGCATGTTCTGTACTCCACCTTTGGCCTTGATTATGGATAGGATGGTACTGTCTACTTCCTGCAGATGCTGTCTAGTCTGAATGGAGGCTCCATTAGTAGACCAGATGCTCTTCTGGTAGGGTGCTGTCTTGAGTCTATCGTCCATTTTAGGAGAGTACATATCTGTACACTAGTACTACGATGACGAAGGAGATGATCATGCCTATTGCCATAGCAGTCTCCTTATGCATCTTTCTACCGAACAGCTTGATGTACAGATCCATCATAGCTGGAGAGAAGAGTATGAATCCAACAGTACCCGCTAGCAGTGAGAACAGCCACTTCTCTACACTAGTCATATAACAGCGTCGTCGCATTTTATATGACTACACATTATAGCTCTATCTATGGGCTGATACCATTAGCAGTTATATACAGTCTGCCTATCAGCTCCACTATATCTATTAGACGTCTACGCTCATACTGTGCTATTACAGAGAATGCTCTCCTATAGTCATCATCATTAGTTACATCTAGTCCTCCCTCTTCCATTATAGACAGGGTACTGCCCATATTATTGATGGAGATAACGTTGGTATCCATGGTGAGACTGACTGTAGCTATTCTCCCATCTGTAGTGTAGACTATATTATATATACAGTTAGGTCTGACTACACGATGTACTCCAGTGAATCTCACTCTGCCATGCTCGATAGTCACTATAGCATCCTCTACTAGTATATTAGACTCTCTCTTCTGCAGTCTTATACTATTAGTGTCATCATTAAGGGCAGTTATAGTACAGTCCATAGATCCATAGCTGTACCTCAATCTATTGCCTGATAGCAGCTTGTCTATGTCTATATTCTCTCCAAGTAATACGTCCATTTTAACTCCCATATAAAGTATGGGTATACCTCGCTTTCTCAAGGACATACTCAGCCCTCTTAATGTGAGGCTGAATGGGAGACTGATCAGGCCTATAGAGGAGATACAAGGGCAGCAGCTTGGAGTATTAGCTGTAGATATGAACAGTCTGCTCCACGAAGAAGCACAGTACATCTACAAGTATGGTGAGTACGAGACTGACAGTAATCAGATACAGGATATGACTCCTGAGCAGCTATTCGAGCAGTACATAGAGAGAGTCTATGAAGTAGTCATGGATATACATGAGCAGCTTCCGTCCGATATACTGATACTCTCGTACGATGGAGTAGCTACTCTAGGTAAGATCAATCAGCAGAAGAGTAGGAGATACAGGGCACTCTATAATGAGAAGAGACCTGGTATAGGTATAGATCATACAGAGACTGAGAAGACTGAAGACGTAGAGAATGAAGTACCAGTAGCAGAGACTAGTCCAGTATTCAATAGTAATGCTCTTACTCCAGGTACTAACTTCATGATAGATCTGACAGCTGCTCTACGTACTAGATTCGTAGCTGCATTCGCAGACTCTCCTACTGTACTGATATACGCAGATACTAGAGGACATGGTGAAGGAGAACAGAAGATACTGAATACTCCCTATGGACTGTATCAGCTGATGGACTACAACAAGAGACATGTTATCTATGGGTCAGATGGAGATTTAATACTGATGACTCTAGCTAAGGATGTACCTGACATACTGGTGTATAGGGCTGATACAGGTGCAGTAGATATAGGACTGATGCGCAGACACATCATAGAAGAGGGCTATACTGTCGATGACTACATCTTCTTATGTATGCTGCTAGGTAATGACTTCGTACCAGCTACTCCTCTAATGGAGGATGCATCATTCTCTCTAAGTAGACTGCAGAGAGCGTATCTGTCTATGAGCAGATCCTCTACGACTAATGTACCATACAGGCTGATAGACCAGAATAAGAGACTGAATGTGGACAGATTCATGGACCTTCTGAACAGACTGTTAGTAGATGAAGTAGACTCTATACTCTATCTGTCACAGAACAGACTGAGAGAAGACTTCATCTATAGCAATGCTGTCAGACCTAAGAGATCTATTACCGTTACTAGGAGTACATTCAGGGATAGAAGGACTGGTACCACAACTACTAGAAGTACAGTACCTAGTAATCTAGATACGACTAACATAGAGCAGCTCAAGCAGTATTACGAGGTAGATATGTCACTCTTTAGGTACCTGTGGAACGTCAATATGATGGGCTATACTGCAGAGTCTGCGGAGATAACTACTCCAGAATCTGCCTACTATAGGAAGATATTCATCGAGGGATTAGTCCCTCAGACGTATGAGCTGACAGACATAAATGTAGGAGATGCTGTCTCTAACTATATAGATGCATTGATGTGGTCCTTCAGATTCATAGCATACGGAACAGCTGCACCTCCATCTACTGGTACAGTATCCCAGTCTGAGATGACAGTTCCCTTCATTAATGGAGACTATGTGTATCCTTACTACTATGCACCTACTATCCACGACATACTGTCTCCTACAGTAAGAGATGATGTGCAGATAGTGAGTGACAGTCCGCCATCTATAGCACAGATAGATACTCGTATACAGGTCATGCGTAACATAGGAGTGCCTAGTATATATCTACTGACTAGAGACTACTATAATACAGACTCTATATCCCAGTTCAAGTCTACAGTAACTGGTAGAGATGTAGCAGTAACAGTACTGTTCAATGAGGTGTATATGCCTACTATATACCATCCACTCTCCGTAGTAGCTACAGTAATACCATACGAGACTGCTAGAGATAATGATGACTTCTTAGATGAGGAGACTGCTAGACTGATCTACCAGAATGATGGTCTAATCAATCTGGGCATATTCAACAGCACTATGTCTCTCAGCTCCATAGGTAAACTAGTAGACTACCAGTATATACTCTATGTACCTAAGATAGATGCAGCTACCATGGACCAAGTAGACCGCATAATCCGTAACGATATAGTACCACAGCTGTCCAGTAATAGAAGACTAGACTACGTGAATGAGCCTATCTATATACTAGAGAGAACAGTATAGAGTACTGCAGTATACTCTATGTAGTCATTCATCCAATCATATCAGCTTAATATACTGATATGATCCATAGTACAGTATATCCGTCGTGTATAGTACAGTGCATCTAATCTCTACAGCACATATAGTAGACAACTGTACTGAATACATTGAGTATATGCTATAGACAGTACATCCATTCAGTACTACAGCTGTCTACTATATGTACATCTATCTACTGTCGTATAGTACTCTAGTATCTCAAGCGTATCCATTGAGTAGTGCAGCTGTCATATACTATAGAATAGTCTAGTATTCAGTACGGACTGCTGCACAGTATGATGAGACTGTATCTATACTAGAGGACAGACCCATCTGTCCTAGTAATCAGTATAGTAGTCTGAGTCCTGATAGAGTGTTCAGCTGTACATCTATTCTAGTGATCAGTCCCCTATATCAGCACATCTGTCGTAGTAATCAGTGCAGTGGTCTGTATATAGTATGAGACAGCACCTATACTAATATAATACTCTGTACTGAGTACTGTATCTATACTAGAAGATAGTCCTGCCTGTCTCAGTAATCAGTGCACTCATCAGTATAATAGTACAGCCTGTCTATATGTATCTGTACTATTGGTCAGCCCTCACATATACAGTACATCTGCTCTGTATAATGTGGGTATTAGTAAAGGATGGAGATCATAGTACAGTGTGACGGTCAAGGGAATAATGAGGTAGTATTCTATACTATGGTAGGCAGTAACATGGAGAGAGTGAGTATACCTATAGCTGAGATACGGGGACTGAAGTATAAGAAGATGAGTAAGACGATGAAGACTGATGAGGGGTTCAGATATAGAGTAGCATCGCTGCTCATTGGAGGAGCAGACTGTATATCTGTCAAGGATATAGTGCCTAGTAGATAGACTGAATGGTGGGGTTATAGATGAGACATATTATTACACTCCTAGCGTAATATGTCTTGAAGGTCAGCTTCTGTAATTGTATAGGTATACTCCTGGAGATCTCTCATGTTATCGTAGGTATAGCCCTGGTTATCATATCTGTAGATTAAGGGTCCCTCTCCGAAGACTTCATCATCTCCTTCTGCCACTATGTAGGCATACTCTTGTCCGTATAGTGCAGCGTACAGTCTGTTAGCTATTGAGCTCTGATCTCGTACGTCTATGCTGACAGGTCTGATGTACGTAGTATCTGCTGTAGTACTAATACGTGGTCTCTGTCTGATACTCATTTACTATAGGCATATATTTATGGCTGGAGAGGATTAATGTACTGTACATTATACTGCTCTATTAGAGATAGTGCCAGATGCGTGATATACTTCCTGTCACTTGTCTCCGGTGGTATGTTGACTAGACCTGTGGCATTCAGCTCTGTCTTCAGGTACGGCAGCTTGTACCATTTCCTAGGATCTCTACTCAGCAGTATCTTCGGATCTAGTCTAGTTAAGGGTACTGTCGTAGTACTGCTGATCTGAGGTCTAGTCTCTACTTCTTCTATTGGAGCTATGGGTACAGATGACAATAACTTAGCTTGATACGGAGCATCCTTAGCTCTGTTACCTCTCCTATTAGTATTAGGTGTAACTCTCTTCCTGTAGCCTACATCCTTACTACTGTACATAGGTCTAGGAGTCTCAAGTACAACTAGTGTATCATTGCTCACAGTGGAATCTGCCATATCAGTCACGTTCTCTTCGTCGACAGTCTGTTGTACAGTCCTTGCTCTTCTACCTCTACCAGACAGTACCTGTACAGGCACTTCTCCCTCGAATGGTGGAGTAGCATCCTGCACTTCATCTCTATATCTGTCTCCATAGTTAGCTCCAGTGTATATGAATCTAGGATCATGTACATCTCCTACTTCCTCTAGACTGATGGTAGTAGGATAGTCACTGTAAGTGTCAGTCCATGTATCGTAGTATCTCTCATCCTGCTCATCAGTAACAGTATTATGAATGATCTTGTCCTGCTCTAGATCAGCATCTTCTGCATCCTCCTCAGATAGATAGTCTATGTACTCCTCCTCTGGTTCTGATCCATAGTACAGGTCCTCCTCCTCAGGATCTGATCTGTTAGTCAGCGCTTCAGCCATATGGATGTTTTAGCCCCTCATATAAAATGGAATTGGCACTAATAGGAATATGCACCATACCTGTGGTGGGACTGATGCGTAATCTGTATAAGTACAAGTTCATTGAGAGGGACTGCGTACCATTAGAGCAGTTGAATACTGGAGATATCATCTTCATCAGCCATAATCTAGGCAGACTGATGCACAATACCGTCAACATCGAGTTCTCACACATAGGTATAATCTATAGAGATCATGACGGTACGCTGTACTTCATGGAGCTGACTCCACCCGGAGATAACAGACTGTCTACTGGAGGACCAGGCATATACAAGTTCATGGACAGATATGCACACTACAATGGCTACTTCTGTGTAAGGCAGTGTAAGTACGAGATCAGTCCTGAGACTCTACTATCTGCGTACAATAGAATAGACAGCTGCAATATAGGCTTCGACTACTCATTCACCAGTCACTTCCTCCTATCTAGAATAGGCTACAGACGAGACATCTACAGTACTAATGACCAGGACAAGTATGAGTTCTGCTGCTCAGAGTTCGTATACTTACTGCTCTGTCATATGCAGCTGATACAGTTCTCAGAGGACGCATTCCACGACAGCTTCCGCTATCTCTCAGGCGAAGAACTGGACGAAATATACGGTCCAATACTAGATATAGACAACGACTACAGACTAGATAAGAGTCCTCTACTGCTAGAGAATGACAATACCATCGATCAGTAGACGGTACAGCTGCACACATTATACTAGACACAGGTATAATGTACAGTGTTATATGATCATAGTAGTAGGAGATGGGCCACTGAATGGTACGATATTAACAGTCAGATCTGTACTACTAATCAGTATACTAATCTACAGTACAGATGCGCTATCGATTAGTAGTACAGTCATGAGTACAGTAATCTGTCTTCTATAGTACACTATACGGATGCTCTCTTAGTCCTAGACAGCTGACTACCTTATGCATATGATAAGTAAGCAGCTGTACATCTATAGCATTACAGTATAGACTGCTCAGTATATGTATAGTAGCTGATCCTAGTATTATACTCTAATAGACTGAGGAGTATGTAGTAGTCTGTCATGAGACAGTACATATAGAGTCGCAGTATCAGTACTGAAGATCAGCTACGCAATAGTACTGGTATTCAGACTAGTAGATAGAGTAGCTGTACTGTCTGATCAGCTCCATACTGCACTAGTATTCAGTCTGTGCATCTGTACTATAGAATGATCTAGAGATCAGTAGGATAGATATACTGAGTAGTCTATACTATAATGCTATAGATGTACAGCTGCTTACCAGTAGATACCTAGAGATCAGTACATTATACTAGTACTAGTATAATGTGGTAGTATTGCAGGTCAGATAGAGAGACTGATACTAGGTCTATTCCATGAACAGACGCGTATATACATGCACTAACAGCAGAGTCTACTCCGTCAACAGACGCACTTATGTGCTAGTGAACTGAATATTCATTCAGTTAGCATGTCTATGAATCTGTTCTGCTTGATGTCATCAATAGAGATGAAGAGTGGAGTAGATCTGACTACTCTATATGCTACACTGTATCTGGCTATCTCCGTATTAACGTGGCTCTTCCTGTAGATTTTGATGACGTCATCTACCTTGAAGCCTTGGTATATTACTATAGGATCCTGATATGATATGCCTTGCAGCGTATCTCTAGTCCAGCCTGTTCTACTGAACAGCTCTAGTACTTCTCCGTCTGATAGGCGTTCATGTCTGGGTACGAATGTAGACTTAAGCACGTTGTAGATGAGCTGATTATGGTAGAATAGCTCATAGGCAATGCGGTGCTCTATGACTGTAGACTTTCTCTTCTCAGTGTAGTAGGACATGTTGCTTATGGTGATATTGGCACTAGATGACAGCCTATTGAAGGAGACTATCATCACTCTATTGACTCTGCCTGTATTAGAGTCGGTCAACTTACTGTTAATGTCACGCACATCAGTTATCAGTTCTTGTATCTGATCCTGGGATATCTGGTCTGACTTAGCATTCTCAGCTACAGTAAGATACTTGACCACCAGTACATCAGCAGTATCTCCATTAGATCTTATGTACACCCTGTCTAGTTTTGCCAGTAGATCATAGAGAGACAGCTCATTACTATATCTCTCAATGAATAGGGAGAATGGATCGTCTGACTTTATCAGCTCAAAGTCGTTGTAATCATAGTACGCATTCTCTATAGCAGTCTGACTATATACTCTATCATAGCCCTCAAATAGTACCTTATCTATCTGGTTGTACTTCACCTTGAATACATTAGATAGTACACTAGAAGTCATACTGTTAGCTAGTGTAGGATCAGGTAGACTGTCTCTATAGTCATACTCTAGAGGATAGTTACCGTACTTACTCTGCACATACTGACTCAGTTCATGCTGGTCTGGATTGCTATAGAACTGTCTAGTCTTAAGCTGATGCTGTACCTTCCTCACGTCTATGTCTTCAGATACCAGTCCAATCACCTCATCTGCTCTGCCATTAGCTATCACTATATCTGCCACTTCTCTATAGTTAACTCTGCCATTATCATCAGTACTGTTAGCGATAAGTCCAGCGATATAGTCTGCCATTTTCTCTATAGACTATAATGTACGACAGTCCACATATTACCATAGGTAATATGTCCACACAGATGCTGTACAGATGCACTCTCTAATCCTACTTCGGTCCTATCTCTATCCTCCTCATTTACCATGATCGGTCTCATCTCTATCCCCCATCTATTCAGTTATCAGTCTGTGGATGATCGACTGTACAGTATATGTCAGTCTCTCTCACTCTACCACCTCATCCACTGGAGTATGTACTTAGGATACTCTACTGGAATCCGTACTGTGATAGTATACGTATCAGCTCTGTAATCTCGACAGATCTGTCAGCTGACAGTAACTGTTCTATAGTGCTGTATACATATGCTGTCTTTAGTGCATCTAGTACAGGATGTACATCTACACCATATTCTATCAGTCTGTTGATCAAGTCAACTACCTGCAGTTCTAGACCTGATTTCACTAACAGTTCGTTGGTCTCATACCCATATGCATCTCTCAGAACTGCCATGACATCCGCCATATTAATCACTCTAGTAACTTGACCATTAGCCTTAGTTACGAATGTAGTACTCATACTGCTCTCTACTTTAGACTGGTAAGTTACTCTATGATAGCTGCAGTACAGTATACAGAGTAATAGTCTGACTAGTAAGTGCTGCTGTTCCATCCGAGCTATCACGAAGTGTCATGACAGTTCAATCTGTAGTCCAACACTATTCAGTAGTCTGATTAGTAGTACTGTTCAGTAGTCTGTACACTCTATATAATGCACTGTCTCTAATTACTAGTCTATACAGCTCTGTATATATCATGATATCAGTCTGATATATACATCAGTATTCAGGTCTATACTCTCTATCTCTCACAGTATAAGCAGACCACTCACTACGTTATAGTGTCAGCAGACGTCCGATATCTCGGACTAGCTACGACCTAAAGGTCTAGCAGACGTCTACTATAGTAGACTAGCAGCCACTATAACTGCGTTATAGTGTCAGCATTCTCTTGATGTGGGGGAGTTTACTGAGCTCTATCTGGAGTCTGTCTAGTAGTTCAGCAGCTGTCTCTTCATCATGTACTGGTAGTGTTATGCCTATATGGAGTAGAGATGAGACGAATGATTCTAGGGGTATGTAGGGAGATGCATGGCCTCCTTTGATGGGGACGAAGGAGCACTTAACGGAGCAGTTATTATTGAGATCTATGGCATTGCTGTAGGGTATGAAGTCGTCATCTATACTGTGCATTATGGTGATGGGGACTGTACCCTTAGATATGCTGCGTATCAGCTCCTGATTAGTGGGTACATTATCTGTGAACTTACGTATCAGGAAGCGCATGACAACTGCCTTCATTCCCTCGTCATTTATGATCATGTCGAAGGTACTGAATGTGGAGCAGATGAGTACACCCTTAATGGATGGATACTCTGCTGCTATAGTGAGGGCAGCGTACCCACCAAGGGACTTACCCCATACTATTATGTCTTCATCTCTGTAGTAGTTATCTCTCAGGTATTCGAAGGCTGATAGGGAGTCTTCCCTCAGATTAGAGAGAGATGGACTGCCTGTACTACAACCATATCCTGAGTAGTCGAACATGAAGATGTTGCACTTCAGTATGTCAGCTATATCTACGAAGATCTTCCTATAGGACATGTTGCCGAAGTTACCGTGACAGTATAGGATACAGGGCCGTCCGTAGTGTCTATTGAACAGCCATCCATTCAGTGTATTGCCACTGCTGCTCTTGAAGTATATATCGTGGTATATACCCTCTGCGGGCAGCCACACGACATTAGTCTTGGGATTAAATATGGTCCTGTTCTTCATGCGTTCTAGCATCCAGTAAGTAACTAGAGCAGCTACTGATATACCCAATAGTATGGAGGCTATTACTGTAATAGCTCTCATTTATCTACTGTACCATATTATTATGCAGTCTCTTCCCCAGTCACATTCATGCTGTTCATCATCGCAGCCAACTCATCTAGATCATCCATATCGTCTGATTCATCCTCGTACCTGTCCTTGTCCTTCCTCTTATTACCTCTTCCCTTAGTCCTCTCTCCCCTATCCTCCCTATCCCCTCTATCCCTCCTACTCGTGGTCCTATCCCCTCTATCTCTATCTCTATCCTTCCTGTCAGTCCTGTCATTTCTCCTAGACTTCTTACTTGATGCTATAGGCTGCTCATCACTGCTATAGTCAGTGCTGTCACTATAACTGTCATCAGATGATACATCTGTACTGCTGTCAGACTCATCATATCGTGTACTTCTATTACGCCTTCCCTTAGTCCTCTCTCCCCTATATCTATCCCTATCTCTATCACTGTCGTCTCTACTACGTCTGCTCTTAGTCTTAGTGGCTGTCTTATGGGAGTATCTGCTGTTGTACTTCTTGGACTTCTTCTTCGCTACGTAGCCCATCTTAGCAGCCATCAGCTCAGTAGCATCCTTGAGCAGCTCTATAGTAGTCCTGGTACTATTTACGTCATCTGCTAGATTCTTGATGATGTCCTGGTTCTCATCCTTAGAGTTAGAGACTGTATTCAGAGTCTGCTTGAATACCTGGTCCATCTTATTCAGCCTGTCCTCTATGATGCGTATCTGCTCCTCCAGTCTGCTATTACTAGTGTATATGTAGTAGCCCAGTCCCAGACTAGTTATGGTAGATACAGCCAGTGAGAACTGCGAGGAGTTAAGTAGCTTATTCATGAGCTCTTCTTTAATAGATGATGCGCTACATACTCATCTGCGGCTAGTAAATCACTATGACCATCGTGCTGATTCTAGGTCCTATGTACTCGGGTAAATCTACTGAGCTGATTAAGAGAGTGCGCAGGCATTACGTTAGTAAGCAGAACTGTCAACTCATCAAGTATGATGCGGACAGTAGATATGGAGATCAGATTACGGTCTGCACACATGATCTGCATACCAGTGGCGATATACCCTGTATATCATTCGGTAAGTATATAGATCTGTCTAAGGTAGCAGACATAGATAGCTTGGATGTAGTAGGTATAGATGAGGGACAGTTCTATACTAATCTAGTTGAGGTATGCCTACAGTTGTCGGATGAAGGTAAGACTGTCTACGTGAGTGCACTGAACGGTACCTATAAGAAGCAGCTGTTCAGTACAGTAGCTGATCTAATACCACACTGTGATGCCATTATATATCTCACTGCAGTCTGTGACAGATGTCATAAGGATGCTGTCTATTCTCATAGGACAGTAGCTAATGAGGATATAGAGCTGATAGGAGGGACAGACTCATATATAGCTCTGTGTAGGAAGTGCAGTATATCCACTGACAGTCAATGAGAGCAGTACATATTAGACACCGGATGTATAATATGTACAAATGCTAAGGCTATACACTGATCTATATAGGAGGATCTGCAAGTACAGTGCTTAACTGACACTGTAGATATACGACGATATCATACTGAGAGGCTGTACACTGTCCTGCGGATATATAGTATCTGCTAAGGATCTAAATCTGCAGTACTATCCTAAGGACTACAGGCACTATAAGACAGTCAGTCACTATAAGTCAGCTGTCTATGAATGGACCTATCTCAAGTACTCACTACATATTCTCTAGATTCAAGACAGACTGTCTCAAGACTGATGAGTATGGGCAGCTACTGTACAGTTATCTATTAAGTACAGTGATGTATCCAGACCTGTACATACCAGCAGAACTGACCATCAACAGGTACCCTTCACTACTAGATAAGGACATGCTCTACGTAGCCCTTAATATATGCAGAGAACTGGACAGCAGTACTGAGAGATACGCCAATACAGTACTGATCAGATACTATCGTCTCCAAGATGTAGACTGCATAGTAGGCTATATAGTCTATAATGATACTGCTACTGCTCAGCCCACTCAATGGATAGAGTATAAGGGTATAATATACGATGCAGTCAATATATATACAGAGTGTACAGTACTGGTACTGACTCTGACATCAGTACTATAGCTAGACAGTATATGGCAAAGAGCATCACAGAATCGTACTACTATTCTAAGATACTATATGGTGAGAATGGTATCACTAAGCTACCCATAGACAGTATCTCCATAATAGATGAAGAGACAGATCTACTCATTAACACTATAGTTGACAGATACAGTCACAGCTAGTCTAGATACTGTCAGATACTACATATGAGAGAGATACGTATTCTCATATATAGAGAGAGAGAGCTGCACTATACTGTGCTTAGGTCCTATACATGGTACAGCTGCTCTCATATATACCGTACTTCACTCAGATCCTATACACAGTACTGTGCTTAGGTCCTGTACATGGTACAGCTGCTCTCATATATACAGTACTTCACTCAGGTCCTATACACAGTACTTCACTCAGGTCCTATATGGTACAGCTGTCCTTATATACAGTACTTCACTCAGGTCCTATACACAGTACTTCACTCAGGTCCTATACACAGTACTTCACTCAGGTCCTATACACAGTACTTCACTCAGGTCCTATACACAGTACTTCACTCAGGTCCTAT
>Ga0180216_1000434_pt1 | contig 45229 bp, 39 predicted proteins | sample eDN3rd37CBELigMG_FD_128879 | JGI IMG/M metagenome (GOLD analysis project Ga0180216, IMG submission 128879) | Enriched Miracle-Growth compost microbial communities from Emeryville, California, USA - eDNA 3rd pass 37_C BE-Lig MG (version 2)... ...
GCGGGCCACGCGGACGACGTCGTCGCGGAACTCTTTCGGATAGGGCTTGGGCACGGGGTCCATCCTTCCAGCAGTGCCTCACGGCACCACAGTTCAGATGTCACCTATCCGTGCAGCAGTCCCGCGAATGCACGACGTCCTCTCTGGTGCATCAGCGATGTTGGAGAGCAATCCAGGTCACCATCGCTCTGATTGCAAACTCGGACTCGCGGTTCACGACACCAATGGCCTGATCTCGTCGATCAACCCCCACCGCAGAGCGTCCATCGCGTCGAGCGGCACGGCCGTCACGAAGAGGTGCAACGCCCGCCACCTGCCGATTCTGTGCGGAATGCTTACGGTGCCGCCGGCTCCCGGGATGAGCCCCATGGCTACTTCCGGGAGCCGGAACATCGTGCCGGGCGCCGCCACCACCCTCCCGGCGAACGCAGGGATTTCGATGCCGGCGCCAATACAATGACCGTGCAAGTGCACTTCGATTCGATCGGCGAGCTGCGCGACGAGCCGTCCTGCTCCCCCACGCGTGCGGATCAGGTGAGCAAGAGTGATATCGGGGGTGCGCCCGAACTCGTCGAGGTCACCGCCCGCACAGAACGATGAACCCGCCCCGTCGAGCACCACGTGCTCAATACTGTCGTCGAGTACCACGAGCCGCAGAGCGTCCACCAGCGCGTCACGCAGTGCGGTCCCGTACGCGTTACGCCGATCGGGGCGGTTGAGGGTGATGCGCAGTACGTCACCGTCGCGCGCGATCAGCACCGGTTCGTCGCACGGCGGCGGCAGCGGCCGCGGCCCGCGTTCGGTGAGCCACGCCGCAAATTCAGGCCCGCCCTGCAACGTGGAATATGCGAAGGACTCGATATCGATCGCTGCGGGTACTGTCAGAGTCTCCGATGCTCGTAACACCTGTCGTAGCGCGAGCGTCGCCTGAGGGTTCTTCTCGACCGCGTCGGTGAACGCGGCGATGGCCGCGTGAGGACGGGCGGTCTCTACCACCCCACGTGACACCGCACCGGGAGCATAGGTGAGATCGAGTGCGTCGATCAACGGGGCGAGGTCCGCTCGCACCTCTCGAGTGGAGCGCCCGATCAGGAGCCTGTCCGCCAAGGCAGCCTGCTCGACCGCACGCTCGAGGCCGCCAGTAGGAGTCTCGTCGAGGTCGACGACGAGCCACGGACTGCTCACGGCACCGCCCTCGGCGAGGAGCGGTTCTTCTGCCGCGCCTTTCGTCAGATCGGCGATGGAAAGGGTCCCTGGTCGTGCCGTATCCATACGTTCCGCCCTCACGCTCTACCCGTCAATTACCCCATGACCGCATCCCCTCAATCTGCTGCTCCCCGTCGTGGATAGCACCCGACGCCAACCGCACGGCGTTGTTCGATGTCCACACTCTCCGGTGGTCTCCAGCTCGGGTCGCGAGAGCCATCAACTCTCCGGTCTCCGACGCCCGTGCACCGAGACGGTGCGTTGCTGCCTGTGAGCGGCGACGAGTACAGGTCAGGTCACCGCATCATCAAGGTTCCGCCGTCGACGGGGAAAACCTGACCCGTCATGAATCGGGCTCCCTCATTGGAGAGGAATGCCATTACTGGAACGAAATCTTTCTCGACGTCGCCGAGCTTGCCTCCTAGCGGCACCGCGGTGGCCATGTAGGCGTCGTGTGCCGCCAGCTGTTCCGCTGTCATCGACGCGCGGGTCTTGTCGTACATGGGTGTCCAGATGGCAGGAGCAATGGCGTTGACCGTGACGCCGTACTTGGCCCATTCCTGCGCTGCGGTTCGGGTCCAGGCGACCACGGCTCCCTTGCTCGCCGAGTATGCAGCTTTATTTTTGAGGCCTTGAACACCCGCTGCGGACGCGAAGTTGATTATTTGTCCACCGGCATCCTTCAGGTAACGGAAGGCTGCTTGGTTGGTGAGGAACGTGCCCGTCGCGTTGATGTTCATGACGCGATTCCAGGTCTCGAGTGGAATTTCCTCCGCCGCGCCTCCAGGAGCAATACCCGCTGCATGGATCAATACGTCGAGACCGCCCAGGATATCGACGGCCTGTGCTACAGCCTTTTCGACCGAGCCCTGTTCCGCCACATCGCATTGCACGAACTGCGCTTTGCTCCCCGCTGCGATCTCCCGCCCCTCGCGTTCCGAGATGTCGAGGGACACCACTTCGGCGCCGAGGCCGGGGAACGCCCGCACCAGGCCTTCTCCCATCCCGCTGGCGCCTCCGGTGATGATGATGCGTCTATCTTTCAAAATTTCCGACATTCATGTCTCCCGTTTCGGGTGGATACGAAGAACCCTCGCACCACACAACACTATTCACGACAACTTTGCGATTACGTCGCGCCCGAACAGTTCTAGGGTCTCCGGCTCTGCGAAATCGTGGAACCGGAGAACGAAGAGCTCCACGCCGCGCTCACGTTCTGCGTCCAGCTGATCGATCAGCATCTCCGCTGTTCCGACGAGCGGTGCGCCCCAGCTCTGTGCGGGCATCCGGCGTGCCGTCGCAGCTGCCACGTCTGGAAGCTGCTCAATATCGTGCGCGAATCCCACCGCATACTGCGCCGAGATCCGTGCTCCGCCGCGCAACGGCGCTAATTCGCCGATCCGATGCCGGGCACTTCCCAGACAGTTCCACCAGTCGGCGTGTTCCGCCACGAGCGGCATTGTCAGTTGTTTTCCGCCGCCTCCGATATGGACCGGAATGCGGCTTTGCGTCGGAACCGGCAAACCGTAGGCTCCACGAAGCGTGAAATGCCGGCCGTCGTAGTCGAAGGGCTCTCCTGTGCACATCTTTCGGAAGATCTCGAGGGTCTCTCCGAGCGACTCTGCACGTTCCCGCCGCGATCCCACCGGAATACCGAACATGTCGAATTCTGCTTCGACCGAGCCCCACCCGAGGCCGAGGTCGAGTCGCCCTCCACTGAGGTTGTCCACTGTGGCTGCCATCTTTGCCAGCAGCGCAGGATGGCGGAGCGGGTTGCATCCCACGAGATGTCCGAGTCGAATTGTGGATGTGGCACCGGCAAGTGCCGTGAGCAATGTCCAGCTCTCGAGGCTGTCGGTCGGTTTGCCGCCCGGCGCGTAGAGATGATCCATGAGCCAGAACGAATCGAATCCGGCATCTTCGGCTGCTATTGCGCGAGTTCGCATGCCATCGAAGTCGATACGGAACTGTGGCACGAAGACCCCGAATTGCACGGTCATGGAACGCTCTCCTGTTCTCGACCTGTGGCGAGTGCGGATGTCCGCATCGGCTGTGGTCGAATCGTTCAGGGCTGGCCCGGAAGCAACCGGAGAAACAGGGCCTCGGCATCTGCCGTGATCTCGGACCCGTGCAACAAGCGGCCCGATACCCACGTCTTGCGACCTTCGATTCGGTCGATGGTCCCTTCCACCAGCAGCGGGGTGTAGATCGGGGTGATCCTGCGGTAGTTGACTTTCAGGAACGCCGTCCGCGAATGCGGTTGTCCTTTCGCACTGACGAACATACCGAGAAAGTCATCGAACAACAGCGGTATCGTCCCACCGTGGACCGCACCGTTTCCGCCGAGGTGCACATCGCTGAACTCCAGTCGGGCGCGGAAGACGTGCTCGTCGAGATGTTCGACATCGAACGGCACGAGGGTCGGATGACCGCGCGAACTCATCCCGATCCGCCAGGACGCACGGTCCGATTCCACCGGCTGCCGGGTCGATTCCAACCGGTTCGCGACGTCGCGGAACTCACGCTGCAGTGCCGCTGTCAACCCAGAATCGGGTGCTGCGGCACACAGCGCCGCATGCATTCGGCGGAACTCGGCAACGAGGGATTCGAACTCGATCCCACCTCTGCAGACGGTCGCATCCGCCTCGACTTGTTCGGTCATCGCTTCTCCGCCGAGGTCGACACTGGCGGTTGTAGTCCCGTGGGCACGGTTCCGATGACTTGCTTCTGCTCGAGTACTGCGAGTTCGTCGTCTCCGAGTCCGAGTTCACCGCAGAGAATTTCCCGGTTGTGCTGTCCGAGCGTGGGCGTACCGCTACGGTGAGATCGCTGGGGTCCGATAGAAAACCTCATGGGCCAGCCCTGGTATCGGTCGGGGCCGGCAACGTCGTGGTCGAGGGTTTCGTAGTACTGCCGATGCGACAGTTGGGGGTCATCGAGGTAATCGCTGCCTCCGGCGACCTTGGCCGCGGGAACACCGTTGCTCGTCAGGAGCTTCGCCAGGTAGGCCACCTCGTGCAGCGATGTCGCCTCGGACAACAGTGCATCGAGTCGATCGTGCTCTGCACGACGACCTGCCGGTGTACCAAAGACCGGATCTCCGAACCGGTCCGGGTCGCCGAGCACCTCGAGCAATGCGGTCCATTCCGCGTTGTCGCGCACCGATAGGGCGATCCAGCCGTCGGTGGCGGGGTACACGCCCTGCGGGGCGGCCGATGCATTCCGATTCCCGGTGCGTTGCCGGATCTCCCCGGTCATCGAATGCTGTATGACGGGTTCGGGGCACGCAGTGGCTCCGACCTCGATCTGGCAGACCTCGATCAGTTGTCCACCGCCGCCACGACGCCGGTGTTCCAGCGCAGCGAGTGTCGCGACGACACCGTGCATCGCGACGAGAGGATCGGTGTAACCGCCCGGCGTCTGCGGTTTCCCATCGGGCGGACCACCGATATAGGACTGTCCGGCTACCTGCTCGAACGCATTGCCCCACCCGACGTAGTCTCGCCAGGGGCCTTCGAGACCGTACCCCGGCATGCGGAGCATGATGATGTTCGGGTTGATGACGCGAACATGGTCCCAGCCGAAGCCGAATGTCTCGATCACGCGCACCGAATAGTTTTCCAGGAGGACGTCCGCGGAGGCGAGGAGTTGTTCGAGCAGTTCTCGACCCTCGTTCCGGGTGAGGTCGAGTGTGAGCGAGCGCTTGTTGAGGTTGACCGCGCGGAAGCGGCCGAACTCGTACCAGCGCGGACCGAGCGCGGGCCCTGACATGTTGAATCGGAAACCGTCCGGGCGCTGCAGAGATTCGATCTTGATGACGTCGGCGCCCATCGCCCCGAGGTAGGTGCCACAGGCGCCGCCGGCCCAGAATGTGCCCAGGTCCAGGACTCGAAGTCCTGCCAGCGGGCGTTGTGCCTCGGCTCCTGGTGTGGCTGCGGTCGGCAGGCGACGCGGCCAGGGAGCCGCAAGCACTTCGTCGGTGTGCTCTCCCAGCCGTGGTGCGGGGCGGCGCCACTGTGCGGGACTCCGGGATAGTCGCCACGGAAAGGACGGGTGCAGGAATTCTCCGTTCCGGGAGGCAGCCCGGGTGAAGAACTCGCGTTCGGTCCACTGCGCGCTGCGGACGATGGATGCGCCATCGTGCACTGGGACGGCGGGGATACGCAAGGCCTGGCACAGTTCGACCACGTCTTCGGCGCGTTGGTCCGCAAGCCAGGCATCGACTCGGGCTTCGAAGTCCTCGCGGTTCGGCCCTCCGGTGCGCAGCTCGTCCTGCTTGTCGGCATATTCCTCCGCGTCGACGAGCAGGCATACGTCGCGCCACTGTTGTCCGGTGAGGACGTTGATGCCGACCCAGCCGTCGGCGCACCGCTTGACGCCGAGAAGCACGTGACTGGGATTGTTGGGTTCTCGCCCCATCTTGGACAGCACGCCGTTGGTGAGGATGGGGAACGACGTCGTGGAGTGGGCACATTCGAGCAGTGAGGTGTCTACATCGCTCCCGCGACCGATGATCCGAGCTGTTTCGACCGCGGTGAGGATCCCCACCGCCAGGTATGTTCCGGCGATGTACTCGAGGTATGTACCGCCCACCTGGGTAGGTGTCGAGGATCCGCCCCCGCGGGCGGACACCCAGCCCGCGCGGGCCTGAAGGGTCAGGTCGGAGGCGGGCAGGTTTGCATCCGGGCCGTCCTGGCCGAAATCGGAGAGCCGGGCGATCACCAGGGCGGGATTGTCCTCACGCAGCAGCGCAGGCGCCAAGCCGCGTTCTTCGAGACCGCCGGGTCCGAAGTTTTCGACCAGAATGTCGGCTCCTGCGACGAGAGCGCGGATCCGGTGGGTCTGTGAGGGGTCGAGCACGATTCCGCGCTTGTTCGCCGAGACGTAACCGAATACCCCGCCGTCGACGTGCTCCGAGCCGTCGGGGCGGAACGGGCCTTCTCTTCGAAGGGGATCACCCTGGGGATCTTCCACCTTGACGACGTCGGCTCCGAGATCGGCGAGCAATCGCGTCGCAAAGGGAGCGGCGATGCCGGTAGCGAGTTCGAGGACGCGCAGACCGTCCAGTGCTCCGGCGGTCATGACGACACCTCCAGCAGTTCGCCGAGACGGCTCAGGTGCCATTGAGCCGAGCCCAAGCGAAGTTCGGTATTCTTGGCCCACAACAGGTACCGGTGCACCGGGTAGTCCAATGCGACTCCGATTCCACCGTGCAACCGCTGCGCAGTGCCGGTGACCCGAGCCGAACCTTCCGACGCCCAGAACTTCGCGATGGAGGCCTCTCGCTCGGCCGGCATTCCACGGTCGAGTCGCCACAGCGCCTGAAAGGTCGTTACACGGATTGCTTCGGTGTCGATGAACGCTTCACCCGCGTGGAACTTGACCGCTTGGAACGTCGCGATCACCCGACCGAACTGCTCGCGCTTGTTGGTGTAGTCCGCAGTCAGACGAAGCGCGCCCTCACACACCCCGAGCAGGAAGGCGGAAGACCCCGCGACAAGTCGTTGCCAGACCCACTGCAACGCATGATGTTCCGAATCAGGTCCGGCGATCACCTCGTCGGGGTTCACAGGGACCCGGGTGAACGTGACCACCGCATCGGGTTCGCCGTTCGTGGTGTCCTGCGCGCTCGTCACCACGCCCTCGGCCCGAGGGTCGACCAGCAGCAGGACCGTGCCGTCGGGCGTGTCCGCGGCGACCAGGATCCGGTCGGAGTGTTCCGCCCACGGGACGGACGGGAGCACCCCGTCGAGGATCCAGGCCGCACCGTCGCGACGGGCTGCGGGGCGAGCGCTGCGCTCGGCGAGGTCGATGCCTACGGTCAGTATCCGCGAGCCGTCGACCAGGTCTGGTAGCCATGTGCGGCGTTGGGTTTCGGAGCCGAAACGATCGATCGCCAGCGCCGCAACAGTGGAGTACAGCACCGGTACGCGGGCGAGCCCGCGACCACATTCGGTGAGGGCGAAGCCGAGTTCGACCAGACCCAGTCCGCTGCCTCCGATGTCCTCCGGAAGGGCAATACCGAGCAGATTGGCTTCGGCGAGAGCGCTCCACAAGTGAGTATCCGGCCATTTCGGGGAGGTCGCGTCCCGCGATGCGACCACTGTGGCGGTCAACTCGCGTACGGCGACCTGTTCCTCGGTGGGGGCGAAATACATGGTCAGTCCTCGTCTTCCGATGTGATCGATCTGCTGCGGCGGACGTTCACCGTTTTGCGCGCACCATGCCCAGCGCGGATGTCGAGATCATCTCCAGCAGCATGTCGTTGTTGCCGCCACCGAATGTGCCTACGACCGCGCCGCGATATGCGGTCTCGACTCGTCCCTGCAGCACAGCGGCCGGAGATCCGTTCCGCAGAGATCCTGCGTGCCCGAGCACTTCGAGCAGGTCGGCGGTTGCCTCGATGAGCATCTCGGTGCCGAATACCTTCGACACGGCCGCGTCGTGCGGGGTCAGCGCACCGCCGCCGTTGGCCAGTGCGACCATGCGCCAGTTGAACAGTTTCATTGCCTCGAGTCGGGCGTCGATACGTGCGAGCACGTGGCGTACCCATGGGGTGTCGATCAATCGGCCACCGTCGGGCGTCTCGGCCGCAACGGCCCATTCCTTGATCTCCTCGGCGAGGCCGAGGATCCAACTACGCGATGCCGCGAGCGCGACACGCTCATGGTTGAGCTGCGTGGTAATGAGCCGCCATCCGTCGTTCTCGTCCCCGACCCGGTTCTCCACCGGGACGCGCAGGTTCGAGTAGTAGGTCGATGTCGTCGCCCGGACGCCGTCCTCGGCGATGGTCGGAAGCGGTGTGACCTCGAAACCGGGGTTGTCGGTGGGCACGATGAAGATCGACAGGCCCTTGTGCTTGGGTGCGCTCGGGTCGGTGCGGGCGGCGAGCCAGATATAGTCGGACACCGCGCCGCCGGTGGTGAAGATCTTGTTGCCGTCGATGACGTACTCGTCGCCGTCGCGCACCGCCCTGGTCTGCAGCGATGCGAGGTCCGTACCGGATCCGGGCTCGGTGTACCCGACCGCGAAGTCGATCTCACCACTCAGGATCGCCGGTAGGTACCGCTGTTTCTGCTCCTCCGTGCCGTAGGCCATCAGGGTCGGGCCGACGGTGTTCAGCGCAAGCATCGGAATGGGCACGCCGGCACGCTTGGCCTCGTCGAAAAAGACGAACTGTTCGAGTTCGGAACGGCCTTGGCCGCCGTACTCGACCGGCCAGCCGATCCCGAGCCAGCCGTCGCTGCCCAGTCTCGCGGAGATTTCCTTCAGGCGATCCCGGCTGAAAATCTCCTTGTTGGAGCGTTCCTCGGCGGTCACCAGACCCGCAAAGTAGGCACGCAACTCGTCGCGGAGTGCGAGCATACTGTCGGTGAAGGCGATGTACATCGCTACCTCTTTTCCCGCACTAACGGCGGATCAGCGTCTCACTCATCAACTCGATGTCGCGCACGAAATCGTCATAGCTGCGACTGGACGGCTCGATGGTGATCCAGGTGACGCCGGCGTCGCGATATTCCTCCAGTCGTGGTGCCAGTTCGGCACAGAACGTAGCGTTGTCGGCGGTGCGGAGTAGATCCTTCTCGAACGGCACGAAGCTCACGTCCATGTCCGGCTTGCCCATTTCGGCGCGGCGCTTGTTCTGCGCAGTAATCAGGGAACGAAGTGTGTCGATGTTCTCGAGAGCCGGGGTACGCGTGATTTCGGCCGTGCGCGTGTTTTGGGCCATCGGCATCCATCCGTCTCCGGACTCGACGGCACGGCGTTGCGCCGCCTTGCTGTTGCCCCCGATCCATATTGGCGGACCACCGGCCTGCGTAGGCAACGGAAGCGAAATATGGTTGCTCACAGCAAATTCAGGTCCGTCGTGATCGACTCCTGCCCACGTGGCCCGCATCGCGGCGATGGCCTCGTCGAGCAACTTGCCACGTCGTGCGAAATCCGCTCCGAGCGCATCGAATTCCGCTTTCAGGTATCCGGCAGCCATACCGAGGGTCAGGCGACCACCGGACAGAACATCGAGGCTCGATGCCGATTTTGCGCCCAGGTAGGGACTGCGGTACCCGGCGACCATCACGTAGGTGATGAGGCGAATCCGTCGGGTTGCTTCCGCGGCCACGCTCAGGGATACGAACGGATCGAACGCGTGATGGCCCCCGTTCGCGAGCCAATCCTTGTCCGGATAAGGATGCTCACTCATCGAGAAGCCGTCGAAACCGGCATCCTCGACGAGCTTGGCGACCTTGCCGAGACTGCCTCCCCCGATCCACTGCGGATAGTGTTTCACCGCGCGCATCGGAAACATCACATTGAACTTCAGCGTCATGGCCTGTCTCTCTGTCAGCGCAGTAACTCGCGGGCGATCACGACTCGCTGTACCTCGGTGGCGCCTTCGCCGAGGCGCTTGACGCGGAGGTCGCGGTACCAGCGTTCGAGTGGTAGTTCGTCGGACAAGCCGAGCGCACCGTGGATCTGGATGCATCGATCGAGAACCTTGAATGCGGCTTCGGTGCCGTACATCTTCGACACCGAAGCATCGACCTTGACATCCTTGCCCAGGTCGGCGTTCCACGCAGCCTGATACATCAACAGCCGTGCCGCGCGCAGCTCGACCTCACATTCGACGAGCATCCATTGGATGCCCTGCTTGTCGGCGAGTGTGCCACCGAACACCTCGCGGTCCTTGGCCCACCGACACGCCATGTCGAGGGCCTGCTGCGCAATTCCTATCGGTCCTGCGGCATACATGATCCGGCCGTAGACGAGAAAGTCGCTCGCCAGGGAAAAACCCTTCCCTTCCGCCCCGATCAGGTTGCCGACCGGAATTCGCGCATCCTCGAAGTGCACCTCGTACGGAGCGAACGACGCCATGACGTTGATGCGACGGAAAGACACTCCGGGGGTGCCCTTTTCGACGATGAAGCATGAGATTCCGCCGCGGCCTTCGCCGGTGCGCGCGTATACGACGCCCCAGTCCGCGTTCTCCGCGTGGCTCGTCCACATCTTGCTTCCGTTGAGCACGTAGTGGTCGCCGTCGCGGACTGCCTTGAGCTGGATGGCCCGCGCCGGATCGGAGCCGCCGGATGCCTCGCTGATCGAGGTGTAGGCCTTGGTCGCCGTGCCGTCGATGATCGGCTGGGCAAACTCTGCGAACTGTTTGGGTGATGCCTTGAACATCACGTTGGGGGGGTTGCCGCCGAAAGCGCCGAGGGCTGGAAAGAAGGCTCCCATACGGCATTTGGCGGCTTCTTCGGCAACGATGACCTGACCGAGGACGCTCAGGCCCGCTCCACCGTACTCGGCCGGGGTTTGCATGGCCCACAGGCCGAGCTTGCGTGCCTTCTCCTGAAGCACCAGCAACTGTTCGCGGGGCAGGCCCGCGGCGTCATGCGGGAGGGTGTCCTCGAGCGGGTGCACCTCGGTCTCCATGAACCGGCGCACGGTGTCCCGCAGCATGCGGAACTCCTCGGGCAGTTCCCAGGCGCCGGTGATCGCAGTGTCTTCGACGGTGGTCACGGGACTCCTTCTAGACGGTCGTGCCGAAGCGGCGGGCGCGTGCGTTCTCGAGCTGCGGGACGTGGTTCGCGTCGTACTGTTCGATCCAGTCCTGCGGGAGCTTGCTCCACGCCTCTCCGATACGCAGGCGTCCACCGTCGTTGAGGATCTCCGCGCCGACCACATCGCCGACGAAGATGGTGCTCTCCTGCACGTCGAGCGACGCGGTGACGCGTGCCTCGACGTAGCTGTGGGCATCGAGAAGGATGGGCGCTCCGGTGACACCGGTCTTGGTACGCAGCTTCGAAATCTTGTCGCCGTCGCGGCCCGATCTCCCGCCGAGGGTCATGAGGATGTCGAGCGACTTGTCGATCTGGTCGTCCTCGGCACTGAGCATGTGCATCACGAAGATTCCGGATTCGAGCACCATGTCGTGCGTCTTGTTGTACTTGGTGAGGCTGATGGTCGCGCGAGGAGCCTCGGGGATGATGCTGGCCGATCCGGCGGACAGCGACATGAGACCGTTGGCGAAGCCGCCGTTGATGGTGGTGACAGCTACGGGGAAGGGACGCAGGCCGGCGAGAGCGCGGTTCGCGGCATCGGGGTCGAAGGTCATGGATCTCTCGTTTCGTTCGTCGGAGCGGACGGGACGTAGCGTTGGAACCGGGCGGACAGGACTCAGGAAATGGTCCAGGTGTTGTTACCGTGGAGAACCTGCTGCAGGTCCCCCGCCGTGGTCTCCTTTGCGCGGACAACTTGCTCGCGGGCTGCGTCGTCGTAGGTGGGACGTGCAACCTGACGCACGATTCCGGTCACGGTGTAGTTGAGCCCTTGGTCCGACAAGCGTGACAGCGCGTAGGCGTATTCCGGGTCGTCGGTGTGCGCATCATGGATGACGATGTCGGCCGGATCGACATCGCGCGTATGCGCGACTGCCAAACCGAATCCTTTGCGTATCACGCAGAGTTCCCCATCGGATCCGAACACGATGGCCTTGCCGTGCCGCACGTGGATCAGTCGCGAATCGGCACCATCCTTGCGAAGAGCGTCGAACGATCCGTCATTGAAGATCGGGCAGTCCTGGAGGATCTCGACGAATGCGGAACCACGATGCTGGGCGGCGGCGAGCAACACCTCGGTCAGCCCGGCGCGGTCGGAGTCGAGTGCACGTCCCACGAAGGTCGCCTCCGCGCCGATCGCCAGTGACATCGTGTTGAACGGCGCATCGATCGAACCCATGGGTGTGGACTTGGTGACCTTGCCGACCTCCGAGGTCGGGGAATACTGTCCCTTTGTCAGTCCGTAGATCCGGTTGTTGAACATAAGGATTCGCATGTTCACGTTGCGGCGAAGTGCATGGATGAGATGGTTGCCACCGATGGACAGCGAGTCGCCGTCACCGGTGACCACCCAGACCGACAGGTCCGGGCGGGTGACGGCCAAACCGGTCGCGATGGTCGGGGCACGGCCGTGGATCGAATGCACGCCGTAGGTTTCGAGGTAGTACGGGAACCGCGATGAGCAGCCGATGCCCGATACGAACACGATGTTCTCGCGCTTGAGTCCCAGTTGCGGGAGCATACTGCGAACCGTGGCAAGGATGACGTAGTCGCCGCATCCGGGGCACCACCGCACTTCCTGCGAGGACGTGAAATCTTTCGCCTTCTGAGGTTCGTCGGCACGCGGCACGTCGGCGAGGGCACTGAGACCCAGATCGATACCGACGCGTGTGCCCGAGTCGATGTCGTTCGAGATGACACTGGTCATGGTGTTCTCCAAATCGGTGCGCGTCGTCAACGGGTGACGACTGCGGCAACGGCGGCGGGTGTCTTCGCGAATTCGGTGGTGGCCAGGGTTCCGGCGAACTCCGCGAGGAGCACCTCGTGCAATTCGTCCGCGCGAAACGCCATCCCGGACACCTTGGTCACGGGCTGGATGTCGGCGTCGAAGCGGGCCTTCAACAACATCGACAACTGGCCGAGGTTCATCTCCGGCACGACTACGCGCCGGTATCGCGCGAGGATTTCCCCGAGGTTTGCAGGCATCGGGTTCAGATGCCGCAGGTGGGCGCGAGCGATGGTGTGACCGGACCGGCGCACCCGGCGTACCGCTTCACCGATCGGACCGTAGGACGATCCCCAGCCCAGGACCAGAATGTCGGCAGCGCCACCAGGATCGTCGACGACCAGATCCGGCACCTCGATGCCGGCGATCCGCGCTCCGCGTACCCGGGTCATCAGTTCGTGGTTGTCGTGGGTGTAGGAGATGTCGCCGGTGCCATTGGCCTTCTCGAGCCCGCCGATGCGATGCTCGAGGCCCGCAGTACCGGGCACCGCCCAGTCTCGTGCCAGGGTCTCGGGATCGCGCGCGTACGGCAGATGCGTGCCGGCCTGCTCCGCATCGTGCGGGGCAGCGGCGAAGCGGGGGTCGATGGCGGGTAGTGAATCGACGTCCGGAATGGACCATGGTTCCGAACCGTTAGCGATCGCGCCGTCGGACAGCAACATCACCGGTGTCCGGTAGGTCACCGCGATCCGTGCAGCTTCCAGTGCTGCGTCGAAGCAATCGGCGGGTGACTGCGGCGCGACGATCGCGACCGGGGACTCACCGTTGCGGCCGAACATCGCCTGTAGCAGATCTGCCTGTTCGGTCTTGGTGGGCAGACCGGTCGACGGACCTCCGCGCTGGACGTCGACGACGATGAGGGGAAGCTCGGTGATCACCGCAAGGCCGATCGCTTCGGATTTGAGCGCGATACCGGGCCCGGACGTGCTGGTCACTCCCAGCGCGCCGCCGTAGGACGCGCCGATCGCCGCTCCGATACCGGCGATCTCGTCCTCGGCCTGGAAGGTCACCACACCGAACTGCTTCAGTTTGCTCAGCTCGTGCAGGATGTCCGATGCGGGCGTAATCGGGTAGGTGCCGAGGAAGACATCCATTCCGGCCGCTCGTCCCGCCGCGACCAGGCCGTAGGCAAGGGCGGTGTTGCCGGTGATCTGGCGGTAGGTGCCGGCGGGGAGCTTCGCCGGGGCAACCTCGTAGGTCGTGGCGAAAGACTCGGTGGTCTCGCCGTAGTTCCACCCGGCCTTCAGCGCGAGCATGTTGGCTTTCGCGATATCGGGCTTCTTCGCGAACTTCTGCTCCAGGAACTGTTCGATCGCCGAGATCGGCCGACCGTACATCCAGGACAGAACACCGAGTGCGAACATGTTCTTCGACCGCTCGGCGTCCTTCTTGCCGATACCGACGGATTCGACTGCGCCGATCGTCAACGTCGCCATGGGAATGGCGTGTACCTGATACTCGTCCAACGCATCCGATTCGAGGGGATTGCTGTCGTAGCCCACCTTCGCCAAGTTGCGCTTGGTGAAGTCGTCGGTGTTGACGATCAGCGTGCCACCGCGGGGAAGATCGTCGATATTCGCTTTCAGCGCAGCGGGATTCATTGCAACGAGCACGTCCGGTCGGTCACCGGCGGTGAGGATGTCGTATTCGGCGATCTGGATCTGGAAGCTCGACACACCGTGCAGGGTCCCCTGAGGTGCACGGATCTCGGCGGGGTAGTTCGGCTGCGTGGCCAGGTCGTTGCCGAATGCCGCTGCCTCGGCCGTGAACTGGTCACCTGCGAGCTGCATACCGTCGCCGGAGTCACCCGCGATGCGGATGACCACCTGTTCGAGCTTGCTCGCCCCTTCGGCTGACTGCTGCTCCGAATCCGGTTCTGTTGTCTCGGAACTCATCGTCCTATCCCGTTCCCTTCGGAAGAACACCGTGGTCCGCCGCAGCCCGCGTCAGGAAATCGCCGAGACCGGCGGTGAACATGTCGTTGTCGTCACCGGTGACCATGTGCCCGGCTTCCCGAACATCGATCACCTCCAAATGCGGTATCAGCCGTCGCATCTCGTCGACGCCGGCCCCGGACACTACGTCCGATGCCTGTCCGCGGACGAGCAGTACCGGGCGAGTGATCCTCTGCGCCGCTGCCGACGCACGCTGCCGGATCTCCTCACTGACGGGCGCGTCCGGGTCCGTCGAGTCCTGCGGGGCGAGCATGGCCGGATCCCAGTGCCAGTACCAACGGCCGTCACGCAGGCGCAGGTTCTTGCGGAGGCCCTCGACGTTGCCTGCGGACGGGCGGCCGGGTTTGTACGCAGATACCGCCTCGGCGGCCTCTTCGAGGGATGCGAATCCGGCCGGTGCACTTTTCATGAACTCGCGCACCCTGCTGCCGCCACGCGGTTCGACCGTGACCGCGATGTCTACCAGTACGAGGATGTCGGCGAGATCGGGATCCTCCCCGAGGCCGATCAGCGCGACCTTGCCTCCGAGTGAGGCCCCCACGATGGCAACAGGCAGCCCCGGATGGATGTTTCTGACGGTGTGGATAATCTTCTGAAGATCCCCCAGGTGCGCGGAGACGCCGTAATTGCCGTCGGCCGCCCACTCACTGTCGCCGTGCCCGCGCAAGTCGACCGTGTAGGCTGCCCAGCCTGCCGCCGCCAGCCGTGCGGCCGTGCGACGCCAGGAATGCCTGGTTTGCGCCACTCCATGCAGGAAGAGCGCGATACCTTGCTCCGGAGTGTCACTTTCGTCGACAGGCCAGAAGTTTCCGGCCAAGGCAACCCCCGCACCATCGAACGTCGTGCGGTGCGGTGTCGACTGCATTCGATGCTCCCTTGCCGAAACGTCCATTCCTTACAAGTAGCCAGGCACCCCGGATGGGGATTCCGTCACCCAACCGGGGTGCCTAGGCTCAGCTTATCTGACAGCTCTGTTCATATCTAGTGGGAATCGGCGGGAACTTCGATCACCACCGCACCGGCCTGCCCACCCCCGGCGCACATCGCCGCGACACCGATGCCTCCGCCACGACGGCGCAGCTCATGCACGAGGGAGATGACCATGCGGGCACCTGACGCCGCCACCGGATGCCCGAGGCTGCAACCGCTGCCCAGAACGTTGACGATGTTCTCGTCGATGCCGAGCTTCTTGCAGGCCGCGATCGGGACCGAGGCGAATGCCTCGTTGATCTCCCATAGCGTGACGTCGGCGATTCCGATTCCTGATCGGTCGAGCACCTTGGGGATGACATCGAGCACGGCCAGGCCTGTCCGGGCCGGGTCCACCGCCGACGCCGCCCACGCCCGCACCGTCGCAAGAGGTGTCAGTCCCTGTTCCGCGGCGAAGTCGCTGCCGACGACGGCCACCGCGGCGGCCGCGTCGTTGATTCCGCTCGCGCTGCCCGCGGTCACGGAGAATCCCTCGATCTCGGGGTGGAGCAACTTCAGGCCCGCAAGTTTCTCGAGCGTGCTGTCCCGCCGCGGGTGTTCGTCGGTCGTGAACTCCACACGGCTACCGTCCGCCTGCAAAGCCTGCACGGGGACGATCTCTTCCTTGAAGGCGCCGGCTTCGATCGCGGCGATCGCTCGCTGGTGCGAGCGAACTGCCCACGCATCCATTTCTTCACGGGTGATCCCGACCTCCTTGGCCGTGTTCCACCCGACGGTGATGGACATGTCCATGTTCGGCGCCTCGGCCGTGTCGGGGTGCGACGGCGGCATCCACTTCTCGGTGAATTCGTCGACGGTGCCCGGAGTGCGGAACTTCTGCCACGGAGCGGTCGACGACGAGTTGGTGCCGCCGGCGATGATGGCCTTCTCGGCTCCCGCGATGATCGTTGCCGCAGCGTTGCCGATCGCGGTAAGGCTTCCCGCGCAGTGCCGGTTCACGGACTGTCCCGGGACCTGGAGCATTCCGGCCACGACTGCCGCGTGCCGCGCGATGTCGCCGCCACCGTAATTGGACTCGGCGAGAATGATGTCGTCGATCTGCGACGCTTCCAGGCCGGAGCGACGCTGCACCTCTTCCACCACCACCTGCGCAAGTTCCATCGCGGTGGTGTCTTTCAGGGTGCCCTTGAACGCGGTCCCGATCGGGGTACGAGCCCCCGCCACGATGACGGCGTCGATTTTTCCGTTGGCGGTCATATCTGTCCTTACGATTGCGGAGTGTTCGGTCAGCCGAGGGTGAAGGGGTCGCGCGTCTGGCCACTCAGTTCCACCCACACGGCCTTGGTCTCGGTGAAGTCCTTGAGGGCGTCGATGCCGTTCTCGCGGCCGATGCCGCTCGCGCCCATGCCACCGAAGGGAACATGTGGCGACACTGCGCGATAGGCGTTGACCCACACCGTGCCTGCGCGGAGCTGTCCCGCCACGCGGTGGGCCCGGTATACATCCTTCGTCCACACAGATCCCGCGAGCCCGAACTCGGTACTGTTCGCCGCCTCGATCGCCTCGTCCTCATCGGTGAAGGTCGATACCGCGAGCACGGGTCCGAAAACCTCTTCGGCAACTGCTCGCATCTCGGGTGTCACGTTCGTGAGCACAGTGGGCTTGACGAAGAATCCACCCAGTTCCTCGACGGGTTCACCCCCGTAGGCTATCGTGGCGCCCTGCTCCCGAGCGGATGCGAAATGCGACAGGACCTTTTGGAACTGCGGTTCGTTGGAAACCGGGCCCATCTCCGTCTCCGGATCCTTGGGGTCACCGATCACGATCCGTGACGCACGATCGACCACCTTCGCAACGAGTTCGTCGGCCACCGACTCGTGCACGAGCAGCCGCGAACCGGCCAGGCATGTCTGTCCGGTGGCCGCGAAGATCCCCGCGACGACACCGTTGGCCGCGGCATCGAGATCCGCGTCGGGGAAGACGACCTGCGCCGATTTCCCGCCCAACTCGAGGGTGAAGCGGGTCATGTTCTCGATCGCGGCCTGCCCGACCTTGATCCCGGTCCCGGTGGACCCGGTGAAGGCGATCTTGTCGACACCCGGATGCGACGCAAGTGCAGCGCCCGTCTCGGGGCCCCAGCCGGTGACCACGTTGACGACCCCGGGCGGGAATCCCGCTTCGTCGAACAACCGCCCGAACGCCAATGTCGAGGTCGGGGTGTGGTCGCTCGGTTTGATCACGAACGTGCATCCGGCAGCGAGGCCCGCGGCCAGCTTCCAGGTGAGCAGCAGCAGCGGTGAATTCCACGGTGTGATCGCGCCGACGACGCCCACCGGTTCGTGCGTGGTGTACACGAGGAAGTTCGACTTGTCGGTCGGAACCACACTGCCCTCGAGCTTGTCTGCAAGCCCGGCGTAGTAGTAGTAGTAGTCGGGCAGGCCCTTCATCTGCCCCGACATTTCGCGCATCAACTTGCCACCGTCGCGCACTTCGAGTTCGGCGAGGTTGTCGGCCTCGCGCGCGATGATGTCGCCGACCTTGCGCAGCAGCTTGCCGCGAGCCGTGGCCGTGAGCCGGCCCCACTCGCCGTTCAGCGCGTCGCGTGCCGCCTCCACGGCGTGGTCGATGTCCTCCTTGCCTCCGTCCGGTACTTCTGCCCACGGCTTGCCCGTATACGGATCAAGGCTGCGGTAGGTCTTCCCGGAAGCCGACTGGACCTCGGCACCGCCGATCAGCTGCCCGAATCGGAGGAGCTGGTCTGCGTCGACGCTGCTGCTCATGTGTACCCCTGTTTCTAGCGCGTTGTTGAAGCGCGGTCAGCGGAAGCGCGGAGTGCGCTTGTTCTTACGGGAGTCGGATCGGCCGTCACCCTGGTTTCCGATCTGCGTGTACGACAATCCGTTCCGCAGAGCAGTCGTCGGGTTCATGTCCAGGGCTTCCCAGATGGCGCGGACCGTACCCTGGATCGCTTCGGGCCGACGACCGGCAATTTCGGTGGCCAATTGATGCGCTCGCTCCCGCAATTCGGCGGTGGGGGTCACCTCGGTGACGATCCCGGCGCGCAACGCCGTCTCCGCGGTCATACGTTCGTCGCTGCCGAGCAGTGCCCACCTCAACACCTCACCGACGGGGATTCCACGGGCGAGCATGCCGATCGGTTCGAGCGCCGAGACGATTCCGCCGTTGGCATGCGGATCGAAGAATGTGGCGTCCTCCGAACAGATCACGATGTCGGACTCGTTGATGAAATACATCGCGCCACCAGCGGCCATACCGTTCACGGCACACACGACCGGCTTCCAGACGCGGTGTTGTTTGGGCCCGAGATCGATACCCGGGTCCTCTTGGTTCCATCTGTTCAGGTGCGCCCACCACGCACCCTCGCTGAGGTCGACTCCGGTGCAGAACGCCCGTTCACCGTTGGCGCGCAGAACGGCAACGTGGATGTCGTCGTCATCGCGTACCCGGGCCCACGCGGCGGCCATATCCTGGGCCATCGTCTCGTTGAAGCAGTTGAGCCGCCCGGGCCGATTCAACGTGATGGTTGCGATATGGTCGGCAACCTCGAATTCGATCGTCTCGAACTCGACCACCTCGGCGGCGGAGGTCGTTCCGGGCGCGTCGCTGTTGTCGGGCGCCACCTGTCCGTCGAGATCGACGAATTGCTTCCGTAGTTCGTGCTTGGCGATCTTGCCCAGCGGGTTGCGGGGAATCGTGTCGAGGATCTCGACCTGCTCGGGAAATTTCCGCACGTTCAGTTCCGTGGTCCGCAGGTATTCGCGGATGGATTCGAGGGTGGGCGGTGCATCGGGATCGGCCGGAACCACGACGGCACACACTCGTTCACCGGATACCGGGTCGGGAAGGCCGATCACCGTGACGTCGGCGATGGTCGGATCACCGATCAGGATCTCCTCGACCTCGCGGGCCGAGACGTTCTCCATCTTGCGGACGATGATGTCCTTGATCCGTCCGGTGACGGAGACACAGCCGTCGGCGTCGAGGAAACCGAGGTCGCCGGTCCGGAAGAATCCCTCGTCGTCGAACGCATCGGCATCGAGGGAGGAGTCGACATAACCCTTGAACATTTGCGCTGCGCGTAACCGGATCTCGCCGACCTCACCGGCAGGGAGATGTCTGCCGTCCGCATCGACGACTCGGATCTCGCCGCCGCTGCCGGGTACACCCTCGAACTCTGCGTGCTGAAGGTCCGTGTTGTCGGGTCGACCCCAGGTCGCGTACGGACACTCGGTCATTCCGTAGCCGGAAATGATCCCGACGCCACCGAGTCGGCTCTTCGCATCCTCGTGAAGAGTTCGCGGACGTCCGGATCCGCCCATCAGCACGGCGCGTGCCTTCGGGAACAGGGGTGCGACGCCCCGCTCACGGGAGATCCGCAGGTACTCGTTGGTGAAGGGGAGGCCGGAACCGACGAGTGTCACGCCCTGTTCGATGAGGAAGTCGGTGGTCTCCTCCGGCACGAACGTTGCGCCGACGAGCAAGGTATGCCCCATTTCCAGCGCATGCAGCAGGTGCCCGAGACCCCCGACATGGCCGACCGGAATGAGCGCTGCACACCGGTCCTGCGGTGTCGTCTGCACATTGTCGGTGAACGTTGCCGCGGCAGCGAGCAGGGTACGGTCGGTGTGCTTGACGCCCTTCGGGGCCGACGTCGTACCGGATGTATAGAGAATCCACGAGATATCCGGACCGAATCGTGTTTCGGAGGACATCGACGCCCGCTGCGGCAGGATCGCCGGGGCACCCACCGGCATCGACGCGTCGACCACGAGGACCTCCATCCCCGGCCTCGCGGCGGCCAGCCGCGCAGCCATGCCGGCGTGGTCGAATCCACGGAACTCCGACCGCACGATCAACAACGACGTCTCGAGTTGGTCGGTGATGAACTTGACTTCCTTGTCCCGCAACATCATCACCAAAGGATTCTGCACGGCTCCGAGTCGGGTGAGGGCCACTGCAAGGGCCATGGACTCGACCGTGGTCGGCAGCTGCCAGGACACGACATCGCCGGCGCAAACACCGCGTTCGTAAAGGGCAGCGGCGATGCCTTCGGCGAGATCGCGGAACTCGGCGAACGTGAAGGAGCGTCGGTGTTCGTCGACTGCAAACTCCGCGTCCGGCGTCGATTCGGCGCGGGCCTCGACGAGCTCCCAGATCGTGTCGGTACGAAGGCGGGTGGATGTGGAGGTTGTCAACGTTTCGCTCCCACAGCGATAAGGTCGTCTGCGACGACACGTTTGAGGATCTTCCCGGCCGGCCCCAGCGGCAGTTCGCTGCGGAACTCGAAACGGCGCGGCTGCTTGTAACCGGCGAGTTCGGCGCGGCACAGGCTGGTCAGTTCGGCAGCAAGAGTCTCGGTGTGGACACCGACGCGGGGCACGACCACGGCCACCGGCGTTTCGCCCCACTCGGGGTCCGGCACGCCGACCACAGCCACCAGGTCGACGCTCTCGTGATGACCGATGACTCGCTCGATCTCGGCCGGATAGACGTTGAAGCCGCCCGAGATGATCATGTCGGTCTTGCGGCCGGTGATGTGCAGGTACCGTTCACGGTCGAGGAATCCGAGGTCTCCGGACCACAGACCGGTCGACCGGAACGTCTCGGCGGTCTGCTGCGGACGGTTCCAGTACCCGATCGCATTCGCATCGCTGACGATGACGACCTCGCCGATTTCGCCGGCGGGCAGTTCATTGCCGTCCGTGTCGACGATCCGGATCGAGCACATCGGCGTCTCCTGGCCGCAGGATGTGCGGATCGAGTCCTTGCCCGCCACCATGTCACGGTGGTCCTGGGGCGTGAGAATCGTGGCCTGTCCACCACATTCCGTGAGCCCGTACCGCTGTTGCAGGTCGCACCCGAGCAGGTCCATGGCCTTCTTCGCCAGTCCCGGAGGAACCGGCGCCGAGCCGTAGCTGATCCGCCGCAGGCTGGTGACGTCCCGCCTCGGACCTTCCTCGAGGATTTTCAGCGTGCGCTGCAACATCGTCGGAATGAATGTAGTGAAAGTGACTCTACTGCGCTCGATTTCGTCGAGAACAGCTTCCGGGTCGAACCGCTGGTGGATCACCATGGTCTGGCCGAGGTACGTCCACGCCAGAGTACGGACCATCCCTCCGGCCGTGAAGAACGGTGTGGTGGCAAGGAAGATGTCGGAGCGGTTGCCCTCGGTGACAAGGTTTGTGTCGACCGCCTGGGCAAGCATCCCGCGATGCGCGTGCACGACACCCTTCGCTCGACCGGTGGTTCCGCTGGTGTACAGAATGAATTGGATGTCGTTCGGCGTCAGGTCCACCGGGGCGGGGTCGACTGCCGATGCGGCGCGCAACGCAGCTTCGTATTCGACGCCGACGGCGTCGCCGCCGATCTGGACCACGGCGTCGAGCTCGTTCAGTTCGATACCAAAGCGCTCGACCTGCGCGGAATGGATCACAGCCGCGCGCGCCCCGGAATCGTCTCGGATGTGCGCCATTTCGTCCGGAGCGAGTCGAATGTTGACCGGCACGGTCACAAGGCCGGCCTTCGCGAACGCGAACGTGATTTCCGGCCATTCGATGCAGTTGCGCGCGATAACCAGGATCCGGTCGCCCTTGACGAGGCCTTCGGTCAGGAAGTGGTTGGCCAGGCGAGTCGCCCGGTCATCCACTTCGGACCAGGTGAGAGTTCGCCCGCTTTCGATCACCGCGGGTTTCGCGGGGTATCGGCGGGCGTTGTTGCGGGGGATATCTCCGACGAGCACGGGCTTCTCACAATCATGTTCGGAGCGGTGGTTCCGGTGAGAACGGGATCCGAATGTTCGGATCCCGTTCACCGCGCGTGGGTGTCAGATGAGGAAGGCCAGCGTCTCGACGGGTCCGCCGGCATTGATCAGGTGCACGGTCTTGGAAGCGAGCCGCAGTCCGTGGTCGGTGCGACGTACCTTGTGCACGACGCGCCCTGCCCAGATCCGCTGCGTGTAGCGGTATTCGAACAGCGCAAAATTGGACTCGACCGTCACGGTGTGGGAGTCGGACGCGACGACCTCGTGGTTGCCGAGGATCCGGCGCATCACCGACGGTGGTGTCTGCGAATGGCGGTTTCCGGTGTTGAGCTGGGCGACACGGCTCTTGATGCGTCGACGGTTGTCGTAGATGTACGACAGGCTCGTGGCCGGGTCGTCCTCTGGATGCATCGGCACCCAGTACAGGGCATCGTCGTCCCAGAGCTGTTCCCACTCGGAGTACCGGGCTTCGTCCGCGAGCCGGGCCTCGAGGTTCAGGAACGCAATGATGTCCGCGTCCGGAGCCGGACGCGCCTTCGGTATGTCGTTACGCGGCGATCCGGCCGTGAGCGGCGATTCGATGGTGGTCATGTGCTCAGTTCTCCTGTCCGACGACCTTGGCCCACTGGCGGTAGAAGCCGCGCTGCGGGGTCTCTGCGCTCTTGTCGCTGTTGACGATTCCGGTGCCGTCCTCGACATCGGTTTCGAGGCCGCGCGCAAGCACCAGCCATTCGGGTTCCTCGGCCGCGAGACCTGCCTGGTTCCGCATGCCGATCTCGCCGTCGTCGGCGATGAGGAAGCCCGCGGGTCCCATCGCCCCTTCGGCGCGACGCAGCATCTTCTGGTTCATCCGATCCTGACCGGGGAACAGTGCAGCGGTGGTGTAGGCGATGGTCTCGTCGACGGCGATCGGCTCGACGAACATGATGTTCATCTCGGCGAGGAACAGGTTGGGCCAGATGAGAGTGTGGGGCGGGCCGACGACGAGGGCGTCGTGCAGTTCGTCCTCGGAGTAGGCGGCCTCCATCGCCTCGATGTATTCGGGCAGCTTCTCGCGCTTGGTGCGGCCGTACCAGATGAATTCCTCGTCGAGCTTGCGATATTCGGCCGAGTAGTCGATCTCCGAGTGCCCATCCCTCAGATCGCGGACGACAACATCCACCTTGGACGGTACGTGCGAGACCTTCGCAGGTCGGACCGCGTCGTACACGGAAGCGTGGGTGAACAGCGCGTGGTAACCGTCGACGTTGTTCTCGACGACCATCTTCCAGTTGGCGCGGTGATGATGTTTCATCCAATTCGCCCGCAGATCGATCGTGCCGGTCGGTGACAGGGCCAGAAGCCGGTCGATGGCCTTCGTCGAGCGTCCGAGGTGCTCTGTCAACGACACACCGTCGGCGGCGAGCGAGGCGAAAATGAATCCGCGGTAGCTGTCGACCCGAGGCGCCTGGGCCAGACCCAGTTCGGACTTGACCTTCTGGAAGGCCTCACCGTAGCCGTTTCTCATGGGTACTGCGGTGAGGGAACCGTCGTTGCTGAAGGTCCAGCCGTGGTAGGGACACCGATAGGAGTTGGCGTTGCCCTTCTCCGCGTTGCACAGCTTGTTGGCCCGGTGCGTGCACCGGTTGAGCAGAACGCGGATCTCACCGTCCTTCCCGCGAGAGACGACGACCGGATCCTTGCCGATCACACGGGTGACGTAGTCTCCGAGCTCGGTGACCTCGCTCTCGTGCGCGACGTACACCCATCCGGTGCGGAAGATGGTGTCCATTTCGCGCTGGAAGATCTCCGGCGAGGTGTAGACCGAGCCGTGCACGCGGTCTTCCTGCACGATGCGGGTGACGTCGAAACCGTCCGAGTGGGTCGGCGTCGATTCGATGGTGGTCATGAGGTGGCCTCCGTCTCTGATGGGGCTGTGGGCTGAGCTGCGGGGATCGCGACCCCTCCGAGAATTCGGAACGCGATGCGGACCGGCGCGCCGATGGTCGGGGGGAGCATTGTCGATTCGAGCGTGGTCATGATGAGGCGGTGACCGCTGGTGAGTTCCACATCGATGATCGGATATGGGGCGTCGGCGTGCACGAGTCCCGGTTCGGCGCGGTGCATGACCGTCGCCGAATGCACCGTCCCAGCGGGTTCTACTGCGCGCCAGACGCATTCGAACGATCCGCATCCGTCACAGACCGGCTGCTCGAGGTCCAGCGGACGACCGCACGATCCACAGAAGGGCAGGACAAGTTCTCCGCGGGCGCTACCGTCGTACAGCGGAGCGAGCGGGTCATGGTTCACATCGGGTGCGAGTCCGTCGTCGAGCAGCCAGTCCGGTGCGTGCTGTGCGGCGGTCATGCCGTCCGCTCCAGAATCATCGCGGCATGGTGGTCGATGCGACCACCAATACCGCCGACCAGTGCGGTGGTGGCGCCCGCCACCTGCCGGTCGCCGCCCTGGTCCCGTAGCTGGATCATCGCCTCGGCGAGCGGGGTCATCCCTTGAAGATAGAAACCGGACAATTGACCTCCTCCGGTATTGGTGGGTAAGGCACCCCCCTTCGCGGTGCCTCCTGACCGGACGAATTCGCCCGCCGGCACTCCGCCGGTGAGGTTGTACTCGTCGAGTAGCAGCAGGGTCACGACGGAAAACGGGTCGTACAGCTGAGCGGTGTCGAGGTCGCTGCGAGCCATCCCCGCCGCGGCCAGCGCATCGTCGACCGCGCGGCGGCCGCCGCCGAACCACGACTCACGACCGGCACGTCGGTGGCGCAGCGGATGGTCGCGTCCGACGCCTCGGACCGCGAGGCGGACATTGTGGCCCACTGCGGGATCGTTGGAAACCACGACCGCGACGGCTCCGTTGACCGGGCGCGCGCAGTCGAGTCGTCGCAACGGTTCCGCGATCATCGGGCTTGCGAAGTAGCCGTCGGCATCGAGCGGGGTGCGCACCACGGCGTCCGGATTTCCCAGCGCCCAGTCGCGGGTGACAGTGGTGACCGCGCACAGGTCCTCTGCAGTACCGGCGTTCAGATGCATCCATCTGTTGGTGAGAAGTGCGTAGGTGGGAACCGAACCCAGTAAGCCCGATGCCCGTTCCAGTCCTCGTGCCCCGGTCCGGCCTCCACTGTGCGCGTACGTCGATCCGGCGCCCTTGCCCGCGACCAGCGGCGCATCGGCAAACACGCACACGACCGTGCGGGCGGCGCCGGTCTCGAGGGCAAGCTGGGCACGCTGGATCATCGCAATAGTCGTCGCACCCTTGATCTCTACGTGCTCGAGCAGTCGCAGGTCGGAGAAGCCTCCCTGGGCCGCGAATGCGACCCCGAGACGGTCGGGGCGCACACCCTGACTCGAACCCACGAGCAGTCCGTCCACATCGGAGTGGGTCAATCCGGCGTCGGCCAGGGCCGATCGGGTGGCCTCGCACGCAAGTCGCAGCGGTGTATCGCCCGGCTTCAGCGACATGGGTGTCATACCCAGACCGACCAGTGCCGCCGCCTGCGCGGTCACGCGCGAACCCCGTTACCGCCGGGTCCTCGGCCGAAGGACGGGTCTCGGGATTCCCGGGATTCGCGGTAGTTGCCGACCCGAATCCAGTCCTCGCGGTCTTCGTCCGAGGCAAGGCACAGGCTTGCGAGCTCGAGCGGACTCAGGAAGATGTGGTCGCCCGACTCCAGGTCCTCGACCAGCAGCCTGGGTCCATTCCCGCTGGTATCGAGACTGACTCCGACGGCAGCGAACTCGTTGACCAACTTTGCCAGGAGCTGCCGCTTGACCGCGTGGTGGCCACCGTTCTGTGCAGGTCCGGTTTCGGCAGATGCAGACATTGCGCTCGACACCCTTAGCTGTTGACGTCACCGACACGTGTGGCCGAGTCGGCGGGGCTTGCTCATCTCGCGAAGACCCCCCATAGTCATATCGTATGCAAGTGTCAGAAACAATGGAAGAGGCCGAATGGCCCCAAGGGCTTCGTTCGAGAATACTGCAGATCAGAACGTATTAATGTGCTCCTATCAAAGATGCACACTCTGATTAGATAACCGCTTCGAGTGGCCTCCTGGTCCAGCCCGACGCCGTAACCCACCCCGGAAAGGTCCGCACATGACCGAGACAACGATCGCCACCTCGGCGCCCACCATCGACACGGAGAATTACCGCAGCATCTGGGGCTATCTCCGGGAGCTCGAGTTCCGTCAGGGATTCGTCGAGGTGGCCGGGGTCCGCACCCGATACGCCGAAGCCGGCTCGCCCGACAAGCCGCACGCGATCCTGCTGCACGGCACCGGCGGACACTGGGAGACCTTCGCCCCCAATCTCGCCGAACTGAGCGCGCACTTCCACTGCGTCGCGATCGACATGGTCGGTAACGGCTTCTCGGAGAAGCCCGACTACGACTACGAGATTGCGGTGTACGTCCGGCAGATCCTCGCTGTCATGGACCACTTCGGCATGAACAAGGCCCACTTCATCGGCATGTCGCTCGGCGCCTGGGTGTCTGCAGCCGTCGCGGTCGAACACCCCGATCGCGTGACCAAGCTGATCCTCATGTCCCCCGCGGGCCTGATTGCCACGGCGTCGAACATGGCGCGCATCCGCGCCGAGCGCACCGAGGCTGTCAACAACCCGAGTTGGGAATCGATCCACAAGGTCTTCGAGCATCTCATCGCCGACGAGAGCAATCGCCTGCCCGACCTCGTCGCGCTGCGTCAGGCCATCTACCAGCGCGACGACACGCGCGAGAGCATCGACCACCTGCTGATCCTCCAGGACGCCGAGGCCCGCGACCGCAACCTCATTCCGGAGGAGAAGTGGGCGACCATCACCGCTCCGACGATGGTTGTCGCCTCGGGTAAGGACCACGGTGAGTACCAGTCGACGGCACGCACTGTCGCACGGGTCATCCCGAACTCGGAGGTGTTCGAGATGGCGGAGGTGCGCCACTGGCCGCACTTCGAGGATCCCGAGAGCTTCAATCCGGCAGCGGTCGCCTTCCTCACGCGGTGACCACTGCGGCGAGTGAACAGGCGATAGGCGAACAGACAAGACGATGGATGGACAACCGATGAGCGGACACCCCACCGAGGGCACCCTCGACGACGCCGCGCTCGACGACGCCGCGCGCCGTCTCTACGAGGCAAAAAGGACCCGGATCCCGATCCGGCAGTTGTCGTTGCAATACCCGGAGATGACCATCGAGGACGCATACGCTGTCCAGCGGCGCCTCGTGGAACTCGAGGTCGCCGACGGCCGGGTGGTGCGTGGCCGCAAGATCGGGCTCACGTCCCGGGTGATGCAGCGCGCGGTCTCGATCACCGAGCCCGATTACGGCGCGATCTTCGACGACATGTTCTTCGACGACGGTGGCTCGGTGCCCGCCGGGCGGTTCATCCGTCCGCGCATCGAGGTCGAGCTCGCGTTCGTGCTGGGCGAGCCCCTGAAGGGCCCCGGCGTGACACTGTTCGACGTGCTGCGCGCCGCCGAGTATGTGACGCCGGCGCTCGAGATTCTCGACGCTCGGGTGCAGATGAGCGATCCGGACACCGGACACCTGCGCACGATCGTCGACACCATCGCCGACAACGCCGCCGACGCCGGGTTGGTGCTCGGTGGCCGGGTGGTCACACCGATGGATATCGACCTGCGATGGGTATCGGCCCTGCTTCTCCGTAACGGCGTCATCGAGGAATCCGGTGTTGCTGCAGCAGTTCTGAACCATCCGGCCAACGGTGTCGCATGGCTCGCGAATCGGCTCGCACCGCACGGCGTCGGACTCGAGGCCGGTGAGGTGATCCTTGCCGGGTCCTTCACCACACCGATCTTCGCAGAACCCGGCGACTCCTTCGTCGCCGACTACGGCCCGCTGGGCACGGTATCCATCGCGTTCGAGCGCAGCGAGGAGCAGAACCGATGACGCGCAATCGGTGGGCGGAGCTGCTGCATGGGGGCCGGGCCCAGTACGGCATGTGGATCGCTTCGGGCAACGCCTACAGTGCAGAGATCTGCGCCGGATCGGGGCTGGATTGGCTGATGCTCGATCAGGAGCACGTGCCCAACGACATCCGGTCGACGCTCGCGCAGCTCCAGGCGGTGGCCGCGTATCCCATCGAGGTGTTGGTGCGGCCTGCATCCGCAGATCCGGTGGCCGTCAAGCAGCTCCTCGACATCGGTGTGACCAACCTGATCGTGCCGATGATCGAGTCCGCCGACGCTGCGCGGGCACTCGTCGCGGCCACCCGGTATCCGCCCGCGGGTATCCGCGGGGTGGGTAGCGCACTTGCGCGCGCCTCCCGATGGAACCGAACTTCTGACTATCTCATCACCGCAGACGAGGGGCTGACCGTCACGGTTCAGGTCGAGTCGGTCGAGGGGCTCGAGGCACTGCCCGACATCGTCGCCGTGGACGGTGTCGACGCCGTCTTCATCGGACCCGCCGACCTCGCTGCGTCGATGGGATACCTGGGGCGCCCCGAGGCACCCGAAGTTGTCGAGACCATAGAGAAAGCACTGCAGACCATTTCGGGGTACGGCAAATCGGCAGGCGTGAACGCATTCGACGAGTCGCTTGCGCGCCGCTACGTGGACGCGGGTGCCCGCTTCGTCCTCGTCGGCGCGGACGTGACATTGCTGGCCCGCGGTAGCGAAACCCTCGCCGCTCGGTACGGCTGCGGAGCAGTACAGAACTGACACTATAATCTGACGGTCTCGTCACTTACACTCGGAGTGACGACCGCGGGTCCGCGGATCCGCTACGAGGAAGGTCTCCCATGGATTTGGACTTCACGAAGGAACAGGTGGAGTTCCGGGATCAAGTACGCACGTGGCTGGTCGAGAACAAACCGACCGAACCGCGCCCCCGGAACAACGCCGAGATCCGCGACTACGACCTGTCCTGGCAGCACGCTCAATGGAAGGGCGGTTGGGCAGGCATCGCGTGGCCGACCGAGTACGGCGGCCGCGGGCTCACCCTGCTCCAGCAGCTGATCTGGTACGAGGAGTACGCCGCCCAGGGCCTCCCCGGCATCGACGCCAACTTCGTGGGCCTCAACCATGCCGGACCGACCCTTATCACCAGGGCATCGGAGGAACAGAAAGCGTTCCACCTTCCGAGAATTCTCCGCGGCGAGTCATTATGGTGCCAAGGGTTTTCCGAGCCGGATGCCGGTTCGGACCTCGCCTCACTCAAGACCAAGGCAATCGTGGACGGCGACCACCTGGTGGTGTCCGGGCAGAAGATCTGGACCAGTTATGCCGACATCGGCGACTACCAGGAACTGCTCGTCCGCACCGAAAACGGGGACTCGAAGCACAAGGGAATCACCTGGGCGATCTGTGACATGAAATCCCCGGGCATCACCGTCCGCCCGATCAAGACCATGGAGGGTGGAGCCGAGTTCTGCGAGGTGTTCTACGACGATGTGCGCGTCCCGCTGAGCAACGTCGTCGGGGAGCTCGGCAACGGCTGGAGCGTGGCGATGTCGACCCTGTCCTTCGAACGCGGCACCGCGTTCACCGCCAACCAGGTTCGTCTGGCCCGCATCGTGGAAAAGCTCATCGACTATGCACGGGACCACGTCGGACCCGACCGCCGGCGTCCGGCCATCGCCGACGACGAACTCGCACGCCGACTGGCCCGAGTCCGCGCCTCGGTCGCTTCCCTGCGCGCCATGACCTACGTCGGAATCTGCGAAAACATGAAGTCCGACACCCCCGGCCCGAAGGGCTCGATGCTCAAGTTGCTGTACTCCGAAGTCACCAAGGAAGCCTTCGCGTTGGCGATGGACATTGTCGGACCGGAGGCCTTGCGCGGAAACTCGCGATGGGACGAGCACGGCTGGGTGGGGAGCTACCTGTACTCCTTCTCGCAGTCCATCGGCGGCGGCACCTCCGAAATTCAGCGGAACATCATCGGGGAGCGCGTCCTCGGTCTTCCGCGGTGACAGAAAGCGACTGATCATGGATCTCCTACCTTCCGACGAACAACTCGAACTCATCTCCACTGCTTCGGCTTTCATCGAGTCACGGATGCCGATCGAGGACATCCGGCGACGTATCGACGAACCGACCTCCGTCGACGTCGACATCTGGCGCGAAGGCGCCGAACTCGGCCTGACCACCCTCGGGTTGTCCGAAGTACACGGCGGCTCCGGACGTGGTCTCGACGACGAGGTACTGCTGTTCGCGACCTTCGGGCAGCACCTGGCCACCGGCCCGTTCCTCGCCACCACACTCGGGGCGAGGATCGCCGCACACTGCGGTGACACGGAACTCGTTGCGAAGATCTCGGACGGCCGTGCCTTGGTCGGCCTCGCCCAACTGCGGGACGACGGCGCCGTGAGCCCGGACGGGTTCAAGGGCACGTTCGATCTCATCGACGCGGCGGGCGCCGGCCACCTGCTGGTTATCGCCGAGGACGGCGCCGCACTGGTCGAAGCCACCGAATTCACCGGCGTCGAAACCCTCGAATCCATCGACCCCGGGATCCGGTTGGCCACCGCCACCGTCACATCAGGTCGTATTCTGCACTGGGTCTCCGCCAGTGTGGATCCGATCCGGACGCGGGCACTGTTGCTGTCGGCGGCGGGACTCGCCGGAGTCGCGCAGGCGGCCGCCGACATGGCCACCGAGCACGCGAAGACCCGGGTGCAGTTCGGACGGCCCATCGGCGTGCATCAGGCCGTCAAGCACGCCTGCACCGACATGGCCGTGCGGGCCGACGCCGCACGCTCCCAGGTCTACTTTGCTGCCGCGGCCCTCCAAGCCGGCCGCAGAGACTCCGACTTCCAGGTTCTTGCGGCAAGAATTTCTTCCTCGCGTGCCGCAATCGACAACGGCGCCGCCAACATTCAGATCCAGGGCGGGATGGGTTACACCTACGAGCACAATGCGCACCTCTTCCTCAAGCGTGCGCACTTCTTGTCCCACCTCGTCGCAGAGCCCACCGCCGCTCTGGCCGAATTTCTCGAACAGGGAGCACCCCAGTGAATCGCAAAGTCGCCGTCGCCGGAGTCGCGCTGTCCGATGTGGGACGAGTCGACAACAAGAACGCGTACGAACTCATGGCCCAGGCGAGCCGCCGCGCGCTCGCGGATGCCGGACTGTCGCCGTCCGACGTGGACGGTCTAGCCTCCACCGGCCAGGGCACACTGCCCCCCACCGACGTCGGTGAATATCTGGGCCTGAAGCCTCGCTGGATCGATTCGACCACCGTCGGCGGTGCGTCCTGGGAGGTCATGCTCGCGCACGCCGCCGACGCCATCGCAGCCGGCCACGCCGACGTCGTCCTGCTTACCTACGGCTCCACCGCCCGCGCCGACCTCCGCAAGGGTCTACGCACAGCGAACATCAACTGGGGTTCGCGCGGCCCCCTGCAGTGGGACGCCCCGTACGGCCACACCCTCATCTCGAAATACGCCATGGCTGCGCGTCGTCACATGTACCAGTACGGTACGACCATCGAGCAGCTCGCCGAGGTCGCGGTGTCCGCGCGTTTCAACGCCAAGGACAACCCGGAAGCCTACTACCGCGATCCGATCACCATCGAGGACGTGGTGTCGGGTCCGATGATCGCCGATCCGTTCACGAAGCTCCACTGCTGCATCCGCTCGGACGGTGGCGCCGCCGCAGTGCTCGTGGCCGAGGACCGCGTGAAAGACTTGAAGTCGGACCCGGTCTGGGTGCTGGGTACGGGCGAAGCCACCTCGCACATGCTGACCAGTCAGTGGGACGACGTCACCGTGGGCCCGGCTTCGGTCACCGGTCCACTCGCCTTCTCACGGGCCGGGCTGAAGCCGTCCGACGTGGACGTCGCCGAAATCTACGATGCCTTCACCTACATGCTGCTGCTCACCATGGAAGATCTCGGCTTCTGCGAGAAGGGTGAGGGTGGCAAGTTCGTCGAGTCCGGAGCGCTGCGCCTCGGCGGCTCCCTGCCCACCAACACCGACGGTGGCGGGCTGTCGGCGTGTCATCCGGGCCAGCGCGGACTGTTTCTCATCGTCGAGGCCGCCCGGCAGTTGCGCGGGGAAAGCGGGGTTCGGCAGGTACCGGACGCGAAAATTGCGTGCGTGAGTGGTACGGGTGGCTGGTTCTGCTCGAGCGGCACCGTGCTCCTGGGTTCGGAAGAGCCATGACCACCCTCGGCACCGCTCCCCCGCTGCGCGCGGAGGAGTTCGCGAACACCGCTGCCCTGCTCGACGCCGCCGCACGCGTCCACGGCGACCGCGACGCCTATGTCGAGCCGGGCGCGGGTCGGATCTCGTTTGCGGAATGGCGCTTCCGGGCACGCTCACTCGCTGCACACCTGTCCGAACGCGGAGTCGGAAAGGGCGACGTCGTCGCTCTGATATTGCCGTCGGGCATCGACTACGCGGTGTGCTTCGCCGCAGCCTCGATACTCGGTGCAGTCACCACAGGCGTCAATCCGAGATTGGGACCACGCGAGACGGAGGCAATTTTTGCGCAGGCGCGACCGGCGCTCGTGATCCGCGACGCCGATGCGGGCCTGCCCGCGGCGCCCGAGGGCTATCCGGTGATGTCCCGCGCAGACGCCGTGGCTGCGGCAACGTCCGGCGTCGGGGTGGCACCCACTATCGCGGTCACGCGTTCGGATCCGGTCAGCATCGTGTTCACCAGCGGCACCACCGGCCTGCCCAAGGGCGCCTGGTTCGACGCCGACAACCTGGCAGCATCCGCCGCGGCGTCCGGCGTCATGAGCGCCCCGTACGACCGTCGACTGACGGGCACTCCCTTTCCCCACGCCGGCTACATGTCCAAGCTGTGGGACCAGTTGGTCTGGGGCACCGCGGTGGTGATGGCGCCGGTTCCGTGGTCGGCAGCAGGGATGTACACGGTGCTCCGTGAGGAGCGCATCACGGTAGGCGGCGGTGTCCCCACCCAGTGGGAGAAACTGCTCGAACTACCGGATCTCGACCGCTCTGCCTTCACGCACCTGCGCGTCGGTGTGGTCGGTAGTGCGCCGGCGTCGCCCGCACTCGTCTCGCGCGTCCGGGACCTGATCGGGGTGCCACTGGTCGTCCGATATGCGATGACCGAATCCCCTACCGTCACGGGCACCGAACCGGATGATCCGGTGGAGATCCAGTTCCGCACGGTCGGTCGGCCACAGCACGGCATGACGGTCCGGATCACCGGCGACGACGGCGCAGATCTCTCCGTCGGCGAGGTCGGCCGGATTCGAATTCGCGGAGGCTGTGTGACCCGTGGCTATTGGAAAGCCGAGACCCTCACCGCCGAGAGTTTCGACGAGGACGGCTTTTTCGTCAGCGGTGACCTCGGATATTTCACCGACGACGGAAACCTGGTTCTGGCCGGTCGCGTTGGCGACATGTACATCCGCGGTGGTTTCAATGTGCATCCGATCGAGGTCGAACACACCCTCGGTGAGCACCCGAACGTGCGGCAGGCAGCTGTGGTCGGTCATCCGGCCCCGGTCATCGGTGAGATCGGTGTGGCATTCGTCGTTCCCGGGGATTCCGACCGCCCACCCTCCCTCGAGGATCTGCGCACGTGGTCGCGAGCGCGACTCGCCGACTACAAGGCACCCGACCACGTGATCGTCGTCGACGCGATCCCTCTCAACGCCATGGCGAAGATCGATCGAGTGGCCCTGCGTTCCCTTGCCCAGGAACATCTTTCTCGTATCCCGGTGGGGCCGCGGCGCTGAGCTCACCGGTCCGCGACCTCAACGACACTGCCCCTGCCGGTCATCGACCGGCAGGGGCAGTGTCGTACGGGGAACCCGGGTGGGTCAGGCCTCGGCTGCCTCGGCCGCCGGGTAGCGAAGCACACCTCGGATATTTCGTGCTGCGCGCATGTCGTCGAATCCGTCGTTGATCTTTTCCAGAGGATACGTCCGTGTCACCATTGCATCGAGATCAACCGACCCCGAGCTCCACAGCTCCAGCATCTTCGGGATGTCGGCGCGGGGATTGCCCGACCCGTAGAGCGTCCCGACGATGCGCTTCTCCATCAGAGCCAGATCCATCATGCTGATGGACACCTCTTTTTCGACGAGACGGTGCATGTTGGCCACCACGAGCCAGCCCCGCTTCGCAACCATCCTCAAAGCCCGGGCAATCAGCTTGCCTTCACCGACCCCCATGGCGCAGATGAACCGGTCGGCGCCGCGGTTCCAGGTGGCTTCCTTCACTACTTCCGCTGCCTCCTCCCAGGAGGCAGCGACGTGGGTGGCACCCAGCTCGATCGCCTTCTCGCGCTTGAACTCACTCGGATCGATCACCGTGATAGTTCGCGCGCCGGACAGTTTCGCTCCCTGCAGCGCTGCCGCACCGATGCCCCCGAGGCCGGCTACGACCACGTTGTGACCCGGCTCGATCTCTGCGGCGTAGACGGACGCGCCCCACCCTGTCACGAATCCGCATCCGAGCAGGCAGGCCCGATCGAGAGCATGATGGGGTTCGATCTTGACGCAGCTGGCCTCGTTGACCACGGTGTGGTGCGCGAACGTTCCGAGTGCCGACGAGATCGACAGGTCCTGCCCCCGCGCGTGGTGCCGGCTGCCGCCGTCGAGGATCTGCCGACCGCGACCGATCAGAGCACCGAGATCACACAGGTTCTGGTGTCCCGTCGAGCACGACGGACAGCGGCCGCATGCGGGAACGAAGCTGAAGACGACGTGGTCGCCGGGCTGCAACCAGGACACGTGTTCGCCGACCTGCTTGACCACGCCGGCACCCTCGTGCCCGCCGACGAACGGAATCTGAAACGGCATGTCTCCCAGGAGGATGTGCTCCTCCGTATGGCACATCCCCGACGCGTGCAGTTCGACGAGTACTTCCCCGGCCTTCGGTGGGTCGAGCTCGACCGTCTCCACGGACCACGGCGCGTTGCGCTCCCAGAGGATCGCGGCCTGAGTCTCCATGTAAATCCTTCCGTGCATGTCGGCACCTCGGCGCCGGTAAGAGAGTGGGTTACGCTTTGGACGGTCGATCGGGTTCAGCGGATGATCGACTGGAATTCGAGGTACTCGGCGAGGCCTTCCGGTCCGCCTTCCCGACCGAGGCCGGACTTCTTGAATCCGCCGAAAGGGGCACCGCAGTCCAGAGACGGAGCCGAGTTGATAGATACGGCGCCGACGCGGAGCTGTTCCGCAATACGATTCGCCCGCACCGTGTCGGGCGACCAGACCCCTCCTCCCAGGCCGTATTCCGAGTCGTTGGCCAGAGCGACGGCGGCGTCGTCACCCTCGTAGGGAATGACCACGACGACAGGACCGAACAGCTCGTCTCGAGCGATGGCCATGCCGTTGTCGACGTCCGCGAGAACCGTCGGGGCCACATACCAGCCGGTGTCGAGGCCCTCGGGTCGCGCACCGCCGACGACAACACGTGCGCCCTCGTCCACCGCCTGTGCGACATAACGTTCGACGCGGTCGCGTGCGCTGGCGGTGATGAGTGGACCCACATCCGTGGCGCGGTCAGACGGGTCTCCCACCGTCAGGGCGCCGACGGCATCGCCGAGTGCCCCGACCACCTCGTCATAGCGCGATCGGGGTGCCAGGATCCTACTCCGGGACACGCATACCTGGCCATTGTTGCCCATCACGCCGCCGACCAGTCCACCGATCGTCTTGTCGTCCAGCACGACATCGTCGAGGAGAATCGCTGCCGATTTGCCACCGAGCTCGAGACTGCACCGGCGGATGTCGGCGGCGCACAACGCGCCGATGCGGGCACCGACCGCGGTCGAACCGGTGAAACTGATCTTGTCCACTCCGGGGTGCGTCACCAGCGCCTCGCCGGTCGCGGCGTGGCCCGACACGATGTTCACGACGCCCGGAGGAAGGTCGGCCTGCTCGATAACCTCAGTGAAGAGCGAGACTGCCAGAGGTGCGTCAGGAGCCGGTTTGAACACGATCGTGCATCCGGCGGCGAGCGCAGGGGCGAGCTTGAGACAGGCGGTGAACAGTGGGGCGTTCCAGGGCAGGATCGCACCGACGACGCCGACCGGCAGTCCACGGACGTGGACTTCTCCTCCGACCATCGACGGGCGCACCTCATCGAACGGATAGTCGGCCCCGATCTTCTCGTAGGCTCGGAGCGCGCCGAGAGTGCTCATGATGTGGACGAACGACGATGCGCGGCGTGGTGTTCCGACCTCGGCCGAGAAGAGCTCGGCGAAATCGTTCTTCCGGGCCTCGAGTCCGTCCGCGAGCCGGCCGAGCGCAGCGGCCCGGTCCGCAGGGCTGTACGACGCCCAGTCACCGTGCAGCGCTGCCCGCGCAGCGTCGACCGCCTGCCCCACCTCGTCGGGAGTAGCTTCGGAGACGTATCCCAGTACCTCACCAGTCGCAGGTGAGGTCACCTCGATACGGTCGCCCTGGCCAGGGTGCCATGCACCGGCGGCATAGATTCCATTGAACGTCCGCATCGGACTCCTCTCGACCGGGAGCGCGGTTCGCTCCGAGGGTCGTGTGCTCGGCTGTTCGGCCGGTCACGACGTCCATTCGATTCTGGCAGTCTTGTCACTTTGCGGCAAGAGACATTGCGACTAAATCACCGGCTACAGGCTCCAGCAAAATCCAACTGCACAATTTCTGACGCTCCATTCATGGAAGCTACGCCCCCTGCCGGCGCAGTTCACGTCTCCGTGGGCAGCCGTCCGGAGGTACTACCTCACGGACGGGGGTACAGGTCGCGCACGTTGAACGGGCCACCGTGGGTGACGACGCCCATCGTGTCGAATCCACCGATCGAGTCGGTGTGGACATACATCGCCGGCGGCGCGCAGATGAACACCGCCAGCGCGTCACTCGAAATCGTGCGTGAGACATCTTCGAGCAATGCCACACGCTCCTCATCGGAGAGCTGCTGCGTCACCAGTCGGTCGAGGGTATCGCGGACTGCACCGGGCAACTCGCCCTGGAATCGTGACGTCAAGTAATTGTCTCGCAGGGTGATGACGGGTTCGGCCGTGGCACCGTGAGAATAGGCGAACGCATCCACCGTTCCGCCCTGCCACTGCGCCAGAGCGTCGTTCAGGTCTGCGGACTGAACGTCGAGTTGGACACCGATCCGAGCGAGCTGATCCTGCATCGCGGCCGTCACAGCTACGAGGCTGCCGCCCGTAACGACCTTCAACGGGAACCCGTCGGCGTATCCGGCGTCCTTCATCAGCTGCTGCGCCTTCGCGAGGTCGTACGTGTACTCCACAGAACGATCGTCCACGTGCCCGTCGATGCCTGCCTGAATCGGTTGACCGGTCGGCGTGCACTGACCGTTGAGCAATCCTTCGTTGATCGCGTCCCGGTCGATCGCGTAGTTCATCGCCCGCCGGACGTCGGGGTTGCCCAGCGGTCCCCGCGAGGTGTTCAGGTCCATGGTCCACCAGGTCGCGTGATCGATCTCGGTGAGCTCGTAACCTCCGGACTCGACGAGCGCCCGAGCGTCGGGCAGCTGTGTCAGCCGGACCATGGAAGCCTCGACCTGTCCGCTGCGCTGCGCGTTGAACCGGGCGTTGTCGTCGGGGATACCGAGGATCTCGAGCGTGTCGAACGCCGACAGTTCCGTGTCCCAGTACTCGGCATTCTTCTCGTATACGACTCGATCGTTCGGCCGGACCGACACGAGCCGGTACGGACCCGACCCGGCATCGGCTTGGCTCAGATCCTGGTTCATCATCGCCGGATTGATGATGCTCGCCGGCGTGGTTGCGAATGCGAACAGTGCGTCGGCACGCGGCGCGTTCAATTCGACGACGACGGTGCGATCGTCCGGTGTCTCGATACTGTCGACGAAGGAAAAGTAGTCCTTCACAGTCGATTCGGGAAGCGTCTTGGCCCGCTCGATGCTCGCCTTGACCGCCGCGGAGGTCACCGGCGTGCCGTCGTGGAATGTCACGTCGTCGTGAAGGTCGAACGTGATCGACCGCATGTCCGGGCTGTACGACCACGACTCGGCGACCATCGGCTGCAATGTGCTCACGCCGTCCGTCTTGTCCACTCGGATCAGCTGGTCATACATCGGGAAAATATACGGCTCCATCGCGAGCGGACTACGCGCGAGATGCGGATCGAGCGTGGTCGGCGCGAGAATCGAGGCAATACGCAGGCGGTCTGCCGCATCGGAATCCCCGCCGCTGCCCCCGCAGCCCGTGAGCACCAAAGCTGCTACCGATATCGCCACACCCAGTCGGGTTGTTCGCCTCATTCGACACTCCTCTGATTGCTGTTGATGCTCGCCGTCACCGGCGCTCGGGTCTTCCATAGTTCGGACGCGGCGCTCGCCTGCTCAGGCGGCGGAGCCGGGCGCCGTGCCGGCGTGCGGGAGAACCGCGGCGCCGGTGCCGGCTGAACAACACCGTCGAGTTCCTGAAACACACTGCGACTCGACATGTGCGGGTGCTCGGGCGCTTCGGCGAAGTCAAGAACCGGAGTGACGCATGCATCCGTGCCCTCGAAGACGGCAGTCCATTCGTCGCGTGTCTTCATCGCGAAGCGCTCTTCGAACAAGGTTCGCAGCTCACCCCATCGCGACCTGTCGTGCTGCTGCGGGAGGAGATCCGGCGACAATCCGAGACCCACGATCATCTGGTGGTAGAATTCGGCCTCGAGCGCACCGACCGCAACGTATTTCCCGTCGGCGCACTCGTACGTGTCGTAGAACGGTGCACCCCCGTCGAGCAGGTTCGTGCCCCGCGCGTCCGACCACTGGCCCGCAGAACGCAACGCCCACAGCAGATGACCCAGCATCGGGGCACCGTCGACCATGGCCGCATCGATCACTTGCCCATGACCGGATCTGTTCCGTTCGTGTAGTGCCGCGAGGATGCCGACGATCAGGAACATGGATCCGCCACCGAAATCACCCAACAGGTTGAGGGGCGGTAGGGGGCGCTCGCCGGCCCGTCCGACCGCGTGGAGCAGTCCGGTGAGGGCGATGTAGTTGATGTCGTGCCCCGCCCGGAGGCTCAGCGGGCCGTCCTGGCCCCATCCGGTCATCCGGCCGTAGATCATCCCCGGGTTGCGTGAGAGGACATCGTCGGGGCCGAGGCCGAGCCGTTCGGCTACACCCGGTCGAAACCCCTCGATCAGGATGTCGGCACGGTCGATCAGCGCGAGAATCGATTCCTTGCCCTCGGGGTCCTTGAGATCCGCTTCTACAAGAATTCGACCGCGGAACTGCGGATTCTGCGGGCCGACAGGACCGAAGTCGTAGTCGGGGCGCCGGACACACGCGACCTCGGCACCGAGGTCCGCCAGTATCATGGCTGCGTGCGGTCCCGGCCCGATCCCCGCAAGTTCGACGACTCGCACACCGGCAAGCGGCCCGCCTCCTGCCACATCACGAGGTACGGACACTCGTCTCCTGTTCCTGTACCGTCCGACGGCCTCCCAGGATCTCGTCGATCCGGCCTTCCGGGTATCCCAGGTCCGCAAGCACCTCCCGGGTGTCCTCGCCGACTGTGAAAGACCTTCCCGGAGAGTCTTTGTCTTCACTCCCCCACTCCACGAAGGTCCGGACCATCCGCAACCTCCCGAACTGCGGATCGGTGACGACGTGGGAGAACCGGTTTTCCTGGAGGAACGGGTCCTCGAGCGCACCCTGCTGCTCGAGCACCCGACACGCCGGCACGCCGTGCTCGGAGAGGAGGACGAGCGCTTCCTCGACCGTGTGCGTTGCCAGTGCCGATTCGATGTCGGTGAGGTCACCGATCCCGAGTGCCCGGCGCAGAGTCGCCGTTCGATCGGTCCCGACAGCGGCAACGGCCATCCATCCATCGGTGCAGGCGTAGAACCGGTGGCCCTCCGCGGGACCCGGATAGTCCACCCCGCCGCGCTGCGGTTCGGGGCGGCCCGCGTACCCCGTCAACTCGCTGCCTTGCAGAAATATCGACGTGCTCGCAAGTGAAGCCCATACCTGCTGCCCGACACCGGTTGTACCCCGCTCGTACAGCGCTGCAAGGACACCGAGCGCCCCGAGGGCGCCCGTGCAGGTGTCGTGAGCGGGCATCGGGGCCGCGAGAGGTTGGGAGTCACCGCCTTGCGCGGCAGCCATGCCGCTCAGCGACTGGAACACCGGGTCGAATCCCGGTGCTGTGGCGTAAGCGCCGGCGCGACCATAGGCGGACACCGTGCACTGCACCAACTCGGGGCGCTCACGCCGCAACACTTCCGGGCCGACACCGAGCTTGTCCAGACGGCCGGGGCGCAGATTCTCGACGAGCACATCCGCTCTGCGGACGAGATCCAGTAGAGTCTCGCGTCCCGGATCCGTGCCCAGATCCAGCACCACCCCGCGTTTGTACTGATTCACGGAGATGAACGACAGGGTGAACGCGCGGTAGGGATCCCCGTCCCGCGGTTCGACCTTGATCACCTCTGCGCCGTGATCCGCGAGCAGCGACGCGACCAGAGGAGCCGCGAGGAACGTAGCGGCGTCGATCACCCGGATGCCCTCGAGGGGACGCTGTCCCGACGGATCCGCGGCGTCCATGGTCCTGGTGCGGCGCGGCCAGATCTCCGGTGTCCGCGACCTCTCCACAACGGCAGCGCGGGGAGTCTGCACTCGACTGCGGGAGAATGCGATCGGCACGTCGGGCATGGTGACTTCGCCCAGCACGTCGTGTTCGATCGTGGTCATGCCGTGATTGGCCGCGACGATGTCGCTTACTGCCCACTCGGCCCTCGTCCGGACGGGCGCGCACGGCACGTCTGCAGCAGCGAAGGTGCTGATCCAGTGACTGCAGGGCTCCGTCGCGAACAGCGACTCGAGTTCGTGTTCGACTGCTTGCACTCCGGGGCTGCCGACGACCATCAGGTTGGTGAACTCTCCGCCGACCTCCGGAAGCACCAGGATGTCCATCCGATCGAGTGCCTCGAGGGCACGGAAGAACAGGTCCGGGGTCAGCGTGGCAAGGAAGAACCATTGCCCGTCCGATGCCTGGTACATGCGCCAGAAGGGCAACGAGCGCACCGAGCGGCCGGGGCTGAAGACGGGTTGGTCGACTCCCTCGATCATCATCGTCGCCATCTGTGTTGCAGCGGCGTGCACACCGCTGACAACGGCGGTGTGCCCTGCTCCCGTTCTGGTGCGGCCCACCAATCCGGCGACAGCGGCCCCTGCCCCGAGTGCACCGTGAAGAAGCGAGGTGGTTGCGACGACTGGCGCCACCGGCCGATCTTCGACACAGGGGTACCGGCCTGCGACGCCGCCGACGGCATCCAGCAGCAAGGGGTCTTCGTCGAGTTCCGCCCACCTGCCCGACGCCGCATACGGAGGCATCCACACGTGTGTCAGTCCGGGATTCCGCGCCTGGATATCCTCCGCACGCAAGTGCGATGCCGTGAGCCCGGTCGGTGTGTGGTCGACGAACAGAACGTCGGCTCCCCCGATCGCATTTCGTATCTCCTCGGACCTCAAGGGCACGAGTCGTTTTCCTCGGTCCCACCACACTTCACCGGGATTCGCCGGTATGGCCGGGTCCGGCAGGACGTCGACTGCCCGCACGACGTCGGCCCCGAGGTCGGCGAGGAGCTGTCCGGCTATTCGCGCGGCCCGTGTCGTCGACACCTCCAGGACACGGATCCCGTTCAACGGGCAATCACTGTTGCCCCCGTGCGATTCGGAAGTGCTGGTCATTTCTCGCCTCGATTCGCGTCGGCTTTCATTCGGCTCAATCGATCTCGTTGTTGCGCGAAACGTTGTAACGTCACGGCCCGCGCATCTCCGGTGAACGCCTCCAGCTGCCGTCGCGCTTCGACTTCGATGTACCTGTCGAGGGGTAACCGCTCGGCGTCGAGAAAGTTCTGCTTCATCGTCCGGAGCACACCGACGTCGTGTGCTCCCAATTCGGCCGCAACCTCGGCCGCATCCTCACGAAAAGTCGCGCTGGGAAAGACACGCGAGACGAATCCCGTGCGCAGCGCTTCGGTGGCGTCGAACTTGGTGGGGAGCAAACACAGATCGCGGGCGCGGGCGCCGCCGAGTGCCCGGGAGAGGGTCCACGGTGCTCCGAGTTCTCCCGGCAGTCCCACGTTCAGAAACGCTGTCGAGAAGCGCGCATCCGAGGCTGCGAAGCGCAGGTCGCATGCCGCGGCCCAGGCGAGACCCGCACCCGCGCACGCCCCGTTGATCGCGGCGACGGTCACCTGCGGCATCTCGTGCAGCAAGGTCGACGACTGGTAGGCGGTGATGTCCGGCAGGGCCGCCGGTTCCGCAGTCGCGCCGTCGGCGTCACGGTTGAGGTAGGCGCCCGGGCAGAATGTTGCACCCGCCCCGGTCAGGACCACCACGGAGATCGCGTCGTCCGTCCTCAAGGCATCGAGTACGTCGTACATCTCGGTGGCCATCCTGGGCGTCACTCCGTTGCGTTCCGCGGGGCGATCGAACGTCACTGTCGCCACCGAGCCCACCATCTGCACGTCGAGCGTCCGAACACCGGTGTCGGATCGAGATTGCGACTGATTGGCGTCCACGACTCCGTGCCGGCTTGCCATGATGGGACACCTTTCACAGAAGGGAGCTTCTTTGGAGAGAGCGCGACTTCGCCACCGGTAGGAGCGGGTATTCACTCTCGGATTCAAGCGTCGCGGCGTATCACCGACAGGAACGAACTGTGAAGCACATCACCACCAGCCGAGACGGTAATCCGATTACTCACCGTGGTCAATAGGGTTACTGGTTCGCCGACTTACGAGGCCGGAGGGATTGCCTGTCGACCGATTCCTATCGAGCACCGCCGAATCCTTGGATCTGACGACCCTGTCACTTAGACTGGGTGGACCGGTGCGGACGACCACCGCAAGCCGTGACCCCACCCCGCCATGACCGCCCAGAAGGAAGCCGATGTGATCGAATCCGGGACTCCCGCAGGCACCCTCACCGCTCTCGCCAACCTGCGCGACGTGGGCGGACTACCGATGGAGGACGGCGGCACGACCCGCTCCGGAGTGTTGTACCGGAGCGACGCACCCTTCACCGGCGACGCAGCGCCGGCGCACATTCCGTCCTGGCCGCCGCGTGTCGTGGTCGACCTTCGATCGCATCGTGAGGTGCAGCGTTCCCGATGCGAGTGGCCCGGTAGGACTACCGTGCACCACCACCCGCTACACGACGGCGCAGCACCGGGGGTTATCCCGCCGGGAGATCTGCCTGAACTCTACGATCTCATCCTCGACTCCGGCGCTGCACGCATCGCCGCCCTCGTTCCGCTGGTGGCGCAGGCGGACGGACCCGTGCTCATACATTGCGCGGTAGGAAAGGATCGCACCGGCGTAGCAGTCGCCGCGCTTCTGCTCGCCGCCGGCGTGCGTCCCGACGCAGTGATCGCGGATTACCTCGCCACTGCGTCGAACATGCCCGCGCTGCGACAGCGGTGGGCGTCCGTCCGGACAGCGCACACGACCCGTCCGATCCTCGACAACCACTGGTTCGAGACGCCGGAACCGGCAATCGTCGCGGTCGTCGAACGCATCACCACCGCACCGGGTGGGCCTGTCGGGTGGCTTCGGGGCCACGGTGCGCACGATACGGATCTGCACACATGGCGTGAACGAATTCGCCTGTAGCAACGCGGCTCCGGCCGAGCCGACAACCAGTCCGACAACGAACGGAGTTCCACCATGCGAGTTCACATCGACGCGCTGCAGTGCGAGGGACACGGCATGTGCGCGGCAACCGCTCCGGATCTCTACGATCTGAACGACGACGGCTACGCGACCCCGACAGATTTCGAGGTTCCGTCGGGATCCGAGAGCCAGGCCGAATCCGGCGCGACAGCGTGCCCGATGGGAGCGATCAAGGTGCTGCACTGACCTCCGGTGATCGTGCTCGAACTGCAGGAGCAAGGCCACGGAGCCGGCCGACCATCCGGTTGACGGCCCCGTGGCCGAGGCGTCATTCGAGCACCTTCAGTGTTCCTGCTTCTCGCGCGCAGGACTCCAGTAGTCGCGATTGGTGGCAACCTTGCCGTTGCGCAGGGTTCCGATCGAGGTTCCACGCATTCCTGCAGGCTGCATGATCCACTCGGCTGCGAACTCGTCGCCGTCGGCGATGGTTGTCACGATCTCGTAGGTGGTCCCGGGCGTGAGTTCGAGTGCTCGCTCGACGAACGCGCGTGCCTCGACAGCCCCTACTGAAACGTGCCCGGTAGGGACATCTTCGATCACGACCTCGTCGTCGAACCACGCGCAGATTTCGTCGGCATCGGCGGAATCCCATGCTGCGTAGTAGTTTTTCATCCAGCAGTTGGCCGTCAAGGACGTTCTCCATTCGTTGTCGGACCAGCTGTAAGCACGCGACGCAGTGCCGCGTCGAGCGGTTCGGTGGGGTCGTTCCCTAGGCGGTCTCCGAGCGCCGCGGCGAGTGCGGGATGCGTCGCACCCTTTTCGGCGAGCCCGCGTGTAGCGAGCCAGCCGACGAACATCAGATAAGTCGCGGTAAACAATTCGCGTGCTTCCCCGTCGTTGAAGCCCGCCTTCCGCAGGATCCCGAGCGCAGTATCGGTGAGGCGGCCGACTGCGGGCGACGGCCGGGTGACCGTCAACGCATATACGCCGGTACCCGGGTATCGCAGGAAGGTCCGATCCATCGCGGTGACCATACCGATGTACTGCTCGATCCATGGGGTATCTACATCCATTGCGACGTCGATCTGTGCGGCCACGGCCTCGACGACTCGACTGACGAGTCCGTCTGTGTCGCGCAGGTGGTAGTGGACAGCAGGTGCGGTGACTCCGAGTTCTTCGGCCACCGCCCGCACCGTCAGCCGTTCGAGGGACGAACGCTCCACGACCCGCAGGCCTGACTGCACCACATCTGTCTCGGATATGGGCATGGGCTGCGTCCCACCACGGCGGCGAGCCATCCGACACCTCCTTGGTCGTTCGAATCCGGTCTAGCCGAGTCGCACACCATTATGTCACGCTAAGAGCACGTCTCATTTGGTGAGTTTCTTGAAGCAGGTCAGCGCAGCGGCGAGTTGGAGAAAGGAAGCAAAGTTCTCACCGTGACGTTCGTAGCGCATCGTCAGCCGGCGATAGCCGCTCA
>Ga0180216_1000436_pt1 | contig 45195 bp, 44 predicted proteins | sample eDN3rd37CBELigMG_FD_128879 | JGI IMG/M metagenome (GOLD analysis project Ga0180216, IMG submission 128879) | Enriched Miracle-Growth compost microbial communities from Emeryville, California, USA - eDNA 3rd pass 37_C BE-Lig MG (version 2)... ...
TCTTTTGTTAATACAGCCAAATCCCCATCCTGCAGCACATACACATCCCTGGTGTGTTGAATGACGGCAGAAATATCAGAGGCAATGAAATGTTCTCCTTTTCCCACTCCAATCACTAAAGGACTTGAATGCCGCACAGCAATAAGTTTATCCGGTTCATATTCGGTGATGACACCCAACGAATAGGCGCCTTCCAATCTTGCAATGACAGTTTGAACTGTGGATACAATATCACCATTATAATAATCTGCAATCAAATGAACGATCACCTCGGTATCGGTTTCCGAGGAGAACTCAACGCCTTTTTCCATTAACACTTCTTTTAATTCCATATAGTTTTCAATGATTCCATTATGAACGATGGAAAATTTCCCTGTATGATCAGTATGTGGATGCGAATTGGCATCAGATGGCTCTCCATGTGTTGCCCACCGTGTATGTCCAATACCGATCGTTCCTTTCAACGGATGCTGTTCTAATTTTCCTTTGAGGTTTCTTAGCCGGCCTTCTGCTTTCTTTACTGTTAACTGATCATTTTCCATCACCGCAATGCCTGCCGAGTCATATCCACGATATTCGAGCTTACTTAACCCATTTACGAGGATTGATTGTACATCACGTTCTCCAATATATCCTACAATTCCACACATAAGTATGCCTCCCTTGTTGTTTCTATTAAACGCCTACCGCTACCTTGACTTCGTTTTGCTTGATCCCTGAACCTAATTTATATATATGATCCGCCTTAATCTCAGCAAAAGCATTACGCGTATCAATGATCGGTACACTCAATTCGGCCAATTCATGATAGCTGAAACTTCGATGATTGGTAACCAACACCATACAGTCATATTGCGCAAAGGCCGAAGCATCATAGGAAACCGAAGGAACGAGATTTCCCTCTTCATCGCGGAAAGAAGTTGCGTAGGGGTCATAGTAATCTACTTTTGCCCCATTTTCCTTGAACAATTGATAGATTTCTAACCCTGGCGATTCTCGCAGATCATCAACATCTGGCTTATATGCCATACCTAGAATCAAGACCTTCGAATTACGTATCGATTTAGCGTAAATATTAAGCACATGTGAGGTTTGATTTAATACATACTCTGGCATATTATCGTTGATCGATTGGGCCAGGTCGATAAATTTGCTGTAAAAACGGAACTCCTTTGCCTTCCAGGATAAATACATCGGATCAAGCGGAATACAATGTCCACCGATTCCCGGTCCAGGGGAGAAGGCCATGAAACCAAAAGGTTTGGTCGAGGCCGCACGAATGACCTCCCAGACGTCGATATTCATCCGATCACACATCATTGCCAATTCATTAACAAACGCGATATTGACACTGCGAAATGTGTTTTCCAATAGTTTGGACATCTCTGCAATTTTCGGTGAAGAGACTGGAACCACCTTCCTGACCACATTGCTGTACAATAAAACCCCTAATTCCTTACAAACTTCTGTAGTCCCTCCGATGACCTTAGGCGTGTTATACGTGTTATAGTTTCTATTCCCCGGGTCGACGCGTTCCGGAGAGAAACAAAGGAAGAAATCCTGACCGACGGTTAACCCCTTCTTTTCCAGTTCGAATTGAATCAATTCTTCTGTTGTTCCCGGGTAAGTTGTACTTTCCAGGACGATCAACGTCCCTTTTTTCATATATTTTTTCAGTTCTTGGACAACATTCTTTATAAAAGAAGTATCCGGATCTTGATTTTCACTTAAAGGAGTGGGAACACAAATACTAATCGTGTCTAACTCCCGAATTTCCTTATAATCCGTTGTTGGGAAAAATTTTTGCCCTGTCACCGCATCCTCAACAAGCGTACTGGGTACATCTTGTATGTAGGACTTCTTATTTAGAAGGGAATCTATCTTCCGTTGATCAAGATCAATTCCGAATACAGTAAAACCTCCCTTCACCATCTCCATGGCCAGCGGTAACCCCACATATCCCAATCCAATGACGCCGACCTTGGCGGTTTTGTTTTGTAATTTTTCCTTTAATCCATGGTATAGTAGCATATTTTGTCCACCCTTCTTTTTCTCGGTCTCTGTAAATTTAAGATTCATCTCTCTAAGCATTAAGTTTTTTAATTCGCCAGGTCAGCTCGGAAATCGAAAAAGGTTTTGTAATATAATCGGCAGCCCCTAATTCAAAAGCCCGGTTCATATGGCTTGATAAATGTTTATCCGTCAGGACAATAACCTTCCCAGATTTGGAGTCTCTTTTATTAATTTGGTTCATCAGTTGGTAGCCATCAAGAATTGGTAGATTGAGCTCCGTAATGATCAAATCAGGGTTCATTAGGGAGTACTTTTCCAAGGCTTCATGTCCATCTTTGGCCTCACTCACGGCATATCCTTGCAATTCTAGGCGAAGCCGCACAAACTCTCGCATCACTTCATCCGTGTCCACAACGAGGATCGACTGAATCTCTTCCCCAGTACTTTGATCGGTAAAGATTCGAATATCCTTGCTGTCTTTTTTCGGGTGGGTCACACTCCCTACTAATTGGCTCAGATTGAAGGATGAAGGCTCCCCACTTTCTGGAAAGCTGGCTACCACGATCGGACCTTCCAAAAAGTGGTGGTCTTGCAGGAAATCTTTCAGAATTAAGGATGTATAATGGGTGGCTGATAGTTTCCAGTTATCCAAAATGACAGATAAAACCTGGTTTTGATCGTCATATACATATTGAGCAGAAAGCTCAGGTTGTTGCTTATTCATATAGTTTTTTAAGGAATCCAGCACTTTCTGGTTTAGGTTTGCACATCGTGCCAAGATCACTCCACAGGCCAACCCATTCACACATTTAAAGCTGACGAATTTGAAGAGATCCTGGTTTAAATCGACCACCTGGTCACGCATAAAAACGGCCATCTCTCTCACTCCTTTTATTTGTTAAAATTGGTTCTCACCATCGTTCCCCAAGTATTGTTATTGCGGAAGAAATCAATATGTCCCATCAGCCTCCACAGCACGCCAATTTGACGATAGCCGATAAACATCAGGAAGGAATATAAAAGCATTTTGTTCAGATCGCTCAGTTTCGGATAACGGCTAAATGCAGTTTCTTCGATATATAAGGCACCCAGACTGAGAATGAAACAAGACAGAAAGTTTACTAATCCAAAAACCACAAGGGTTTTCCATTCGGTCATATTCAGCAGCCAATAGCCTAGGATAGCCAGCATACCGGAAATCCGGAAGTAAGGATTTAAAGTTTCAAATAAAATATTGTATGGGAGCGTCAACATGCCAAATACTTTGTAGCGTGGTCGAAAGACCATTGAAAAACCTTCTTCGACCATATTTTTCAGGTTTCCACGCCCCCAACGTTTGCGTTGGCTGCTCAAGATGCGGTAAGTATCTGGTGCTTGGGTCCAACACACTGCATCCGGACAAAACGCCACGCGATATGGAATCTCGTTTTCCAGACAATAGCGATGAAGCTTGATGACTATGTTCATGTCTTCTCCAGGGTAACCGCCACGATATCCCCCTACTGCGATTACCTTTTCCTTTTGGAACACCCCGAAAGCACCGGATACAATGATCAGACCGTTCACTGCACTCCAACCAATTCTTCCACCCAGAAACGCTTTGATATACTCTACGTTTTGCAAGGCAGGGAGCAATTTTTTTGGAAAAGTGACGTCTTTCACGATTCCATCCTCCACCGTACAGCTGTTCACGATCCGAACATTTCCTCCGACGGCAACGGTGTCTTCCGGGTTCTCCATATAGACCCGAGCGATTCGCGTTAAGGCATCCTTCTCTAAAAGAGAATCTGCATCAATCGTCGAGATGAGCGGATAATGGGAAAGATTAATCCCCGCATTTAAGGCATCTGCCTTTCCTCCATTTTCCTTATCGATAAAATAAAGCTGTGGATATTCAGGGTTATGATAGATCCCTCGTACCTTCGAGGTTTTAATGGCATCAGAGACGATGGCGGATATTTTTTTCAGTTGGAACTCTTCTACCAACACCTGAAAGGTATCATCTTTTGAACCATCGTTGATTACGATCACCTCGTACTCTGGATAGTTCAGAGCCAGCAGGGAGCGCACATTTTCCTTAATCGTCAACTCCTCGTTGTACGCTGGAACAAGAAGCGATACAGGCGGTACATGTTCTGATCCTGATAGCTTTTTAATGGAGTTATATTGAAATCCCCTTTTTAACGGTAAGGTATGGCGAATCGATAGACCAAAGATCAAAAAATAGATCGCTGTGACGGCAATGACGTAAAACATGGCTAGATAGCCATATCCTAATAGGAACTCCCGCAGGAGATTCAGCCAAGAGTCCTGTTGCAAGTAATACTCAATGATCCTCATTGTTTATCCCCCTAGAAACTACACAATTCGATAGATTCTTTTATTTTTATCAAATGTCTTTTCATAGGTGTACATGATGGCGTTATAGCGGGCCAGGTGTTCAACGTCATGAAGCTTAGTTGATAGATTTTTAATCTCATCTTCAATGATTCCCTGAATGACTTCTCCCCGCCCGGCGCCCTTCATTTCTAGAGCAGACCCACAAAGTACTTCCACTCCTTCATTCCCTAGTTCTAATAACCCGACTGCACTCGCATACATTACCCGACGATCTGGATCCATTAAGGCCTCTTTCATTTCGTTTAGGTAAGCATGATTCTTCAACTCCGTTAATGCCCGGATGGTTAACAAACGAATGTCTACCCGTTCATGACGGATTAGCTTATTCAGCACATTCCTCGGCAAGAAATGCGCGGATTTGAGATAAATATGAACAGCCTTTCTTTGAACTTCTTTATCTTTCGAGTCAAGCAAACGATACACAGCAGAAGCAACTCTGGGATCATGGTAGTCTTTCACCCCGGCTAACCCAAGCCGAACGAGGGCCGGATTGCCAGACTGAAGATATTCGCCAAAGAGAGCCGCGTGATCCACATTTGCTTCCTGAATGATGTCGGCCAACAGGTCACTAAATTCTTTTTTGTGCATCATTAAAGTGGATACCATCACACGGACATCGAGCTCATCCCTTGCACAGCGTGCGATGGCTCGGGCGATGACAAAGAGCGCTGAATTGTATTTGTGTGTTTCTAAGAATTGCAGTAAGCCAGGGACGGCCTCCTTCACCCGCATACAACCCAAGTGATAGGCAGCGTCAACTTTGACACGGTAAGAACGGCTTTGTAATCTGTTCATATGCTTTGTAACGAATCCCAAGTCATCACAAAGCTCAAGGAGCTTCTGACTCGGGCCCCCTGTAAAAGAATCGATCATTTCGTTTAACCGTTCCTGCAATGCAGCTTTTTCAACTGCATTCATCGAAAATGGAGGAACGCGCAGTCGTTCTTTCCCTTCCAGGTTCACTTGAAGGTATGTGAGATAATCTCGAAATTTCCACTGGAACCGATCGATCATTTGTTGTTTTCTAATATTTTTCATCTTGATGATGTAAATGGCTGCGATAAAGACCACATTCAACAAGACAAGAACGTACAGAAAATAAATCGCTAAATTCAGATTCGTAAACATAGTGAACTCCTCCCCCAAAAGTAGCATGGAGGTTTTTATCCATCACTTTTTGGCTGGTTGATTGATCTTTTGCATTTCTTTTTGCATACGATAATAGCTTTGCTTAGGACGTTCAACGTATTTAACATCGATGTCCTGCCATTTCTCCCAGGTATAAAGGGGGAGCTGTGAAACAGGATATGGTTTGCCGGAATCGTCCCAGCTGATGACTTGCTGGGTTCCCTTGTCCACGATCCATGGCACGAAGCGAATCCCCTTAACCTCCTTGTATTCAAATGGGGATTTTCCCGTATCCTGATAGCTGATCACTTTTCGTGAACTCGGGTCACCAAACCCAAGCAACATCCAAGGAATGCGGATTTCTAGAATATTTCCTTTGGCCTGCCACATGGCTTTTGAGTTGTAGTCAGGACCTTCTGGATCACTGTTCCCTCTAAGTAACTCTCCAACCTCCACATCCGTGAATGGATGTTCAAAGCGGGAATCGGGCGGCTCTAATTTGTAATTCACCACCAATCTCCACGGGTTAAAGATCCCTGTATTGTCCTGCAGTTCCTGCGGATCGACGGAAAACATTCCATAGACCTTTCCATAGAGTCGACTATGGAAATCATAGTTGGAAGCGATCTTGATCCTTCCCTTCTCGGGTTCTGAAAGCTCGATGAGGGTTTCCAACCCTTCGTCCAAGGTCTTCCCATACAGCTGCGGAGCATGGCGGTTCCCTCCTTTCAACGTATCGCTTCCGAAATAGACTGCCTGATTTGTTGGGTCAAAAGGTTTGGTCAGCTTGGCCATGAGATAAAGATAGCCTTCATCATGGGAAGCCCAAATTTCTTCAAAACCTTTCGTTTTTATTGGCAGCTTATTCTTTTCCTTGTTTGCAAGCTTGTCCCAATCAGAGGTGTCCCCATCGATCAGAAGGTCTTGGTCCTTGCCTGGAAACATCCCCAGCACCCCAAAGAAAGATTCGTTGGTTAACGCGTTATACCAGTAAGCTCGACGGTCGGGAATGTCATAGCGCATAGTGTTCCACGTTTTTTTGAACCATTCATCCTGCCAAGTAAAGAGGATTGCCCCAGAATACCCTGTTTGGTGGATTTGCCGAAACATTTCGGCATTGATATCGCCTTGAGACTTTTCATCGTGTCCACCTTGATGACGACCTAACATCCCTTTGTGGGCTATCCCCTGGGAAGCAGGCACCCCGAATTCCGTGATCATAACTGGGATGTTTTGGTGATAGTCTTTTAATTTGTGAAGATAGGTTTTATAACTATCAATTTGTCCTTGGTCATTTTTCATCGTTTGAAATGATTTGTCGAAAGTAAAAAAATCCGGATAATAGGGATAAACATGATAAGAAGCGAAATACCCGGCCTTCCAATCTACGGGCTCAATATGCTCCGGATCAACACTGACCAAATCTTCCTCAATTAGTGGTTCACCCGGATGTTCCAAAGGGTCTGTCGTCACCCAATTGGAAAACGCAATCGGATGCTGCCAACCATATTTTGCTTCACTTTTGGCGGTAAGATCGACCATTTCGGTTAGCCACTTCTCAAAAGGACTAGCTTCAGGCTTACTGTGAAAATGGGTTCCCTGGTAATCAGGTACTTCTGGATGTTGATCATTGGTGTTTTTGACCATGCGTGCATCCCACTCTGTACCAACGATCCAGCCCATAAGATAAGGTCCTGCATTAAAGAGATAGGTACCGCTTGCTTTTCCCGAATGTGGATCAGGTTTCAATTCCGCTTTTCCATAGACCGCATCGACGGCATCCACAATCTCCTGTTCAAACGATTTTTTAATCTTAGGATCATAGGCATCTTGAACCGCCTGCAATTTCTCTTCCGGACTCCATACCCCTTGAATAAAGAAAAGTGGATCATCCTGATGCTTGGCATTGTAACGAACTAAAGCCTCATAAAATTCCGGTTGTAAAATGGTATAGATCCGAATCACATTGGCGCCCATCTCTTGAATCATGGTAAACCATCTTTCATAATCCTTTTTGGTAATCGCCAACTCCCCTGGGAAATGCCCTGGAATCGTAGCACCCATATTCACCCCTTTAGCAAAATAGGGATGCCATAACTGGTTGGAGTACTGTTCGATTTGAGTCCCATTTGCTCTATATTTCATTTGAATCCCTGCCTCAATTTCGGCACTTTCTACTTCTGCTGTTGGCGGCCATAACCAGTAAAGTGCTGCTCCTGCTGCAATAGCTCCGGCAAGCCCCAGCTTGGCTAGGCTGCTTTTCCAAAATTTCTTCATCCTAACCATCCTTTGCTTCGGGTAAAGTCTTAACCATTTAGATTATAGAGAATGAATATGAAGGGGGTATGTTCAGATTTTTATAAAATCGTGACCAATTATGATGAAAGTATGAACATTTTGTCGGATTTGGGGAAATATGGAGATGGGAAGAAGAAAAAAATCGGTTGCAAATTCATTTTGGTCCTGTTTCGATGGTCTCCGATCAATAATATAAAAAATAACGGAAATACTTTCCGTTATTTTTTATATTAGGTCCATTAACAATAAGAATAGCGGAAGAATTTTCCGTTAATGTCTCGTTAAGCCCTGATGTAATCGTTTGCAAGTTGCAATAACGGAAATATTTTCTGTTATTGACTCTAAACCAATTGGAGAATCGGAATTAGCGGAAAGTTTTTCCGTTAATATCATTCCTTCTGACAAAGGGAGCTCTAAACTGTGAAACGAGATAGGTAGGAAATAAATTGTAGCGTTCGGAAATAAAAAATAAGGGGAATCATTTCCCCTTTCTAACTACCCTAGTAATTCAATACTAGCCACGTGACTGGGATTGATTACAAGTCCTTCACTCACACGAACAAATTCATTCACGATATTCCCTGCTTGATCTTTCATTCTATTAATGAAGTCATCAATACTCATCACTACTATGTATTCTTTTCCACTATCCATCGTCACCTTAATCTGCATCTTCCTAACCTCCATGCCATTTAATGGTTGTAATCTATTCTATGAGCCATTAATTCTATTAATTCACAAAAATAAGTGGTAGGAATGAAAGCATAGAAAGGGGTAATTGTATCGTGGCTTTTTTGGGGTTTCATGATTGGGGTACTAACCCCCGGGCGAGTTTAGCCTCAACCCGGGAGAATCTTACCAACCAAATAAATCTTTCAAAGTTTGCAATTCCCCTCGATGTTCCTGAAACGACTTTAACTCCTGTACATTCTTTGATTGTTGGGATACCGGGGTTGATAATCGATCGTCCTCACCATAAAAAAATTATTTCTCCCCCTCTTGTTCAATTTCCTCGATTACTTGTTTTGCCACTCGGAAGCTATCAATTGCCGCGGGAACCCCACAGTAAATAGCGGTTTGCAGGAGGACTTCTTGAATTTCTTCTTTGGTTAAACCATTATTGATTGCTCCCCGTACATGAAGTTTCAACTCATGTGAACGGTTTAGTGCGGTAAGCATCGCTAGGTTAATGATACTGCGCGTTTTTTTTGAGAGACCAGGCCTTGTCCAGATTTCGCCCCAACAATACTCGGTTACTAACTCCTGCATTGGGCGATTGAAATCTGTTGCATTTCGAATCGAATTCTCAACATACTCTGCCCCTAACACCGCTTTACGTACTTCCAATCCCTCATCAAATCTCTTTTGATCCATTTTCCCATCCTCCATTCAGTTAATCTTTCGAATAAAAATGTTGAAATATTTAATTCAACCTTCCGCAACTAATATAAACTATTTTAAGTATTTTTACAATTTCATACATTCTTATAGTGGAAAAACCCTGATTCAATATAGAATCAGGGTTCAATCACCTTACATCTCGACATCTTGAGCCAAAGCACCTTTTTTATTCTTCACTCCCGCCCAAACACTAATAACCATGATGACAATGGAAAGCACCAGGATGCTTCCAGAAATAGGTCTAGTAAACAAGCCAAAGAAGTCACCTTTGTAAATCGTTAGGGATTGAAGCAAAGCTCCCTCCATTAAATCCCCTAGTACAAAGGTAAGTACAATTGGAGCTAGTGGTATATCCACCTTTTTCAGAAGATAACCAAGGATCCCAAAACCGATCATCACTGCGATATCGAACATGTTATTATTTACGCTATACGCACCAACAGTTGCAATGGCAAGAATAATCGGGAATAACAGTTTGAAGGGGATTAAGGTTATTCTTGCCCATATCCCTGCCAATGGCAGGTTCATAATAAGAAGCATTAAGTTTCCGATAAACATACTTGCGATAACCGCCCAGACAAAGTCGGGATTCTTTTGGAATAGCTGTGGACCTGGTGTCAAACCGTGCATGATAAAGGCCCCTAATAAAACGGCAATCGTTGGGGAACTTGGAATCCCCAGGGTAAATAAAGGTATAAGCGCTCCACCAGCGTAGGAATTGTTCGCTGTTTCCGGTCCGGCAACCCCCTCAATCGCCCCTTTCCCAAAACGGGATGGATCCTTTGAAACTTTCTTTTCAAGGGAATAAGACATAATCGCTGGAATAACTGAGTTAGTCCCCGGCAGAAGTCCAATAATAAAACCTAATCCTGTTCCACGCATAATCGCTGAAAGCGTGGTTCTCCATTCCCCTCTTCTTGGAAACAGTCCTTGAATTTTCGGTGTTTTTTCTGCCTTCAGCTTTGCTTCCGCACTGGAAAGAATCTCCGAAATACCGAACAATCCCATGGCAAGCGGAACAAAATCAAAACCATTCATCAATTCCATTTTGCCAAAATCAAATCGAATAGCCCCTGTTACCGGATCTAGACCAAATAAAGCCAAGTTTAACCCAATTACGGCCGCAATCACGCCGCGAAGCAAAGACTTTCCCATTAAACCGACGACCATCGTCATCCCTAGCACCATCAAGGCAAAGAACTCAGGTGGCCCAAATTTCAAGGCAAGCCTAGCGATCGGTGGACCAACCAGGGCAAGTCCAACGATGGATAGTGTCCCCCCAATAAAAGAACCAATTGCTGCCACCCCTAATGCGGTCCCTGCCCGTCCTTGTTGAGCCAAGGGATAACCATCCAAGCAAGTAATAACCGAGGCGGCTTCCCCCGGCGTATTGATTAAAACGGAGGTAATCGTTCCCCCATACATCGCACCATAATAAATACCGGATAACATAATAATAGCCGAGATCGGCTCCATTCCAAAGGTGAGAGGCAGTAAAACAGCTGTCCCAGCGGTAGGACCAAGTCCTGGTAGCACGCCCACGAGCATTCCTGCTGTGACTCCAATCAGGCAATATAATAAGTTATACCATGTAAATGCGGTTTCAAATCCTGTTAGTAATTCCAAATGAGCTCCCTCCCTTTATAGTCCAAATGAGTTTACAGGTAGCGGAACATTTAAAACGGAATAAAAGGTATAAAATAAAACAAACGTAACAACTACCGAAATCCCTAAACCCCAGTACCACTTGTACTCTTTGATAAATAGAATCATTAACATAATAATGCCGGCCACACTATAACCTGTATACGGAGCGAGAATGTAAAAAACGACTAATGAAACCATAATCAGAATGATTTTTCTAAGCCCCTCGCCTTTTGGTAAGACATCCTTTAATTGAATGATATTTTTCTTATAGCAATCAATGATATAAGCAATTGAAAGTACAATGAGCAAACCGCTCAGCCAAAGAGGAAACAATCCAGGACCAGGACCGTAATCACTGTAGTAATCGTAAGATAAGGCTTGGAAGAAGAGCGTCCCAGCAAAAATTAAGATGAGGAACCCGACCAAAGCTCCAGCATTTTTCATTTGTTCACACGTCCTTTCCTTATAAGTCGGACTCTATTAGGGGAGAATTTGTGGCCGGACAGAATTGTCCGGCCATCAAGATGATTACCATCCTAGTAAGTCTCTTAATTCTAGTACTGCTTTTTCATCATTTTTCAACAAATCAATATAATCTTGTCCGTCTTTATAATCCACTTGAAGTCCGGATTCGCCTTGCTTCTTAATTTGTTCTTCATTTTTAATCCCTTTTTCAAAGGCTGCACGGAGAATTTCCAGCTTTTCCGGATCAAGTCCAGCAGGAGCACCAATTCCCCTTGCTGAAGCAGATAGCACACCTTCAAATCCACTTTCCTTCAAAGTTGGTACATCTGGAAGGAATGGGGAACGTTCTTCAGCCATGATACCGATAATTTTGATTTCACCGCTCTCATGGAGTTTGGTTAACTCCCCAACGTTCGCGAACAATACGTCTACATGGCCCCCCATTACAGCAGCCTGACTTTCTGCGGAACCCTTATTGTGTACAGCAGTAAATTTCGTTCCAAATTTATGATTCAACTTCAAGGATGCAAAATGGTCATCACTACCTACGCCAGTGGATGTTGCCGTAAGATCATTGTTTTTCGCATACTCGATCATTGATTTGATATCGGTAAAACGCTTTTCATCTGGGCGTATAGCAATCGCACCAGCGTCTGTAATATGGTTGGCAATCGGTGTAAAGCTTTCTAGATTTTCTTTTCGATTTTGCTTAGGATCTAGATAACCAGTCATTAGGTTAGGTGTATTTAGATAACCAATGGTATATCCGTCAGGTTTGGCATGGGCTAGTTCTGTCCAGCCCACCCATCCGCCTCCGCCGGGCTTGTTAATAATATTAATCGATACACCAAGTTCCTTTTCAACATAAGGCGTTAACATCCGTGCTCCAACGTCTGTACCACCGCCTGCAGCATAGGATATAATAAGATTAATAGGTTTGTCTGGCCATTTTTCTTTCGATTCTTTTGGTTCTTCTTTTTTCTCCTCCTGCTGAGCAGGCGCTTGTTGTTCTTGAGTGGTTTGTGTTGCTCCGCCACCACATGCTGTTAAAGCAAGTGCAATAATAGTTGCCATGGATAAACTAAAAAACTTTTTCATTTATCTTCCCCCTCTAAAAACTAAAAGATAGCGTTTTCAAAAATATAAATTTCATCATTTAATTTTCTCGCGTTGTCCTCTCCTCTCTAATTTATGGTGGTCTGACCTTACTGAAAATTATAATAGTAGTAAAGATAATCACTATATGGAAATTATATTTAAATAGAATTTTTAAGTCAATCTATTTTATGAAAATAATTATAAAATTTAAAAGCAAGTATAGTTACGTATACTCTTCAGATTATTATGCATCTAAAAGCTTTCATATAAATGGAGTTTGAATGATAAACTGAGACAGAATGGAGGAATGACTATGAATCGGTTGGATGAGTTATTTCGCAATAGGATTAGTTTTCCAGAAAATGAAAGTATTACATTTGAAACCTTAGATACTATTCTTGAAAAAGTATCTTGGACTATCCCCTTTGAAAATCTTGCCGTAATCAACAAAAGAAACCTTCCTCTGACTCAAGAAAACTTGGTTGATAAAATTTTGTTAAGGAAAGAAGGCGGTCTTTGTTATGAGATCAATCCAATTCTGTATCTGTTTTTATTAGAAAACGGGTTTGACGCAGTTCTCACGCGCGGGACGATCTATCGCCAGGATATCCAAAGTTACGCAAACCTTAAAGGAACACATGTCGCCATTCTTTTAACAAAGAAGGATCAAAAGTATCTAATCGATGCCGGTTTCGGCAGTAATTTACCATTAACACCGGTTCCCCTCACAGGTGAAATTGTAACTTCCATAAATGGAGAGTTCCGTACCCGTAAAATGAATAGTGAACTTGGTGACTATATTTTCGAAATGAAATTGAAACATAAAGACACCGATTGGAGAATAGGTTATGCCTTTGATTCCCAAAAACCGGTGAAGAAGGTTTCGGAATGTAGTGTTATCCAAACGGTTATCACTGAACACCCGGAGTCACCTTTTAATAAAGTTCCGTTAATTACGAAACGAACTAATCATGGGAATATCACCTTAACAGACACCACTTTTACACAATGGGAAAATGGCCACGTCGAAAAAGAAAACATCAACCCTATACGATTTAGGGATTTGGCAAAAATACATTTTGGGTTATGAACTGCCGTAATATAGCTCCATCTCCTTTTTAAAAACTTACAAAAAAAGAAAATCTTATCAAACCATGAATATCTTTAGGATTATTCATCAGACTAGAGAGCAAGCACGATGAAAGGGGGCTCTATTGTGGAAGAAAAGAAGTTTACACCATTGTCTACAGAATATGATCAACGTCATACGATTTTCCCTGAGGAATTTGCAGAAGGTCCCTATGGAAGCCCAATGAATTTTGATATGTCGCGAGACTATTGGAGAGAAGACATGTATGCCGCTCCGAGATTTACTTATGAAGCAAGAGGGTTTCATGAGGGGACACCAAGACAAGACCCTGGTTCACACATTACTCATGCTGAACAGGGCACAAGTGTTGAGGGCCCATTTGGCCCAGGAGTGGGCGAAGCAGGTAGTGAATAAGAGGGGATTCTCCCCTCTTTTAATCATGAATACTAATGAGGGAAAACACAAAAAATAAAATAGAACATCTTTCAGGGTGACTTGGAAAATCAATGGATCCTCTGTCCGCCACATTTTCCGAAACCCTCAAATAATAAACCGATATCCCGATCCCCAAACGGTGCCGATGTATTGCGGTTTCGAAGGATTCTCCTCGATTTTCTCGCGAATTCGGGCGATGTGGACGGTGACTGTGGAGGCGTCGCCGAGCGCGTCCATCCCCCAGATGCGTTCAAATAGTTCATCTTTACTATACACCCGGTTGGCATGCTGCAGAAGGAACAAGAGCAAATCAAATTCCTTTTGGGCTAGGATGGCTTCATTTCCATTCACGAACACTCTTCTAGCGTCTTTTTGTACTTCCAAGCCGCGGACGAGGATTTTACTGTCATCATCTTTCTTGCCAAACCGTTCTTTCATCCGTTCAAACTTGTTAAGGTGGGCCTGCACGCGTGCAACCAGTTCAGCGGAGCTAAAAGGCTTCGTAATATAATCATCTGCACCAAGGCCTAGGCCCTTGATTTTATAGATTTCCTCTCCTCTTGCCGATACCAAGAGTACGGGAATGTCCTCTTTTTCACGAATGGTTTTCAAAAGTTCGAATCCGTCCATTCCCGGTAGCATAATGTCTAGGATGACGAGATGGAAATTCCCCTTGTCGAGAGCATTCAACCCATCTATTCCATTATGAACGATTTGCACGGAAAATCCACTGAGCTCTAGATAATCCTTTTGAAGATTGGCGATACTGGAATCGTCTTCAACAATTAAAATGCTTTTCATCTTAACCCTCCACCGAAATTACGAACATTTTTTCAGAGAAATCATTATCCGAGTTCCTTCCCCCATGATACTTGTCACCCATATTTTCCCATCATGACCCTCAACAATTTGTTTCGCAATGGCAAGACCAAGTCCGCTGCCATCTGCCTGTTGTCTTGATAGATCTGCCCGGTAGAAACGCTCAAATATATGAGGAAGATCGTCTTCCGGAATCCCTTTTCCATTATCGCGGATTTCGATGATTGCTGAGGTACGGGTTTCCCTCAAAAGAATATCAACCTTACCGTCGGCTTTCGGGGTAAATTTGCGAGCATTATCGAGAATGTTTTGCACGACTCTCTTCATTCGTTCCCGATCAATAGAAACGAGCACCGAGCCTTTCAGCTCCGACCTTAGGGATAGCCTAATATTCGCCTTCTCAAATTCATAGGAATAGTCTGTCAAACAGTCGGCGAAGTAATCAGCTAAGTCCGTCTTTTCGAAGTGGTAAGGAATCTGATTCAAATCCAGTTTGGAATACAATAGCAGATCATCGATCATCGCATCGACGAGGATTGCTTTTACTCTAGCCGTTTCTAGGTAGTGCCCCATTTTCTCCGGGGTGCACGCCACCCCGTCAATGATCCCCTCAATATATCCTTTAATTGAAGTGACTGGGGTCTTTAAATCATGAGAGATACTTGAAATTAAAAAGGTCCGATTCTCATCGTATTTCTGCTGCAAATAAATGGATTCTTTTAGCTTGATCCTCATAAATTCTAGCGAGCGGCAAAGCTCCTTTACCTCCCCCTCCCCTTCTTCCGTGATCCCGCGGCTTAGGTCTCCTTCACTAATCCTCACAGCAACATCTTTCAATCTGGAAACGGGGGCGATGATGCCACGGGAGAATCGGTAGGAAACCCAAAAGTTAGTCAGCAAAAAGGAAAGGATAAAAAAGCTGACCGTAAAAATACCCAAAAAATAGTAGAATCCAGAGTTCAGCTTCAAAGGTGCAAACAACAACAAGATCCCCTTATCCCCTGAGGAAAGAGTATAATCTGTCCTTAGAAAAAGAAAGTTATCTCCGTCAAGCTCTAGTGTATCCCATTCAGAGCTTTGGTCAGAAAGCATTAAACTTTTCTCAATATCAATGCCATTAAACGTTCTTGTGGAATACATAATTTCCCTATTTTTCAAGATGACCGCATCCGCCCCTAACAGATCAACCTGACCCAACAGTTTTTGCTGGTAGGATGGATCAAGCAGCTGTTCAAAACCTAAAACCATCGCTTCCTTCTTGATCTCACCAAGGCCGGACCGTACCTCATAGACTCTTTTCAAATCGTTGACCCCTGTATTGGGACCCACGATCTTTTCATAAGCGGCTACAAATAGAATCACAGCTAAAACGGTTAAAGCAATGGTAGCCAAAACTGCCACCATATTCATCAAAAAAAATCGTTTGGTTAACTGCATGCGGAAGTACCTTTCTAGATATCCTTTCGGTCAAACAAATAAAAGCCTGCCGTAAAAAACATTATACCACTTCCAAGTAGAATCAAGAGCTGACGTAAGATTTTAAACACATTAATCTTCTCCGAGATCCAAAGTGTATACCAGTCAAACATGGAAGTGATGAAGAAACTAGAATAATGAGAAAGTACAATATCTAAAAATTTAAATCCAACAAAAACGAGAATGGAAAGAAAAAATACAGACAGTCCTCCTCGCAGAAGATTACAAAACCAAACAACGAGAAGTGAAAACACAAAAACCGGAAGAAATGAAGAAGAATAGGCTAATACAATTCTAACGATTCCCAGCCAACTCGCTGACGAAGGATTAAACAGCAAACCGGCTACGAATGAGAACATCATCACAAAAAGCAGGTTGGCAGCGATAAACAAAGCCAAAGTCAACACCTTGGCACTGTAAACTCCGAATCTAGTAACTGGCCTGGTTAAAGTAATTTTCATCGTATTCGAGGAAAATTCTCCGTTAAACATATCAATCGCAACAAAGGTAGCAAAAAGCGGCAGTATCGTATAAATAAAGATCGAAAGCACGACCAAGGGAAATTCGGTGCTTCCTACCACTCTCAAACCAAATCCATGTTTGATAGCGGTTACGGCAACTTGCCCAATCATTACGGCCAGAACAGACAAAACGGCGGCTGCGAGTATTTTTTTCTTCTTCAACAACTTCGTAGTTTCATTTAAAAATGCAGCCTTAAACCCTACCATTTCGATCCACCTCACTGACAAAATAGTTTTCCAGGGAGGCATAATCCGACAAAATATTTCTCGTATATTCGACATTGACCAACTTTCCACCGTAAACTACACCGATTCTTGTACAGGTTAGTTCCACATCGTGAATGAGGTGGCTGGAAATAAAGAATGTCGTCCCTTCCTCTTCGGCCAGCCGTTTGATCAAGGCTCTCATATCCAACATCCCTTCAACATCAAGCCCATTCAATGGTTCGTCCAAAATCAACAGTTTCGGCCTCGAAAGGATCGCTGCTGCCACTCCTAGCCTTTGTTTCATTCCCAAGGAGAATTTTTCCGATTTTTCATTTTTATATTTAAACAAGCCTGTAATTTTCAAACATTCATCAATTCTATTCTGATCTACCCCAGGATAAAATCTAGCGAATAGTTTTAAGTTTTCATTTGCCGTTAGATAGGGATAAGATTCCGCAGTCTCAATGATGCAGCCTACGTCTTTCATGGCCCTTACATAACTGTCTAAGACGCTGGCTCCAAAAATCTTAACATCGCCGCTGTCGGGCCTAATAAGCCCGGCCATCATCTTCATCGCTGTGGTCTTCCCCGCTCCATTCGGGCCTAAGAATCCAAAGATATCTCCCTGATCAACCTCAAGGTTTAAATCGCTGATTCCCCGGCCATTTTTATAAATCTTGGTTAAACCGGTGATTTCGATTGCTTTCTTCATCTGTGACATTCTCCTTATACATGGGCCCCCCCAAGCGAGTCACTTGGGGGGTGCAGCCTACTTTAGTCTTCAAATACTCGATTAAATTCCTGGTCCCAATTTTGACGACTATTGGATCGATATGAATTCTCATCAATGACTTCGATCTGAAGATCAACATAGATCTTACCTGGACTGCTAGGATGAAGTTGCCCCAGTTCCTCTTCGCCATCTGGATTCAAGTAGGTAAACCTCGAATTATAGTCCTTCTGCTTGTATTCAAAATCAAACTGATAGGTGTCTGGATAATCTGCTTCAAACTCAGGTTTCACCGTTTCAAAAAACTTCCCTGTGATTTTACCATTATCTATGCTTGTAATTTCCAGTGTTCTTTCACCGACTTTGACAAATTCCCCATCTTTTTCAATGATAATATTATTTTTATAGGTTCCCACATATTTATCGGTGATCCCGCCATAATAACTCACCTTCTCAACATTTTCCCCACCGAGATTCGGTTCGGTAACCTTTGTGTTTCCAATATCGGATAGCTTAAAGACAATAGTAAGTGCCAGATCATGCTCGACACCCTTCTTGTCTTTTCCTGAAAGAATGATATCCCCTGTCACGTTTTCTAAAATCCCAGCTTTATTTTCGATCGCCGTACCAGAAACCCTTTTTACATAAATATCGCTCTCGATCTCCGCCATCTTGAAGTCACCCTCCGAGCGAGCTTGATCACGAATCATCTGCTTGATACCAAAGGAAGAAACCGCATTGACAAGTGCTGGTACTTGTGTAGCAGATAGCGTCCCGGAATAAATCTTGCCACCGTCAGGACGTTCTTCCGCCTGTACATTTTCTTTTAGATTTCCAACCAGTGCGTCCACAATCTTTTCCATTTCAGGTGCACCCTGCTCATTAAATGGATTAGTAAAGCTTTTTCCCCTTTCCCTGATTAAATCTTCAGGGATCTCCGTTACATAATACTTCTCTTCTGTTCCATTTTTCCAAATATCAAGTTTTTGATCGTTGTAAGAGAACGAACTTGTCGTCTTCCCATTCGAATACTGGGTAGTTTCCCGATGTTCCCTAGCCTGTTTGATCGTATCGATTTTCGAATAGGTCGATGTCTGGAATACCTTTTGATTATTATCCTTCAGCGTGATGAGGGCTTCAAACGTATAGTTGTTTAATCCTTCTTCCATCTGAGCTGCAGTTGTTTTAATTGAGCTCTTAAAACTGTCATACCCCGATCCAAGAAGTACATCAGCAAAGGCCGTTGATACAAAGACACAGGCACCGACCGTAAATGAAAGGACGGTTAACTTCTTTTTACTAAGATTCATTTCATAATACTCCTTTATTTTATATTCGCAGAAACGTTTCCCTTGTTTTCATTATAATTGGGGCCTATTGAATCTATCTAAATAAATTATTAACAAATTATTAACTCCTAGCTTGAAAATTATTGAAAAAATATACATTTTTATGTATAATTTATACGTAAGTAACTATATAGTAATACTTTTATTTTGAACAAGTCTGTCACATTGGGACCGATAATTCCTTTGTGCGGACATTTTTGCATGTGAAAAATCTTTGTTCTATTAAGGAGGGATGCGAAAGCGGGAATGGTCATTTGCAGAAACCGAAGAAAAATACAGAAGGGATTGATCTGCTTTTGAATGTACTAGTTTCTAAATTAAAAGAAGTTTTGTTTGCGGTTCTCCCCATCACACTCATTGTCTTGATTTTAAACTTTACCCTTACCCCTCTTGATACACCATTAATTATCCGTTTTGTTATTGGTTCTATCTTTATTATTATTGGTTTATCGATCTTTTTGTTTGGAGTAGATATTGGAATTACCCCAATTGGTCAATCCATGGGATCAGCGATTGCCAAATCCAACAAGATCTGGATCGTCGTGCTTGCTGGTTTATTGCTCGGTTTTTTTATCTCGATCGCCGAACCCGACTTGCATATCTTAGCCGGACAGGTTGAACTGGTGACAGCCGGACTAATTACCAAAGTGAGTATTGTTGTGGTTGTTTCCATCGGAATCGGCTTACTTATTTCCACAGGGCTCATTCGAATCGTGTTTAATATCCCCTTGTATAAATTGTTAACCGTTTTGTACTTGATTATCTTTGGTCTCGCTTTGTTTACATCCCCTGAATTTTTAGCCATTTCCTTTGATGCCTCAGGTGCAACGACGGGTGCATTGACTGTCCCCTTTATTTTGGCTCTTGCCATGGGGGTATCCACACTAAAAAAAGATAGTAAAGCATCTGAAAAAGATAGTTTTGGTTTAGTGGCCATCGCTTCTGCAGGGGCAATCATAGCGGTTATGATTATGAATATCATTTCAAAAACAGATAAAATGTCAGGTAGCCTTGAACATGCTACCACTTCTTCATCTATCATTGGACCCTTTATCCAAAAAACGCCAATCATAGCATTTGAAATTGTGGTGGCCTTATTGCCTATTTTGTTAGCCTTTCTTCTATTTCAAAAAATTTCCCTTAGAATGTCTAAGAAGGCAGTTATGAAAATTTTAAAGGGATTAATTTTCACCTTTATCGGGCTCGTATTATTCTTAGTAGGCGTGAATGCAGGTTTTATGGATGTTGGCACTGCAGTTGGATATAACATTGCTTCCTTAGATAATAAAGCATATGTTATTATTGTGGCCTTTGTATTGGGATTAGTGACGATCTTGGCGGAACCTGCTGTTTATGTTCTCACCCATCAAATTGAAGATGTCACAAGCGGATATGTCAAGCGAAGTATTGTTATGTTTTCGTTATCGATCGGGGTTGGTCTGGCTGTTCTTTTGTCAATCATACGAGTGCTTATTCCAGAACTTCAGTTATGGCATTATCTTTTACCTGGTTATGTGATCGCCATTGCCATGTCCTATTTTGTTCCTAAATTGTTTGTCGGGATTGCGTTTGACTCAGGGGGTGTTGCCTCCGGCCCGATGACAGCTACTTTTATTCTGGCCTTTGTGCAAGGGGCCGCCGAGGCGATCGAAGGTGCGAATGTGTTGGTAGATGGCTTCGGGATGATTGCCATGGTCGCGATGACACCTTTAATTGCTTTACAGGTACTAGGTCTCGTGTTTAAATATAAATCTAAGAAAGAAGGATTAGTAGATCCTGCCGATAGGAGGGTTAGAGAATATGGCGAGTAACACTGAAATGCCCGATTTCGAACTCGTTTCTGTGATCGTTGACTTTGGTTTAGGTAGTAAAGTCATCCAAACGGCGAAGAAATATGGCATTTCTGGAGGGACAGTACTATTAGGAAAAGGCACGATCAAAAACCGACTTTTGGAATTGTTGGCGATAACGGATGTTCGAAAAGAGATCGTTCTTATGGTCTCTGATCAAGATACTATTCGTCAGGCCCTAGAGGGGTTGGATCAGAAATTTAAATTCTCCAAGCCGAACCACGGCATAGCGTTTACTACCTCTGTTGGTCACGTTATTGGAGCCAGAAATTGTCATAGTGATCAGATAAAAGAAGGAAGAGGTGAAGATTCTATGTATCATGCGATTACGGCGATTGTAGAAAAAGGAAATGCAGAGTATGTCATTGAAGCAGCGACAGAAGCAGGCTCCAAAGGCGGAACAATCATCAACGCCAGGGGCTCCGGAATTCATGAAACGAGTAAACTATTTTCTATGGAGATTGAACCTGAAAAAGAGATTGTCATGATACTGTCTAAAAAGGAAAACACGGATGCCATCGTATCTGCTATCCGAAAAAAAGTAAAAATAGATGAACCTGGCAATGGAATTATCTTCATTCAAGATGTGAATAAAACATATGGTTTATATGAATAACACTTAGGGGTTCAGTCCCTTTCCAAACTCGTGACCACGAACAATAATGATTTTTGATTAAGGTCACTTTCCTGCAGGCTGGCGAACCAATTGTAAACCATCCATTACAGGCATCCGGACATCATATCCAGATGCTGCAAGACGCGAAGGATTTCAGACAGTTTTTATGCTGGATCCTCCCCGAAGACTGTTAACTCATGGTGATTTTAACCGGAGATTTTCCGCCTTTTGTTCGATGCTCTGTTTATAGAGTGTAAAAAAACGGAGAATCTCCGATTATTTTGCTCCGAATTCCCCTTTTCAACAGATTATCCGGAGTTTTAATAAACCATGGATATAGTGTATAGTAATCGTATGCATACCATGGTTTACCCTGTTGCAAAGGATAAAGTTTAGGATGTGGAATTATGAGTCAAATCGTTAAGCAAGACCCGTTACATATTCAGGCCTATAAAATTATTCGAAGATATATTTTGGAAGGTGAATTTGAACCTGGAGAACGTATCATTGAGGTTAAATTAGCCGAACAACTTGGAATCAGCCGAGCCCCCATTCGTGAGGCCTTTCGGATGCTGATTCACGATGGACTTCTTATTCAGGATGAAGGACCAATTCTATTATATAAACCATCCCGGGATGATATTATCGACGTATTTCAATGTCGAGAATATCTGGAGGCTCTGGCCGTTCGCCTTGCAACGGAAAATATAACAGCGGAAATGACAGATGAACTTTCCGTGAATATACAGCTTCTAAGGGAAGCCATTCGCAAAAGATCAAAAAGTGAGATCAGCGCCCATGATCAACGATTTCATGAGCTCATCATCGAGGCTTCCGGAAATAAACAATTAATCGATTTGATCTCGAGAATTCGGGTGAAAATCACGTATATCCGAAATACTATCTTTCGTAACTACGAAACCAATATTGATTTTGCGGATGAACATGCACGGATTCTAGAAGCCTTAATGAAGAAGAACAAGGAGCAGGCAGAACAAGAGATGAAGATGCATATTAAGAATAATTTGGATTATATTATTAGGACTAATAAGATATAAGAAAAACCCGGTGAAGATCAAAAGATCATGCCGGGTCCTTTAGTAACGGAAACTTTTTCCGTTATACAGTTGATTTAGTAATTTGGAAGCGGTCAAAACCTCACATAGCTGAAAAAATTTCCGTTATTTGATAGAAACCCATCCAAAAGTCAGAGATAGCGGAAAAATTTTCTCCTATTGTTTTGCCTGACCAACGGATCGAAGGTACTTCGCTCCCTCCCCACCCCAATCTTCTAAAAATCGAGGACTCGATTGAGCGCTTCCACAATTCTTGAAGGATTTGGAAGCCAAGTATCCTCAATCATGGCAAAGGGATACACGGTATCGGGCGGGGCTACCCGGAGGACAGGGGCTTCTAAATAAAGCAGAGCTTTTTCATTGATTTGCGCAATGACTTCCGCAGCGACTCCAGAAGTCTTTTGGGCTTCCTGCACAACGATTGCACGGTTGGTTTTTTGAATGGACGTAATAATGGTATCGAGATCAATTGGACTAATGGTTCTTAGATCAATGACCTCGACTTTCACGCCTCTCCTTTTCTCGATCTCCTCAGCCGCTTTTAAGGCAGTATGAACCATCGCACCATAAGTAATAATTGTCACATCCGTTCCTTCCCGTACAATGTTCGCTTTTCCGATCGGAACGGTGTATTTCCCTTCTGGCACCTCTCCTCGAAAAGAGCGATAAAGCTTCATATGTTCCAGAAATATGACAGGGTCATTGTCACGAATCGCCGAAATCAATAAACCTTTTGCATCATAGGGGTTGGAAGGAATGACAACCTTTAGACCTGGAGTTTGCATCATCAAGCCCTCTAAACTTTCTGCGTGCAGCTCCGGTGTTTTTACCCCGCCACCAAAGGGTGCCCGGAATGTGATCGGACTGTGGTATCTTCCTCCTGACCGGTAACGCATACGTGAAGCTTGAGCTGCAATAGTATCAAATACCTCAAAGACGAAACCAAAAAATTGGATTTCTGCAACAGGACGGAAACCTTGCAGGCCCAATCCAATGGCAAGGCCGCCAATTCCAGATTCAGCGAGCGGTGTGTCAAATACACGTTCTTCACCAAATCTTTTCTGTAAACCCTCAGTGGCACGGAACACGCCCCCGTTGTTTCCGACGTCTTCTCCGAAAACGAGGACGTTTTCATCTTCTTCTAACTCAATAGCTAGGGCATTGTTGATTGCTTGAATCATGGTCATCTGCGGCATACTTATTGATCCTCCGAAATCAAAAATTCTCTTTTTTGTTCTTCCAAATGTTCTGGAGTGGTTTCAAACATGCTGTCGATCAGATCTGGAATGGTCATCTGTGCTGTTTCATCCGCCTGTTTGATGCCTTCGGCAATCGCCAGTTTCGCCTCTTCCGCGACTTGATACTCTTCTGCTTCACTCCAGAGCCCCTTTTCAGTTAAAAACTTACGAAAACGAATCAGCGGGTCTTTTGCTTTCCATTCTTCTTCTTCCTTGCTGCTGCGGTACCTTGAAGGATCATCACCGGCCATCGTATGTGGTCCATAACGATAGGTGATGGCTTCAATTAAAGTGGGGCCCCCTCCATTTCTGGCATGTTCTGCTGCATCGGAAACGGCCTTAAATACAGCCAACACATCCATTCCATCTACTTGAACTCCTCTTATGCCCGCTGCAGATGCTTTCTGAACCAAGGTTTCAGCTGCTGTTTGTTTTTTAATCGGTACTGAAATAGCATACTGGTTATTTTGAACAAAAAAGATGGCTGGAGCATGATAAGCCCCTGCAAAATTGATCCCTTCATAAAAGTCACCCTGGGAAGTCCCACCATCTCCAATATAGGCAATGGCCACATTTCTTTTTTTCCTTAACTTAAATCCTAATGCTATGCCAGCTGCTTGAATAATTTGGGCCCCAATGATGATCTGTGGCATCAAGACATGGACATCCTCAGGGATCTGACCCCCATGCTGGTGTCCACGTGAATATAAAAAGGATTGATAAAGCGGCAGCCCATGCCAAACAATCTGGGGAATATCGCGGTAACTTCCTAGGATGAAATCCTCCTTTAACAAAGCTGCTTCACTGCCAATCATACAAGCTTCCTGGCCCGAAACAGGGGCCCATAAACCTAACCGACCTTGTCGATTTAAACTAATTGCCCGCTGATCCCAAATTCGCGTGAAAACCATTTTTTTCATCAGATCTCTAAGTTGTTCCCTATCAAGCTTCGGCATTAAGTCTGAGTTTACAATCTTCCCTTCTTGATTTAATACCGAAAGCATGTTGAATTGATCTGAAGTAGTTCTTTCAATTATTTGACTCACCATAACTGACCTCCTTGAGGTATTAGGGATTAAAAAATTCCATATCAATATAATAGTCTGTATTTTATATACAATAATATCACTGTGGACTGTCGACGGTCAACGTTTTGGGCTAGGATTTAAAATAATTCTCAGAAATTGTGGAGCCGGATAAGAGTATGGAAATACCGTTATATCAGGGTTACAAAAACTGTTAAACGTACAGTCGGGTTGATCGATTCATGAATAAAATGGAGTATCCACTTCCAAGGAAGGAAGGTGATACAATGTATGTAGTTGGTTTTTATTCCCCGAGGCAAAAAAGTGGGGTGACCGAAATGGCGCTTTCAGTCACCCGTTATTTAAGAGAGGAAAAAAAATTATCGGTTGCCTTTGTTTCAAATGGAGTTCTTCAGAACGAACCATTATCAGATGAAACCCTTGACCGATTTGCTACCTTGCCTACCAGAAGGCAGAAACAAATCATGAAAAAACTTAAGCGCGAGCACGACATGGTGATTTATGATGCTTCGACCCCGGATTTTTCCGATCAGATTTTAGAGTTGTTGCCCTTGGCAGACAGGGTTTTTGTGCTTAAGGAAGATGATACGAAGTTTCAAGAACTCTTATATTCGATTCTTGCTTTTAATAAACAATTTCATCCTAAAACAAAGGATATGGTAGAGTATATTCATAATGATGGCTATTATCTGGTGCCAAAGGAAGACCGGATTGGCTTTACGAGTCCTTCAGATAGGAATGTGAAAATGACAGGGGAAATTATTTTTCAACATTATCAAATTTATAAACTGCATGTCTACTATGTGGCGCGCTTTAACGAGATCAAAAGGAAACTGCTAAACCCTCCCCCTGACTATTCGATTTCTCAATTAGCCTATGAAAATGGACTAGATTTTCCAAAAGCTCTTCTGCTTGATCTTTATGTTACCTTGCGAAAAATCAACGGGCAGCCGTATCCCAATATTATTGATGACTTATTTCCTTTATTCATTCAGGAAGATTTCGCTTCACTTTTGGAACAGTTTGAACAAGAAAGGGCTCTTACCGGGTTACGCGTGAGTCTAAATAGCAGCAATGAGTAATTCATCCTTGTGGGACTATTACAAATCGACCCGAGCCAAACAGAGATTTTATATAATCGATTTTCATATTTTTAAAGTAGGAGCCGGCATGGTGATGGATAATGAATTTGACTCCATCCATTTCAATGAGTAGATCATGAACACCGATTGACTCTTCCAGAGCCAGTTTTAATTTTGGGCATCACCCAGGGCTTACTGTAAGACGAACGTACTGATCTCTCATTTTACTTCTAGATTGACCAAGGGAATGTTTGATTCTATTCAATGCAACGTCTGTGACCTTAATCAAAGTTAACTCCTCCTTTTATAGATATACCCCTATATGTATTATAAAAAGAAATAATTGAAGGTGTCAACGTAAAAAAGTAATAACCCTTTTTTAGCCATCAATCCGACTAGAAAAGGGTTATACTGTATTGTTTATGAAAGAGGAGCTCCTGGTTGAGGATCATTATCCCCTTCATAAGGTTCACCAGGAATTGTTTGGGTTTGGGTTTGGTTTAAAGCTTGATGCTCCAACCCTTGGCTTAAATTCATCAGTTCTACTTGCAGCTGATTTAGTTGTTCTGTTAGCTGTTCTGTTCCTTGTTGACCTTCTAGATTTTGAATCGATCCCTGAAGTGAGGCTTGGATTTTCGCTAGTTTTTCCCTCATTTTATCAGCAGAGCCGTTTGCTGTTTGGGTTGTGAGCTGGTCTAAAGCCTGTGAAATCCCCTGCAGATTAGGATCCTGCTGATTTTGGTTTTGTTGCTTTAATTGATTGTTTAATGTTGTAATGTTTTCCATGTCTGTTCAACTCCTTTAGAGTTAGTTTGCCTCCATTGTGTGAAGAGCATTCCAGGATTAACCATTCGGAGTAGAACAACAAGGATTTAAAAAATGAAGCATAAATTGAAAAAACGACGTATAAATCAAGGAACCCGACAACCTGAAAAGAGAATGGACTCTTGCCATCCTCCATTACGTAGCAAATTTCACCGGTATATATGATTCATGAATTGGAGTGCCGTCTGCATTGTATGTATGGCGGAGAGGGAGGGATTCGAACCCTCGTTGCCATCTCATTACTTATTAGCCCTGCTCACCTTCAGCTTCTTTCCTTTGATTGTTGTATTTTCCATGGCTTGTAGGACGATCGAGCCTTTCCCATTTAGGATATCAACATAAGATAAATTGTCCTGTACAGTTATAATTCCAATATCATCAGCTGTAACACCTGGAATCTTCGCAATCGTTCCAACAAAGTCTACAGCCCGGATCTTTTTCTTTTTTCCACCGCTAAAGTAGAGTTTCATGATATCCTTATTAACCCGTGCCGTTTTATTATTTTTAACAATTCTGCGGCTACTGAGCTTTTCATTGAAAGCGGATTTGCCGTTAGCGACTTCTTGGGGTGCTGGTGCCTCCATTTTAGGGATCTCAAAACCAATGTATCTTTCAATAGCTTTCACGTATTTTTCTTCTAAAGGTGTTGTAAACATGATCGCTTTTCCTTGATTTCCGGCACGGCCTGTTCTTCCCGTTCGGTGGACATAGCTCTCTTTTTCCATAGGAACATCATAATTAATGATAAGTGACACATTATCAATATCAATTCCTCTGGCTGCTACATCTGTAGCCACGAGATAACGAAAATGCCCCATTTTGAAGCCATCCATCACCTCAAAACGGTATTCTTGTTCTAAACCTCCGTGGAGTCTTCCACAGGGGTAATTCGATTTTTTTAATTCAGTGTACACAGTATCGACATGTTCTTTGGTTCTGCAAAAAATGATACAACTATCTGGGTTTTCCACCACCGTCACGTCTTTAAGCAGTGAAATCTTGTCTTTCTCTTTCACCTCGATTAAACGGTGTTCAATCGTACTCGTCGTGATTTCTGAAGAGCCAATCTCGATATGGACAGGATTTGTCATGTATTGATGGCAGAGATTTTCAACGTCTTTGGGTAATGTAGCAGAAAACACCATCGTGACCCGGTTTGAAGGAAGTTCGTTGATGATCGCCTCCACTTTGTTGATAAACCCCATATTCAGCATTTCGTCTGCTTCATCGATGACTAAATATTTGATGTCGTCTAAGACTAGAGTCCCTCTTTCGATATGATCCATCACACGTCCAGGTGTACCGACGACTACATGTGTTTTTTGTTTTAATTCATCCCTTTGTTTTGAAAAAGGTTCTTTACCATAAACAGCGATCGCCTTAATCCGTTTAAATCGCCCAATATTTGTTATATCCTCTCGAACTTGAACAGCAAGCTCACGCGTTGGGGTAAGAACTAATACCTGTGGATTTCTCTCATCCCATGCAATCATTTCGCAAATAGGGATCCCAAAGGAAGCCGTTTTTCCACTGCCTGTTTGAGATCTGACGACCAAGTCCCGATTTTCGAGTGCTCTGGGTATGACTTCAGCCTGAACCTCAGTGGGAGTTCCGTATCTTAACGCATTAAGTGCTTTTCTTATTTCTTCACTTAAATGATAATCCTCAAAATTTTTTTCGCTCATATAAACCTCGTTATTTTGTATTATTCTATCTACACATAGGATTTCTTCCAAGGAATTTTCATATGCAAAAATGGAATAGGTTCATTATACTGGAAACTCCGGATAAAACGCCACTTAATGAACACTGTGGTGTCCTTCAAAGTTGTATGAGAGGTGGAGCTTCTCCGTTGCCGTTTAGTCAATCTACTACGGATTCCCCCGTTCACATGTGTTAACAACCGTTGCTAACACTTCAGTCATACTGGTTGGGGTATCTACCCGAAGATCAGTCCATCTCTCAAGAAAACCACCCCAAACGGCGAGAATCTAAAAAAATATAGCTAAAAAGCAACGCACAGCGGCTTGTTGCAGTTTGATATTTGAACATTTTAATAGAGTTTAACAAAAAAGTACCCAAAAGTGATATTGGGTACCTTCGGTATACCTTTCCTCAACTCTACAATTCTACCCGGCTGGGGCGCCGTTAACCGCGATTTGGTATGCGGTTAATATGGAATTTCGTTCCTCCGATTCACTGATCCCGATCAAGTATTGCTCCTTTCCTTCCCCTTCATAGCCTCGATAAAGGACAAGTAGCAAATTGAAAATATAACCCATAATGGGTGGGGTATTAAGTTGGTACCTTAATGTATACTTAACAGCAAAAAACACCAAGTATAAATCTTTGCTCGGTGTTTTTTGAATCAGGATTTAACTCCATTTTAAATTTAATGTTCTCTCATCATAGAGCTCATCATCGATGGCTGATTGTGTTGATTGATCATACCCTGGACCGTATTAAAAGAAATCATCTGCGTTTGGCGTTCTAGCTGATCACACATTTGAATGATCTGCTGGCATTGTTGGATGGCCATTCGATGACCGGCCAGTGCAGTTTGGATCATCTGAGCAGCTTGCCGCTCTCTTTGAGCTAGCTGCTCTAAGGTCTCTGCATTTTGTAATTCCTGCCGGTACATTTGCTCGTATTGCATACTCGCTTGTTGAGTTTGATGAATCAACTGTTGAGCGGTTTGTCTGCATTGGGCAATTTGATGCATAGATCTTAGCTCCTTTGTTGTGAAAATCTTGGAGAACAAACTCCTGTTTTAAGATTTCACTCAGAGCTGGTAATTATTCACGGTTGAATATCGGGGCCGAGTCGCTCTATACCATTGGTGGAAAAAGAGGATAATAAGGATCAGATCAATAGCATCTCCCCCGTAATACATCCATAATCCCCCAAGCTCCGCTTCGGTCCTTGGCACCCCAAAAGGTGGATGGGCATAGATCCATTTTGCCAAAATATTATGGCCTGCCAAGGAAATGACTAACACAATCACCCGGTAAGAAAAACTCCGCCTATGTGGCATTGGATCGATATAGACAATGGCTATCGTAAAGAGATATCCAGCAAGAAACACATGAAGATGAATCAACAGATGCAAAACCATATTTCCATGCATCATCTGATATAATTCGGTGGTATAGAGGATCCATAGCCCCCCAATATTAAGGAGCGAGGCAACGAAAGGGTCACTAAATAGGCCCAGAGGCCAGCTTCTAAGCGGACCAGAGATCCGTCGGGCGATGCCAACTGGGAGTGTACCGAGAGCTAGAGTCATCGGAGCTGCTAAAGCCAATAAAAGCGGTGCAAGCATGCCTAGAAGCAAATGCGTAATCATATGATAAGTGAAATCTACCTGTGCCTTTTCCGCCAATGGGCCGAACATAGCACCAAGAGAACAGAGTATTCCTAGGCCCCAGAACACAAGCCGATAGACAGGCCAACCTCTTTTACGAAAATAAGCAAGGAGATAAAAAACGAATGCGACGATAAAAGGCATCAATAATAGACTATGCTTCAACTGGTCTCCCCTCCCAAACGAAGGAGAACTATGCCAATGATTAGCATTAGGACCGCGATGAGGTTCCAGGTCAAATCGTATGGTAACAAATTTACATCATAGCGAATCTGGTGAATTCTCATTAGTTTGTGCTGAATTATCCCATCATATAGTTGGAACGCCCCAGCTCCAGTCAACATTCCGCCCCACCATTCGGTCTGCTGATGAGCATTTCTACGACGCAGGTCTGCGAGCATAAACAAAGAGGCAACCGTTGCGACCCAACTAAAAGCATGGAATAGGCCATCCGAGATAAGTCCGACTTCCATCGTTGATTGATCATAAAAATGGTGCCAATGAAGTAACTGATGAAAAACCATTTCATCAATAAAGGCTGCAAACCCTACTCCAAATAGGAAGCCAGACCAGGCATTCCGTTTCACATATTCCTTTGTGATTGATTGTTCTTGAGCATTCATTCCTGCTTTTACCTCTTCCTTTATAATAGATCAAATGCTCCCATTTTCCCCACAATTGACCTTTTTATACATGGAAGAGGAAATTAACATTTCACACAAAACAAGGTTACATAATGTATATTTTGTTGATTTACTTCTTCACAAACATCGCCATCCACTCATCGATATGAATGGATACGATCGCCCCATCCTTCAAGACCATTCCACAGTATTCTTGCAATCTTTGATCAGCCCCTAAAATATGCCTCTCCACAATTTGAACCTGCTCATCTGAATGTGCGGTGCGGCGAACCCATGTAGGAAAATCAAAGGTCTTCTTCCTTAGACGGGATTTCTCTAAACTTAAACCAGCCTGCGTAGCCCATATAGTAAACTCTTCGGTGCTGCAGCAGCGGCCGTGGCTGTCGTCGCGTAGTTTTTCCAATGTATTGACAAAATGGCCAATGTCATCGTCCGCAGGTACCACATTGTCGATCAGTATCATCTTCCCTCCCGGTTTGAGCACGCGAGCGGCTTCCTGAATGAACAGATGCGGCTGAGGAAAGTGATGGGCAGCGATCCGGCACGTTACGGCGTTGAAAGATCCATCCAAAAAAGGCAGATTCTCCGCATCCGCGACTATGAACCAAACATTACTACAGGTGGGCTCCACGTGTTTTTTTGCTGCTTCTAGCATGCCTCTGGTCAAATCGGTAGCAATCACTTGGGAGACATGTGGAGACAGTTTTTTGGTGACATGTCCGCCTCCAGTTGCGATATCGAGCACGGTCCAATCTTCTTTGGGATCCAGCCATTCGACCAGTAAATCTAGATCATCGCCCTTTGCATGGGTAGTACTTGTGACATATTTTTCTGCGTTTCTCGTAAATTGTTCTCTTACGCTTTCCTTTTGCTTCTCACGATCCTCCATCCGCCTATCCCCTTTTCCCAATTTCTCATTCCATCGTACCACCATTCACAACCTTCTGAAAATACTTTTCCTTAATAGTTGGTCATTCACAAGGGCTATATTAAAAATAATCGGGAAAGTCGATGCCCTCTATGAATCGGACAAAAGCCCTTACCACATTCAAATCCAATGTTTCTTCATGATAGAACATCCAGCTTTTCCTCACCACTGGCTTTTGCTCCTGATCTCTAATCACCTCACGGTACAAATCATTACCCTGATCAAGAATGAGACTTGGTAAAATCGCATAGCCCAGGCCGCTGGCCACCATTTCTTTGCAGGTGTCCACTTTGTCCACTTCCATCCCGATTAATGGAAGTTTTGTATAATTTTCCGACCACCAATTATCAATCAGTGTCTTTAAATTGGCATCTGTCTGATAATCAATCCTCGGAAGATCTGGCAGGTCTTCTAATCGAAATTTGTTTCTGGAGGTAATGGAAACTGTTTCCTTAAAAAGCAAATGCTTGCGGTCCGGCCATTTGTAATCACCACGAACAAACCCGACATGAACTTCCTGGTTATAGGCTAATTGAAAGATCTCTTTGCTCCACCCGGAATGAACCTTAAATTCAACCTCTGGATACTGGCTTTTAAACTGTTGGAGCAGGGCTGGGAGGTGATATCTGGTGATGAAATTGGATACCCCAAGCCTTAACGTGCCGACCACACGGTCATCCATGTTAAGCACATTTTCTTTGATTTGGCGCATTTTTGCGAGGATTTCTTCAGCGCTCTTCACCAGATACTCTCCTTCCGGAGTAAAATGCACCCCCCTCCTCCCTCGATGAACTATCGTGACCCCAAATTCCTTTTCAATTTGCCGCAGTCGATTAGTCAAGGCTGGTTGGGATATAAATAAGCTTTGTGCGGTTCTCGTTATATTTTGATATTTATAAAGGGCTTGCAGGATCTGCCAATCCCGATCTTCCATGTTGCTTCCCTCACAATCCATCATCATTCCAATTTCTTATGGTTGATGATAAGTTTTATGTATTTTTACTATTTTTAATAAAAACTATAATAGAATTATAGTTGGAGTTTTCATTACAAAGGAGGTATCCCATGCCGGACATCACAAGTCAATTTCGAAAGATCCCGACCACTTGTATTTCAGATGCGATGCAAGGCTTGAATAATCTTCATCCGGCAATCAAGCCCTTGAAGGAACAATACACCATTTCCGGAAGGGCCTTTACCGTGAAAATGCCGGTTGGTGACAACACTGCCGTACTGCAAGCGATCAGGGAAGCCACACCTGGTGATATACTCATTATTGATGCAAAGGGAGATACCTATCGTGCGATCGCTGGAGATTTTGTTGTTGGTATGGCGCAGACGCTCGGTATTGGCGGGATCGTCGTGGATGGGGTGATTCGAGATATTGCCGGCATTAAGGACTTGAACTTCCCCGTTTTTTGTCGGGGAACGACGGTAAGTGCTAGTGCGAAAGCAGGTGCTGGAGAAATTAACGTGCCAATCTCCTGCGGCGGAACAGCTGTCAATCCGGGAGATTTAATCGTCGGAGACGTGGACGGTGTTGTAGTTATCCCACAGACAATCGAACAGCAGATTTTACAAAGTGCCTTAGAAAAGATGGTCAACGATCAACAAAGATCGGACCAGATTTCGGGCAACCGCGAGGCCACCATCCAGTATTTAGACAGGATCCTTTCTAAGGCTAAAAAATAAGTTCAAAGTGGGTAGCCCCATCCCACTAGAAGGGCGGGGCTACCCCCTGCTGCCTACATGGATTCTGTGACATCCACTTTCTTCCCTTTCCACTTCAACACCAGGGGAATCACCAACCACAGCAGGCCGATCATTAGAAATACCGCAGAAACCGGTTTTTGCAGGAAGATCATGAAATCACCGTTTGACGCGGTGAGTGCCCTTCTCATATTGTTTTCGATCATCGGACCCAAAACAAGTCCCAAGACAAGTGGTGGTAGAGGAAAATCATTAGTGGCCAGGAAATAGCCGACCACCCCGCAAGCGAGCAGCAGCATCAGATCGAAGGTTGTGACCTGTACAGCGTAAACGCCGAAAACGGAAAATGCGACGATCAACGGGATTAGATATTTTGGGGGTGTCGCGATGATTTTGGCAAAGATCCGAACAAGCGGCAAATTTAGTATCAAGAGCATTACATTTCCGGCAAACATACTTGCAATCAAACCCCAGGCCACCTGAGGATGCTCATCAAACAGCAAAGGTCCCGGCTGGATGTTGAACATAATGAATGCCCCCATGAGTATGGCGGTCGTTCCCGATCCCGGAATCCCCAAAGTTAATAGAGGAATCATTGCACCACCTGCAGCCGCATTGTTCGCTGTTTCCGGTGAGGCCACCCCTTCGATTGCCCCTTTACCGAATTTTTCCGGATTTTTACTAAGTCTCTTTTCCATGACATAAGCGAAAAAAGACGCCAACGTTGCCCCAGCTCCAGGTAAAACACCTAGAAAAAATCCCAGAAGCGACCCGCGTGCAATCGGTCCGGCACTATCCTTCATATCCTGCTTGGTGGGGATGATGCGCGTAATCTTGGCAATCGTTCCCTCATTTGCTTCCCTGTGCAAAATAGTTTTAAAAACTTCGCCAAGCGCAAATAAACCAACAGAGATCGTTAAAAATTCTAGTCCATTGTATAGAACAGGAATATCATAAGTAAACCGGGCCACACCGGAAACATTGTCCATGCCAACGGTTGCGAGAAGTAGTCCAAAAACCGTCATAATTAGCGCTTTGGTCATTGATTTTCCAGCCAAACCGCTGACCGCAGCGAGACCAAGGAGCATCAGCGAAAAGTACTCCGGAGGACCAAAGCGTAAAGCGACCTCTGATAAGGGCTGTGCAAGTAAGATGAGCCCGATTAATGAGAATAATCCCGCGACAAACGATCCAATAGCTGAGATCGCGAGGGCCGCCCCTGCTCTTCCCTGTTTTGCCATCTGGTACCCATCGAGGGTGGTCATCACCGAGGAGGATTCACCAGGAGTATTCAAAAGGATAGAAGTCGTCGAACCCCCATACATGGCTCCATAGTAGACACCTGCAAGTAGAATAATGGAACTAACAGCTGCATCCTCTGCCCCTAATCCGCCTGTCAGTGAGGAAGTAATAGGAATAAGTAGGGCTACCCCACTCATCGGGCCGATGCCTGGCAATACGCCGACTGCCGTACCGATTAATACGCCAAAAAAGGCAAAAAGTAAATTATGCCATTGTAGGGCAACAGAAAAGCCGTTCATCAAAAAATCAAGGGTACCCATGATAACCTCCTTTCCTTATAATAGACCCAGCCATGTTGGGAGCCCTGGCAGCGAGCCCTTCAACACCTCCACAAACAGATAATACACACCGAAAGAAAATCCTCCGGAGATGATGATTGAGGACCAGATTTTTCCTTTTTGCATCGTCTGAAATCCAATCAATAAAAACAAAAACGTGGACAAGACATAACCGATATCTTCAAGGAAATAACAATATAAAAACGCAGCGGCAAAAATAATGCCAAACCTTTTGTAATCCAGACTGCTTCTCTGTTTTTCCGAGTGGTGGTACTTAAAGGTTTCATACAGTAAACGAAGGCTAAGAACAATCAAGACAATTCCTAATCCCATGGGAAAAATATTCGGTCCTACCTGACTGCCATAAGCGCTAGCCGTGATCTTTCGGCTTTCGGCGATAAACAGGATCCCTATGGCAAGAAAAGCAATGCTTGCATACCTGTCAAACGTTTTATTCACTTTACACCTCCTCATCCAGGAAAAAAGGAAGGAAAGGCTTCCTTCCTTTCCCAAGATTCTCCTTTCGGACTACTTCAACATCTCAAGTGAACCGAGGATCTTTTTAAACATCGCCTCCTGCTCTTCCAGGAACGCTTTGAACTCGTCAGCACCAAGATGTCCGGGCACCCATCCACTCGTCTCTCCAACCTTTTTCCATTCTACTGATTCAGACAATGCCTTCAGTGTTTCATCCCAATACTTAACAACTTCCGGCGACATATCCTTGACACCGAACACCCCGCGCCAGTTGTAGTACTCCACGTCAAATCCCTGTTCCTTGTAGGTTGGAATGTCTTTGAATTCACCATCCAGTCTTTCTGGCGCCGATACCCCGAGGACTCTTACCTTTCCTGCTTTTACGAAATCTCCAAGACCTGCTGTATCCGATGTGAGAACGTCTCCATTATCGCCGAGCAGAGCGGTCATCGCTTCACCGCCTCCGTCATAGGAAATGTACTTGATGGACTTCGTATCGATGCCAACCGCATCAGCAAGGAACATCACGTTTAAATGATCTTGTGACCCCGGACCGGATCCGCCGACAACTGTTACCTGATCTGGATTTGCTTTAATGTCATCCATTAATGATTTTAAATCCTGGTACTTGGATTCTGCTTTGACGGCAATGACTTCATAATCACTATAAAGTCGGGCTAAAGGAGTCATATCCCTGAAGGAGTGAGGACTGTTGCCTTCTTTCCTTAAATTGTTAATGATCAATGGTGGAGACATGACGTTCAGCTTATGTTCATTCTTCGGATCTTTCGTGACAAATTCTGCGAGACCAACCGCCTGGCCTCCCCCAGGCTTATTTTCAACAGACATCGACTGCTTCACAAGACCGGTATCAGCTAAGGCTTTGATCATGGTTCGTGATGCGATGTCCAAACCTCCACCAGCACCTGATGGGGCGATCACCGTAATCGGCTTTTCTGGGTAAGAGGAAGCAGGCGCCGGTGCGGGTGCAGGCTTCGCTTCCTCTTTCGGAGCACTTGCCTTATTTTCCGCAGGTTTAGGATCTGTCGCTGCAGGTGAACTCCCTCCGCCTCCGCTACCACCTCCACATGCCGTCAAGCTCAAAGCCAAAATTCCGGATAACAAAAACACTGCCCAACTCTTCTTTTTAAGCATCATCATGACCCTCCTCAAATTTGATAACGCTTTCGCTTTCAGGCAAACCTAGTTGATTTTATGTTCATATGTTCAAATTATTCTGATATTTAACTCTACCTTTTGATTCCGTTCGAATCTTGGCAAGGGTGGATTTCATACTGTTTCGCACATGCACGCGAGCAGCCTCTTCGGCATGTTCTGCATTACAGGACGCAACGGCCTCATAGATCTGTCTATGATCCTGCAAATTGGTAATCAATCGGTCTTGAAAGGAAAGGGAGGTCGAACGCATCAGGCTAATCCTGGAACGCAAACCCTGGTAGGCATGAAGCAGATAGGGATTTTCCGCGCCTTCAAGGATCATCAAATGAAAATGCCCATTGATCACGGCTTGCCATTTCCCATCGTTCTTCTCGGCAGCCTGTTCAGCTTGCTCAATGTTTTTTTTCAATTCCTTTACCGCCTGCTCATTGTTCTTTTCCGCCAGCAAACGCGCAGCTAACCCTTCCAGGTATTCTCGTACGTGATACAGCTTGACGATTTCCTCGGTGGAAAAAGACGGAATCGTCACCCCCTTTTTCGGTTCATAAAGCACAATGCCATCCTTCTCCATTTTGCGAAAAGCCTCTCGAACTGGGGTGCGACTTACACCAAATTTGTCCGCAATTTCCCTTTCACTCAGGCTCTCTCCGGGGCGAAAATAACCATTGACGATCATTTCATGGAGCCGTTCAAATACAAAATCTTTTTTAATTTGTTGGTTTTCCACTGCTACCTCTTTTTACGTTTATTTTTTGTCAAGACAAGCACAAATCGCATGGGTCATTTCCGTTGTCGTTGCCTTTCCACCCATATCTGGGGTTACGATTCCCGATTCGATCACGGTGGACACAGCCTCATCAATTCTTTGCGCTGTTTTCAAGAGGGATGAATCGTTGTGTTTAATACCTAGCCATTCTATGAGCATTTTCCCTGACATGATCATCGCGTAGGGATTGGCTAATTGCTTACCGGCGATATCCGGCGCCGACCCGTGGGTAGCTTGTGCCATCGAATACTTAGGACCAATACAAAGACCGGGGGCCATTCCCAATCCTCCGACTAATCCCGACGTGAGGTCGCTTAAAATATCACCAAACATATTTGTGGTGACCAGAACGTCAAACTTCTGCGGTTTCATGACCAAAAGAGCTGCAGCGGTATCGACATGGATCTCTTCATATTCCACATCTGGATATTGCCCGCCAATCTTGCGGCAACTGTCTACAAATAACCCGCAGCCAAGTTTAAACACTGTGTTTTTATGTAGTACCGAAACTTTCTTTTTTCTCTTCTGCGCTAATCGGAAAGCCGTCTCGGCAACAGCCTCGGAATTTCTCCGTGAAATCACTCGCACAGACATCGCCAAATCGGGATTTGGCATAAATTCTCCACTTCCGGCGAATAGATTACGATCAGGCTGAAAACCTTCATTATTTTCACGAACAAGAATCAGATCCACGTTCTTATGAATGGAGGTCACATTGGGGTAGGATCTACTGGGGCGAATGTTGCTGTGAAGATCGAAGACTCTACGGATGATTGGATGCGGATTAATCGCCTTCTGATCATTCTTCGGGTAAGCGGCGTGACCAATCGGTCCTAAAATCCATCCGTCCATTTGTTTGAGAGCTTCCATCGTTTCCTGTGGCAGAGTTTCACCACTTTGCAAATAAGAGGGGTACCCGACGGGAAGATCCATCCATTCCACTTGGACATCCGGAAATGCTGTCAACGCTGTTTGCAGTACTTGTATTGCTGCAGGCACGACCTCAAGGCCAATGTCATCCCCTTTTAAGATACCGAGTTGGTACGTGGTCAAAACAAAACCCCCTTTTCTCGAATTTCGTGGTATACCGGAGTGGTATACCATTTAATTCAAATATATAATCTGAGACCACACATGTCAACTGAATTTTCTGTATATTTTGTAATTGGGAAAGGTTGATTTGTCAGCCTCTAATTCGGATACTTTCTATAGACCACCCCGTCAGCATAGAGCTGTTCAATTTCTTGCTTAGAAAAGTTCATACCGCTTAAAATTTCTGTTGTATGTTGGCCAAGCCAAGGTGCAGCTGACTGAATGGTCATCGGTGTTTTCGATAATTTCACCGGGACGCCAATCGTCTTGATATCCCCCATAATGGGATGTTTCAAATCGGCAACCATCCCTCTCGCCAGAATATGAGGATCACTTAATGTTTGATCGTACGTATAAACAGGCCCACCCGGGATCCCTGCTTCATCCAGTTTTTCGACCCAGTAAGCAGTGTTTTCCTTCGTAAAAACCTCTTCAATGTCTCTCTCCAGTTCATCAATGTTTTCCATTCGATTTTTAAGTTCAACATATCTAGCATCCTGAATCCACTCAGGCTTGCCGACTACATCCTGGCAAAACCGCTCCCATAGTCTTTGTGTTCCCGCTCCAACGGTCACATAACCATCCTTCGTTCGATAGGCCTGATAGGGTGTGGAACGTCGATGCCTTGTACCCGTAGCGGTTGGCACTTCACCCGAGCCAAAGTAAGCCCCCTGTTCCCAAACCGTCCAAGCCAATCCGGCCTCTACTAAGGAAGTATCGATGTACTGCCCCTCGCCTGTTTGCAATTTATGAATATACGCAGCTAGGATTGAGTAAAGTGCGGCAGACCCGGCAGCAATATCGTTAATCGCAATCCCTACCTTGGCTGGCCTGCTGTCTGGATGGCCCGTCATCGTCATAAAACCGGTAATTCCTTGGGCGATAATATCAAATCCACCCTTTCGGCTATAGGGCCCCGTCTGTCCAAAACCCGATATTGAACAATAAATAATCCCCGGATTGATTTGATAGATTGCTTCATAATCAATGCCCAATTTTTTAGTGACACCCGGACGGAAGTTTTCAATGACAATGTCTGCCTCTTTCGCAAGCTTTAAAAAGATTTCCTTCCCTTTCTCGCTTTTCAGGTTGATGGCTAGACTTTTTTTATTCCGGTTCGGCATCGCGGATGGCATACTTTCATTATTGATATACGGCCGCGTCCTTCGCGAATCGTCCCCATCCGGAAACTTTTCGATCTTGATCACCTCAGCCCCAAAATCGGACAAAACCATCGTACAATACGGCCCAGCGAGAAACTGCGTCAGATCTAAAATCTTAACCCCTTTCAACGCTATCATTTCAACACTCCTTTTCGTGTTTTTCAAAAATAAGGGATCGTGACACTAAAGCATACGTGGGTGGGGTTAGAATATTCATATAAAAAGGGGGTGGAATTTCAGGTCAGAAGAGAAATAACGGAAAAGTTTTCCGTTATTCTTGTAACTTGGATGAATAGTAGTGGAATAGCGGAAGGAATTTCCGTTATGAGGAATTTCTTATTGTTTGAAAATGATTGCAAATTTTGATAGTGGGAAATTTACCCGTTATTTGGACATTTTTAATAAGATAAAGGTAAATAACGGAAAAATTTTCCTCTATGGGTAGACCCTGATTACTATTCAAAGAATCAGGGTCCTCTAACTAACTTAAATCGACCTTCTCACAATCTCTTTTAAATCTTCCAAACCAGCTTTTCTTGGATTGACGAGAATGTTCCCGCTTTCCATTCCTTCCTCGGCAATTTCATCTAAATCCTCTTCATTCACTCCGTACTCTCTTAAACCAGCGGGAATTCCAATGTCATCATTTAATTGACGAATGGCTTTAATTGATAAGGCTGCAGCTTCCCGGAGAGATAGACCTTCTGTGTTTTCTCCGAAAATCTCGGCAATTTCCTTGAAAGCTTCTAAATTACTGACTAAGTTATATTCCATCACCTGTGGTAAAACTATGGCATTGACCATCCCGTGCGGGATATTGTATTTGCCTCCAAGCGGCATGGCTAGGGCATGTGCTAAACCCAAGCGGGTTGGATTAAAAGCCATCGCTGCCATCGTACTAGCAATCATCATATCTGTACGAGCTTCCAAATGATCAGCTTGGGTAACCGCTGTCCGTAAACTCTTGGCGATCAGACGCATGCTTTCCCTGGCAAGTGCCATCGAAATGGGCTGTGTTATCTTATTGACATAGCACTCCAAAGCATGAGTTAAAGCGTCAAGCCCAGTTGCCGCGGTTATGGACGTCGGCAAAGATAGTGTGAGTGCGGGATCACAAACAGCAAGGGTTGGGGCAAGGACTTTGCCGCCAATCGGATGTTTTCGATGGTTTGCCTTATCAGAGATGACACACCAAATTGTCACTTCACTTCCCGTACCGGATGTTGTAGGGATACAGATTAAAGGGACGCCAGGGTTTGGAATTTGATTGAGCCCAGCATAATCCGTAATGATTCCTTCATTTTTAACCATGACAGCGATGGCTTTTGCTGCATCAAGTGAACTTCCGCCCCCAACCCCTATAACCAAATCCGCCTCAACTAATTTTGCTTTTTCTGTTGCCTTAATAATCGTGTGCACATCGGGTTCACGATCAACTTCCGAAAATACCTCAAAGGAAATTTGCTGCTGCTCTAGAACACTGGTTACCTTTTGCAAAATTCCTGCTCGGACTACACCTGGGTCAGTTACAATAAAGACCTTTGATCCATTTAAGGTTTTGATATGGGTAGGTAATTGCTCTACGGTGTTGACTCCAAATACAATGTCTGTCGGAAGTTCATAGCGAAAGCTTCGGTTTAATAGATTCATGGTATATTCTCCTTTTTTAGATTACTTATTTATATTTTGGTAATATCCTTAATATGAAAGGGAGTAAGGTAGACATTATTAAACTATTATCCACTTTCTCCCGACATTACCTTTTGGAGCACCCTCCCAACCCCTAACATTCTTAGAATAATCTGGTTACCAAACGCCGATAACACCTTAATAGTCTCTGTGTCCAGTTCAACTGAAGGGGCTTTGATTAAAAGGGCATCCTTCACAGCACACTCTCTGAGATGCTGTTGCCAAATTTCCATCTGTTTACAAGCTTCTTTTGAGGAAAGCGCGCACCAAAAGACTGTCATAAGGGAATCATTGTGAGCAAAGTGTCGTATCAATGAAGGGATAATATTCCCTTCACTATTACTCCCTGTTGCCACTCTAGATAATTTTTCAAGCATCTCGATTTTACTGGGTGAAAGCAAGTTAACGTCCTGCATAGGTAGGATTTTACCCGCCCTTTGTATTTCGAGTAATAGATTGCTATTGCTCAAAGTAGATGTGTGGCTTCTTTTTGTGTTCCTACCGTTTAGAAGGTGTGTAATAATGACAGCGTTGATCTGGTTTGCTCGCTGATAAGTCTCTAAGGTGTAAAGAGCGGACTGTCGTTCATCTTCATCAACATGACACGCCTCAAGAAAAACGGAAGGTAAGGGTTCAATCCAATTGGCATGCATTGTTTGCATGTACTCCGCAATTGAACCGGAAACGTTACCTACATCAAGAGAATGACTTACTGTATACCATATTTTTTCAAGTGTTTCGGGTTTAGTAGCCAAGTGACGGTATATGAGGTTGACAAAAGGGAGTCCTAATCGCGTTCGAATATCCTGATATATTTCCGCGACAATCCCGGTTGCGTCTTTCTCAGATACTTCATCTAATTGTCTCATTCCTTCTTGCCCACTCCTTTTAATCCATATTTCAAAAAATATTTCATTTATAAATATTTTTTAAATTTAAATTATTTACTGTACATTTATTATAAATTTAGGTTATTGTGTAAATCAACCATGAATATTCTTTTTCGAATGAATCTAGCTTGTCCTCTCTTTGAAAACCTGGTCTTTCTTTGCTCATATCTGTAAAAACAGCGTCAGGGCGGACAATCGATATACGAATGTTCCAAGATTTTTCTTCTTCATTTAAAACTTCTGAAAAAACCCGAACGACTTATTTGGAAATCCCATAGACTCCGTTTCCGGGACCGGAAGATATTCAGCAACAGAGAAAAGGTTAATAATCCTTCCTCCACCTTGTTCTTTCATATAATGAAAAGCTTCCTTAGAACAAAGAAAAACACCCGTAAGATTGGTTTGTATCACTTTGTTCCCTTCCTCTAATGAAGTTTCAATCACTGGTCCTATTCCGCGCTCCCCGCTCGTAATAAGGACCCCTTTTCCATTCAACGAATTGCTCAATCCCTACTCCTCCTTTAGCTTGATAGGATGACTAGAACAGCCTCATGACTGCAGAAGTACAAAAAATAAAAAAGATCACCCTTCATCTTGCCAAGTGTGCAAGTTGAAGGGTGATTGTATTATCCACATGGTTTATAATGTGAGGTTTAGAAAGTCCACAGAAATTATGCAGTTTATAGTCAAAAGAAGGCGCTTTTCTCTACAGCCTTAGAAACTCAGGTTACCCTGCACCACTCACCATAGCCTGATCAATTGGGTTTTGATATTTTGGAAGGAATTCATAATCAGAATCTCAATCAAATGATTCACCCCAAAAAAATAAAAAGCCGAACTGGATTTAGTTCGACCCTTTCACCTTCTCAATTAAGGTATAACGACGATGCGATTCACTTTGCCAGTCGCCAATCGATCAAAACCTTCATTAATATTTTCTAATGGAATTACATCACTTAATAATCGATCAACAGGTAATCGACCCTGCTTATAAAGTTCGATAAACTTAGGAATATCACGTGCTGGCACACAACTTCCTAGATAACTGCCTTTTACGATCCTTTCTTCTGCGGCAAGGGTTACTTGTGGAAAGGAAAAATGGTGTTCAGGATGGGGCAACCCTGTCGTGATGGTAGTTCCCCCGCGGCGGGTTATTTTGTAGGCAACATTCATTGCTGGGACGGCTCCGGCCGTTTCGAAAGCGTATTCGACGCCTCCTTTTGTTATATGTTTGATCTGATCAACAACATTTCCCTCTGTAGGGTTAAATACATGAGTAGCGCCGAGCTCTTTCGCGAATCTTAATTTATCCGCGTTAATATCAACTGCAATCACATCTTTCGCACCCGCTGCAAAGGCTCCAAGTAGGGCACTTAAACCAACACCACCAAGTCCTACAACTGCCACTGAGCTTCCCAGCTTCACTTGAGCTGCATTGACTACAGCCCCAACACCTGTTAATACAGCACAACCGAACAAAGCTGCTTTCTCAAAAGGGATCGTAGGATCCACCTTAACTAAAGAAGCACGTGCTGTGACAACATAATTTGAAAAGGCGCTTACTCCCGCGTGATGGTAAATGTATTGTTCACCATCATGGATTTTCTTTTCACCGCTTAATAGAGTCCCCTCCGTATTAACTTTTGCCCCTTCTTCACAAAGCGCAGGTCTTCCTTCTTGGCAAGGGATGCAATGACCACAGATTGGAACAAAGATGCATACAACATGATCACCTTTTTGTAGGTCTGAAATACCTTCGCCTGTTTCCACAACTACCCCAGCTGCCTCATGCCCTAAAGCGATGGGTAAAGGTCGTGGTCGACTCCCATTGATCACAGATAAATCGGAATGACATATTCCTGCTGCTTTAATTTCCACTAAAACTTCTCCACGTCCTGGGCCATCGAGCTCTACCTCCTGAATTGACAACGGTCTGCTTTCTTGGTATGGGGTTCTAACACCCATTTCTTGAAGGATAGCGGATTTAATCTTCATGTTTAACGCCTCCATTTGTAAATGGTTTCATATGAAACTGAAATTAATGGATCCCACTTTAATAGTCCCCTTTTCATTTACCCTTTCACTGCACCAGACGTTAGCCCTTTAATAAAATATTTGGTAGCAAAGGAAAATAAAATGACCATCGGTATCACAATTAAAGCTGCGCCAGCCAATAATTCTCCCCATTGTAGGTCATAGGCTCCTTTAATTGCTGCTAACCCCACGGGTACAGTTTTATTCGCTTCAGATGAAACAATCATTAACCCAAAGGTATAATCAGTCCATGACACAATAAAGGAAAAAATACCAACAGTAATAATACCAGGTACAATTAGCGGAAGAATCACGTAAAACAAAGTCTGGATTCGAGTTGCCCCATCCACCATTGAACTTTCTTCCAATTCATAAGGGATTGTTTTAAAGAAACTATCAAGCATCCAGACTCCAAATGGCAGTGTTATAGCAATATGGGAAATAGTTAAACCCAAAAGTGTATCATCTATACCTAATGCAATGAATAGGCCAAGAAGTGGAATAGCTAGTAACATCGGTGGAAGCATATAAGCAATCAACATTCCATTCATTAGCCAACGAAATCCAACGAATCGAAATCGTGTGATGACATAGGCTATCATAGATGCCGTTATAACTGTAATGATAGTCGACAAGGTCGCAACAATAAAACTATTTTTATAGTAGGTCAGATAATTAGTGTGATTTAACAGATTTCCAAAAAAGTCCCAACTAAAACGTACAGGTAGGAAATTCTTACTTTCTTCAAAAAAATATTTCTGCCCCCGTATGGAGGATACAATGATCCAGTAGATAGGAAACACTGAGTAAAGGAAAACAAATAGAGCTAGCACATACAAAATGATCCGTGACAGCAAACTCCTTTTCAA
>Ga0180216_1000439_pt1 | contig 45023 bp, 45 predicted proteins | sample eDN3rd37CBELigMG_FD_128879 | JGI IMG/M metagenome (GOLD analysis project Ga0180216, IMG submission 128879) | Enriched Miracle-Growth compost microbial communities from Emeryville, California, USA - eDNA 3rd pass 37_C BE-Lig MG (version 2)... ...
CGACGCCGACGCTGGCATCCGCATCGATCGCATCCTCGATCTGCAGGCGATTGAGGAAGTGGATGGTGGCGCTGAGCCCGAGGCCGAACGAGACGGTCAGCGCGATGACGCTGGCGAATTGCAGCCCCAGCCCCAGGACCCACAGCAGGCTGCCCGCCAGGACGATCGGGAAGATGCCGGGCAGGATGCTGACCAGCATCACGATCGGCGATTGGAAGGCGAGGCCGATGAAGGCGGCGACGAACACGATTTCGATCGTCAGAGCCTGGCTCAGCCGGTCGATCATGATGGCGCTGTTGCGCGCGGCGATGGCGGAGAGGCCGGTGACGGCGATCTTGTAACCGGGATATTTGGCCCGCACCGTGTCGAGTTGCTTGTCCAGCTTCTGAATGACCGGCAGCAGCTCGCTGGCATCGACATCGGGCACGCGGCCGTTGACGATGACCGCATCCTGCTTCTCGGAGATGAAGCGCCGCGTCAGATAGGCCGGCAGCAGGTCGACATATTCCTTCAGCGTGCCGGCGTCGGACTTCTGCAGCTTCTCAGCGAGCCAGCGCCGCAACGTTTCCAGCGACCAGACATTGCCGACGCCGGCCTGCTGCTGCACGGCGGCGTGCACGTCGGCGATCGCGCCCAAAGTCTCCGGATCGTAGAGCGACTTGCCCGCGGGCAGTTCGATCAGCACGTCGACCGGATTGGCGCCCGTGAGCTTGGCGTCGAGCCGCTGGCTCGCGGCGACGGCCTGTTCGCGGTCCGGCACCTGATCGGCGAGGCGGTAGCGCGGCACGAGCTGCGTATAGGCGGCCGACAACAGCACGACCGTGACGAGGGCGATGAGGCTGTAGAGACCCGGGCGGCTGACCATGCGCACCGCGATCCACTCGCAGATGCGGCGCAGCACATCGAGCGCGCGGTCCATGCCGCGCATGCTCTCGGCAAAGCGCTCCTCGTGGCGGATCAGCATAAGGCCGAGCAGCGGCACCAGCACCAGCACCGTCACCATGGCGACGACAACGGCGATCAGCCCCGCCTCGCCGAAGGCGCGGATCAAGTCGGAGCGCGAGAACATCAAGGCGATGAACGATATGGCGGCGGTGGCGTGGGTGAGCACGCAGGCGGGGCCCACGATATAGAGCGCGTTGCGGAAGGCGGTCGCTTTGTCTTCGCCGGCGATGAGGCGGTCGCGCGCGGCGAAGGTAAGCTGCATGCTGTCGGAGAAGCTGATGACCATGATGAGCGGCGTCATCACGTTCAGGAACATGTTGAGCCTGAAATCGAGCCAGCCGAGCGCGCCGAGCGCCATCAGAATGGCCGCGAGCGGCGGCGCCGCGGCGATGATCATGAACGACACGCGCCGGAAGAAGATAACGGCGATGAGGCAGCCGGCGATGAAGCCGAGGCTGTTGTAGATGAGCCGGTCGCGCTCGATGGCGTTGCGGATCTCGAGCTGCATCACCGGAACGCCGGACAGTTCCTGGTTGAGCCCGCTGCCGGCGAGATCCTTGTTCACGGTCTCGCGCACTTCGCCGATGATGCTGCCGAGCTTGCCGCCGTCGACCGCGGCCGGATCGAGCGCCAGCACCATCAATGTCAGTCGGCCGTCCTCCGACAGCAGCTTGCCGTGGATGATCTCGTTGGCCATCACGCGATCGATGAGGCCCTTATAGGCTTCGCCGGAAGGCAGAGGCTCTGGGAAGAGGGGCGCCGGCACGCCGCCGTTCTGCGGCGGCTCGCGCGCCGAGAAGATCGAGATGAGGCCGCGCGTGCCCTCGACGAGCTGCAGGTCCATTGCGAGGCTGCGCAGCTTCTCCAGCGAGGACCGCGTCAACAGCGTGTCGCCGTCGATGACGATGAGAACGTCGTATTCGCTCGCCGGGAAGCGGCGCGTGACTTCCTCGTATGTCTGGTATTCCGGGGTGTCGGAGCGGAAGAGCTGGCTCAGCGAGTCGTCGACCTTCAACCGCGTGAAGCCGACGGCGCCGGCCGCGAGCAGCAGCAGGAACACGATGGCGGTCGCGATCGGAAAGCGGAGGGCGACAAAGCCCATGCGCTCGAGGCCGAGCGCGAGCCTGCGCGGCACGGCAGGCGGCAGGTCCTCGTGGGAGGCGGACTGCGTGGGTCTGGGGGGCTGAAGAATGGCAGGCGGCCTGTGGTTCGGTCCCGCGCCGGGAACTATGGATGGGTACGGCCGTAAACGCCGCAAATGGCCCAAAGTTCAGAATCGCGCCCGTCCAAAATTCGGTAGCAAAATCAATTTTGTGCGCTAAAGTAGCGGGCGCGGCGGGGCGCCTTTTGCTATACCGGCTTTGCCGCTTTTCCAGGCTTTTAGAATGCGCCGGTAGCTCAGCTGGATAGAGCACCAGACTTCGAATCTGGGGGTCAGGGGTTCGAATCCCTTCCGGCGCGCCAAAATCCCCCACTTGGTACAAAACTGCGAACACTCTCGGATTGCACCGGTCCAGGCGCAAATGTCCGCTAGTTGGCGCTTAGACGACCTCTCAAAGAGATACCTGCATGTCTGCGGACGACCCGACGGCGATATTCGGTCGCAATCTGCTGAATTAAGAAGAGGCCGGGTTTCCAACTCGCATCACGATCCAGAACGTCGGAAATGCCCTGTGGGCCCTTTCAGGTTCACTCTTAGCGCATCGCGAACAGCTCTTGGTGGAATCTGTGTTTGATGGGAAAGCCATGCGCGGCGAGGTCTTTTTTCAGCGCTCCGCCGAATCCCGTCGGCCCACAAAACCAGACGCTCGCCTCCCGCCATCGCGGTACAGATTCGCGAACTCGTTCGCCGGTTAGGCGCCCGTCCCGGGCATCGATCAGCACATGTAGGCGGACATCGGCAGACTTGGCATCGGCCGCCAATTTGCCGAGCGCTTCCTCGTCGACATCGGCGGTGGTGTGGAACAGATCCACCGTCTGCGCCTCAGGCCAATCGCGGGCGCTCTTCTGCATGGCCATGTGCTTCATGCGCGCGACAAACGGCGTAATGCCGATGCCGCCGCCGATCCAGATTTGGTGCGGGCAGTCGTCATCGAAGGTGAAGCAGCCATAGGGTCCTTCCACCTTTACTTCCTGCCCGATGCGGAGCTTCTCGCGCAGGCGGCTGGTGTGGTCGCCCAGTGCCTTGGTGATGAAGGTGATCCTGGGGTTCTCAGCGCGCCAGACGGAGACGATGGTGTAGGGATGTGCGCCCTCCGAGGCATCCGACGTGGCGAAGGCGAACTGGCCCGGCTTGTGGCCCGGCCAGCCGTGCAGCACCTCGATTTCGGTCTCGAGCGCGGTGACGCCGGGATAATATTGCAGCGAGGTGATCCTGCCTTTGACCTGCCGCCCGGTACCCACGCGCCGTAAGAGGACAATAACCGCCGCCCATGTGCCACCGGCAAGCAGTCCCGCCATCACCCATCCAATCGGAGACGCCCAGTAGCTGAACTTGATCAGCACGATGCTGTGAAAGACCACCACCAGATAAGTGAGGGCAAGAAGCCGATGCGTTTTGTAGCCGGTAGGGAAAATACTGAATGAGTGCCAGCGTAAGGAGTAAAACGGTCGCGTAGAAAGCCCATTCGCCCAGGCCCTCCGCCGTTCCGCGGAGATTCGCAAGATACGCCTCGACGGGATTCTCAAGGGCGCGCCTTGCCCCGCGAACCGGCCGCTCCAGCAAACCCCAGCCGACTGCCCATTTCGGTCCATTGGCCCAGAGCCAATGGACAACAGAAACAACAAGCACCGTGATGCCGAGCCATTTGTGCAGGCGGTACATCTTGTCGAGTCCGCCCAGCCACGGCTCCGGCCAGCGCGGCCGCAGGGCCAGGATCATCGCAACGCTCATGCAACCGATTGCGAGAATGCCGGTCACCTGCACCATCGCTCCGCGAAGCGCAAAGAACGCGGCGGACTGAAATATGGAAGGTTCCGCAATCAGCCACAGCATCACCAGAACCACTAGCGTGCCCCAAAATGTACGTTTGAGGTTCTGCATGCGGCCTTCCTTCGCGCCATGTTCGGTGCGACTTATCGGTTCGAAGGAAGCTATTGAAGGCAATCAGCTAACTTTGCGTTGAGTTAAGTCAACGTTCCGTGCCCGAGTAAGCGCCCGCGGCCGACAAAATTCGTGCGCCGTTTTTGAGAGTAGGGGGCCTAGTCATCAATTCGAACGCGGCGAAGATGCGCTTGGTTTACCTATGCCGCTAACCTCCTAGTCGGTGCCGACAAGGTGGTCGAATAGCGGGCATCGCTTCAGCGCATGAGTCCGAAAGTGGCCCGACTCGGACTAAGCCCTCGAGAGAGATGAGGTCCGCTTCCCGGACGAAGGCGGACGCTCGCATCTAACCATCGACGCAGGCGAGCCCAACCGAGGTTCAGCAAAATGGGCGGCACGTTTGCCGGCCGGTGGACTGTGACGAAGGCTCCTGTCGCCCGGAAAGTAGATTAGGCCATAGAATCATAGCGTAATTGCAACAACATAGCTGTTCGCAGTCATATTCCGACCGCGCCGGTCGGCAAGCCTTCCTGCGCTGCGTTTCCAAACCCGACTGCGACGTCGTTTACATGGGCGGCGAGGACATCTTCTCGATCGCGAACGATCTGAGCTGAGCGGGGCCGGCGCAGCAATGGCGCGCCGGCGCCCGGTTCACGCGCCGGCCATCGCCTTGTTCTCGAACAGCACGTCCCATCGATAGCGGCGGAAGATCGAAAAGTTCGGCAGCATCTCGACGAGCTGGGCCAGGCTCGGCTGCCCCTCGTACATCTCGTCGTCGCTGTACTCGGTGTAGAAATATCGCGTTCGGGCCAGGGTTTCGCTGCCGCCGGCAATGAGGTCGCCTTCGGCGCCTTGCACATCCGCCCAGATCATATCGACCGTGGCGATGCCGTGCTCTCGCGCCCAGCTATCGAGCCGCCTCACGGGTCGCTTCACGGTGTTCTCGAACTTCACCCACGGAAAGGCCGTCTTGTGATTTTTCGGCGGCCTCAGCGAGCCCGATTGATCCCATCCTTCGGGATATCGCTCGGCCAGTTTGTCTGCGGGGCCCTCGGGCAGGCCGCTGCTGACATAGAACTCGGCCTCGCCGTCGATCCGGCCGATGGCCATTTCGAAGAGCTGAATGCCGGGGTGCTCGCCGCGGGCTTTGAACTTTGTCACCGCGCGCGGATCGGGCTCGAAGGCAAAGACCTTCGCCTTCGGAAACAAATTGACGAACTGTGCCGTGTGGCTGCCGTCGTTCGCTCCAATTTCCAGAATGACCGGCGCATCGGTCCCGAGCAGGTCCTTGAGAAGGGCGTTGCCGAGTTCGCCGACATTGATGGGAGGAAGCGCTTCGACCATACGTGCATTTTCCGGGAGCCGCGAACGACGCGCCGGACGGACCGTGCCAGCACGAGCCGGCAGTTTTATCGGTATCGCGGTAGGGTGCAACCCTCAAGCGGTGTTGAGCTTGCGCGCGCGGCCTTACTCGAAACGCGGCCACCCGATCGACGTTGAAGCCCGGTCCCCACTGCAGTAAGGGCTAGGGACAATCAGGAGACCGTGATGCTCTACATCATCTACCAGGAAGACCGGCCCGATGGCGCCGCGATCCGCGAGGCGGCCCGCAACGACCACTTCGCCTATCTTGAAAAGAACGAAGACATCCTCGTTCTCGGCGGCGCGCTGCTCGGCGACGACGAGAAGAACACGCGCGTCGGCAGCGTTCTGATCGTCAACGTCCCCAATCGCGCCGCTGCCGAGGCGTTCTCGGAGAACGAGCCCTTCCGTAAAGCGGGCCTCTTCAGCTCGGTGAAGATCACGCGCATGCGCCGCGGTCAGTGGAATCCGGCCGCCGCGCCGAAGACGCCCGAGGGCAACTGACGCGCCGGCGGCGGCGCCATTTGCGCTCGCTTATCCACCGTGGCGGCCGATGCGACAGCCAACGGCCGCCACGTCCAGACGCATTCTTCCAATACCGCGCGGGTTCGCGCCGTTCCGGTTTCAGCGCGTTCACAATCCCACTGAAGGCGTTTGCGGTACGGCGGTGTGTATGGTCCCTCGGTTGCGGGCGGCAGTTCCTGCTCGGTTGTTATTTACAGAGCTTCGGCACCTTGCATTAAGCACTTATCTCAACCTGCCTTTTAGGTCCGGCGAGTAGCCATGACCTATGACCGTGATCCCGTTTCCGAAAATGCGTTTGGCCACCCGCGCCGCCGAGGCCACCGCGCACATAGAACGCTCCGACGGCGAGCCGCTTCCCTGCACGTTGCTTGATCTCACGTGGCGAGGGGCGCTCATCAATGCATCGGAGATTATCCTGCCCGACGCCTTCTCATTGCTGCTCGACCGGCCGACTTCCGGCCGGCGGCGATGCCGCGTGGTCCGGCGCGATCGCCATCTGGTGAGCGTCGTGTTCGAGGCCGAGGCGTGAGCGCGCGCGCGACGCCGTCTCTTATCTGAAAGCTGATTGGGCCGGGCGGCCCTCCGGGTGGAGGGCCGCTTTCGTTGTCCGCTGGCGCGAGGCCGCGGATCAGCCTGCCTGCGCCGCGGCCATGGCGCGCTCGGCGCGCTTCTTGATCTTCCACGGCGCGAAGTGGCTCTCGAAGTTGAACAGCCGCTGGGCATTCGCGCCCAGGATGTTCCGCTTGCCCTCTTCGTCGAGGAACGGCAGATCGTAGATCGTGCTCGGCAGGTCCATGTCCCAGTGCGGATAGTCGGACGAGTAGAGCAGCTGCGACTTGGCGTTGATCATCTTGAAGGTGAGCTCGAGCGCCTCCGCGTTGTTCACCATCTCCATCGGCTGGGAGGTGAAGAACATCTCCTGCATGTATTCGCTCGGCTTGCGCTTGAGCGTGGGCGCATCCGACGAGCGCATCATGAACTCGTTGTCGAAGCGCTGCATCAGGAACGGGATCCAGGCGAGGCCGCTTTCGATCCAGACCGTCTTCAGCTTCGGAAACCGCTCCGGCATGCCGTTGAAAATCCAGTTCGCCATGTGCACCATATTGTGCCAGACGAAGCCGAGCGCATGCACAGAAATGAAGCGGTTCATCAGCCGCGTCGACTGGTCGCCCCAGGTGTAAGCGGCGTGGAAGCCGAGCGGCAGGTTGCGCTCCTGCAGCGCCGCGTAGGTCTTGATGTAGGCGTTGTCGTGGACGCTCTTGTAGTGCGTCGATGTCACCATGAAGCCGATGACGCCCTTACGGTCGCCGAATTCCTCGACCATCGCCAAGCAGGCATCCGGGTCGTTGAACGGCAGGTAGAGCATCGAGGTGAGGCGGGGCTCTTCCGTCAGGATGCGGTCGCAGAGCCAGCGGTTGTAGGCCCTCGCCAGCGCCGTTTCCACGTCGACGCGCGGGCAGGTGGAGATGTTGAGCATCGGCGTCGGGAACATGCAGGCGACGTCGACGCCCATGGCGTCCATCCAGCGGCGCATCAAGGTGATGTCGCGGTGGATCGGCGCCGGCGTCTTCTCGCGATTGCGCAGCGGATAGCGCGTCACGCGGCCGGTCATCTCCTGGTAGGAGCCGTCGATCGAGGTGATGCCGCCGCGCGACATGCCTTGATACAGGGCCTCGCGCCGGAGGACCGGGTCTTCGATGAATTGGGCGATCTCGCTGAAAGCCTCGGTCTCGTAGTGATGCGAGTCGACGTCGACAATGAGGAAGTCTTCGTAGCGACGATCTTCCGCCTGCCGCAGCGCATTCTTGAGATGCTGCTCGGTGTCGAAAGATGCGCGCGTCGGCTCGACCAGATGGTTGCCCGCGGTGAATGTCATTGCTCGCTCCTTGCGTCCTCGTGAATGTGCCGGCGCGAACCGACATTGCTGCAGGCTTGCCACGCCGCGAGTTCGAACACTTCGACGCCGACGGCTTCGAGCACCGCGGTGGCGAAGATCGCGCCGTCGGTGGCGGCGACGGTGTGATTGCCGTGCGCCAGCGCGGGCGTCTCGCCCGTCTGCGCCTTGGCGGCGAACACGCGGATGGCCGCGACCAGCGCCTGGCTCAGGTCCTCGTCCGGGATCGCTGAAAGGTCGTGCGTCTCGAGCGCGGCCATGCAGCGGTCGGCGAAGATGCCGGCGAGTTCGCCGAAATCCATCGTCCGCGCATCAGATTGCGACATACACGCCCCCATCGCGCACAGTGACGGGATAGCTCTTGAGGCGCACATTGGCGTCGCGCACGTGCTCGCCGGTCTTCAGATGAAACTCGTAGCCATGCCACGGGCAGACGATGTGCATGTCGTTTTCGTCGAGGCACTGGCCGGTGAAGAGGCCCTTTGCATCGAACTGGTCCTCGATCTGCGGGGTGCGAACACCTTCGCAGGCGGGGCCGCCCTGGTGCGGGCAGACATTCTTGTAGGCGAAGTATTCGTCGCCCTGGCGGAAGAGGCCGATTTCGACGTCATTCACCGTGAGGATTCGGACTTCGCCGGGTGGCAGATCCTCAGGGCGACAGATAAAGTGTTCCATCATATGGCTCCAGATGATATGGTACCTTAGCAATATCGGAAGGAGCATGTCAAAGCCGGCGAGGGACAAATGAAGAAGGCGCTGCGCGACGAGCTTCCGGATATCGGTTTGGGCAAACGCCTACGGCTTGCGCACATGGCCTTCGCACGCGGCATGCGCGCCGAACTGGCCGAGGCGGGCCTCACCTTCGGTCAATTCGTTCATCTCGAGCGCTTGTGGACCGAGGACGGCCTGACGCAGGTCGAATTGTCCCGCCGCGTCGGCGTCGAAATGGCGTCATCGACGTCGGTGCTCGCCGAGCTCGAGAAGCTCGGCTGGATACGGCGCGAGCGTGGTGAAGCCGATCGTCGCAAGATCTTCGTCTATCTCACGCGCCAAGGCCGCGAACTCGCGGCCCCCGTGCTCGCGCGGGTGAAAGCCGTCAATCGCGTGGCGCGCAGCGGCGTTGCCGCCGCGGACATCGCGGTCGCTTTCCGTGTGCTGGATGCGATCGTCGCCAACATGAACGAACAATATCCAGGCAGCTTGGCGCGGCTGGACCGTGACTGATCGGCATCTGGCGCGCATCGAGCATCGAGGGAGATGCAGCGCCTCGCTTGAAAAGCGCCGCCCTCATCCTTCGCAGCGGCGCGACCTTCTGACGCGCCTCATGTCTCTTCGCGCTCTTTTTGCCGAAACGAACGGCAGTTGCCGCTGCGCCACGCAGCGGCACGGCTCATGCCGCGCGCTTCCATTTCACTTCCTTTAAAGAATACATTCTGTACATTCAGGCATCACATAAGAATGGCACAGACCTTGCAAAAGCCTGGCCGCGTTTTGAAGGGAGAGACGAATGCATCGATTGAAATGTCTGGCCGGAGCCGCCGCATTGCTGGCGCTCGCCATCATGCCCGCCCGTGCGGATGAAGCGGCCAACTACCCGAACAGAACGGTCAGGGTGATCGTGGCGTTCCCGCCCGGTGGCGGCCCCGATCCGCTTGCCCGCATCGTGGCCTCCGGCCTCGAGCGGCGGCTCGGTCAGCCGGTGATCGTCGAGAACATGCCGGGTGCCAGCGGCTCGCTCGCCGCGCGGGCGGCGGTTCGCGGCGGCCCGGACGGCTACACGCTGTTGTTCGCCGATATGACCTTCATCGTCTCGCCGCACGTGATGGCCAACTTCGGCGTCGATCCCTTCAAGGATTTCACGCCAATCGGCCGGGCCGCGACGTCGCCGTTCTCGCTTATCGTTTCGGCGACCGTGCCCGCTTCGAACCTGTCCGAGTTCATCAAGCTGGCGAAGACGCGCCCGGACGATGTCATGATCGGCCATACCGGCATCGGCACGACGCCTCATCTGGGTGCGGTGGCCTTTACCAAGGCTGCCGACATCAAGCCCCGCTTCATCAGCTACAAGGGCCAGGCCGATGCGATGACCAACGCCATGTCGGGCATCATATCGGGTCTTTTCTCGGCCGGTCCCGCGGCAATGAGCTCGGCCAAGAACGACAAGCTCAAGGTTCTCGCCGTCACCGGCGACAAGCGCATGGCGCAACTGCCGGCTATTCAAACCTTCGGCGAAAGCGGCATCACGTTGCGCGGCTTTGAGTCTGGGGCTTGGTTCGGCCTGATGGCCCCGGCGGGTACGCCGCCCGCCATCATCCGCAAGATCAACCTGGCGATGAAGGACATCGCCAATGACAAGGCGCTGATGTCGAAGTTCGAGTCAGTCGGCGCCGAATTCAAGCCGAGCACGCCGGAGGAATTCCGCGATCATCTCGTCGCGCAGGATAAGCTCTGGGGCGCGACGCTGAATGAAATGGGCGTGAAGCCGCAGTAAGGCGCGGCGAGCCCCAAAAACAAAGAAGGCGCATTGCTGCGCCTTCTTTCAATGCCGTCTATGCCGAAGAGGCGGGCGTTCATCGCGCGATGCCGCCCGCCCTCGGTTCACCAGCCGTGCAGCCACACATCCACGTCGGACGGCGCCTGCATCGCGTCCGCCGGCTTCAGGTGGCAGTATTTGCCGGCATGGAAGATGAGCGGCGCCTTGGCGCCGGCCGAGGCAAACCGCGTCACCTCGCAGACGAAGATCTCGTGATCGCCGCCGGCGTAAGTGGCGTAAGGGCTGCACTCGAAGTGGGCGATGGCGCCCGGCAGGAACGGGCTGCCATTGCTGGTCAGCGTGTCGTCGAGGCCGGACCACTTGTCGCCCCCGGCGCGCGCAAACCGGTTGGACAGTTCGGTCTGATGCTCGCCGAGGATGAAAATCGCCAGCGCCTTGGCCGCCTTCCATTGCGTAAGGCTCAGCGCCTTGTTCGCAATGCTGAACAGCACCAGCGGCGGATCGAGCGACACGGAATTGAACGAGCTGATCGTCGAGCCGATCCGCACGCCGTCGACCGTGGCGGTCACGATGGCGATGCCGGTCGCGAACTGTCCGAGGACGTTGCGGAATTCACGTTGGTCGATGGCCACAGACTGGTCCTTTCGGTGCGACGATCAACGGCCTGACGCTCAGGCCTTCCAGATGTCTTTGAACTGGGTGGCCACCACGTCGGTATAGGCCGGGTGGCTCTTGAGAATGCCCAGATCGCGCGCGAAACCGTTCATGCCGGCCACGAACTCTTCCGAGATCGTCGCGTCGTAGTAGGGCAGGTCGCGGCGGATCAGTTCGGCGATCAGCGTCGCTTCCTGCGGCGGGAACATCTTTTCGCCGACCGGCGTCGCCCGGTTCGGGTCTTCCTTCAGCGCCTTCTGCGTCGCGACGATGGCGCGGGTGATCGCCGCCACCGTTTCGGGCGACTTCTCGATCAGCTTCTCGGACGTGGCGATCGAGGCCATCGTGTAGTTGAAGCATTCCTTGGGACCGTCGCCGCGGCGCACGTCGAGTACCACGGTGCCGATCCCGTTCTTGACCGCGACCTCGGTGCCCATGCCGTTCGCCCAGAAGCCGTCGATCTTGCCTTCCTGGAGCGCCTTGGCGGCGGTGACGCCGAAATTGACGCCCGCGCCCATCGCGCCCGGCACCGGGGCGATCTTGACGTTGTCGCGCTCGAGATCGATGCCGCCGGCGATCAGCAGGCGGCGCAGGCCCATTTCGACCCACGGCGCCGCGCCGATGCTGCGGCCCTTCACGACGCTGAGATCGCCGCGCTCGGCCTTGAGGTCGGCGCGCATGACCAGGAACCAGTACATGCCCTGCGCCTGCGCCGCGATCAGCTTCACGCCTTTCCAGTCGGGGAAGGCGGCGAGCGCCGAATGTGCCGAGCCGCCGACGATGTCGGTCTGGCCGTCGCGGAGCGCGGCATAGGCCTTGTCGACCGGGAAGATCAGTTCGAGTTCGACGTCGAGCCCTTCCTTCTTGAAAAAGCCCAGTTCGACCGCGGCGACCGCCGGGAAGTACGAATTGGAGATGAGGTCGGGAACGGCGAGTTTGAGCTTCACGAGCTTGATCTCCTGCTTCTTGTTTCGGCGACGTGCCGGAGGCCGATGGCCCTGCAGCCGCGCTTCGGCTTGAAATCTTGGTGGTCCCGGCCGGCGGCGGAAAGCCGCACCGGCGCGCGAACAGCGGGTTTCCTGCTTTTGCAGAGCTACATCACGTATGTAAACATCGTAGCTACATCATCATGGCGAGCGAGGGAAGGCTCCTCCAGCGCGTCGCGCGTCCGATGTCACCGCAATGGCCCGTTTTTACGGCATTTTTTGCGGAAATTGACCCGATTTTGGGCAGACGAGCCGTGCTTGACGGCCGGCAGATTTATATACATAACGTATACAAATACGCGCTCAGTCCAGCCTCGAAACCGGAGGTGCGGACGCGGGTGCGGAGCTTCGAACCGACAACAACGAGGAAATGCGATGAGCAAGAACGCAACTCGCGAAACCGGCACGCAGCCGTTGCGGACCGGCCGTGACTTCCTGGAGAAGCTCCGCCAGAGCAAGCGCTCCATCGTGGTCGACGGCGAGATCATCTCCGATCCGTCCAGCCACCCGGCCTTCAAGCAGGGCGCGCACGCGGTTGCGGCGCTCTATGATTTCGCGGCGGCCCCCGAGAACCGCGACATCATGACCTTCAAGTCTCCGAAGGACGGCAAGCCCGTGCTGCGGGCCTACCAGATCCCGAAGACTCACGCGGACCTGCGCGACAAGCGCATCGCGGCCGAAAAGTGGGCCGAAATGACGTTCGGCCTCATGGGCCGCACGCCGGACCACGTCGCGGGCTTCTTCGTCGGCTTTGCCGCGAAGCCGTCGATCTTCGCCGCGGGCGGCGAGAAGTTCGCCCGTAACGTCGTCGCGTTCTACGAACATCTGCGCGACACGCACGCTTACGTCACCTACGCGATCGTGCCGCCGCAGATCGACCGCAGCAAGCCGGCCAACCTCCAGACCGACCCGACGCTCTATGCCGGCGTGGTCAAGGAAACCGATGCCGGTATTTACATCTCCGGCGCGCAGCAGCTGGCGACCGGCGCGGTCTACTCCGACTACATCCACCTGAGCTGCATCCATCCGCTGCGTCCCGGCGAGGAAAGCTATGCCGTGAGCCTCGCGGTGCCGACCGACGCGGAAGGCGTGCGTCTTTATTCCCGCCGCGCGTTCCCGCTCGGTGCGACCAATGCTCAGGAATACCCGCTCACGTCGCGCTTCGACGAGACCGACTCCATGGTCGTGTTCGACAACGTGTTCGTGCCGTGGGAGCACGTCTTCGCCTATCGCAACATCGAAGTGTGCCGCGATCAGTGGTGGAAGACGCCTGCCCATCTTTACGGCAACCTTCAGGCCCAGGCGCGTTACGCCACGAAGCTGCGCTTCCTCCTCGGCCTTGCCAAGCGCATGAACGAGATGACGGGTAACGACGCGGTGCCGCCCGTGCAGGTCGCGATGGGCGAGCTCGCCTCGTACGCGTCGATCGTCGAGGGCATGCTGAACTCGCAGGAAACGCTCGCGACGTTCGACGACGAGGGTGTTCTGTGGCCGTCCAAGACCGCGCTCTACTCGGTCATGGCGCTGCAGTCCGAGATCAACCCGAAGATGGTCGACATCGTGCGCGAACTGACCGGCGCGGCGATGATCACGCTGCCGTCGTCGTTCAAGGACTTCGACAACCCGGAAACGGCGAAGGACATCGAGCGCTTCTATCGTTCGTCCAACGCGGATGCGCGCTCGCGCGTGCAGCTGATGCGCCTGGCGTGGGACTTCATCGGCACCGAGTTCGGCAATCGCCACCAGCAGTACGAGAAGTTTTACGGCGGCGCGTCCTTCCTCGTGAAGATGAACGTGTTCAGGTCGTTCGACTTCAAGCGCGCTGGCGCTCTGGTCGACAAGGCGCTCAGCCTTCCGCCGCTCGCGGACTGATCGCCAACTTAAGTCTGATTGCTTTACGGCGCCGGGATCAATCGATCCCGGCGCCGTTGCTTTTTGTGCGTGACCGCGCGGCCTTGGACCTCTGCGACAAATCGCGCACGGCGTTTGCCCTAATCACAGCGCGCGCCGCCTAAATAATTGGCTTGACTAAAAATGTTCACCTTGTAGGCTTTTTTAGGAGGGAACTGCGCTAAATGGCGCAAATAAGGCAAAATCAATCAAGCGAGGCGGGGATGACGTTTTTGAGGCGCGTGAGTTTGTTTGCAACGGCCGCTGTCGCGGCGATGAGCATGTTGTCGTTCTCCGCGCCGGCCGCGCGCGCCAACGATGTGATCCGCGTCGGTTACGGACCGTTCTTGTCCGGCGGCGGTTTGTTCATCGCGAAGGAGAAGGGCTACTTCGAGAAGATGGGCATCACCGTCGAGCTGCGCCGCTTCGACGATGGTTCGCTCGCCGTGCCGGCGATGATCGCCGGCGAACTCGAACTGACCAATCTTCCGGCCTCGGCCAATCTGTTCAACAGCATCGCCAAGGGTGCACCCATCGCGGTGTTCGCGGATTGGGGCAACAACCGCCCGGGCCACGGCTATACCGCCTTCCTCGTCTCGCAGAAGCTCTATGACGAAGGCATCCGCACGATCCCCGATCTCGCCAAGCTCAAGGGCAAGAAGGTCGGCGTCGGCGCCCTCGGCAGCATCAACCACTACAACGCCGCGCAGGCGCTGCTGAAGGCGGGCCTCAACCCCGCCAAGGACGTCGAGTGGGTCTTCAACATTCCCCAGCCCGACCTGATGAAGATGCTCGGTCAGGGCCAGCTCGACGCGAGCGATCTGTCCTTCAACCTCGCCGCCTTCGCGCAGGGCAACAAGATGGCCCGGATCATCGCCAACGGCGACGAGATCGCGCCGAACTTCCAGATCGCCGCGTTCGCCGGCCGCAAGGACTTCCTGAAGCAGAAGCACGACGTGATGGTGCGCTTCATGGTCGCCTATCTGCAGGGCATCAAGGAGTTCGACGCGGCTGCCGACGCGCCGGATAAGGATCCGAAGATCCTGGAAATCCTCGCCAAGTACACGACGCTCAACAAGCCGGAGCTCATCAAGCAGATCGCGCCGCACTGGTCGTATCTGAACAAGGATGGCCTGCCGCAGATCGACTCGATCATGACCATGCAGGACTTCTGGAGCGGCGAGTACTTCCAGTACGTCAAGACCAAGGTCACCCGCGAGCAGCTGTTCGACCTGTCGATCGCCAAGGCGGCCAAGCAGAAGTTCGATCAGGAAAAGCCGTTCGGCAACTGACAAAATCAAAATAAAACGCTGCCGCTCGGCCACCGCCGGGCGGCAGTCTTCTATAGGAGACGATCATGGCTGAGCGGGTTTGGGACAAGTTTCTGACGGAGCGCGACAAGCAGGTCTTCGCGGCGTCGGGTTATGGTGCGCGCGGCGGCTTCGGAAAACGGCCGGCGCTGCTGGTGATCGACGTCAATTACGGCTTCGTCGGCGATAAGCCCGAGCCGATCCTGGAGTCGATCAAGCGCTGGATGAATTCGTGCGGCGAAGACGGCTGGAAGGCCGTCGGCGCGATCAAGGAATTACTCGTTGCCGCGCGCGGCAAGGGCGTGCCGGTGATCTACACGACCGGCGTGCGCCGCGCCGATGCCTGGGACGAAGGCGCCTGGGCCTACAAGAACAGCCGGGTGAAGACCGATTATATGGGCCTCAACCCGAGCAAGCTGAAGAGCAACATCATCATCCCCGACATCGCGCCGGGCCCGCAGGATCTCGTCATCGGCAAGCAGAAGCCGAGCGCGTTCCACGGCACGCCGCTCGCGGACTATCTCGTGCATCTGGGCTGCGACAGCGTGATCTGCACCGGTACGACGACGTCCGGCTGCGTGCGCGCGACGGTCATCGATGCCTTCAGCAAGAACTACCGCGTCATCGTCGCGGAAGAAGGCTGCGCCGACCGCTCGCAGGCGTCGCACGCGATCAACCTTTGCGACATGAACGCGAAATACGCGGACGTCGTCGGGGTGCCCGAAGTGGTCGCCTATCTCAATGCGCTGCCGGCTGGACTGTTCGATCTGCCCAAGGGCGATCCGAGCGCGGCGGCGGCTTTCTCCCTGCCGAAGGCAGAGGGTTGAAGACAGTCTCAATGGCGCGCCGCGGAGACAAAGCCCGCGGTGCGCGAATGCAGCATAAGGTTGGCTATGTATAAGGATTTGCGAGAGTACATCGCGCTGGTGGACGGCATCGGCGCGCTGCGCCGCATTGATGGCGCCGACCCGCGTTTCGAAGTCGGTGGCATCACCGAGGTGGCCGCGGGCTCGCCCGAACAGCCGGCGCTGTTGTTCGACAACATCAAGGGCTTCCCGAGCGGCTTCCGCATCTTCTCCAACGCGACGACGAGTTCGCAGCGCGCCGCGCTCGCGCTCGGTCTCGATCCCAACCTGCGCCCGATCGATGCGCTCAAGGCCTGGAAAGAGCGCCGCAGCAAGCTGAAGATGCTGCCGCCGGAGGAGGTCAAGCAAGCGCCGTTCCTGCAGAACGTGCAGATCGGCGCGGATGTCGACCTCTACCGCTTCCCGGTGCCGACCTGGCACAAAAAGGACGGCGGTCCCTATATCGGTTCGGGCAGTCTCGTCGTCACCGGCGATCCGAGCTCCGATTGGGTGAATGCCTCGATCTATCGCGTGCAGGTGCATGCGCAGAACCGCGTCACCGTGCAGTTCGACCATCTTGGCCGCCACGGCGCGATCATCGCCAAGCGCTATTGGGATCAGGGCAAGCCGTGCCCGATCGCCATCGTCAACGGTCAGGATCCCTCGCTGTTCATCTCGGGCTTCGAGTATCTGCCGGAGGGCGCCTCGGAATACGACTTCGCCGGCGCGATCAAGGGCCAGCCGATCGAGATCATTCGCGGTCCGCGCACCGGCCTGCCGATCCCGGCTCATGCCGAGATCATCCTCGAAGGCATGCTGCTGCCGCCGAACCAGGCGACGCTGCCGGAAGGTCCGTTCGGCGAGTTCACCGGCTATTATGCGGCCGACGCGCGTCCCGCGCCGGTGATGGATGTCGAGGCGGTCTACTACCGCGACAATCCGATCTTGTTCGGCTCGCCGCCGCTCAAGCCGCCGCGCTTCCATTTCGGCCTGCCGTTCCGCGCCGCGGGCATCTGGGGCAATCTCGAAGCCGCCGGCGTGACCGACATCGTCGGCGCGTGGCAGCACGTGTCGCAGCTGATGACGGTCATCGCGCTCAAGCAGCGCTATGCCGGTCACGCCAAGCGCGCGGCGCTGATCGCGGCGGCCAACAGCTATATGGGCCGCATCGTCGTGGTCGTCGACGAGGACGTCGATCCGTCCAATCTCGCCGACGTCATGTGGGCGGTGACGACGCGTTGCGAGCCGTCGGAAGCCGTCGACATCGTACGCAACGCCTGGAGCTCGTCGCTCGATCCGCGGATCCCGCCCGAGGCGCGTGCGATCGGCGCGACCTCGCATTCCAAGATGCTGATCGATGCGTGCAAGCCCTTCGCCTGGAAGGACGAGTATCCGCCGTCATCCGCGCTGCTGCCCGAAGAGGCGGCGGAAATCGCGGACAAGTGGAAGCACGCGCTGTATCCGCAGAAGAAAATCTAGCGTCGGTCGGTCCCCATGAACATCAGAGTCGAGAATGTAAGGCAGGTGTGGGAGAGCCGCGACGGCTCTCAAGTCGTCGCTCTCGACGGCTTCACGCACACCTTCAAGTCGGGCCGGTTCTCCTGCATCCTCGGCCCGAGCGGTTGCGGCAAGAGCACGATGGCGCAGATCGTCGGCGGCATCGAGACGGCGACAAGCGGCACCGTCACGCTCGAAGGCACCGACAGCGGCAAGAAGGGCTCTTCTTCCGTCATGGTGTGGCAGAGCCAGAACTTGTTTCCCTGGCGCAGCGTCCTCGACAACGTGGCGTTCGGACCGGAGATGGCCGGCATGTCGCGGCGCGAGCGCACCGAGCGCGCCCGCGACCTGATCAATCTGGTCGGCCTCAAGGGCTTCGAGCGGCACTTTCCGACGCAGCTTTCCGGCGGCATGCGCCAGCGCGTGGCGCTCGCGCGCGCCTTGATCATGGACCGGCCGATCCTGCTGATGGACGAGCCCTTCGGCGCGCTGGACGCGCAAACGAAGATCGTCATGCAGGAAGAGCTGATGCGCATCTTCGACGCCACCCGCAAGACGGTGATCTTCGTGACCCACTCCATCGACGAGGCGATCCTGCTCGGCGACGAGGTGATCGTGATGACCGCGCGGCCGGGCCGCATCAAGGAAGTCATCGAGGTCGATCTGCCGCGTCCGCGCTCGATCGAAATGGTCAGCACGCCGGCCTTCGGCGCGCTCTTCGACCGCGCCTTTCATCTGATCCGTGACGAAGTCACCAAGGCGATGCAGGAACAGAACGCAAAAGCGGGGGCTCTGTCGTGACGAAACGCCGCGCCAAAGGGCGCCTTGCCGAAAAGATTTTGCCGGCGCTCAGCATTGTCGTGTTCCTGGTTGCCTGGCAGCTGTTCGTCGACATCCGCAACATCCCGCCGATCTATCTGCCGTCGCCGGTCGCGATCGTGCGGGCGCTGTTCGAAATGGCCGAGGACGGCACGCTCTTCTACAATCTGGGCGCCACGCTGCTGCGCATCCTGGTCGGCTTCCTGCTCGCGACCGTGATCGGCATCTTCTTCGGCATCGTCATGGGGATGTCGCGCCTGTTCGAACGGATCGTCGATCCGTGGATCGCGGCGCTCTATCCGCTGCCGAAGATCTCGCTCATTCCGCTGCTGATCATCTGGCTCGGCACCGGCGAGGCCTACAAGATCGTCATCAGCGCGGTGACCGCCTTCTTCCCCATCGTGATGAGCACGTATGCCGGCGTCCGGCAGGTGGATCGCGGGCTGATCAAGGCGGCCGAAGATCTCGGCGCCAACCGGCGTCAGGCGCAGATCAGCGTCGTTCTGCCGGCGGCCATTCCGACCATCTTCGCCGGGCTGCAGCTCGGCATGGGCGTGACCATCATTCTGGTCGTCGCTGCCGAGATGATCGGCGGCTCCAGCTCGGGCGGCATGGGCAACCTGCTGATCCAGGCCGGTCAGGTGATGGAGACCGAGAAGGTGTTCGCCGCGCTCGTCGTCCTGACGCTGATGGGCGCGTTCATCATGAAGGGGCAGCAGTGGCTTGATCGCCGTCTGGCGCCCTGGGCCAATTACGTCTGAGGCGTCTCATGGACGACCGTTTGTGGCGCTGGAGCGCTGTCGATCTTGCGCAGGCAATCGCGGCGCGCCGGGTGTCGAGCCGGGAGGCGACGGCGAGTGCGCTCGCTCGCCTCGAGGCCGTCAATCCGTCCATCAACGCCGTCGTCGATGTTCTCGCCGATGAAGCGATGGATGCGGCGGCCGCGGCGGATGCCGCGGTAGCCCGCGGCGATGCGCTCGGCCCGCTGCACGGCGTTCCGGTCACCGTCAAAATCAACGTCGATTACGCCGGCCGTCCGACGACGACCGGCGTCGTCGCGTTCAAGGACGATATCGCCGCCGCCGACAGTCCGCCGATCGCAAGCTGGCGCGCGTCCGGCGCGGTCATCATCGGGCGCACCAATGTGCCCGCCTTCTGCGCCCGTTTCTTCACCGACAACGATCTGCATGGCCGCACGCTGAACCCGTGGGATGCCGGCCTGACGCCGGGCGGCTCGAGCGGCGGCGCGGCCGCGGCTGTCGCCACCGGCATCGGCGCCATCGCCCATGGCACGGACCGGGCCGGCTCCATCCGCTATCCGGCCTATGCCTGCGGCGTCGTCGGTCTGCGGCCCTCGTTCGGCAGGGTCGCCGTTTACAGCGCCAATCCGTCGGTCGAAGCCACGCTGGCCAGCCAGCTCATGAGCGTCCAGGGGCCGCTCGCGCGGTCGGTCGCCGACGTGCGCCTCGGCTTGCAGGGGATGATGCGGGGCGACGCCCGTGACCCGTGGTGGGTGCCGGCGCCGATGTTCGATGCCCCGGCGGGACGTCCGTTGCGCGTGGCGCTGTTCGAAGGCACGGCCGGTGCGGCCATCGACCCGATCGTCGCCGCCTCGGTGCAGCGGGCTGCGGCCTGGCTGGCGCAGGCCGGCTGCATTGTCGAGCGGGCCGAGCCGCCAAGCTTCACCGAACTGGCGGATATGTTCTTCTCGATGGTGAAGACCGAAGAAGGCGAGGGGACGTCCCGCGCCATCGAACGTCTCGGCGACGATGCCTTGCGGCGCGCCCGCGCCGGCACGATGGCGCGCGCCACCAAGTATACGCTCGAGGAATATGTGGTCGCGCTCGGTCGACGCACGGCCATTCTGCGCCAATGGCAGGCCTTCCTCGAGACCTACGACGTGCTGCTGCTCCCGGTCTCCTATCGGCTGCCGCTGCCGATCGACGAGGACCAGAAGGGCAATGACGCCGTCGCGCGGATGATCGAGGCGCACGCGCCGATGCTGGCCGTCTCGATGCTCGGCCTGCCGAGCCTGGCCATGCCGACCGGGACCGAGGGTACGTCCCCGACCGGCGTGCAGATCGTGTCGGGCCGGTTCAAGGAAGCGCTGTGCCTGCGTGTCGGCGAAATGATCGAAGCCGCCTGTCCACCGGCAACGCCCATCGACCCGGCTACGGCACCATAAAGCTGTAAGGAAGTGGCATTCGGCCGTCGCGGCGCGCCAAAAGTTGTGGCCCGCCCGGAATTCCCAAACTAATCTGTGCCGCCATCACGGTTGTGATGGGTGTTGTTTCACGCTGCGGCGGCGGCAAAGGGGTCCATGGCTAAGACTGCGCGCAAGAAGGTCCAACGGGCGCCATCGGGTGGTTCCGGTCGCTTTGTCGTCCCCTCGACGATCTCGCGACGCGACTACTACAAGGACGGGTCCGACGACTGGTTTCGCGACTCCCTTTATCGGCTGGTGCAAGCGCTGAGCCGCCTGCTCGTGTGCCGTGAAGCCTTCGGCCGCCGGCTCGGCCTCACCGGCAGCCAGTTCACGGTCTTGATGGGCGTCGCCTACCGGCAGGGCAATACGGGCATCACCATTGCGGCGCTGGCCAATTACATCGGGCTTGCCGCGACGCATGTGACGACCGAAGTCGGCCGCCTCATCCGCAAGGGCTTGCTCATCAAGCGTCCGAACGAGAACGACGGCCGCAGCGTCCTCATTTCGCTGTCGCCCAAGGGCGAGGCGGAGGTCGAGGCCGTGTCGCCGATGGTGCGCAAGATCAACGATCTTTTGTTCATGAACGTCGATCGCAAGCAGTTCGATGCGACGAACGAGCTGGCCAAGACGCTGCTGATCAACGCCGAATATGCCATCGCCGAGATCCGCGTGAGCGAGGCGGAGAAGTAGGCTCGGCGCGCTTCTTTATTTGAACCATGTTCTCGTCGGCCGGGGGACGCCATCAGTTGGCGACGCGCGGCCGACACGCGACTGCGGATGTCTGATCGTACGCCTTACGGGGCGCCGGTCACGCCGGCCTTGCCCTTTTTCAACCCCGTCCAGCGCCGCACGGTGCCGAGTTCGACGTCGAACAGGTCGAGCACGCGGCCGAGCGTGTGATCGATCATGTCCTCGAGCGATTGCGGGTTGGTGTAGAAGGCCGGGACGGGCGGATAGACGACGGCGCCGGCCTCGGTGACCGCGGCCATGCTGCGGATGTGGCCGAGATGCAGCGGCGTCTCGCGCAGCATCAGCACGACGCGCCGGCGTTCCTTCAGCGCCACGTCGGCGGCACGCGACACCAGATTGCCGGTCACGCCGGTCGCGATCTCCGACATGGTCTTGATCGAGCAGGGCGCGATCACCATGCCGAGGTTCTGGAACGAGCCGCTGGAGCAGGCCGCGCCGATGTCCTGGTTGGAATGCACGACGTCCGCGAGCGCTTCGACTTCGGCGGGCTTGTAGTTCGTCTCCGAGGCGATCGTGATCTGCGCCGCGCGCGAGATGACCAGATGCGTTTCGATGTCGCTGTCTTTGAGCAGCTCGAGGAGGCGGATGCCGTAAATCGCGCCGGACGCGCCGGTGATCCCAATGATCAGCCGCTTCGCCGGCTCGCCCGCCTTCTTGTTGGTCTCTTGCAGCATCTTGCCTCTCACCCCACGAATGGCTGGCATTTTAGGCCAGATTGCGGAGCGCGTCTCGATAATGTGCCTTGGGATGGTCCGATCGGCTCGAATTTCACGCGGGCTGCCGCGCGTCAGCAACACGCATTGCTAGAGGCGTTGCGCCCTTATTGCGCGTGGCGGTGCCGCGCGGTGCAGGCCGTCCAGAACGAGGCGAGGGAATACGTCGCTTCGGACGCGCGATAGTGCGCCAGAACGCAGGCCACGTTCGTGCGCGCGGTGGGTTCGCCCGCTGCGGCAACGCTGCCGATACCGCCGGTCATTCCGTGCAGCATCGCCTGCTCGATCTGCTCCGCGGCGAGTTCCGCCTCGGCGACGCGCTTGCGCAAGGCTTCGCTCGCTGCGAAGGCTTCGCTCGCTGCGAGCGGCTGCTGGTTCGCCGATTTGAGATGCCGGCGGACCGTCCGCAGCGGCTTGACGACAGTGTCCGACCAGGATGCCGCCGCGTCCGCGATATGGCGGACGTCCTCCGGCTTCAAAACGCGGCCTTGCGAAAAGCCGAGCCAGGCGGCGAACAGGAGGATGTTGACGTCGAGGCCGGCGCCGTCCTGCAAGGCCAGGCACTCGGCGGCGACGCCGGGACCTGCATAAACGTCCAGCGAGAACCGCCAGAAGGGATTGTCGATAGCGAGCGCCATGCGCGGTCCTCGGCTGTTCTGCGCTTTGCGAAAGTCAGTCGGCGACCAGCAGTTAATCGTAAAGCGGCCGTCATCATAGGCCGGGGGCGGCGATGTTCACCGGCGCGTCCGTGATCGCTCGGCCGCCGGCGAGGCGGTTGCAAAGGATGCAGGCGCGCGCCACTATCGCCGCAACGTTCCGACAGGTGGAACGGCGTGCAACCCCATGATGGCGCTGGCGTAATCGATGGCTGAAGCTCCGGTCGAATCCGTCCGGCGGGCGATCCACCTCCTGCACCAGCTCAACCGGCAGCGGGTCAGCTCGGTGCGGCATCTGCACGCGGCGACCGGCCTGCCGAAGCCTACGATCGTCCGCCTTCTCGATACGCTGATCGACCTCGGCTACGTGATCAACGATCGCCGCCAGGGCGGCTATCAGGTCACGTCGCTCGTCCGCTCGCTGAGCGCGGGCTTTCACGGCGATCCGCTGGTGGTGGAGGCCGCCCGGCCATGGGCCATTGCCTTCACGCGCAAGTATCACTGGCCCGTCGCGATCGCCGTGCTCGACAGGGACGCTATGGCGGTGCGATTCAGCACGATTCCCGACAGCCCGGTGTCGCCGTTTCACGCCACCATCAATATGCGCCTGCAACTGATGTCGCGCGCGCTGGGCCGCGCCTACATCGCCTTCTGCCCGGCCAACGAACGCAACCTGCTGCTCGACATGCTGCGCTCGTCCGACGATCCGGAGGCGGCGGCGGCGCGCGATCGCAACGCGTCTTTGACATTGCTCGCCATGATCCGCCGGGCGGGCTTTGCCGAACGTTCGCCGACCGTCGAGCCGAAATCCTCGTCGACCGTGGCCGTGCCCGTCACCTTGGGGCAGAAGGTGCTCGCGACCGTGGGCTTCACCTATTTCACCTCGGCAATGTCGAATGCCGAAGCCATCGCCCGCTATGTGCCGCCGCTGAAGGAGATGGCGAAGAACATCCAAACCAGCGTCGTCCTGCTGCGGCAGGATGGGGCGCAGGACGAGGGCCGTCCCTGAGGTTGGCGTTCCGTCTGGCGGAATGGCGGGACATTCCCCGGACGGGCGCCGCCGCTATCCGCCATAGAAAAGGGGTCAGGGAATGCCGCCGAACGCGGCATTAGGAAACGCCGAGGGTTTCGATGCCTGCCGACGCGATCGCGTGCTGTCATCGCCTGCTGTGAAGGCAGGCCGACGACGCGTCGATCCGTCGTTGAAGACAATATCAAGAACGCAGGCACCGCACCCGCGTCTCATTTCGGAGGAAACATGCGTCTGCTCGCTCTCGGACTCGCGTTAGGGGTCGCGCTCACAAACCTGCTCCCCAACAGCGTCGCCGCGCAGGAATGGCCCGCGCGGCCCGTCACTTTCATTGTGCCTTTCCCGGCCGGCGCCGCGGTCGATATTCTCGCGCGCAGCGTCGCCATGAAGATGAGCGAAAGCCTCGGCAAGCAGTTCATCGTCGAAAACCGCACCGGCGCCGGCGGCAATCTCGGTGGCGCGGCTGCCGCCAAGGCGCCGGCCGACGGCTATACGTTCCTGTTCGGAACGCCGGCTCCCATCGCGATGAACAAGCTCATCTATAAGGGTCTGAATTACGACTCCGAGCGCGATTTCGAGCCGGTCATCCTCGTCGCCAAATCGCCGCTCATCATCGCGGTGCGCGCCGACATGCCGGCGAAAACGCTCCCCGAGCTCATCGCCTTCGCCAAGCAGAATCCCGGCAAGGTGACTGTCGGCCATCCGGGCAACGGCACGCTCGGCCACATCACCTCGGTGTTCGCGCAGCAGTTTGCCGGCGTCGAGATGACGAATGTGCCTTACCGCGGCTCGGCGCCGCTGATGACCGATCTGACGGCGGGGCAAGTCGACGTCGCCATGGACTTCATGCCGACTTACGTGCCGCTGGTGAACGACAAGAAAATCCGGGCGCTGGCGGTGACGACGACGAAGCGGGCGACGCAACTCCCCGACGTGCCGACGGCGCAGGAAGCCGGCCTCAAGGGCTTCGAGGCGACCGCCTGGTACGCCGTCGTTGCGCCGACCGGCACGCCGCGCGACATCGTCCTCAAGGTGAACAAGTTCGTGAACGGGTTCATCGCCAGCGACGAGGGCAAGAACGTCCTCGAGAAGAACGCGCTGCAGAGCGTCGGCGGCTCGCCGGAAGACCTCAAGGCGTTCATCGGCAGCGAAATCACCAAATGGAAGCCGGTGATCGAGACGGCCAAGATCACGATGTAAGCGTGTGACACGAGGCTCGGCCGCGGCCGGTTGTCGCGGCCGAGCCATTTCAGACCAAGGCGGGTGCCATCTCCCGACGCCGCCTTAGTTTCCTTCGCGCAGCGACGCAAACCGATGTAGATGATCCGCATTCCGAATGCGTCTTTGCGTGAATAGGCGAAACCCGAATGTGGAAGAGCCCAAGCAGGGACCGAGACGAACTCTTGGGAGATGTGAATGTCCGCAATTGAAATTCCCGCGCTGGCCATCCCGAAGGTGGCGCTGATTACCGGCGGCAGCAGTGGCATCGGCAAAGCCACGGCCGCGCGGCTCGCCGCGCTCGGGGCGACGGTGGTGGTCGGCTACAACAGCCGCAGCGCCGCGGCGCAGGAAGTGGTCGACGGCCTGCAGGGCAGCGGCCATATCGCCATGCGCATCGCGATCGATGATCCGGCGTCGATCACGCAAGCCGCGCAGGCCGTCAACGAGCGCTTCGGTGCGCTCGACGCGCTGGTCAACAGCGGCGGCATGACGACGCCTGTGCCCGCCAACGAGCTCGACAAGCTGACCGACGACATCTTCGACCGCACCGTGACGGTCAACCTGCGCGGCCCCTTCGCGATGGTGCGAGCCTTCCGCCCCTTGCTGGAGCGCGGCAACGGCGCGGCGGTCGTGAACGTCTCCTCGATCGCGGCGCGCACGGGCATGGGCAGCAGCCTCGCTTATGTCGCCGCCAAAGCCGGCGTCGATGCGCTCACGGTCGGGCTCGCCAAGGTGCTCGCGCCGAAGGTCCGCATGTTCTCGGTCTCGCCGGCCGGCGTCGACACGGATTTCGTGCCGGGCCGCACGCGTGAGCAGCTGCAGAAGATCGCGGACAGGTTGCCGCTCGCGCACGTCACCATGCCTGACGACGTCGCGCGCGCGGTGATCGCCTGCATTGTCAACCTGACCAGCTCGACCGGCATTGTCGTGCCTGTCGACGAGGGCAGACACCTCTAGTTTCGGAATGGAGCGAGATGGAAAAGCTGAAGTTCTATATCGACGGTGAGTGGGTCGATCCGGTTGCGCCGGAAAAGCTCGGTATCGTCAACCCGGCGACGGAAGAGACCTTCGCGCATATCAGCGTGGGCTCGCGGGAGGATGTCGAACGGGCGGCCAAGGCCGCGCGCCGCGCCTTCGCGACCTACGCGGAAACCAGCGTCGAAGAGCGTCTGTCCTATCTTCAGCGGATCATCGAAGGCTTCCGTGCGCGCCTGCCTGAACTGGCGCGCATGATGACGCTCGAGATGGGCTCGCCCATCACCTTCGCGACCGAACGTCAGGCGACCGTCGCGCTCTATCATTTCGAAGAAGCCGCGCGCGTGCTCGCGCACTACAAGTTCGAGGAGCCGATGGGCGCCGGCGTGATCCGCCGCGAGCCCATTGGCGTCTGCGGCTTGATAACGCCCTGGAACTGGCCGTTGAACCAGGTCGCTTCCAAGGTCGCGCCGGCGATCGCCGCCGGCTGCACGGTGGTTCTCAAGCCGAGCGAGATCGCGCCGCTGAGCGCGATGCTGCTGGCCGAGATCATCGACGCCGCCGGGTTGCCGCCCGGCGTCTTCAACCTCGTGAACGGCGACGGCCCGACGGTCGGCGAGGCGATCGCCGGCCATCCGGAGATCGACATGGTGTCCTTCACCGGCTCGACGGCGGCCGGTGTGAAAGTGGCCAAGCTTGCCGCGGATACGGTCAAGCGCGTTGCGCAGGAGCTTGGCGGCAAGTCGGCCAACATCATCCTGCCCGATGCCGATCTGAAGACCGCCGTCATTCAGGGCGTCCACTCCTGCTACACCAATGCCGGCCAGAACTGTCAGTCGCCGACGCGCATGCTGATCCCGCGCACGCACCGCGAGGCGGCGTTCGAGGTGGCGCGTCAGGCGGTTGCCAGCATTCGTCTCGGAGACCCGCTCGATCCCGCGTCCACGATGGGGCCGCTGGTGAGCCAGCGGCAGTTCGACAAGGTGCAGGAGCTGATCCAGTCGGGCATCGACGAAGGCGCGACGCTCGTTGCCGGCGGCACCGGGCGGCCGACGCAGCTCAACCGCGGCTTTTATGTTCGTCCGACCGTGTTCGGCGACGTGACGCCGCAGATGCGGATCGCGCGGGAGGAGATCTTCGGTCCCGTGCTGTCGATCATCAGCTACGACAGCGAGGACGAGGCGATCGAGATCGCCAATGACACGCCGTTCGGCTTGGCCGGCTTCGTGCAGTCCAAGGACGTGAAGCGCGCCCGCGCTATCGCCAACCGCATTCGGGCCGGGCGGGTCTATCTCAACGGCGCCGTGTTCGATCGCAGCCTGCCGTTCGGCGGCTACAAGCAATCCGGCAACGGCCGCGAGTTCGGCGTCTTCGGCTTCGAAGAGTATCTCGAGGTGAAGGCGATCCTCGGCTAGCGGACAGACCGGGCCTGCTTGCGCGGGCCCGGCTTACGCTTGGCAGCGTGGCGCGCGTCAGCGCTCGACGAAGGCCTTCTCGATGACGAAGTGGCCCGGCTCGGAGCCGCTGCCTTCGACGAACTGCCGGTCTTTCAACATCGTCACGAGGTCGGCGAGCATCGCCGGGCTGCCGCAGATCATGACGCGGTCGCGTTCACGGTCGAGCGGCGGCAGGCCGATGTCGGCCGTGAGCTTGTTCGAGGCGAGGCCGTCGGTGATCCGGCCGCGATTGCGGAATTCCTCGCGCGTCACCATCGGATAGTAGATGAGCTGCTGCCGCACCTGCTCGCCGATGAACTCGTCATTGGGCAGCGTCTGCGTGATGAATTCCTGATAGGCGAGTTCGGCGGCGAACCGGCAGCCGTGCACGAGCACGACTTTGTTGAAGCGCTCATACGTTTCCGGATCCTTGATGACGCTCAGAAAGGGCGCAAGGCCGGTGCCGGTGGAGAGAAGATACAAAGTCTCGCCCGGCAGCAGATTGGAATGGACCAGCGTGCCGGTCGGCTTGCGTCCGACCAGCAGCTTTTCGCCCGGCTTGATGTGCTTGAGGCGCGAGGTCAGCGGGCCGTTGTCGACCTTGATGCTGAAGAACTCCAGGTTCTCCTCGTAGCTCGAACTCGCCATGCTGTAGGCGCGCAGCAGCGGCTTGCCGTTGACCTCGAGGCCGATCATCGTGAACTGGCCGTTGACGAAACGGAAGCCGGCGTCGCGGGTGGCGACGAAACTGAACAAGGAGTCCGTCCAGTGCCGAACATCCAGGATCGTCTCAACGTTAAAGCTCATTCGAAACGCCTCACTTGAAGCCTTCACAGGCACGGGGCCGTGCCGCCGGTGTTTTTTGGGAAAAAACCGGTGCCCGTATAGCGGAAACGGGGCCGAGCGCTAGTAGGTGATCCGCAATACCTGACCTCACGGCTTTGCAGCGCTCTTTAGGCAGAGCGCCGCACCGCGTGGTCGTCGCGAGCGGCGGCCGGGGGCTTCCGGCACCAGTTATGGTGGTTTGCTGCGGGGTTGCATCTTATAGGGGATGAGGGGCCGTCCGTGAGTACCGGCAGAACAGGCCTGCGAAGGTCCGCTCAGTAAACGCCGGCGGGCTTCAGCGCTGTTCGATATGGATGGGAGAGGCGGGCGAGCCGTTAGTTTGTCTTATCCGGATTGGTCCGCGGCACCTGGATGGTCACGTCGTAGCCCATCTTGATTGCGTTCGATGCCGGGCCCAAGGCGGCCTCCAGCGCCGCTTCGCGCGTGGTGTAGGCCCCGGTGCGGTCGCCGTCGTGCTCGATGCAAAATCCGTCGCTCGCCGGGACAATGCGATAGGTTGCTGCGGTCATTCATGCCTCCGCGCGATCATGGCTTTGTCGCGTGTTCACGCAGGACAAACGCCTGGTCGTGGCCGCAGTTCCGGTGTCAGGCTCCCGCCAAGGGCCAAGCTTTTCCCGCGTGTGCCGCTTAGAATGGCGCCGGTGGAATCATCGACGTGGAGCCGTTCGCATGCGGATGCCGGGCGCAATGCTCATCCTTTTCGCGCTGTCCTTATCGGCGCAGGCGCAGGACCCCGTGGCGCAAGGCCGCAAGATCGTCGAGAACTTTTGCGGGCCGTGTCACGCGCTCGATAAGACCGGCGCCAGCCCCCATGCCGATGCGCCGCCATTCCGCACCTTGGGGCGCAGCTTCGATCTCGATCAGTTCGCCGAAGCGCCGGAGCGGGGTATCTCCTCGAACCACCCCGATATGCCCGAGTTCAAGTTCGACGAGGACAGCGCTCGCGCCGTGCGCGCCTACCTGCGGACGATCCAAGAGGAACCGGAACCGCGTCCCGCGCCGCAACGTTGATCCGCGTCAAACGAAAGGGACACGCAATGGCCGCGGATTTGGAGGGCGAATTCCTGCAGGCACTCGGCAAAGCCACCATCGCGCGCTGGGGCGACCTGTCGCAGGAAGCGCAACAGCTCCTGTTCGAGGGCGCGGTGCAGACGAAAGACGAACGTTTCCGCGAGGCGCTCGCCGTCTACCTGCACGACCATCACCCGCGCACCGGACACTGACGCGACTAGCGGCCGTTGCTCACGCGTTCGATCGGCAATGGCACGGTCTGCGCCAGCGGCGCATCGCCCTCAGTCAGCGCACCATAGGCGTCGGCCAGTCCGGCGCCGAACATCGCGTCGCGTCCTTTCGGTCCCAGATCCGTCGCCGTCATCATCAGCACGTCGCGCACCTTGGCGGCCGTGACGCCGGGCCGGTGCTGCACCATCAGCGCCGCGATGCCGCTGACTTCCGCCGCCGCGAGCGACGTGCCTGACGACACCTCGTAGCCGCCGCCGGGAATGGCGACCAGGATCTGCGCGCCGGGTGCGGCGACGGCGATGTGCTTACCGCGATTGGCCGCGTCGAGCAGCTTGTCGTCGGTATCGGTCGCGGTCACCGCGATCACGTTGGCATCGGCGGCGGGATAGAGCGGCGGCGACTTCGCGCCGGCGTTACCCGCCGCGGCAATCAGCACGATGTTCCTCTTCGCAGCCGCCGCGAGACTCCGCCCGAGGGCGGGATCCTGCGGACCCGCAAAGCTCATATTGATGATGCGCGCGCCGCGCTGCGTCGCCCAATCGAGCCCCTTCAGGATGTTGAACGTGGTGCCTTGCGCGCCTTTGGCGTCGGGATCGAAGGCGCGGATGGCAAGCAGCCGCGCGCCTGGGGCCGCGCCTTTGAGCTTGCCGTGCGCGGCGATGAGACCCGCTATGCCGGTGCCGTGCGCATGCGGCGTCATCGGCTTGTCCAGCGCGTCGAAGGCCTCGGCGATGCTGCCGGCGAGTTCGGGATGCGATGCGTCGATGCCGGAGTCGATCACCGCGACCAGTACGTCGTCGCCTGTTGCGATCGCATGCGCTTGCGGCAGCTTGAGCTTGTCGAGCTCGTATTGCGGCAGGCGTTCGTCTGTTTGCGGCGTGTCGTCCTGCAGCGCATAGACGTAGTTCGGCTGCGCCGAGGCGACGACGCCGTCGGCTTCCAGCGCGCGCACCACAGTGGCCACGGAACGCCGGTCGGGAATGCGCCAGCGGAACATGGTGGTGCCGGTGAGGGTCATGGCGCGCGTTTCGATGCGCGTGAGCCGGTGGCGGCGCTGCAGCGCGTCGATCTGCTGCGGCCGCACCGACGCGGCCACTTCGATCACCACTTCGTCCGGCACGAGACGGCGCTCGTTCGCCGGCGGTGCGTTGCTCGTGCGCCGCGGCGGCTGCGCTCGGCGGCGCGGACGGTCGATGTCTTCAATCACGGTGCCGTCGTCCACGAACCGCGGCGGAGAGGATGGGACCATCGCCGGCACCGCCATGATGATGCCCGGCACCACGCCGCCCCAGCCGGGGCCGCGATGTCCGCCGCCATATCCGCCGCCGCGTCCCCCAGGATTGCCGCCGCGCGAGGGCGCGGGGCCGCCCGGTGCGGTCGCCGATGACGGGGCGCTACCGGGAACGGTGCGGTTGTCGTAGCGCTGCGCCGACGCGCTCGCGCAGGATGCGATCAGCAGCGTTGCGGCGGCAATGCCGGCAAGGGCTGCTCGGCTGACGCGGATGGCGCTCGGCATGGACGGGCCTCCTTTGTCGCGCATCGTTCACTGCGTGGCGGCGATGAAGCCGATGGTCTTGTCCTGCTGCAGCTTCTTCACGACCTCGGCGAGATCGGCCTTCGGCATCGCGGCCATGCCGACCCGCACTTTGTACAAGCCGCCCGGCATCGGCCCCGCCACGATCGACAGCTTGTTGTCCGACAGGAAGCGGTTGATGTCGTCGGAGGTCGCTTGCGGGGCAAAGCGGATCAACGTGAAGGCGCCGACGCCGGGATCGGTCGATGGCGCCGACGCGGTCCGATAACCGCCGCCCGATGTCTCCTTGAACAGCAGGCCGCCGATGAGCCCCGCCTGCAGTACGATTGCGAGCACCGCGACGGCGCCCGCATAGGCCAAGGTACGCGGCGAGAAGCTGGCGAAGAACGCCGCCATGCGCAGGCCGAGACCGCCGCCGGCGGTGGCTGTCTTGCGCGCGGGCTCTGCATCGATCTTGGCGAACAAGGACTCCATCGCGCGCGCCGACGGTGCGCCGAGCGTCTCGTTGAGGTGAATGGTCTCGGCCAGCTCTTCGCGCACGCGTTCGTAGCGGCGCGCCAGCTCCGGATCGCGCTTGAGCGCGTCCTCGACGCGCTGCGCATCGCGGCGGCTCAGCGAGCCGGCCGCATGCCAGGGCAGCAGCGCCTCGATGTCGCTTTGCGGAGCGTCCTGGGTATTCCGGCTCATGGCCAACCTCGATCGATCCCGTGCTGCTTGAGGAGTTCGGACAGCCTCTTGCGCGCGTAGAACATGCGCGTCTTCACCGTCGCTTCCGGGATGCCGACGATCTTGGCGACCTCTTCCACCGACTTCTCATGGTAGTAGACCAAGTCGACCACTTCCCGATGCTCCACCGAAAGCCCGGCCAGGCATTGCCGCAAGGCCGAGCCTTTGTCCTTCTTGGCGAGGGTCACTTCGGGATCGTCCGCGTGATCCTCGATCGCCTCCGCCGCCTCGTCGTCCAGTTCGTCTTCAGGCTTGCGCCGCAAGGCGGAGAGCGCCTTGAAGCGGGCGATGCTCAACATCCAGGTCGAGACGGCGGAGCGGCCTTCGAATTTTCCCGCCTGCCGCCACACGTCGAGGAAAACCTCGCTGATGAGATCCTCGGCGGTCGCCTCGTTGCGCACCAGCCGCAGCACAAACCGGTAGACCCGCACATGATGCCGCGCATACAGCACCTGCATGGCGAGCCGGTCTCCGCTTGCGATCCGCGCGATCAGGACCTCGTCCGAACTCGTTTGCATCGCAATTTCTCGGCCGGCTCGTGAGTGGGTCGTGGGAAACCGGGATTAGGTTCAAGCAAAATCGAAGAAAATTGCAGCAGCAGCAGCGGCGCCGGGCGGCCTAAGGTGCCCCCTTCGCCATTGCTTCCGCAAGCGCCTGGCTTGGACGGCGCCTGGCGCGGGGGCTTTCAAAAAATCCATGAACCTTTTCGCGGGCGGCGCCGACACATGGTCGTGGACGTGATGACCACGTTCCCTAGAACCCCGGAGAGACACCATGTTCCGCAAGCTTGCCATCGCCCTGATCGCCACAGCTTCTCTTGGTGCAGCCGCGCTCGCCCCGACGGCCGCCTCGGCCGGCCCCGGCCCCAAGTGGAAAGGCCCCCATGGGCATCACCACCACGGCTGGCACGGCGTCGGCTTCTACGGTGCGCCGATCTATGCGGCCGGCGGCGACTGCTACTACGTCCGCCGCGTGGTCTTCACGCCCTACGGCAAGACATTCCGTCGCGTGCTGGTCTGCGACTGAGCGGATCGCCCGATGACCGCCGATGGCCCTGGCTCCGCGTGAGGCGGAGCCGGGGCTCTCGTTTTGCGCATGGCGGTCCATCCCTTGACACGTCGGTGCCGGTCGATTGTGACGGTACCGGCCGAGCAGGGGACGTTTCAGACATGAGCGCCAACACGTCTAATCCTTTCGATCTCACCGGACGGGTCGTGCTGCTGACGGGGGCGACGCGCGGCCTCGGTTTCGAGATGGCGCGGCTGCTGGCGCGCTGCGGCGGCCATGTGGTCATCAACGGACGGGACGGCCCGCGCGCCGAAAGCGCGGCTGCGACGATCCGCGGCGAGGGCGGCACGGCGTCTGCCGCCGTCTTCGACGTCACCGACCTCGAACGGGCGGAGGCGGCCATCGGCGCGGTCGCCGCGGCGCACGGCCGTCTCGACGCCTTCGTCAACAATGTCGGCACCCGCAATCGCAAGGGGCTGCTCGATCTGTCGCTCGCGGAAATCCGCGAGCAGATCGAGGCCAATCTCATCGGCGCGATGTGGCTCGCGCGCGCGGCCGCGCAGGTCATGATCCCGCGCCGCCACGGCCGCATCATCAACGTGACGTCGATCGCGGCGCGCATGGCCATTCTGCCGGACGCGGCCTACGTCGCCTCCAAGGGCGGCCTCGAGGCGCTGACGCATTCGCTCGCCGCCGAATTCGGGCCTCATGGCATTACCGTCAACGCCATCTCGCCGGGCTTCTTCGCGACCGAGACCAACCTGGGCATCGTGAACGATCCCGAGGCCGGCCCCCGGCTGGCCGCGCGCACGGCGCTCGGCCGGTGGGGCGAGCCGCACGAGATCGCCGGGGCTGCGGCGTTTCTGTGTTCGGATGCGGCTAGCTTCGTGACCGGCCAGACCCTCGTCGTCGACGGCGGCACGACCGTGACCGCCCTCTGAGGCCGAGGCCGCGACATCCGCGCGCAACACGTCCTTCATCAGCCCGTCATGAAAGCCATGGCGGGGTGAACGGCGGTGGCCGCTCGGTGGCACGGCGGCAAAAAACCGCATTTCCGGAGCTTTCTTCCGTCGGCTACGGCCATCGCGGCGCGCGGCCTCATTCGGGCCGCGTTTGCCATAGCACCGTGCACCTGCACTCGCGCCCTCGCGTGCAGCAGTGAGTTCTGGTAGTGGGGGCGTGGGTGCGCGGTAATTCGCGCAGGGCGCTGTGGGGGCAGGCCAGATGGCCGGGGGCGCCGATCCGGAGGAACGATGCTCGGTGCGTTGCGCGCGGTGGCGCGTTTTTTTCAGGTGACGATTGGCTGGAATCGTATCGGTGTCCTGCTCAGCGTGGCCATCATCGGCGTCGCGGCCTATGTGCTCTTTCACATGCTGCGCGACATCCAGATCAAAGAGGTCTACAGCGCGCTGAAAGCCGTCGAAATCCGGCATATCGCCTTTGCCGCCGTATTCGTCGCACTCGGCTATTTCACGCTCACCTTCTACGATCTGTTCGCGCTGCGCACGATCGGCCGGAATGACGTGCCTTACCGCATCGCCGCCATGGCCGGCTTCACGAGCTACTCGGTCGGGCACAATGTCGGCGCCACCGTCTTCACCGGCGGCGCGGTGCGTTACCGCATCTATTCGGCATATGGTCTGGACGCGGTCGACGTCGCCAAGATCTGCTTCGTTGCCGGCCTGACCTTCTGGCTCGGCAATGCGACCGTGCTCGGCCTGAGCGTCGCCTTCACGCCGCACGCGGCCGAGCCGATCACGCAGCTGCCTGCCTGGCTCAACCGGCTGATCGCCTGCGGCGTTTTGGCGGTGCTTGCTTCTTATATCGCCTGGGTTTGGACAGCGCCCCGCGAGATCGGCAAAGGCGGCTGGAAGGTGCACCTGCCGAGCGGGCCGAACACGCTGCTGCAGATCGTCATCGGCATCTTCGATCTCGGCTTCTGCGCCCTCGCCATGTACATGCTGATTCCGGCCGAGCCGCATATCGGCTTTGTCACGCTTGCGGTGGTTTTCGTCTCAGCGACGTTGCTCGGCTTCGCCAGCCACGCGCCCGGCGGCCTTGGCGTGTTCGACGCCGCGATGCTGGTGGCGCTGTGGGAGTTCGACAAGGAAGACCTGCTGGCGGGCCTCCTCCTGTTCCGCATGCTGTATTATCTCGTGCCGTTCGCGCTGGCGCTCCTCATCCTGGGCACGCGCGAACTGTGGCTCAATATGCACGGCGCGCGCCGCAGCCCTGAACTGAAGACGGTGCACGCCAGTGATCCCGTTCGCAGCGAACTCGAGCCTGAAAAGACCGATGCGGTCTAAGCCATGGTCGTGAACGACGATGGGCGTCGCGGTGGGTCGCACGCCAGCTGGTCGAGCCGATTGCGCTTGGCCTGGGACGCGTTGCGCGGCATGCCGCTGGGCGCGGGGACAGACGTTGTTTCCCCGCCGCCGAAGGGGCACCTGCGCGCGCAGACGCCGCTCATCGAGTCCCTGATCGGCGGCTTGCCCGGACCGGCGATTGTGTTGGACCGGGACAGCCGTGTTGTCGCTTTCAACAGCGCCGCCACCTCCATCGCGCCGGTCTTGCGCCGCGGCGAGCCGGCGCTGATCTCGCTGCGCATGCCCGAGCTGGTCGAGGCCATCCGCCGCGCCGGCAAACGGCGCGAGCCGCAGCGGGTCGAGTTCTTCGAGCGCGTGCCGCTCGACCGCTGGTTCGAGGCTTACGTGACGCCGGTGAAGCTCGCCGGGGCTGACGGGCGGTCCGACATCCTGCTGCTGACCTTCAACGATCTCACGCCGCTGCGGCGGGTCGAGGAAATGCGGGCCGACTTCGTCGCCAATGCGAGCCACGAATTGCGCACGCCGCTCGCGGCGCTGCTCGGCTTCATCGAAACCCTGCAAGGGCCGGCCAAAGCGGACGCCGCCGCGCGCGAGAAGTTCCTGGGCATCATGAAGGCGCAGGCTACCCGCATGGCCCGCCTGATCGACGACCTGTTGTCGCTGTCGCGCATAGAACTGAACGCGCACTTGCCGCCCAGCACGCCGGTCGATCTCGCCATGATCGTGCGCCAGGTGGTCGACGGGCTGCAGACGCTCGCGCGGGACCGCGAGGTCGACATCCGGGTGGCGACGCCCGAGGCGCCGGTCATCGTGCTTGCCGACCGCGACGAGCTGATCCGGGCGCTCGAGAACCTCGTGGAGAACGCGCTCAAATACGGCTCCGCCGGCAAACGGGTCGATATCGACCTCGCCCCCGGTCACACCCGGGGCGACGCGCCGGAGGCGCGCCTGTCGGTGCGCGACTACGGCCCGGGCATCCCGCCGGAGCATCTGCCGCGCCTGACCGAGCGCTTCTACCGCGTCGATGTCGCCGATAGCCGCCAGCAGGGCGGCACGGGGCTGGGGCTGGCCCTGGTCAAGCACGTGCTCAACCGGCACGGCGGCCGGCTCTCGATCGAGAGCACCTTGGGGCAGGGGGCGCGTTTCACAATGCACCTGCCTCTGCGCACCGGCGAGACCCCGGACAGCGAATAAAGCTGTGCGAAATCAGTAAGTTGCCCTGTCATCCTGCTGTCATCTATCCTTCATAGAACCGTGACGCGCGGTGCCTATGGCTGGCGCGCGACCTCGGAAACGGCCTGCGCCCGCGCAAGGACAGCCCCTCCGGGATGCGCATGGAGAGCGTCTGTTGAGCAACTGCGGCCGCCCGGGAGTTGGGCGTAAGAGGCGTCGCGGAGCGTCCGGCTTCGCGCGTGACTCTGGCCGCCAACATGGAGAAATCCCGTGAAACACTGGACCGCACTGGCAGCCGCCGGCTTCCTTGCCGCCGCTTTGCTGCCGGCAAACGCCGCCGACATTTCGGGCGCCGGCGCGACCTTCCCCTATCCGGTCTACGCCAAGTGGGCGGACGCCTATAAGAAGGAGACCGGAATCGCCGTGAACTATCAGTCGATCGGTTCGGGCGGCGGCATCAAGCAGATCAAGGCCAAGACCGTGACGTTCGGCGCCTCCGACGCGCCGCTCTCGGGCAAGGAACTCGACGAGGCCGGTCTTTCGCAATTCCCGATGGTCATGGGCGGCATCGTGCCGGTCGTGAACCTCGAGGGCGTGAAGCCGGGCGATCTCGTTCTCGACGGCCCGACGCTGGCCAAGATTTTCCTCGGCGACATCAAGTCCTGGGACGACGCGGCGATCGCCAAGCTGAACCCCAACGCCAAGCTGCCGAAGCAGGCGATCGCGCTCGTGCACCGCTCCGACGGCTCGGGCACGACCTTCAACTTCACCTACTATCTCTCGGACGTGAGCCCGGATTGGAAGTCGAAGGTCGGCACCAGCACCGCGGTGCAGTGGCCGGCCGGCATCGGCGCCAAGGGCAACGAAGGCGTCGCCAACAACGTCGGCAACACCAAGGGCGCGATCGGCTACGTCGAATACGCCTATGCGTTGCAGAACAAGCTGACCTTCACCAAGATGGTCAACAAGGATGGCAAGGCCGTCTCGCCGACCTCCGAAGCGTTCCAGGCCGCGGCCGCGAATGCCGACTGGAAGTCGCTGCCGGGCTATGCGGTGATCCTCGCCAACCAGCCGGGCGCTGCCTCCTGGCCGATGACGGCGGCGACGTGGATCCTCATCCACAAGAAGCCCGCGGATGTGGCCGCCACCACCGAGGCGCTCAAGTTCTTCGCCTGGGCCTACAAGAACGGCGGCAAAATGGCCGAAGAACTCGACTATGTCCCGATGCCGGACAAGGTTGTCCAGGATATCGAGACCACCTGGAAGTCCGAGATTAAGGACGCCAGCGGCAATCCGCTGTTCTGATCGAAGAAAGTCGGGGAGAGGTGCCTTGGGCGCCTCTCCCTTTTCTACCGCCTTGATAGAGGTGGCTTGTTTTGCGGCCGCAAGGCCGCTTGAGTGGCTCCCTTAAGCTCGCACTGAGAGTGGAAGGAGAGCCTGCGTGCAATCATCCCGGAGGGGACCCGTGGTTGACGTTGCGTTACAAGGCGGGGCCGTTGGCACGGACCAGCAAGTGGATCGCGCCAAGGTTCTTCAGCGCCTGCGTATGAGCGACGCCTTGTTCCGCGGTATGACGCGGCTCGCGGCCATCGCCGTCCTGATCATCCTCAGCGGCATCATCGCTTCCCTCGTCTACGGTTCCTGGCCGGCGCTGCGCACCTTCGGCGTGAGCTTCCTGTTCGACGAGTCCTGGAATCCGGTGACCGAAAAGTTCGGCGCCATCGCGCCGATCTACGGCACGATCATGACCTCGCTGATCGCCATGCTGATCGCGGTTCCGGTCGGCTTGTTCATCGCGATGTTCCTCACCGAGCTGTGCCCGATGTGGCTGCGCCGGCCGATCGGCATCGCCATCGAACTGCTCGCCGGCATCCCCAGCATCATCTACGGCATCTGGGGCCTGTTCGTGTTCGCGCCCTTCCTGCAGCAATACGTGCAGCCCTTCCTGATCGAAGCCTTCGGCGACATTCCCGTGCTGTCGACTTTGTTCGCCGGCCCGCCTTACGGCATCGGCGTGCTCACCGCCGGTCTCATCCTCGCGATCATGGTGCTGCCGTTCATCACGTCGATCTCGCGGGACGTATTCCAGGCCGTGCCGCCCGTGCTCAAGGAGGCCGCTTACGGTCTCGGCTGCACCACGTGGGAGGTCTGGCGCTATGTCGTGCTGCCTTACACCCGCGTCGGCGTCATCGGCGGCGTGATGCTCGGCCTCGGCCGCGCGCTCGGTGAGACCATGGCGGTGACATTCGTCATCGGCAATGCGCACCGCATCTCCGGCTCGATCCTGGCGCCCGGCACGACGATCTCCGCGACCATCGCCAACGAATTCACCGAGGCGGTCGGCGATCTCTACACCTCCTCGCTGATCGCGCTCGGCCTGATCCTCTTCGTCATCACGTTCATTGTGCTGGCCATCGCGCGCCTGATGCTGATGCGGCTCAATGCCAAGGTGGGAGGCTGAGGCCATGGCGCTCTATGCTACCCGCCGCGCCCGCAACAAGGTCGCCGTCTTTTGCGCCGGTGCCGCAACGCTCTTCGGCCTCACCTGGCTGGTGTTGATCCTGGCCGTGCTGCTCTGGGAAGGTTTCAGTGGCCTGTCCCTCAGCGTGTTCACCGAGATGACGCCGCCGCCGGGATCGGCGGGCGGCCTGCTCAATCCGATCATGGGCAGCCTGGTCATGACATCGATCGCGGTGGTGATCGGCACGCCGCTCGGCATCCTCGCCGGCACCTATATGGCCGAATACGGCCGTTACGACCGGCTGACGATGATCGTCCGCTTCATCAACGACATCCTGCTCAGCGCGCCGTCGATCGTCATCGGCCTGTTCGTCTATGAGGTCATGGTGGCGCAGATGGGCCACTTCTCCGGCTGGGCCGGCGCGGTCGCGCTCGCCGTGATCGTGGTGCCGGTGGTCGTGCGCACGACCGAGGACATGCTGATCCTCGTGCCCGACACGTTGCGCGAGGCTGCCGCCTCGATCGGCCTGCCGCGCTCGCTGATGATCAAGAAGGTGGCCTATCGCGCCGCGCGCGCCGGCATGATCACGGGCGTGCTGCTCGCGGTCGCGCGCATCTCGGGCGAAACCGCGCCGCTCCTGTTCACCGCCCTGAACAACCAGTTCTGGAGCTCGGACATGAACGCGCCGATGGCGAGCCTGCCGGTCGTCATCTTCCAGTTCGCGCTCAGCCCCTACAAAGATTGGCAGGCGCTCGCCTGGACGGGCGCACTCATCATCACTCTCGCGGTGCTTGCGCTGAGCATCATCGCGCGCTCCCTTACGGCACAGAGAAAGTCGTCATGAACAGCGTAGCCTCGTTCACCGTTCCGACCGTCAACCATGCGCCGATCAACGTCGAGGGGTTGACCGAGAAGATCGCCGTTCGCGATCTCGACTTCTTCTACGGCGAGCACCGCGCGCTGAAGAGCATCAACGTGTCGCTCTACCAGGGCAAGGTCACGGCCTTCATCGGGCCGTCCGGCTGCGGCAAGTCCACGCTGCTGCGCGTCCTGAACCGGATGTACGATCTCTATCCGAACCAGCGCGCGGCCGGGAGCGTGACTCTCGACAACGAGGACATCTTGGCGCCGTCGCAGGATCTCAACCTGCTGCGCGCCAAGGTCGGCATGGTGTTCCAGAAGCCGACGCCGTTCCCGATGACGATCTACGAGAACATCGCGTTCGGCATCCGCCTCTACGAGAAGCTGTCGAAGTCGGAACTCGACGATCGCGTCAAGAGCGCGCTCGAGCGCGCCGCGCTGTGGAACGAGGTCAAGGACAAGCTCAACGCCAACGGCCAGTCGCTTTCGGGCGGCCAGCAACAGCGTTTGTGCATCGCGCGCACCGTCGCGGTGCGGCCGGAAGTCATCCTGTTCGACGAGCCCTGCTCGGCGCTCGATCCCATCTCGACCGCCAAGATCGAGGAACTGATCGACGAGTTGAAGGACGACTACACGATCGCGATCGTCACCCACAACATGCAGCAGGCGGCGCGCGTCTCCGACTTCACCGCCTTCATGTATCTCGGCGAGATGGTCGAGTTTGGCGACACCACCAGGATCTTCACCAATCCGGTCGATCGCCGCACCCAGGATTACATCACTGGCCGCTTCGGCTAGCGCGTATCGAGGCGCGAAGGACATGACAATGAGCGATCACATCACGAAGGCCTTCGATTCCGACCTGCAGCAGCTCACCCGCATGGTCGCCGAAATGGGCGGCCTCGCCGAGAAGCAGGTGGCGGACGGCGTTTCCGCCCTGGTCAAGCGCGACACCGCCTTGGCGCAGCGCATCACCGAGGCCGACGCCAGCATCGACGCCCTGCAGCACGCCATCGAGGAAAAGGCCGTGCTGACCATCGCGCGCCGCCAGCCCATGGCGGTGGACCTGCGCGAGGTCGTCGGCGCGCTGCGCGTCGCCAACGATCTCGAGCGCATCGGCGATCTCGCCAAGAACATCGCCAAGCGCGTGATCGCGCTCAACACCGAGTTTCCGCCGCAGAAGCTGATCCGCGGCGTCGAGCACATGACCGACCTGCTGCTCGAGCAGCTCAAGACGGTGCTCGATGCTTACGTGCGCCGCGATCTGGGCAAGGCGCTGTCGGTGTGGCGCGGCGACGAAGAGATCGACGCGGTCTGTACCTCGGTGTTCCGCGAGCTGATCACCTACATGATGGAAGATCCGCGCAACATCACCTTCTGCATCCATCTGATGTTCTGCGCCAAGAACATCGAGCGCATGGGCGACCACGCCACCAACATCGCCGAAACGGTGCACTACATCATCGAAGGGCGCCCGATCACCGACAAGCGCCCCAAGGGCGACACCACGACCATCCCGGCGTTTCGCGCGGCGGGGGAATAACCGCGAGAATTGACGATGAGCGCCCGCATCCTGATCGTTGAAGACGAGGAGCCGCTGACGATGCTCCTGCGCTACAATCTCGAAGCGGAGGGCTATGAGGTCGAAGCCGCCGCCCGGGGCGATGACGCGGATACGCGGCTGAAGGAGTCGGTGCCCGATCTGGTGGTGCTCGATTGGATGCTGCCGGGCCTTTCCGGCATCGAGCTGTGCCGGCGCCTGCGCGCACGGCCGGAAACGCGGCAACTGCCCATCATCATGCTCACCGCGCGCGGTGAGGAGAGCGAGAAGGTGCGCGGGCTCGCGACCGGTGCGGACGATTACATCGTCAAGCCGTTCTCGGTGCCCGAGCTGCTCGCGCGCGTGCGGGCGCTGCTGCGCCGGGCCAATCCGGAGCGCGTCGCCAATGTGCTCACGATCGGCGACATCGAACTCGACCGCGAGAAGAAGCGCGTGTCGCGTTCGGGCCGTTCGATCGAGCTCGGTCCGACCGAATATCGCCTGCTCGAGTTCTTGATGGAGCGGCCGGGCCGCGTGTTCTCGCGCGAGCAGTTGCTCGACGGCGTCTGGGGCTCGGACATCTACATCGACGAGCGCACGGTCGACGTCCATGTCGGCCGGCTGCGCAAGGCGATCAATCGCGGCCAGTCCGCCGATCCGATCCGCACCGTGCGCGGTGCGGGCTATGCGCTCGACGATCGTTTCGGCCGGATGAACTGAGTTCTTGCCGTAGGGTGGGCAAAGGCGCGCTCTTGCGCGCCCTGCCCACCAAGAAAGTATGCATCGGATTGGAAGAGTTCGGTGGTGGCTCGGCGGGCCGCGCCGCCTTAGGCCAGCCGAGATCGAGCCAATCAACAAAAAGGCCGGGACATGCCCGGCCTTTTGTATGCGTGTCTGTTGTTTGGGATCAGCCCCTGAACGAGCGCTTTTCACGGCGCCGATCGGTCGCCGGCTGATAGGCGACGCGGCAGTGGAACGAGCAATAAGGTTGATCGTTCGTGGTGTCGCCGCCGCAGAAGAAGAAGTCCTGCGCGCCCGGATCACCCACCGGCCAGCGGCACGTATGCTCGTTGAGCTGCAGCAGTGTCTTGCGCTGCTCGTTCGGGATCTCGATCAGTTCGGGCTCCGGTTCCGGCTCGTACTCGTAGGCCAGTGCGGTATTACCGCGAACCGCCGGGCGCGAGACCCGCAGCATGTGGCCGGAGGAGCGGGCCTTGCGGGGCCGCGGGGCCGCCGAGGACGGGCTCTTGGCGCGGCCGGAGAGGCCGAGGCGATGCACCTTGCCAATCACCGCGTTGCGGGTGATGCCGCCCAGCTCAGCCGCGATCTGACTGGCTGAAAGCCCGTCCGACCACAACTTTTTGAGCAGCTCGACCCTCTCGTCTGTCCAGCCCATCGGTATTCTCCCAGGCGACCGAGCCTTGGTTAGAATCCATCCCCGTCGACCGGTGCTCCCCAAAGGGGCACCCGGACGCGTACGCTCCAGGGATGAACTAGAGATCAATCTCGCCGTACGAAATGTCGTACTGACTTGACCAAAACGCTACAATATGGGGTGAGTCGCGTGCAAGCACGGAGCGGCCCCAAACCGCAGCTACCAACAGTTTTCCAATAGAATCCGGGCTTGCGGCATAATTGAGTCGGCGAATCGGTCTGGCCCCGAAAGGTTGACTTGGGGGCGTCCGGCAATAAAATGCAGGGCAACAGTGCCGCCCGGCGAGGCGGCACGTTTCATTTTGGCCCGCGCATGCACCCAGACCCGGGCGACCGGCGCGGGGAGACATCCAGCCGATACTCACGAGGATCGGCCCGATGATGAAAGAAGTTGGCCGTGACCTCGCACCTTTTGCCGACCTATGCGCGTGCCGATCTCGCTTTTGAGCGGGGTGAGGGCGCTTGGCTTTATACGGCCTCGGGTGAGCGGTATCTCGATTTTACCTCCGGCGTTGCCGTCAATGCCCTCGGTCACGCGCATCCCAAGCTGATCGCCGCGCTCACCGAGCAGGCGCACAAGGTCTGGCACGTCTCGAATTTGTATCGCGTGCCCGGCGCGGAGCGGCTGGCCGAACGCCTGTGCGCGGCCTCGTTCGCGGACTTTGCGTTTTTCTGCAATTCCGGCACCGAGGCCATGGAAGGCGCCATCAAGATGGCGCGCAAATATCAGGCGGTCTCCGGCCGGCCCGAACGCTTCCGCATCGTCACCTTCGAAGGTGCGTTCCACGGGCGCACGCTGGCGGCGCTCGCCGCCACCGGCAACAAGAAGTACCTCGATGGCTTCGGGCCGCCGGTCGAAGGCTTCGACCAGGTGCCGTACAACGATATCGAGGCCGTGAAGAAAGCCATCGGTCCGGCGACCGCGGCGATCCTCATCGAGCCGGTGATGGGCGAGGGCGGCGTGCGCGTCGTGCCGCACTCCTTCCTCCGTGCCTTGCGCGAGCTGTGCGACAAGCACGGCCTGCTGCTGATCTTCGACGAAATCCAGACCGGCATCGGCCGCACCGGCGCGCTGTTCGCGCATCAGCTTTCGGGCGTCGAGCCGGACATCATGACGCTCGCCAAGGCGCTCGGCGGCGGCTTCCCGATCGGCGCCTTCCTCGGCACGGCGGAAGCGGCCAAGGGCATGACGCCGGGCACGCACGGCTCGACCTTCGGCGGCAATCCGCTGGCGGTCGCGGTCGCCAATGCCGTCCTCGACGAGGTCACGGCCGACGGCTTCATCGACAACGTCAAACAGAACGCGCTCAAGCTCAAGCAGCGGCTGGCCGAACTGAAAGATCGCCATTCGTCCGTGATCGCCGAGATCCGCAACGAAGGCCTTCTCGTGGGCCTGCGGCTCGTGCCGCCGGTCGGCGATATGGTCGATGCGCTGCGCGCCGAGAAGATGCTCGCGCCGGCCGCCGGCGACAACGTATTGCGGCTCTTGCCGCCACTCATCATCGGCGATGAAGAAATCGCCTATGCGGTTAATGCCATCGACACCGCCTGCAAGCGACTGGCACAGACTCCTGCCAAGGGAGCAGCCTGATGTCCGATAACGACGTGCGGCACTTCATCGATCTCACCGATATCCCGAAGCCCGTTCTCGCAGAGATCATCGAGAACAGCTGCAACATGAAGGTTGCGCGCAAGCGCGGCGGCCGCATCGACAAGCCGCTCGAAGGCAAGACGCTGGCGATGATCTTCGACAAGCCGTCGACGCGTACGCGCGTGTCCTTCGACGTCGCCATGCGCCAACTCGGCGGCGAGGCGATCATGCTGACCGCGCAGGAAATGCAGCTCGGCCGCGGCGAGACGCTCGCCGACACGGCCCGCGTGCTCTCGCGCTTCGTCGACGCGATCATGATCCGCATTCTCGACCACGAAGCGGTGGCCGAGCTCGCGCGCCACGCCACTGTGCCGGTGATCAACGGGCTGACGCGGCGCTCGCACCCCTGCCAGGTCCTGGCCGACGTGATGACCTATATCGAGCACCGCGGGCCGATTAAGGGCCGCACGCTCGCTTGGTCGGGCGACGCCAACAATGTCTGCGCCTCGCTGATGCATGCGGCCGAGCGCTTCGACTTCCGTCTGCGCGTGGCGACACCGCCGGAACTCAAGCCGAAGAAGTGGCTGATGGACTGGGTCAAATCCTCGAAGGCGGCGATCGAGATCGGCGACGATCCGGAAGCGGCCGTGAAGGACGCGGACTGCGTGTTCACCGACACCTGGGTGTCGATGGGCGACCGCGAGGCCAAGCACCGCCACAACATCCTCAAGCGCTACCAGGTCAATGCCAGCCTGATGGCGAAGGCCAAGCCGGACGCCTTGTTCATGCACTGCCTGCCGGCCCATCGCGGCGAGGAGGTCACCGACGAGGTGATCGACGGGCCGCAGTCCGTGGTGTTCGACGAGGCCGAGAACCGCCTCCATGCGCAGAAGGGCCTTCTGGCCTGGTGCATGCACGCCGACGCGTGAGTTTGTGCCGTCCGGCGCGGATGGCGCGTGTGGACTTCTGGTTCCCGTGAGCGCCGCCGGCGTGCGACCTCTCGCAATTCGCCGCGCGCGCGCTACATAA